>Ga0307947_1001280_pt1 | contig 19676 bp, 22 predicted proteins | sample OrgLakmetagen232_FD_201840 | JGI IMG/M metagenome (GOLD analysis project Ga0307947, IMG submission 201840) | Saline water microbial communities from Organic Lake, Antarctica - #232 | ecosystem: Environmental > Aquatic > Non-marine Saline and Alkaline > Saline | place: Antarctica: Organic Lake...
CACACCCCCCCGGGGGGGGGGGGGCACACCGCCTCGTAAATCCTACCAAAGCGCACCATTTTTGCGTGTGTGTGTGTGTGTGTGTGTGTGTGTGTGTGTGTGTGTATGTGACGACCATCGTGGGTGCGCCCTTGTGTGTGAAGAGAGCGCAGTACTTGGCACATGGCTTCTGTATGATGAATCGCGACTTCATAAAAGTACGCCTGTCAACACCAACGCACAGCTGCTCTCATGAGGGGGGCAAAGTACGTCCACCTTCCTGCATTTCACAACATGTAGCTTTTGGGTGCTAGTTTTCAAGAGCCTCTCTGTCACTGCTCACCACCAACACGCACGCAGGCGCATTCGTGTGGGAGGAGAGGACCGGCTGTCCTTCCTTCACAACCAGAGCACCAATGACTTCAAGTCCCTGCAGCCTGGACAGGGCTGCGACACTGTAGGTGGTGTTGTGATCTCGGATGTGTGGGGCGCAGGGTGAAGGGTGTTATGGCGTGTGATCTTTGGGATGTTGGTTGTGGAGTGTCGGGTGAAGGGTGTGGAGTGTGATCTCTGGAATGTTGGGTGTGGGGTGTGATCTCTGGTATGCTGGGTAAGAGATGTAGGATGAAGGGTGTGGGGTGTGATCTCTGGAATGTTGGGTGTGGGGTGTGATCTTTGGTATGCTGGGTAAGAGATGTAGGATGAAGGGTGTGGGGTGTGATCTCTGGAATTTTTGGGTGTGGGGTGTCGGGTGAAGGGTGTGGGGTGTGATATCTGGAAGGTTGGGTAAGAGGTGTGGGTGAAGGGTGTGATCCCAGGTGCATTTGTTTTGTCAAGGAGGGAGTGTTGGTGTTCTATGTAAAGTGTCCTTGCACCTCAATGATGCACACACGTGGATATGTAATGGCATATATATATATATAATCAGTTGTTATGTGTGCGGTGCACGGTAGTTTGCATTTTGGGTTGGACAGGACCATACATATGTACGTATCTACGGTGTACATGGGATGTTTTTAGCAGGAGATTTCCATGTTATAATGGTCATCTACGGTGTGTGTTTTCAATTCTGGCCGCTCTATTAACATCACATGCTGCTGCCGCAAATACAAACACACGCATACACATATTCACACGCACACACACACAATATCTTGATGCAAAGTACTCACCATGGACTGCATACTAATAGCTTTAACAGAACAAATTCAAGCAGCCCTTTGTGACTCCTCACACGTACATACATGCCTTGACACACAGGTGTTTGTGACTCCTCACACGTACATACATGCCTTGACACACAGGTGTTTGTGACCTCCACTGCACGCACCCTGGACATCGGCACAGTGCTGGTGAACGAAAGCAACGCGCTTGTGATCACCTCGCCTGAGATGAAGCAGCAGCTGCTGCAGCGCTTTGACAAGTACATCTTCCCTGCCGACAAAGTAGACGTAAGTGTGCTTGCCATGGCTGTGTTTGTGTGTGACAATTACATCTTCCCTGCCGACAAAGTCGACGTGAGTGTGGCCCGTGCGCTGCTTGCTGATGAATATGTTTGTGTAATGTTTGTGTTTGTTGCCTTGTGGGTGCTAAACTCGCAAACGAGCACACCGGTAGGGTTGACCACAGCTGTCATGTATGACTGTGAATTAGACTCTTTCCCTGCAAAAATTACCGTGTATTCGAGGTTCTGGCCACATCTAGGTACAGGCAAATAGTAAATAGTACAGTGAGCAGGAGGCCTTGTGAGAAAGTGAGCAAACGGATCATGAAAAGAAATGCTACGTTTTCTCTGGCAATGGGTGTTTCCTAGCTCTGTGTGTGTGTGTGTGTGTGTGTGTGTGTGTGTGTGTGTGTGGCAGGTGTTCCTAGGGTTGCACACATGTTCTTAGGCAGAGAGTATACACGCATGACAGTCCCTGTGTCAGCTAAGAGTCATTCAGCTTCAGCACCTAGACTATGAAAAAAGCCAGTGAGCACGACAACCGTTGGATCATTCTCTTAGTGCCAGCAATTGCCTGCTGTGGCTGTAGGTTACACAATCAATTAGAGACCATTAGTCTGGATGTCTGGATATACTTTCTTTGATCTTGCTCCCTCTGGCTTTGTTCCTTTCCCCTTAATCAACAGCCAATGACTCCTCTTGCAGGTTCGAGACGTGTCCGATCAGTGCGCAATGCTGACTCTCATAGGGCCAGAGTCGGACAACGTGCTGAGGGAGCTGGCTGGGGTGAGTGCCCTACTTCCGGTTGTGTCTGTCCCCCTAATGTGTAAAAACTCGAAAAGGCAGCATTTTGGGGTGGCTGGCATATTTGGCGGCTCTTTTACAGTCAGAGTCAGGCAAACATGCTTGTTCTTGAAGAATAGGACGCAAACCTAGATTGTCAGGAGGTAAAGTTGGATTTCTGAGGCAACATTCGTGCGCACACACGTGCACGTGCAAGTTCATACACACAAGTACACACACAAGTACACACACAAGTACACACAAACACATACACAAACACACCCACAGTACATGCATCCATTTTTGCACACACTCCCCACAAGGTGCCATCGCTACCTTTGGGAACCTTTGTTCCTAGGTTAGGTATTGCTAGCTCCTCCCGATTTTCATTTGGTCAAGTATTTTATGCACACGCACACACTGATGCTTTTACGTGCTTGCACTCACAGATGCGCACACCTATCACATGCATTTGCTACTCAGGATGCCATCACTGTGTTTGGAAAACCTTACGGCACGCATCAGCTGCTGAAGTTCCGGACAGGACCTGTGATTGTTTCCGTGGGCAGCGGCCTGGCTACTCTGGGATACACCCTGATGGCTGACGAGTCGGTGGCTGGAGAATTATTTGCGACATTGGTGTCAAAGGTGTGTGTGTTGTGTGTGCACCTGGACCCTCTAAAATGTGTGTCACAAATTGCATGCGTGTAGGGGTGCTGGTGAGGGTATAAGTGAATGTTGAAAGTGCAGAGAAGCGTGTTGTGAGTGAGCTTGGCGTGCTTGGTAGGCAGGATGTAAATAGCAAAAGTTTGTGAGAAACCTATGGGTATGTTTTGCTCTGTACTTTTTGAGAGCTATTGCTGAAATAGCCGCAATGGCTGCCACGGTTTCTGTGCCAACAATCACACAGAAGCACGCATGCACGCGCACATGCACATACAAATTTGAACACACGCATGCACACATGCACACATGAACACAAACACATACATATGTGCAGGATCCTGATTAGTGTGCGTGTTAATATTATGCCTACAGCAGGATGTGCTACTCAATTCACCCACACAAACCCTTTACACAAATGCACACCCACACACTTTTGAAGGGCTGCGTCCTTATGGGCCAAGATGAGTGGGACTGTGTACGTGTCTTGCGTGGCCGGCCAGCTGTGGGATCAGAATTAACAGAGGATTTTAACCCTTTAGAAGCGGGTCTGTGCCGTTCGGTGTCAGTAGAAAAGGTAAGAATCAGAGATGGTGAGTGGATAGAGACGTCAGCCTTCTAGAAGCGGGCCTGTGCCGTTGTGGTGTCAGTAGAAATGGTTGTAGGAAAGGAGGTTGAAGTACTGAATGATTTCAAAAGTACAGTTGGGAGGTGTGTTTTAAAGTATGATTGTATGGAACGATAGCATGGTGCATGACCTAAAATTTGCTGTAATGTGCTTGACCGTATTGCCGTCATTACTCAAATGTTAATTGATAACCAAGCACCACGCAAATGAGTCAAGGCAGAAATAAATGAGATTCTTCCAGACCTCGCAATACTATTTGCTTGTGTTCTATAATCAATAGGAAAGGTAAGTAGACGCCTCGTTTGCACTTAGAGCACCTGATGTGCCACTATGTAAAAGTTCTTTGAAGGTTGAAGCAAGTTGAAGCTTGCACACATAGCTCTGCTCTGCACACATGGCGTGCTGGACCTTGAGGGGAAGTTAAAGCGCTGGAATGATGAGATGGCGCATTATGTGTGCTCCCCAAGCAGAGCGCTTTATGTGCCACCAAAAGGAAGGACTTTCCTCTGCGTCCGTCTTTTAATCCTTTAATAGCTCCCTCAAAACGGCAACTTTATGAAGTTGTGCTGCTGTTGGGGTGGCGCGTTTGCTTGCCAATGGTGTGTACGTCCTCCAAAATGCAACTCAATAGCTGCTGCTGTACACATGAGGAGGCGTGCTGTGTCTATAGGTGCCTCAAGAGAGAGTGCGCTGCTGTTGATACACGTGCTTTGGTGAATGTATGAGTGCTGTTCCCTCGGTGTGCTGAAATATGAATGGATTAGGCAACAAGGGAGTGTCGAGCGCTGAAATAGGCTAGCAGGGGCCGGATGCAGACAAGTGTGGACAATGGAAACAAAATTTTGGAATACAACAGGTGTCATTGCCAATGCGTGTGAGCATGTCACAAATCGTATGTTATCTTTTAAAGCAGTTGACCATAGCAAATTGGACCATAACAGCCCGAGCCAAATATTTCAGTCAAGCTAATATAATGTGTGTTCACTTCTCTACCATCATTGTAGCCGTGCAAATAGCGTGGGTGTTTGAACACTCACCTGGGGCTTGTTTTTGACTTTTGACGTGTATGGTTAAGTCCTGCAACGAGCGCAACCCTCGTTTTTAGTTACTTTTCAAATTCTCTAAAGAGACTGCGCGGGCAAGCGCTGAGGAAGGTGAGGATGACTGTTCGCTTCGTATGAAATATTTTCAGCGCCTATGTGTGTGTTTGGGTTGAGGACGGATTTGAATGCTTCAGTTTAACTGAAGGCACAAGTGGAACTCACTGTCAACCACTTGCAGGGATGTTATATTGGGCAAGAAACACTGTCAAAGCTGACCAACCTGAATGCCGTGAAGCAGCAGCTGTGGGGCTTTGTTTTAGATGCGCCCGTTGGACCAGGGTCGGACATAACAGACAAGGTGAGCGTTGCGCTGTGAAGCAGCAGCTGTGGGCCTTTGACCTAAAAGCGCCCATCAGACCAGGGTCTGACACTACAGACGGCTGAGTTGCACAACAGCAACGTGCGTGACAAACCATAAAAAGCAAATGTGAACGAGGTGAATGGCTGCGACGCTGTGCACGCTTTCCTCACTTATTCATCACTGAATACCACTGCAATAGTAGGCCCCCATGGATCACCTTCACACCATTGCGCAAGCTGTTAGCACGTCTGTATGTGCATTGCATTATATCGAACAGGAAGGAGTGCGTCTTGGCCGCATCACCAGTGTGACCACCACTCCAGAAGGAAAGCACTTTGCCCTCGGTTTCATCAAGTGCAAGAGCAAGGGGAAGCAGATCGACGTTGAAGGTAGGCTTACAGGAGGCTCATATAGCGATGTAACCTTACCTTACCTTACAGAAGGCTTACGTGATGCCCATGCCAAAGCAACATTGGCTTCTGCGAGCCCTCTTAATATGCTCTTGTGTGAATTTTGGCTATTTCCAAGTCGGACCAGTCAAAAATTGCCAGACAGGTTAAATCCATGTGCTACAGATACAAGGGTTGGTTTCTGTTAGGTATTCAGAGCTTGCAGATGTTGAGAGGGTAAACAGCGGTCAGGACAATAAGCAGCAGCTCTTTTTAAAAGATTTGAGGCAGGAGGGGTGTGGATCGCGATTCATTTTTTTTACAATTGGAGCTCTACCGCTCAAGATGCTTTTTGTCATGCAGGCAGCGAGGTCAAGGCAGGAGGAGCCAACGCCCGTGTAGTGTCCATCCCCTACGCATCTCGCATGGTGCTGGCTGAAGCGGTAGATCCTAGCACAGAGCAGAAGCACCAAAAGGCTGAGGATGAAAGGTATGCCTGTTTGAAGTGGGCCGCATTTTGAATGGCCTATGACCAAGGAAGATGGTGATAACATGATTTGCACCCGTTAGCCTCTCTAGCTTCTTGATCTGCTGCATATCATTTAATAGAGTAGTGTGATGTGGATTTATGCATGTCACAATATCTCGTTACAGCAGGAACGCATTTGCAGGTGCAACCTGGTATTGCGTGTGCCAAAGATGCGACACTCAAAAGAAAAGAAAAAAGACGCAGGCATGGAAAACCACTCCCCACAATGATAAAGGAAATGAAAGGCAAGCCTACTGAGCACTGCGTACCTCACTCGCTATGCAGGCAAGCAGCGGAAGAGGCGAAGGCTGAGCGTTTGCGGCAGATGCAGGAACGCCTTGCAGCATACCAGCAACAAACACAGGCGGCACAAGGAGAGTGATAGCGTTGGCGTGCACTGGCAAATTTTGTGTTCTGCTCCCTAGCTTTACTTGTAGTGACAGAAATGGAGGTTATAATCAGTGTTGTGCTTCTACGCCGTATTTCTATTCGGACCTATATACGGTACGGTTACGGACGGCAAACCCGTTTTATACGGTCTGCATTTTTTTGCTTTTTAACCCTAATTTTTTTGTGTGCTTTTCCTTTTTAACAGAGCATTGCAGTTTAGCATTAGCATACCGGTAGGTGAATCACAACATTTTGTTGCGTTTAAATTAAGCGCTTGTTAGATTAATGCGCACACAAAATAGGGAGGATTTCGCAGGCGTGTGACAATTTGTGTTGTGTAAATAAGAGCCCAAGTGTCCCTTTGGTGCAGAAAAGCCTTTTGCACCGATCTATACACCGTACTGTATTTGAACTGTTAACGTATATGGTCCGGAGTCGTATAATACTGTTCTACACCCTATAACTGTACACCGTACCGTACACCGTACTGGCACAACACCGATTAGAATAGTTTGCTACTACCTGCGTCTTGATGGTGTGAATGATGAGAGCTGTCTCTCCTTTTCTTTATAAGAGACCGCACAGGTTGGGCAGCCATTCCAGGTTGAATATCGTTAAGTATCTAAATTGAACTTCCTGCACAATTGTTCTCATCAGGCTGATCAAGAAAGGATCTTGGGCCTATAACAAGAAGGGGAAGCAACTAAACGAGCGTGGGCAGCATCTCTCTCATAGGAAATCCATCACCCCCCACCATCAGAACTTAGCTCAAAAGATGCTTGACCGTGGCTTGTTTACAAAGCTTTCAATGAGCTTTTCCAGCTGACTGTTGCACACAGTGTTTGCGGTTGAGGCAGGCAAATGAATCGATTTTTGGCTGCTAATAATGTCATGTTCGGCACACTTCTGGCAAAAGCAGGATTGCTTTGCAAGGCTTTAGTTTACCAGTGCCATCAACCATTCACTACAAGTTCCACATAGGCGTTCTAGGCATTGGACTGGTTATGCTGACGCTCTCGCTAGAAAATTAATTACAACCTACTTTGACGTTGCGGATACCTCCATCAAAACAGCTGACCCTGAGGAAATTCCCTTTTATAAAGTGTACTGGCTTGTAAAAGAATACGAAGAACATCATATCTTACAACATCAACCAAACACAGGAGTCACCTACCTCAAGGCTTTGGTACCTGCTACGCACTTCTTAATTACCGTGACACCTTGCAAGCACACATGCACCCCTTCCACAAACTAGGAAATGTCAATACCGTAGCAAACTACTTTAAATACAACCAGAACCTTATCAAAAATGGCAAAATGGCACTGCCAATGGAGCCGCTAGCAACGCTTACCTAACAGCGTCCTATGTCCCTGTTAAACCAAGTGCATCATTTACCATATGAAGTACAGAACAGGAACCCTGTACAACCAAAAGCATGCGGTATGGTGTAAGCACTAAATAAGCCGAACTTGACCCCTCTGCTCTCAACTAGACAGTGCCCTGCACATCCTTTCTGGATGCCAACACACGCAAATAAGAAATATGATCACTGAGAGACACAACTTAGCATGCAGCATGATCTTCAAAGCCGTCAGCAAAACAGGCTCATTAGGATCCTGCTTTATCTGCATGGATGTAGGTAGCAGCGAACGGCGCTGGCTATGCAAAATCTTCTGCTTCCTAATTCAGCTGCAGCCAGGATTATACCAAAGTGGCTCTTTCCACCCCGCTTCTCAGACAAAAATATGTTTACCTCCAGCCGTCCAGATGCTGTACTGGTTGCTCCCATCTCTGCAAAAATAAAAAACAGACTAGCAATGAAGGGGGGAGAGTTGTTCTTAGGAATGGCAGGGGGCAATTGAGGGAGAGCGGGAGCACCTCAGCACCACCACCAACCATCAGCAGATCCACCTTGCCCAGACAGCACCGACCCATGGAACTTAGCATGCTTCAATGCAACACCACACCATCCTGTTGGGAGTGGGTGGCCAGTATCAATGATTTTGAGATCAATGCATTCCTGAATCAAGACTCATACAGACTCCTCAAGTTTGTGTCAGATTTAGTTTCAATTTACGACACTGGTTGATTTTGTTTCGCCAGCCAATTGCCATCAGCCAGAGACTCGGGCTGTAGGCCATCCTTGTAGGCTTGTGGGGTTCAGTCTAGCCGTTAGCAGCCGCCTCTTTAGGATCTTCGGTCGTGCTAGGCTCCTGCTGGTCGCTGCTCTGAATTTGCCGTAGGCGTGGTGTCTTTGCTTGATAGGTTGCCTGATGTCCAGAGGTACTCTAGCCTGCCTTCTCTCTGACTCCAACTTCTAAGGTTAGGCCTTTTTCTGTCTGTTCTTCAGACACACTCTTAGCTTGTGCTCTTGCGAACGTGGGCCAATTTCTCAGACTGTGGTTTTTCAAGGAGGGTAGCTGTGTAACCCTTACCCTAACCCTTACCCAAGGAGGGTTTTTCTGTTTAGGCAGGAGTTTTCCTTTTCCCAGTCTAATAGGTTTTTTCCTTCATTCTGTCAGGCCCTTGCTGAGGACCGTGTAACAACCCCCACCAAAAAAAAAGTAACCCTTGTAACCCTTGTTGGGAGTGGGTGGCCTGTCAACTGCGTCGCCAAACTTGAGACACGCACTTTTAAAAATATTATCAAGTCCAATCAGGAGCTGGTTGCAGGTTTAGCCTGCAAACTTACTGATCCTCATTGATCTCCTCTCTTTTTCATTTGGTGGAGTTTCATAGTACCGGTACCAAAGTGGCTCCGTTTCGATAATGTGTGGAAAGAGATTTACTGCCTACCTAGTTTTCTTTTCTGTTCTTTATAGGAGAGGTGAGATACCTTGGCATGTCAGTGTCTTTAATTACAAGGCAGTACAGATATTTCAGTGTTTACGTGGTCTTTGAACGAGGACACAGCAGTACAAAAAGGACCCAAAAGCCGGAAATTTATTTATAATTAAAGCAATGCGACTAAGCAAAAGGATGTATGATTGTTTATAGGAAGCGCTTACATTTAGGGCCACAACTCCTTCAACAATGTAACTGTGTGACGCTCAGAGCCACTAGCAGAAGTGAACATCGATTGTCGGCCCCCTACACACCAACTAAGTCTCGCTGCTGACGCACTTGCGAGCCCAGATCATAATTTATATCCCAGAATCCACTTTTGTCAGTGCTGCCGACCAAGCCACTTTTCCCCCCAACCTCATCTAACTCTGAAACACTGCACGCCTGTACATGATGTCCATGTGAGTGAACTGGGTGTGCGAGCACCTTACCATTTCTCTGAACCCTTCATAGGACCCTGCCCAGGTGCAGCAGCTGATCGCGGGCCGCGCCCACCTTCTCTATCCCTCTCCCCTCCCCAAGGACCACCACCTTGGTCACCCCCACCACGAAATTCCCTTCCCGCTTCTCTGTCCCTCTCCCCTCCACGAAGCTCCCCATTGCGCTCACCCCCACCTCGGCTACCCGCGTCCCTGTCTCTGTCTCCTCGCTCCCCACCCCATCCTGCACGCGCGGACGACCCGCCGTCTTCTTTCCGGCCCCACTTGTCTTCCTTGCTGCTGCTTGCTGCTGGGGTGCTGCGCTCCTCTGTGGGTGCAGCCTGTGATGTACGTTAAGGGAAAAGGTGTAAGTATTTGCATGTGTATGTACGTGCGCGTGTGTATGAGTGTTGTGTGTATGCATGTGTGTGAAAGTGAGCGTGAGCGTGTGTAAGAGAGTGTGTGTATGTATGCATGTGTGTGCAAGTGTGTGCATGTATGTATGTGTGTCAGTGTTGTGAATTTACGGCGTCAAACAGAAATGGCACCGTAAATTACGGTGCTTAAATGACGTCTACGTCACATAACCGTAAATAACGGTGAAATTCATACTGACGGTGGGGAATCGTAAGTAACGGTGCGGCGTCAGGAACTCATTGGCTCAGAGTGCCAACTCAAGCTCCGAATTCCCCACAAACAACATTTGCGATTTGCGATATAAATATAAAATGTCCTCCGGTAATCAGGCCAAGAGGGCTCGTGTGGCCCTGTGGCCCTGAGTCAGTCGAGCCTGGCCCGGCCTGGCCAGCTGCTGACGGTTTCCCACCGTAAATAACCGTAAAGCCGACCGTCAGACGTAAAAAATTAAAATCACCGTAAATTACGCCTGGTGATTAGTTTCTGACGGTCAAAACCGTAAATTACGCCTGACCGTCAAATGACGGTTGACGGCGTCAATCGTAAAGATTACAACACTGATGTGTGTATGTAATTAGTGTGCAAGTGTGTAATGGTGTGTGCTTGCTGTGTGTATGTGTGAGTGCGCGTGCACAGGGGAGGGAGGTACAGTAGTGTGGGGGGGTAGAATTAAACCTACAAAGTAGCAGTGAAGACCTTACTATGAGCATTATGAGCTAGAAGAAAGTACATGAATAGGATCACATCTATCCCTTGATGTCACGATACTTGTAAGAACAAATTGGAAAATTATTAATCATGCACATCGCTCTAACTATCAAAATTGATTAGTTATTTGCGAGTAATTTGTAGCAAACAGCGGACAATGCCGGGTAACCTTATACACAGCAATTTGCCTCACACACAAAATGGTAAAATGGTAACAGGCTTACGATCGCAAGATGGAATCTTCTGTATTTTAATGTATTGACAAATTCTTATAGTCAGATCCCCAAAAATGAGACACACCTGTTAATTATGGTGCACTTCTGCACCTGAGCAAGGTCATGAAACACTTAAACCTTTTCCAGTGAATTAAAATATTTCAATGTTCACTTCATGAAGTGATACATTTCAAATAGTTGCATACACAAATTAAAGAGGGGGGCAACTGAGCGACATTCTCAGTATGCTCCTTTCCATGCACACACAATGTTCTGTACATATGACTAGGCGCATTCAGAAAATTGGGGTCGAAGGGGCTAGCCATCGGGCCTTAAAAGGGATCCTGATAGGTTGAGCAGCCATTCCAGGTTGAATGCCTTTGTAATCCAAACTAAACTAAACTAAAAGGGATCCTGACCTAAATTTTTGGCAGAGGTAACTTTTTGCAAAGGTTTTGAACGTTAGGCCCCAGAAAGCCAATTTGGAAGCTTTCACTAAAACTTAATTGATGCAACCCTATAATTATATCCAACCATCATGGACGTAAAAGTTTATGCTTGGGGGTGTCGAAAATAACCTGCCTTTGCAAAAATTACCTCTATATGCATTTATAACCAGTTTTTTAACTTAGGTGAGTGGGTGATCTGATAAAGAGAGAGAAAGATCATAAATGATCTTTAAAAGGGGTGCACACCACAGCAAATGAAGCATATCTCACGGTCAGTGCCAAGGCCTCTGTGCACCCACCATACCTTGGTCACCTGATGCACACATATGTAAGGTTGGCCAGAATCGTGTATAAATATATACACACACCTTATGTGACCGTATATTTGGTGATTACCCTGCCAAAATTTGCCGTATATACACCGTATATATATGGTTCTGGCCAACCTACACAGAAGACAATTCATACACAGATTATTAATTCCATCTCCTGCATAGCAGGCTGACTCCTCCCTCTGTTTAAATGTTATATTCGTCTGTTTGTCTATGCGCGTGCATATTGTTAAGTAAATTGTTAAAAGCTCGTTTGTCTATGCGCGTGCATATAGTTAAGTAAATTGTTAAAAGCTCAAGGTAGAATTAGACGACAAGGTGCGCTACACTCGCAAAGTTGCAGAGAGTGAGTCCCCAGCAGCAGACAAAGAGGCCGCGGCATCAGAAACAGAGATCTGGACGCGTCAGCATCTTCTCGCGCTGAGGTGAGAGAGCACGTGCGAGAGCATATGCACGTGCATAGACAAACAGACGAATATAACATCGTCGTCTAATTCTACCTGTGATCACACAATGTCTGCAAATAATCATACGTTGCAAATATAACAGAACAGTGTGCATTCTTGGGTAGCTTTCAGGTCAAAGAAGCTAGGTAAAAATAATTAGTTTTGCAGTCATCCTGGACCAAATTGGTAATATCGATTGTTGCAAGATACAATGCTAAAACCTCCCTAAACTGAAGGTGGACTTCCTTGGGTGGGCTATTTAAGCTGCTGTCACAGGTCACTAAGATGCATGCACCCTGGTATGATCAATTGCCACGGCTGTTAAAATTTGGCACTGAATTGCAGTCGTGAACAGCCCTTTGATTCCCCTAACAGCACTCAACAGCCTGGAGTCAGCTGATGCGCAAGCAGCTGGGAGAGCTGCAAGTGGCTGAGAGATTCCTTGGGTCATTGCTGGGCTCCATAAATACGCACAAACACACAAACATACAAATGTCCTTGTGCCACAACCATCTGCTGGCTCCAGGAGGACAGGCAGCCACCTCAAAACTTCCTCGCAACTTCCTAGATTTAATGGTCATCATTCAGAGTCAAAAAATTGCCGCCACCACGCTGCTTCCAGAGCTCTGACACTGACCAGCCTCGCAACATCCATGGTTGCTATTTCCTTGCTTGCTCACTCATGCCTGTCAACAGTCACGCCATCCCTTATTAGCAGCACACACACATAACACTGGCCACAGAGAGCGCTGTACTGCTTAGTCCTGACCAGTTTGCTCAGGGCAGCCCAACACATACAGCACGGGCAGCGACCTACCTTAAGCTTTAACAATGCCGCTTCCTTGGCGTCTAGGTCTTTTTGGGCGGCTAGAGCACCGTCGGACTCCTCCTCGCCAGCAACCTGCGCATACACGTCAGGTTACAAGGGATTTTCCCCCCTTACTCAAAAGAGGTGTCATTCAACTGTACAGCCTTCTGCCGTACTACACTCGATCTCACCGGCAATCTGCATACAGAAAGAACAGGGCAGACACTAATGCACACACAACTTTTAGCGGTGAGGAGGCTGGGCTGTACCTCCCTTGTAAGCTAGCCAGCCACACACACCCTTATATAACACACCCATATATAGCGATGTAACTAACCTTGAAACTAACTTTAGATATATACACAAACACCCTGATCCAAACATATGCTGTTATTGCAAAAGCCTTTTCCACTTCCACACTGGCATAGTGCAGCCTATGTGCGCACACACATAATTGCAGGCACAGCCACAGGGATGCCCACAGGCTTATACTTGACCTAGTTTGGAATACAAGGCATTCCACCACGGCAAATTTTTGCTCGTAAATCCTGGATGAGCCTCACTGCTTATTGCGTTGCCTGGTAAATGCGCACAACTACAACCCTGCGCACGAGTCGAGTCGTCATCGTGCAGCTGCTTCTGTAGCAGCCTCCCCCCTCCCTCCCTGCCTGAGTCCCTCTTTGTGCATACTGCTGCGTGGGCTAGTATTGGCAGCTCAATTGCTACACAATGCATTTTCCCCGCCTCTGTCGCACGTTGTTTATCCTACACTTTTTGGGCACTCGTAACGGGCCACCTCTGCTCCAAGGTCTGTATCTTTTTCAAGTATACGAGGCACACCGCATGGCAGAGGTCAAGGAATCATCGCACAGCAGTGGGTAAGGACGCGTAGGTCAGACAAAGTAGCTTTCACTGCGTCTTTCTTTTCCTTTACACAAAACATTCAATGCCACTAATAAGGACTCCTTGAAATTTGTAGAAATTTTGCAGCTTGGCCAAGGTTCTGCCAGAACATCTCAACCATGAGTGTCAGCGTATTTATGTGTTTGCATGTCCTGTGTACTCAGTGTGTGTGTTTGTGTCTTTGTATGTATTGGCACAAGGGCATGCTTCTTGCTTACACACTGACAGCGGTGAGTCTCACCTTGAAAGCCTCCAGCTCTGTGCGCAGTTGCTGGAGACCTTTTTGCAATGCTTTCTCCTCAGGCTCCTCATCCCTGGAGAAAATGAGCGTGCATGTGTGTGTGTGTGTGTGAGTATGAGTGTGTGTGTGCGTGTGTGTGTGTGTGTGTGTGTGTGTGTGTGTGTGTGTGTGTGTGTGCTAAGCAGGCATAAATTCTATCAACGTGCAACAAAAGCCAGCTAAAATTCACCTGATGACTTCTCCCTGCTCCAATTTCAGTATCTCCTTCACCGGATCTGCATCCACCCCCTTCTTCCTGAGCACCTCTTCCCTCGGCTTAGCTGATCCAAACGGATTGCTGCGCTCCTTCTTAACCGGCGGCTCCTGTTGTTGCTGAGGTGCCTCCTCGCCCAAACCTTGCTGCTCGCTCCCCTTTTCAGAGCCACCCCTATGAAACACGTGTTGGATGTGTGTGTATGTGTGTGATTGTGTGTATGCGTGTGTATGTGCGCGCGCACTAGTTTGTGTGTTTGTGTGCCGGATATTGAAGCTTCCATAATCTCCATTGTTGTGTGTGCAAATGTTCTGATCTTACATCACGAGAGCATATGTGAGTTTGTGTCCGTGTTTTAGGGTGGTGGGTGTGGGCGCCATTGCAGCTGCTGGTACGTGCACCAACACAAACACTTGCCCAAACAACCGCACCTTTCTGAACCGCTGCCTGATTTGTTGCCCTCCACAGGTGCAGTGCGTGGGGCAAGTTTGAGGCGGGGACGTGCAACGGGGGCACTGGTGGTTGGAGCGGCACTGCCATTAGCACTTGCGCCTGCGTACATGTGTGTGTATGTGCATGTGTCTGAGTGCATGTGTCTGAGTGCATGTTTGTGTGTGTGTGTGTGTGTCAGCGTGTGTGTGCGCGTGTGTGCGCGTGTGTGCGACTACATGCAAGTAAATGCAATGTGTGGGTGTGTGTGTGCGTGTGTGTGTGGGTGTGTGTGTATGCGCACGCACACACACGTTGCATGCATGTGCTCATAGCACGTGCTCAGAAAGCGAACCACCAAGCGCATGCCACCCACCAGCTCTGTCATCCGTAGCAGGAGCCTTTCTGCTCCATCTATCCTCGGCATCTGGGTTGCGTCCTGGTGACGTGGAGAAACCAAAACCTGAACAGGTGCACGAGCAACGGGGAGCATGCTGTATCTTTGCTGCCCGACTTGCTTTGACAAGTTATTGCAGACGCAAGCTTGTGCTGCACGCCACCTATGCGCACGCACATGCACGACACAAGTTTACGCGCTTGCTTGCTGGCAAACATCAGTAATTTAATATACGAATGCTAATGTTGTTGTGTTTACACTGCATGATCCCGGCTTCACAAAAGGGCAATGCACAATGCCGTGATGTCCTATGGATTCAGGCGTACGCAGCAGTCCCGTCTCATCAAATAGCAACCGGTACGCCACTTCTTTAGGGGCGCCCCACTGCTTGGTGGGGCACGCCTACGGAAGTGGCGTACCAGGCGATGGATATGCAGAAGCAAACCTGTTGACCCTGTTCTACTGCTGCCTCACGCACAGTTTGCCATTCATCCTCCACTCACCACTCCTCTCCTTCCCTCTGCTGCGCTCTCTGCCTTCCGTCGGAGGGGGTGGCCCTCTGCGGCTCCACTGCTCCTCCTCGTCAGCCTTACTGCTGCCCTCAAACATGCGACGCGGGGCATCCCTGAAGCCTCCCGCTCCTGTGAGCCAGAGGTGTCATGTCAGCAATTCCAGCAAGGTGTGTGTTGCTAAGGCAAAGGCAGCAAATACACGTTCACTCCGTGCACTCTTAGACGCACGCACTTGCACCTTCGTACACACATGTGTGTGTGTGTGTGTGTGTGTGTGTGTGTATGTGCGTGTGTGTGTGCGTGTGCGTGTGCAAGTGCGTGTGCGTGTGTGTGTGTGTGTGTGTGTGTGTGTGTGTGTCAAGTGAGCACAGGTGCGTGTGCAAAACAGCACCACCAGCGCGCCTCAGAGTGACAGCTTGCTTGCCCTCCTCACCTGCTCCTGCCCTGTCTGTGCTGGGCTCATACTTCTTGCTGCCTCCCCAATCTGCAACCTCGTCTGCTGCTGAGACCGGGCGTGGCTCCCGGCTGTCAAAGCCCCGCCCCCTGCTCGGCTCCTCGGTGGCAGCAAACTTGCGGCTGGCCCCCCAGTCTCGGTCTTCGTCTGCACGAGAGGGGATGAACTCGTCTCCCCCGTCCTCCCCTCCTCCTCGGCGACCCCGGCCTTTCTCTGTGTGCAGAGTGTTCATTCAGGCGGCCAGTCAAGCCCTGTCCTTCCTGCCCACTTCCAGGACACACTGGGTGAGTGTTTAGTAAAACAAGGCTGGTGGTATCAGTCTGCAAATGAAGCAGTGACAGAGAGTTTTTCCACCCACCTGCCCGGTCGCCTCCGTAGTCCCTGAACGCCCCCCCCATGCCTGGAGGGCCTGCGTCCTCCTCGCCCTCCACCCTACCCTTGGAGCCGGTGGGAAGGGACAGCAGGATTTCCTTCTCGTTCACGGGCGCCCTCCCAGAAGTAGGCACGAACCGGCCCGAGGAGGGTGCGGGCGGCCCGCCTGCCTGCTGCATGAAGGTCCTCATGTCCATTTTCTGGCCCTTCTTCTTCTGCTTGGGGGCCTGCTTCGCTGCCTCCCCCAGGGACGGGAACGCTGCATTGTCAGCTGGAGGTGCCTCGATCTTGCCTCCTCCGGCCTCGGCTTCTGCTTCTACGTCATCCGCCCAGCTATCCTTCTTAGCGTTTTCTTTCCCGACCCAAGCAGAAGTCATGTCCAGACAGCCGGTCTATTTGAGACAGCTGGAGCGCGAACAGTTGCCACAGTGCTTGATAAATAATTTTTGGGTATTCTTTTGAAGGCGTACTGTCTGACTCGGCAAAAATCGAGCGCATGCGCCTGCACCAATTTCCGTTCAAGCCCGTACATTTCTCTAGCAGAAGCTGTGGTCAATGTGTGGCAGCACAAACCAAACAAAAGGAAAGCACAGCAAGGTTTGTCATGCGACCCTGAGGTTGGCGGCGCACACATTGACAGGCGGCAAATCCAAAGGCCAAGAATAGGTTGACTGCCTAGTCATAATGGCCAAGATTTGGAGCCTCTTTATATTGTTATCTGTTATTTTAAGAAGAAGCACGTATGTCTGTCCTGTTGCTTTGAGCAATCCTGGTAGCTAAGCATACGCAGACGTCTTGACGACTTAAGTTGGTGTTGGATGAGAAGGTGACGGCCAGTTGTGGCATTGTGCATGAGTCTAAGAGACTTGTTCAATTGGGCACTTTTTTATGCTGAACAAGCGGCGGCAGCGATACATATCGTGCAATCAGTCAATTCGTTGACAGACGTGCGTTCCTGTCTAAGATTTCTTCCCCTTTAGTAAGTTTGGCGAGCAATTTTTGTTACAATTGGTGGCGCCCTTGGGCCAAGATATTTTTGTACACAATAATCTGAGTCCGATTCTTTGCATTAAAAACAGTGGTTCTTCGATCGGACATCCTGAAAAACAGATCATTCAGCCAATTTTGTCAGATCATTTGCAATTTTGTAGAGGATGTAACAATGCAGGACACTTATTTGAACGAGAAGAAACACTACATGCTGACACATGTATGCACCGCCTGGGGCATTGTCTTGTGTATGAAAAATTGGCTGGCTGGGGTTCCTAAGCCCACACATGGAACTTGGCATGCATCAGCCAGCATGATTAAGGGAGGGGGCTACGTAGGTGTCCGCACCAGGCAACACTCCACTGCACAAACACACACAAGAAAAAGTAGTGTGGGTCAGGGGGGTTGTGTGCCGTGGCACCCCAGACCCACACCTTGGCTGTTATGGTTTAAATTGCTTGTATTGCAGTGCATAATTTGCTTTAAGTGTAGATGCATTTCTGATGGAGAATTCATTCAGTTTATGTGTTAGCTTTATAATCTTATAATCTTATGGTAATCCAGATTGAAGTCTGCCAGAGTTTTGTCTGTATAATCTTTGTAAATAGTCCCCAGTAATCCAACGAAGATCACGTGGAACTTGACTTTCTATATCCCTGTCTATGTAGGTTGGAGATAAGCACAATGTACTGAGCTTTTGCTTTTTGCAATTAAGGATCAACATGATTTAAAACTCAATCAGGTGAACCTGCCACTGGTTTGGATTCAGTTTCTTATCTTTAGCAAGCTGCTGAAAATCTGAGTTGCGGGTGGTCACCTGAGAAAAGCACACAGTACTAGGTAAGAATTAGATAGCATCAGGACGAGAAGAAAGCTTTCAGGACGAGAAGAAGGCTTTCAAAGCACGTGCTGTTAGGTTTGGCAGCAACCAATAGGGCATTGTTTTGTTGGCAGTGTTTATCAGATCAGGCCCAGTTCTGCTAGGTTATCTGCACTGCCTGTGTCAGTGTATGGAATTTAGTTGGCACCGCATGGTCCTTTTTGCAGGGCTTGGACTATCAGTAACAGTACACTTGCCATTATGACGTTCTATAATCATGTTCCTCATTTTAGTGTGTTGGCAACCGGAGAGTATATGAAGCGTTGGGGTAACTGAGGTGCATGAGGCAGCTGGGGTGCCTGAGGCCCTGACTTCCAAACTCCTGCCCCCTCCTTTCCTTATTCAATACCGACCCCGAACCCTTACGTTAAGTGTGTACACGTTCCTAGTGGAAAGTTTAGGCATTATTAACTGGAGGTCATTTAACGGTGATCGGTGAAGCTGGTTTGACGCCTCGTCACAACTGTCAGCAAAGACATCAATTTTGCCTGGATAGCGTCAACCAGAAAGTTTCAGCAAACTCATCAAGCGCAGTTGAAACATTAGACCCCAGAATCAGCTAAACGCTGTAAAGGAAGAGCACAAAGATCACTAGCCCATTTCATAGAGCCTGCTTGTCTTATTTTTCTTGGGTGTGGGTCTTGATCCGATATCCACAGCACTCTCAGGCCTTTATAATAGCTGGGTCTTACTATTATTGAGTCAAGAAAAGAAGGAGTTGAGGAATTTTAACTGGAAATTACAGCAGCATTAGAAGGAAAAAAGCCACGCAGGCAGTGAATAACCACTCCACACATTAGTTAAGGAAAAGGATCCACTTTGGTACCAGGTACCATATAACTCCTCCACCAAAAGGGGTAAAAACCAATGGGACCAGGAGGGTTGCAGGCTTGACCTGAAACCGTCTCCTGATGAAAGATGATATTAGTGCTGGAAATAAAGGGCATGTCTGGTATGGACAAGTTTGGCAGCGTAATTGACAGAATGAACATGAAGCTTGGAAGCAAGTTTATTTGCTCTTTGAGGGTCAAGACCCAGCTCATTAAAAGGCTCCAGCGTGTGATTGTTGTAGATGGTGCCACCCACTCCCAAAAGGATGGTGTGGAGGGTAACGGAGGCTCTTTAATGGGTGGAGAAGAGGCCTTTATGCTGTTCCTGCGCGGCGCTCAGCTGGTTCTGCGGTCGAGTGTCCTCACAGTACTTGACCTCGATGAGGTAAATGTCACGTTGAAGAATGCTGAGATCTTTGGGTCGGTGCTATCAGGGAAAGGTGGATCTGCTGATGGTTGGCGGTGCTGCTGAGGTGCTCCCGCTCTCCCTCAATTGCCCCCTGCCATTCCTAAGAACAACTCTCCCCCCTTCATTGCTAGTCTGTTTTTTATTTTTGCAGAGATGGG
>Ga0307947_1001283_pt1:0-10000 | contig 19645 bp, 22 predicted proteins | sample OrgLakmetagen232_FD_201840 | JGI IMG/M metagenome (GOLD analysis project Ga0307947, IMG submission 201840) | Saline water microbial communities from Organic Lake, Antarctica - #232 | ecosystem: Environmental > Aquatic > Non-marine Saline and Alkaline > Saline | place: Antarctica: Organic...
GCCCTAAGCCATCACCTAACACACACACACACACACGCACACACACACACACCACACCCATACACCCACAGACACCCCGCACACAGCCGCCCACGCACCTCTGCTGTCTCCCTCTTGAGTCTGTCCCCCAATTTGTCTTTCCCAGAGGGCCCTGCTTCATCGTCACTACCTCCTGTCACACCCCTGCGTGCCCCCTCATCCTCCACCTCCACCTCCATGTGGGCTTGCATCTGGTGCAAATACTCCTTGGCTGTAGGAGCAGTGCATCACAAACACGCACAGTGAGTCAATGATAGGACTCGTAAATGCATATGCACGCAGCAGTGTTGTACAGGCTGTCAGGGGGGAGGACAGGCCGCCAAACGACAGGCTTGAGCTATCATGTTCACATACACTGTATGCATGCAGACTGCTCGTGTGTACAGCAACACGTAGATGTGCTGCACAATGAAATAGGGAGCGCGAGGCGTGCATGCTTTAAGGCATGTGCTTTGGAGGGAGGGAGCTTATGCAGTCTGTCATGCTTGGCCGCCTGTCGTGCTGTGCAGTTCCGCAGGGGAGGCAGCACGAATTTGCTTGAGTATCCTTCCATCACTAATGTATTTCTCTACATGCCTGGCAGTGCAGAGACACAGACACACCTAACCGCAGCCGCTTCTCCTCCGCGGTTTCCACATCTTCCTCCTCCTCCTCCTCTCCAGCAACGGTTTGCTTTTGGCGTGTGTCATCCTCATCATCAAGGAAGGAGGCCTGGTTGTTCTCTGCTGCCTCACTGATATCCTTCCTCTTCTTGCTAGTGGACCCGAGGGCAGAAGCCCTTTTGGCCGGTGTCTGCGCAGCACGTTTTCCCCCCATGCTCTCAAATTTTTTTGATTCTGTTATATTTTCAGTTATTTCCCTCTCGTCTTTCCATGCAAGTCTGCAAAATGGACTCCGCGAGGCATTTTATGTATTGTATATATAACTGGAAATAAATAATATCGAGCTTCAAGCAAAGCTCCCACATAATTCAGAATGTCAAACCAAAGTTGGACTACCATTGAGAGTGATCCAGGTGGAAATGTAAATTCAGAAAGAGGCCCAGTTATGTCCACAACCTTCAATCTGGCATGCGCACACGAGCGCTCGTGCAGTCGAGACAAGTTTGAGTGCGCACTTATGCATGCAATCCTTCCCTTGTTGTTCTAATTGCTGGCATGCGTGCGCCTCTCTTTCAGGCGTGTTCACATCATTGATAGAGAAGATTGGAGTGCAAGGTGTCCAGGTAATTCAGCTTTGCTAAGTGCATTTGCGTGGTTAAATGCTACGTATACTGTCACTACCAATTGCAAGCCTATTCTCCGGTGGATGTGGGCAGGTGGAGGAGCTCTGGAGCGTAGACAAGGAAGCCCTGCAGCCACTTGAGTGAGTGGCTGTCACTCCAGTTGTGTCCGTTTGATTCAGTTGTGTCCGTTAGATTCAGTTGAGGTGGCAAACAGACAGTACAAGTCCAGCGATTTAAAAGCTATATTGTAGCTCCACGTGCTTCCTTTCAACGCCTGGTGCAAAATTCAAAATGCACTGTGCCTTGAGACTCATCACCTATGACGAGACGCACACGGCAGCCAGACTAAGCTTTTCGTGCTCTCCACTATGTCGATGGCTGGCTTTATCCTTCTCCCAATCCGTATTGCCTTCCCCACTCGTTGCTGTGAAAAAGGTGCATGGAGTCGCATTAAAGGATATCAGACTGTTTTGACTAGTCGTGCCAAACTCAATTTGCATACATTTTTCCTCCCCGGGTTCACTCCCTTTTTTCCCAACGCACAGGCCCATTTATGGCCTCATTTTTTTGTTCAAGTGGCGGAAGGAGACAGACAACCGTCCCATAGCCGACGACACCCTTGGGAACGTCTTCTTTGCGCACCAGGTGATAAACATTTGGTGCCAATGAACAGGCAGGGAAAGGTATTATGTTAACATTCCAGGTCATATTCTATAAAATTTGATGCTAAATAACAGGGGCTAAAAACAGGCAGTGGAAACTAACTCCCCACGATAATGAGGGGAAAGTTTCAAGCCATTTCGGCGTGCAGATACCGTCCACCTTCACAATTCACTTGGCATTGATTATAGCTTTTTTTGTGGTGGTTCTGGTACTCAACACCTGAGTGGCTCCTTTTACTTGCTATTTTTGTGGGAGTGTTGTTGCCTGCCCGAGCGTCATTTTTTTCTTCTTTCACACGAGGCTCAAACAAAGAATTACGAGTCCACAAAGGGTTTCAAATTTTCACCCTAATATAGACTTATGTAAGGCACACAAAATGCAGCACAGACAACATATAACAAACGACCGAGGAATGGGATGATCACACACATTCGCATGAATAAAAGACGCCCTGCCCCCCTACTAAACATCCCTCCCTCTCAAATGGAAATGTACACGCCGAAACAGTACCCTTTCCCACGGGACCATGCAGGTCTGCATAAAGAATCTCCTAAACATGCAACACATGAGTGAAGGCTGACACTTGGCAGAACATTAAAAATCTCAGGCAATAAACAAGCATCAAACCGGAGGACGCTGTGGGTAAACGTGTCGTGTGCCCTAACTGATACAGCAGCTTTGCTGTAGCATGCGGCACCCTTCTCACATGGCACCACCACATGGCACCCTTCTCACATGGTACCACCACATGCCACCCTTCTCACATGGCACCACCACATGGCACCCTTCTCACATGGCACCACCACATGGCACCCTTCTCACATGGTACCACCACATGCCACCCTTCTCACTTGGCACAGACAGAAGGGCAGGCAAAGTGCGACCATAATTTCCATTTGTTTGTGACCAACTCAAGCAGCTGCACTTTCTACAACCTCAAAGACGAGACACCTTTCTTTACCCAAATCACCTGGCATGGCAATGGGCGTGTAATGTCAGGTATATGCACGCAACAATGGGCGTGAATGTGTTTTATGCACACAACAATGGGCGTGTATGTGTGTTATGCACACAACAATGGGCGTGTATGTGTGTTATGCGCACGACAATGGGCGTGTATGTGTTTTATGCACACAACAATGGGCGTGTATGTGTTTTATGCACACAACAATGGGCGTGTATGTGTTTTATGCACACAACAATGGGCGTGTATTTTTATATGCTCACAACATTTTAACGGTAAACAGGTCATTCCTTATGTATGTGCCAAAGAGGGCACTCAAACATCACTAGGGTTGGCCAGAACCATAAATATACGGTGTATATACGGTACTTTTGGCAGGGAAATCACTGAATATACGGTCATATACGGTGTATATATACAATTCTGGCCAACCCTACACATCACTCACAAGGTTGGCCACGTCCTTGTATGTACATTGTATGTATGACTGTTTATTTGCAGTCACCGTGTATGACAGTATATTTGCAGTCATTTTGTATGACAGTATATTTGCAGTCACTGTGTATGACAGTATATTTGCAGTCACCGTGTATGACAGTATATTTGCAGTCACCCTGCTGACAGTATATTTGCAGTCACCCTGCTGAGATACTGTGATTCTACTTACGTGTCAAAGGTTTACAAGAAAAGGCCTTGAGTCATTACGTATTGAAATAAAAATAAATGGCAGAGGGGGGACACTGAGGCCCCAACGGGGTATGATTTTTGCATGCCTCAGGGAATGTGCCCATATTGGCAATTTTCGTGACTCTTTCAAAATTTCTGGTTTCAAAAGCCACGAAGCTTGAAAACGCCAGTCTTGGGGCACGTATTTAATGAGCCATAACGTACACCCTGTTTTTTGCTGCCAAACCTATTTAGAGATATCACCTCCTGCACAAATTCGATGACATTTAGAGTACTGATAAGAAGGAATGACATTGCCAAACTAATGAACTGAAATGTCAAGAGGCTGGCGAGATATGCAGATTCATATGCTGTATCCCATGGAAAGCACTCACTTTCCCCTCATTTCCAGGATGCTCAATGTGTGCACTTTGTCCTTTCAATATGTGCAAATAGTTACTTACATGGATCTGGGCACATGCTCTGGTAGCTTGAAACATCAGGTTTGATTTGGTGCTAGATTGGGCCCAGGGTCATGACTTGGTGTGTGAGTAGTTGCCCCTTTAATAATCAAGAGGAGCAGGTTTGGGCTCAGTGACCCCCCCTGAATGAATGGTACACTCAAATACAAGTTTTGGTCGACCCAACACATCACACACACACACACACACACACACACACACACAAACACACACACACTGCAGGTTATCCCCAACGCGTGTGCCACACAAGCCATTCTGTCGGTGCTGCTCAATGCACCCTCCTCGCTGCAGCTGGGCCCTGAGCTGAGCACCTTCAAGGAGTTTGCTGACCACCTGCCTCCAGATATGAAGGGTGAGTAGGGGTTTTCTGCTCCTACTTTGCTTCTTTCCCATTGTGAAGGGTGACGAGGCGGTTGCTACCCCTCCCGTTTCGAAGGGTAATGAAAGATTGGAGTGGATGAGGCTTGTGTGAGGGAAATTTTGATGAGAGGTGACCCTTGACAGAGGTGTAATATGCATAATCAATGTACAATTTATTGATCGTATGCTCCCGAGTTATCTCCTTTTGGCTGCCACTCAACATTGGTATCTAGCCTTGGCTGGGCATCCCTTGCGCTGTGAGGTCCCCACTTTGAAGCCTACCTACCGGCCCGCAAAAGCAATTCGAACTGGGGAACTCGCAGCGCGAGGGATTCCCAGCCAAGTCCCGATACCAAGCCAAGGTTTTGATGTGGAGTGGCGGCAAAGGCTTTGATGTAGAGTGGCGGCCAAAAGGAGTTAACTTAGGAAAGTGCAATAAGTTGTATGTTAAGTATTAGGGTTGGCCAGAACCGTATAATTACACCGTATATGACCGTATATCTGGTGATTTCCCTGCCAAAAATACCGTATACACACCGTATATATATGGTTCTGGCCAAACCTATTATGTATGCATGTTACGACAGGAAATTTGCGCGCGTGGCCAGAGACGTGGGGTTGGAAATGATTATCGTATGGGTTTGGAATGCATGGCTCATATTTGGTGTTACTAGTCTGCGGTTGCATTTATTGCTGTGTGGGCTGATAACTTGCGCGGCTAATGGCTAAGCCACGTACGTGTACGGATCTGCAGTGAACACATAGAGCATGCCTGATTAAAGCTACTGACTGATTGGAGGCACATTAAAAATGACCCGTGTTTGGTGATCTGATGAACCTTGCAGGGGAGCTCATCGGCAATTCTGAGGTCATTCGCTCCGTGCATAACTCCTTTGCACGCCCCGACCCTTTAATGATAGAAGAAGACAAGGACGACAAGGTGAGGCGCACGTGCGTGTGTGTGTTCTTTCATATATTGCCTCTCCTCTTAACTGAGGAAGAACAGGTCTTCATCGCACGCCACAAGTTCATTCACCATAAGCCTTAAACACACAAAACGAGACGGCTGAAAATCCTGTACCATATATGGTGAAATTCCAGTAGTTGGAATGAAAAAATTCGAAAAGTATACCTATCCAAAGGGGAGTCCCTGTGGAAGATGAAGCACCTTTGTGGGTGTACACGGACTAGATGATTGGCACCTGAATATAACAAGCATTAAAAATTGTTACTATTCATTATGACTCATATTTCATAATGTACACGGACTAGATGATTGGCACCTGAGTGTTACAAGCATTAACAATCACTTTTCATTACGACTCATAATGTTTATAATGTACACGGACTAGATGATTGGCACCTGATATTACATCACAAGCATTATGAATTACGGTTCATTATGACTCATAATGTACACGGACTAGATGATTGGCACCTGAGTATAACAAGCATTGTAGATTACTATTCATCATGACTCACTGCGTACACGGACTAGATGTTTGGCACCTGAGTAATACAAGCATTGTAAATTACTATTCATTATGGCTCATAATATACACGGACTAGATGATTGGCACCTGAGCATCACAAGCATTAACAATTGCTATTCATTATGACTCATAATAATGTACACGGACTAGATGATTGGCACCTGAGCACCACAAGCATTATGAATTACTATTTATCATGACTCATAATGTACACGGGGGGAAAAAGGCGTGTTCCACTTCATCGCGTATCACGTATGTGTGTAGGGCTGGCCAAAACCGTATGTATACACCGTATATGACCGTATATTTGGTGATTTCCCTGCCAAAAATACCGTATACAAACCGTTTATATATGGTTCTGGCCAACCCTACGTATGTGCCTAAGGGGGAGGCTCCGTGTGAGATGAGGTACCTCAAAATCGTAACAATTGGTAACACTTATGCTTTATGCTTTATCATTCATGCAGGAGGAAGGAGACGCGTTCCACTTCATTGCATACGTGCCCAAGGGAGATGCGCTGTACGAGTTAGACGGCCTCAAGCCTGGGCCCATTCGCTTGGCTCCTATAGCACCTGGGGTGCGTTGATCATGGGAACAGTTCAGATCGTCAGGCCCTGTTCTGGCTTGTAGGTGTCACAGAAGCACACTGCACCCAAGGCTTTCATATCGCCGGTATGATCATAGAAAGGGCCAAGGCTTTCATAGCGCCTGCACGTTCATGAAAAGGGCCAACAGTCACAAGTGATTGTACTGACCTCTTATGTATTATAGAAGCACTCTGCTGCAAAGGTACCCATAGCGCTTGGGTTGCATGTGTGTGTGTGTATGTGTGTGTGTGCATGTACGATGGAAAGGGATTAGGTCCAGAGGAGAAGGACTGTCCAGAGAAACTGTGTTGTGTTATTCTGGTTTGTTTGTGTCATGGAGGCACACTGTACGTCTTACTGTGTTTTGTTTTTCTGGTTTGTATGTGTTACAGAGGCACATTCTCACATTCTACATCTTGCAGTGCCCGGCGTGCTATTTCTTAGGGGACTGGGTTTTTGTAGTTGTTATGAGTGGACCAAATTCTGGGAAGCTTTGGCTTGTTACTCCGACTGTTTTCTAGCAGCCGGGAAGCCCTAATCACTCCTGCCGTGTAACTCCCACAGTGCGGTACTTGTCACTGTAGACCTGATGAGTTTCTAAGGGGTCCCAAGCACTTCACCCTATTTCGCCCTATTGTCACCCTATTTCACACCAAAGATCTGATGGTTCTGTAAGGGGTCCCGAGCACTTCACCCTATTGTCACCCTATTTCACACCAAAGGTCTGATGGTTCTGTAGGGGGTCCTGAGCTGTTCACTCTCTTGTCACCCTTTTGTCATTCTATTTCAAACCAAATATCTGATGGTTCTGTAAGGGGTCCTGAGCTGTTCACTCTCTTGTCACCCTTTTGTCATTCTATTTCAAACCAAAGATTTGATTATTCTGTAAGGGGCCCTGAGCTGATCACCCTGTCTGGAAATACTGCCTTATCACCTGCATCACCAATCACCACCACACTGCCTCATCATCACCTGCACCACCAATCACCACCACGCTGCCTCATCATCACCTGCACCATCAATCACCACCACGCTGCCTCATCACCACCTGCATCACCAGTCACCACCCTGCCTTGTCATGCTGCATCATCACATACCTCACCTCATATCATCACATACCTCATATCACCACATACCTCATATCATCACATACCTCATATCACCACATACCTCATATCATCACATACCTTAAATCATCACATACCTTATATCACCACGTACCTCAAATCATCACATACCTCATATCATCTCATACCTCGTATCATCACCCGCACCATCACAATACCTCACGCTGCCTCATCATCACCCTCTGCATGCATGCACCGTGCACAGAGCGACTGGCTGGATGTGGTGGCGCCTGCGATCCAGGAGAGGATGGCACGATACGCCACATCAGAGATCCGCTTCAAGTAAGGCCTCACGCACGTATCCCAGCATCTTGTGCACGGACTTAAGTTATTGCCGCCCTTTGTTTCAATGCTTTCAATTAAGGCCTCACCGCTTCAAGTAAGGCCTCACCAATGTGTAGGGTCGGCCAGAACCGTGTATACACACCGTATATGACCGTATGTATGATGATTTCTCTGCCAAAAATACCGTATATACACCGTAAATACCTAAAAATGTATGTTTCTGGCCAACCCTACGCATGTCTCCCAGCATCTCGTGCACGGACTTCAGTTACTGCAGCCCTTCGTTTCAATGCTTTGAAGCCCGCCTGCATGGCTTGCTGCTGGGTGGTACATACAACCACAACACACACACACACATACACACACACACTCACACACTCACACACACACAAACCAACTCCTCGTTTCATTTTTCGAGAACACACATGACACACACATACACACACACACACACTCACACTTACACACACACGCACACACGCACACACTCACACACACACGCACACACACACACACACACACACAAACCAAAGCTCCTCTTTTTCATTTTTCGAGAACACACTTGACACTCTGTGTCTCAACACTGCCCTCCCCTTTTCAACTCTTCTTAATTGCTTCACGCATGCCTGTGTTTGTTATATTAGTCATAAGGACCTCCATACGCGTACATACATTACATGTACGTCTATACATGTATGTAGGGTTGGCCAGAACCGTACATATACGCCATATATGACCGTATGTTTGATTAAATCCCTGCAAAACATACCATCTAGGTATACACCGTATATATATGGTTCCGGCCGACCCTACATATATTGTGAAATGTGCATACATGTGCCCATCGCATGTTCCTGTCAGTGTTGTGCACATACGGCGTCATTCAAAAATGGCACCGCAAATAACGATCGTATATAACAGCGTTGCCGTCACTAAACTCTGACGATTGACGGCTAAATTTACTATTTTCACCGTCAATTTGACATAAATTACGCCGTCAGCGTCATTTACCATTGACGCCGTCAAGCGTCAGGTGCACAACACTGGTTCCTGTTTATAGGTGCACCTTACATAACTGTGTACATCTTGAGTTTTCTTGCCTAGTGCAAAATCAAATGTATGCCGCAATGCATATAGGGTTGACCAGGACCATATATACAAACCGTGTATGACTGTATATCTGGTGATTTCCCTGCCAGAAATACCAAATATACACCATATATACCTATGAATGTATGGTCCTGGCCAACCCTACATATACATCACCACGCACTTCACGCCTCTTGGCTACATTGGTTTTCTTTGTGCAAAGACAGTGGTCGGCACACCGTGCCCTCCTTCAGCTCCACAGCTAACACTCTGCCACCATATTATATAACATAAACTAATCCTCCCTCTGCTCCACAGCTAGCACTGCTAGCACTCTATAATGCAGAATGGCCCTCCCTCTACTCCACAGATAGCACTCTGCCACCATATTATATAACATTAATTAATCCTCCCTCTGCTCCGCAGCTAACACTCTGCCACCATATTATATAACATAAATTAATCCTCCCTCTGCTCCACAGCTAGCACTGCTTGCACTCTATAACACAGAATGACCCTACCTCTACTCCACAGCTAGCACTCTGCCACCATATTATATAACATAAACTAATCCTCCCTCTGCTCCACAGCTAGCACTGCTAGCACTCTATAACATTGAATTTACCCTCCCTCTGCTCCACAGCTAGCACTGCTAGCATTCTATAATGCAGAATGGCCCTCCCTCTACTCCACAGCTCCACAGCAAGCACTCTACCACCATATTTTCTAACATAAATTGGCCCTCCCTCTGCTCCACTGCAAGCACTGCTTGCACTCTATAACACAGAATTTACCTCCCTCTGCTCCACAGCAAGCACTGCTTGCACTCTATAACACAGAATAGCCCTACCTCTGCTCCACAGCTAGCACTCTACCTTCTCTAATATACAATGGCCCTACTTCTGCTCCGCAGCTAACAATCTGCCACCATATTATATAACATTGAATTTACCTCCCTCTGCTCCACAGCAAGCACTGCATGCATTCTATAACATTGAGTTTACCCTCCCTCTGCTCCA
>Ga0307947_1001283_pt1:12500-19645 | contig 19645 bp, 22 predicted proteins | sample OrgLakmetagen232_FD_201840 | JGI IMG/M metagenome (GOLD analysis project Ga0307947, IMG submission 201840) | Saline water microbial communities from Organic Lake, Antarctica - #232 | ecosystem: Environmental > Aquatic > Non-marine Saline and Alkaline > Saline | place: Antarctica...
TTACGTTGGTTTTGTGTTAGGTGGTTTATCAATTAATATCCATTTGCAAAACTTTCAATCAAAGGTATCCAGGCTAATTTTTTTCAGGTGTTGGCTTAGCGTTGAGAGCTTGAGGGTTTAAACTTGGGATGTACGGCGTTTTTAAAGCTGCTGCTGCTGATTCTGCTGCTAATAAACAAACATCTTCTCTCTGTGTATGGCAAATTCGCGACTTACAAGGGTTACTTCCATTCACCACACCATGGTCACTTCAAAGGGTATACAAAGGGTTTACAAAGGGGGTAAATGACAGCCACGTGTGTTGGGCTGATAAGCATTGCTGGATCAGCCAGCGTAAAGTGAACATAAGGTTGTAAAAAAGTAAGAACTGGTCTCAGCCAGTGCCATTTTGTTCCATTTACCACACCTGTTCTGTCTCACCCATCATTAGCAAAACACCTAATTACTCCTATTATTACTCCTATTATTACTCCTATTATTAGCAGATCACCTATCATTAGCAGAACGATGGCGTTTTGATCCCCGGCCCTCAATACCTATCCAGCACTCACTGCTTACTCAGCTGCTGCTGCTTCTGCTGCTGCTTCTCAGGGCACAAACAGTAGCGGTGCAGATGTGGGGTTGACATCAGACCAGTGGGCTGACCCAAGCGTCCTGCAAGGGCTGTTGCCCCACATAGAGGCAGAGATCACGCAGTGAGTATGTTAACGTGTGTGTGTGTGTGTGTGTGTGTGTTTGTGTGTATCCGCAAGTAAAAGTGCATGCTGGAATATATGGAGGCATAAACGCTGTAACTATATACATGCCGTACCTTTCCTATAACACCCCGCATAAAAATTGTTTTTTTGCCCTGCAAGGTGACTGCGGTAAGCTTTCAATAATTTTTTTTGACCCTGTGGGGTTGTTCTGGATTTGTGGAAATTAAGTTTTTTGGTTGCTGCAAGTCATGAGCGACGAGAAGCCCCCCGGCCTCCTCCCGGCCCCCCCCCCAGCCCCCCTCCCGCCCCAGCAGCAGCGACAGCAGTGAGGAGAGTTAAGCTGCTGCAAGTGAAAACGGAACGGCTGGGTGACAAGAAGCAGCGATAAGGCTGGCAGGCCAGAAAAACATTGGTTGGAGGACCGAGCTGCAATGCTTGCGCACGCAGAGCAGATAAGAGCCCAGCAGCTAACAGATGAGCAGGTAGAGCAGGTGGTGCAACAAGCAAGGTCACGCACCAAGGCTGCCCGCACCCCAAGCTGCACCATCAGCGCAAGCACAAGCACCAGCACTCAGCAGCAGCAGCAGCAGCAATGAGGAGAGCGAGGATAGCGCCAGCAGCAGTGACAAAAGTCAGATGAAGTAGAAGCAGATTGTTGGGGGGGAATAGCAGCACAGACGTGGGGCAATAGCATCAAAGAGCAAATGGCTTCACCACATGCAAACAGCATGATAACTTTCCTTTTTCCTTTTGCGGTTCGTGGTGTTCTCTTTATCGGTGCTGAACAGGGCTAAAAGCCCTGCGGGATGACAGCGGTAGGGGCAAACACTGATTTATTTTGGGGTGCGGGAAAGTGCGGGATTCAATGAAAAATGTTCTGAAATTTGGGGTGCGGGTTGAGTACGGTAAGGTACGCTACATAACAGCTCATGTTACCCGCACTAGGTTCATTTTTTTATACATACATACACATGTAACAGCTTATGGTACCCGCACTAGGTTCATTTTTTTTTATACACACGTAACAGCTCATGTAACCCGCACTAGGGTTCATTTTTTATACCTATATACATAACAGCTTATGTTACCCACACTTGACTCATAATTTGTAGGGGCTGCGATTGTGCAGATGGGATTGCGTGCTCGGGGGTGACTTTGGGTTATGACTGTGGAAAGGCAGAACTCTGTGGTAGGCAGAACACTGTGGTAGGCAGAACACTGTGGTAGCCAGAACACTGTGGCAGGCGAAACACTGTGGTAGGCAGACGAACGATGTGGTAGGCAGAACACTGTATGTGGTAAGCGGAACACTGCATGTGGTAGGTGGAACACTGTGGTAAGCAGAACACTATGGTAGCAGAACACTGTGGTAGCCAGAACTCTGTGGTAGGCAGAACACTGTGGTAGGTGGAACACTGTGGTAGCCAGAACACTGTGGCAGGTGAAACACTGTGGTAGGCAGACAAACGATGTGGTAGGCAGAACACTGTATGTGGTAGGCAGAACACTGCATGTGGTAAGCGGAACACTGCATGTGGTAGGTGGAACACTGTGGTAAGCAGAACACTGTGGTAGCGGAATACTGTGGTAGGCAGAACTCTGTGGTAGGCAGAACACTGTGGTAGGTGGAACACTGTGGTAGCCAGAACACTGTGGTAGGCAGACGAACGATGTGGTAGGCAGAACACTGTATGTGGTAAGCGGAACACTGCATGTGGTAGGTGGAACACTGTGGTAAGCAGAACACTGTGGTAGCGGAATACTGTGGTAGCGGAATACTGTGGTAGGCAGAACTCTGTGGTAGGTAGAACACTGTGGTAGCCAGAACACTGTGGCAGGCGAAACACTGTGGTAGGCAGACGAACGATGTGGTAGGCAGAACACTGTATGTGGTAGGCGGAACACTGCATGTGGTAGGTGGAACACTGTGGTAAGCAGAACACTGTGGTAGCGGAACACTGTGGTAGGCAGAACACTGAATGTGGTAGGCAGAACACTGTATGTGGTAGGCAGACAAACACTGTGGTAGGCGGAACACTGTATGTGGTAGGTGGAACACTGTGGTAGGTGGAACACTGTGGTAGGCGGAACTTCTTAAGTACATTAGGATATGCACATGCAGGTTGATCTAGGTATTGATTGCCTTGTCTCAAGGGGTCACCTGGCGTTTAAAAAGATGGGAGAGGAAACCATATGCACTTACATATACGGTCATGTACAGTGTGTATATAAAGTTCTGGCCAATCCTACAGTTAAGCCCTCCACAAGCTTTCTAAGACGTGCCACAACCAAACGCCTGCTTCTCTTGTGCCTCTGCCCTTGCAGCCTGCAGGATGAGCTGCAAGATGAGCACGCAAAGAGGAGGAAGTGGCACGAAGAGAACGTACGACGCAAACACAACTACGTCCCCTTGCTGTTTGGCATGCTGAAGCACCTAGCGGAGCACGACAAACTGCAACCACTGATCGAGCGGGCACGGAATTTGCCTGGTGGACCCAGCTCTTAGTTCTTTGACACGGCCAGACATTTTATGGATAGGGCAGGGGACATAGACGTAGAGTAGGTTATGTGGATGGAGTATGTTATGAAACCTGTGCATCATAATAGTGGCGTTGGTGGCAATGGAGGGTGACCATCAGTCAGGTTGTTAAGCTGATTGGCTGCTGGCTGGTCTCGACCAGCCACAAATAAATCTAAACGCTCAGACGTACACCCTAAGAAGTCTTGGTGCCTGTTGATCTTGATAATGTTGCTGGTGCTGGCCTTCACGATTGCCCTCGCCAACATCTGCGCCAAAACCTGAGCTAAGGGTGGCGCTCCCGAACACTCTCGTGAGCAGTAGGCGAATCTTGACATGTAAAAAATGTGATTTTTTCAGCACCAGACTTATAGCACACACAAAAGAACCCTTGGAATGGGAAGAAAGGCACAACGCACTGAATAATGGCTACTGTCATGCTAGTTCAGTGGTATGGGCGAATCGTGTGATTTTCCCTGGGATTTTCAATGTGAGCAACGGTTTTACGGTTGTTAGGCCAGTTTCGATGGTCCTCTTGTAACAAACTCACTCTTTTCAGATTTGTCCGAGTACCATCTCCTCGGTGCGTTGCTTGAGCCGTCGCTTCCTTCTTGCGTGGAGAGGGAGGAGACGTTAAACACACCTTTATGGGGGGCTTTTGGCAGGACTCGGGTGCCTAGCGCGACCTCTTCACAGCGGAAGAACACACAGCAGCAGCAGGGGGGGGGAGTGCCAGCACAGCGGGCCGGGTAGAAGCGGAGAAGGGAGGAAGAACTGGCTTCTCCGCTTCTTATTGAACGAGACGAGGCAAAATAACCTCAATTGAAAAACCAACTAACAAAATCACACAAATCGCCACTGCCAACAATTGGGCGTGACAGCTGTCGTAGCAACCATCCGTGAAAACCACTTTGAAGCATTTTAGGCCTGCGTTATCTCCGAAGTAGGCTACTCTGCCTAGCTTTCTGTCTTCTCCACTATTTCCATGGCTGTATCTTTGCGCAATAGTGCATGCGCCCATCAAATGTGCGTAGCTCTTGTCTTCGGCGCCTGTGGGTTGCTCGGCTACTTTCAGCATTTTGCACTTCTATAACCAATGCTTATTCAACTCATTTTGTCAAGTCATCTGGCTTGAATGCGAAAGCAGTGTCTAATCTGCTTGCCATCGGCCCTTGATGCCTGCGGAGATCTGTCGTTTTCCTGTACCCATATGCATTGCCCACTGGTCATACGCACATGTGTTGCAACATATTATACGTATATACGTATACTGTCTAGGTGTACAGTCTTTGACAACACCACATTGAGCGTTGGATGCCTGCTGGGGGGTCTGTGCTGCCTGCTGATCAGCAGATCTGTGCATCCACTTAGTCCCGGCTCAAAGCAAGCTAATACGCCGGCCGTCTTTACAATGATTATTTCTGCAAATGGCAGCATTGTGGTGCAGTTGCCAATGAATGCCATACGTACATCAGGCTGCAGCTGTCACCAGCTGGGGGAGCGAGAAAACCTGGCAAGAGCAATCATTAATGTTGCAAATTGCTCACAATCAATTTGTTCAGTTTCTAATTTGAATGTGTTGAACACCTAGAAGTCATCAGTGATGAACGGCAATGTCGCTGCAGATGACAAGGTGATTTCCACACACACACACATAGACAGATAAGGGAGAGAAAACCCCTTCGCTCTTCACCTCCTGCGCATTCAACTTTGCAGGTGTGTCAGGACCGCGCGCTCCAGTGCCTGCACCTCAACAACAAGTACGGGAACAAGAGTATTGATTTGGACTGCCTGCTCTTCTCCGCTGCTGCTTCATCCAAAAGTGACACGAACGGGGCAACAACAGCTCCTGAGGCATCAAGCGTGCACCAGCTCACTCCCTCGGCCCTCCGTGCCTGGATCACTGAGGTAGAGCATACATGCATGGCTGAGACACTCAGGCACGGGCTGTGAGGGGCGGGCTTTGGGGAGAGGGTTTGCTTGGGGCTTGTGATTGTTTTGCGCCCTTGGTTTGATGGGTTACTTCATCCTGGACAAAAAGCCAGGCTCTATTTCTCACTTCACTGTTCAAGTCATCATGCATTGAGGCTGTATGGCTGCTCGAGTTGTTGCTGGGTAGAATGGCACAAGGACAGGAACGGTCCGACTTTTGCAGAAGTTGTGAGTGTATTGAGATATATGCTCATGCGCTCTTTCCCGGAGTACACTGAGTAGCTGCTCTGCATGCAAAACAAAAGCAAGTGGTTTTGGATGACGCACATTGTGACTCCCATTCCCAGAACGTAACTTCTCATTGTAATAGCGAATTGCGAACCCTGAGCATTGCTTAATTGTGTGCTACAGGTGCAGCTCACAGGCAGCACATACATACTGGCCACCTGTGGCAATGCCATGGCAGACATGTAATTTGTCGCTGTCCTTTTACGTCACTCCCCCCACAACCCAAAACCTCTCACACACACACACACACACACACACACACACACTCACACACACACAAACACACCCACACACACACACAGGCTGCGTCCTTTGACGATGAGCTGCATCTGTGGGTTGCCAAGCCAGAGCACGTGCAGCGCTTGCAGCTGCCGCCGCCCCCAGCTGCCTCCCAGCCTGGCCCATATCCCCACGAACAGGCAGCGACAGCTGAGGAGGCCCACCACGTCAACCCTCTGCCCTCTGAACAGGCACCACCAGCACCACCACTCGCGCCACAGCCAACTACCTCAGCATGTAACGCAGCCGTAGCAGCAGCAGCAGAACCCGCAGCCCTGGACGCAGGAGGAGCACAGCCACCAGCACCACCAGCACCACCAGCACCACCCGCACCACCAGCTCCTGGTGCCGTGGCGGGCACGTCTAGGGGACCTCCTCAACCGCCCCCTGCCAAACCCAAACTGAGTTTGGCAGAGCGCAAGGCAGCCGCGGCTGCTGCACAGGCAGCGCAGCCTCCAAAGGTGGGAGAGGGGATCTTGTTGTTATGCTTCTTGGTAGGCTGTGACCGGCAGCTGCTGCACAGTCAGCGCAGCCTGCAAAGGTGGGGTAGGATGTTTTGTTAGATCTGTGTGTATGTGTGTATGCGTGGATGTGATCTTTGGCCTGCATCTGCTGCACTGGCACGCTGCCTCTGAAGGTGAGAAGCTGTGGGGTATGGTGCTGAAGGATTTCATTCTTGAAATATGCATGTACGAGCGGCTGCTGTGCAAAGTGAAGGAGGTGATGCATGCCTCAGACAGTTGGCTGGATGTGTGTGTGCGTGTGCGTGTGCGTGTGCGTGTGCGTGTGCGTGTGCGTGTGTGTGTGTGTGTGTTTGTGTGTGTGTGTACGTGCGTTTGTGCATGCGTGCGTTTGTGCATGCGTGTGCGTGTGCGTGTGCGTGTGTGTGTGTGTGTGTGTGTGTATGTGTGTACGTGCGTTTGTGCATGCGTGCGTGCGTGTGTGCGCGTGTGTGTGTGTTTGTGTGTGTGTATGTGTGTGTGTGTGTGTGTGTGTGTGTGTGCGCGCGTGTGCGTGCGGACTGCAGCTCCTGCACATGTTGTGTATAGTGTGGCTAGGAGGAGGCTTCATGCTTGGGTTAGGCCGCTTAAAAGCCAATTTGTGAGGGGCTGTTTGTGTCCGTTCCTAAATCGATGTTTGCAATGTTTTAAGCATTCACAGCACTCAATTGAAAGAAAAGAATGTACTGTGTTTCTATGCTGGATGGAACGTTCAAGTTCCTCTCTGGGAGGGGGGACATGATGCTCCATTTGACATTGTAAGTCGGCCTAGGTTGGTTGAGAGCACTTGTGTACGCACACAACTTGCGTAATGAGTAAAGATAAGCAACCTGATCCACCTGAAACGTATGTTTGTGTATGCAGGAGCCAAAGCCCAAGGCTAGCAAGAAGAAGGAGGGGACAGAGGGAGGGGGTCAGAAAGCAGCAGGG
>Ga0307947_1001284_pt1 | contig 19636 bp, 20 predicted proteins | sample OrgLakmetagen232_FD_201840 | JGI IMG/M metagenome (GOLD analysis project Ga0307947, IMG submission 201840) | Saline water microbial communities from Organic Lake, Antarctica - #232 | ecosystem: Environmental > Aquatic > Non-marine Saline and Alkaline > Saline | place: Antarctica: Organic Lake...
GAGAGAGGAGCTGTTTTTTGGGGGCTGCATGCGTCCTTTGTTCTCTCTTCTGCTCCGCTGCACTTGTTCTCTTGGCACTCCTGGTTTTGTGAGGCTCTCTCAGCCTCTTGTTTCCTGTTTCTGACTGGGGCTTCTTATTCACACACATTCTGAGACATACCAACAGCTTTTTTTCTCGTTCTCCATGATGCTTTCTCTTCGCGCTTCTTCAAAACAAACGTTCTCTTTCTCTATTTTTCTCTTCTTCATACATCAGTTTCATGTTCCCTCTAGCTTCTGTTTCTGGTGTCTTGTTCAGTCTGGCCTCTCTCTTCTTGAAGCTGGCTTTTTATGCTATAGCTCAACTGCCCTCGCTGGCGGATATAGCTGTGTAACCCTTACCCTTGTTGATTTTGTTTCACCAGCCAATTGCCATCAGCCAGAGACTCGGGCTGTAGGCCATCCTTGTAACCCCTTTGTTCGAGTGACTTTTTTGGTTGCGAGTCTTCTATGGAGTTTCCGTTCAACCTTGTTTTGTACACCTTGTAAACCTAAATGCCCCAATGGCGTCAATAGCGATGTAACCTTACCTTAGTCGTCCAGACCAATTTTCGCAGCTTGCAGAAATAACAAGGAAGGTGTGTTCCGCGTTTTGAGCTATGGTTAGGTGCAATAATGTGTAAAAAGCAATGCGGACCTCCTCTTCTCATCATTTGTCGAGTAACCATGCAAAGAAGGCTTACAAGTTGATTGGTTCCATCTTTTCTCAATCTTTGCAGTTCCTGTCCACAGTCCTATCATGTGCCCTTCAGATGGAATCACAAATCACAACGTGTCGGACTGTCCGGCATCCTTGCCCTCTGCGCACTGCTCAAGGAGCAAAGGAATTGCAACGGAACACGTTGTCGGCAGGCTGGCTAGCTGAATGCCTCAGGCAGAGGTGTGCTTAGTCCACGTTTGACATGGCCTGCGAAGGAAAGAGAGGGAGTTCCAACAGCTTGTATCAGCACAAATAAGTACTGCTACAGCGATCGCTGGAATGGAGGAGCTCACAGCAGTGGGTTCCTAAGTGGCTTTCTAGCAAATCGATGTGTTTTTTGCAAAGCTATCTCCACTGCACAGCAAAATTTTAATTGACTAGGTGCCTGAGCACAATTGAGTGCTGCAGAGATAATTCAAAAAAGAGATGAGTAAAAACGGGAAGCCTGTGAATAAAACTTTAAAGGTAATTGACTTAATTAAGTTGCAGTGGACATGCAGCTCTTGCAACTCAATAAGGCGCCAAAAAGGGAAGAAACTTCACAAAGAGGGCTGGCATGGAATGCACTCCCAATGCTGCAGAGCTGCTAGTGGGCATGAATGGCCACACTGCACGTTGGGACATGACCATTTCGGGGAGAGGGGAGGGGACATACATAATGTGCATAATTTCATCACAAGAGCACGACACAGCCGGAATCAATGCAAAAATAATTCAGGGGGTAAAGCTCATGACATGTCCAAAATTTTATCCTATTTTAAATGGTATCCAAGTAATCCATGAAGTACTGTATGCTGTTCGTTCACCATACCTGCTTGCTCACCTGAACTTCTTGCTCGCTGAACTTGCCCTTGCCCTTCTCGGCCTTGCCGCTCTGTGACACGAGTGAATTATTTATTGGTTAAATTGTACGTTAAAGTGGTATAATGTGCCTGAAGTAGTTTTGAACGACAAAGGAAAAGAGATCAGGCAACGACGAAACCTGCAGTAGTGCATAAAGGACAGGAAAGCATCGTCCATAAACTTTTTCAATGAAGGTAGGCCCGATTGTAAGTGTTGCTCTACAAACGCATTTAGTATGTTCAACGATTGCAGCACTTAAAAGCACAAAACATTTCGCTTCATAAATTACGTTTAAAGGTAAATCGCGTCCGTCTGTGCGTGGAAGATGCTTGTGAACGCAAGGAATGCCAATATTCTGTACCAAAATGAAAGAGTGCTAGGCTGCATGCGTTGGTGTCCTTTAGCTCATCATACTACACACCTGCTTCCTCTCCAAGATCTTCTTGCGATCCTTGTCCATCTTTAACTTGTTGATGACGACCTTGCTGGGGTCGACACCCACGTTCACAGTTGCGCCTGCATCATGTCACGTCAAGCATAAGCATCTATTTCTCTGTTCGCAAGCTTAGAGTCACGCATGCATACATATACATACATTCACAAGTAAATACATACATTTATACACACATAAATGCGCACAAACACACACTTACGGACACACACACCTACACGCACGTGCGCACACACACATACACACACGCACACGCGCACACACACGCACGCACGCACACGCACACGCACATATACACACACACACATGCACGCACAAGCACATATACACACAAAGCCAGACCAGACACCCTCTCTGTCTCCCTCACCATTAACCTTCTCCCTCGTGATGCGCTCAATGTGGATGACCCACTTCCTGCGGTACACCTGGGTGACCTTTCCCTCACGTCCCTGCAGCAGTGAGCATGCGGGTACATCGCATTTCAATACGTGCAGTGCATCGTGGACACTGGCGTGCCTAGAAGAGCAAGACGGTCCGACACAATTTGCAAGTCCCAAAGTGGAATCCAGCTGCTGTTTTAAAACACTCACCTTGTAGGTTCCACGCACGACGGTGACCTCGTCGTCCTTACGGATGGGGATGGCGCGCACCTGCGCGGAAAGGGGAGGCGAGGTGGCGTGTGAGTGTGGGGCAGCAGCCGGGAGGGAGCTTCCTGTGTGCATGTAAACCTTGCCATGGCAATTCACTGCAATAAATCTGCACAAGATGCATGCATCATTGCCATCCCATCCCAGGGCCCTGGCTGGGGAGGAGGGGCGTTGCTGCTGATGGAGGAAAAGAGGGGCCTTGCACTGCATTTCCCCCTGCGCGCACTCACTCCCTGGTGCTTGTTCTTCAGCTCAGTAGACAGAGGGGCACTCATGAGCTTTCTGCGCTCACTGGAGGGCGCCGTGAAGTGTGCCTGTGAGGAGGAGGGGGGGAGGAGAGGGCCATGAGCAGGTACTTGCCACAGGCATTAAGCCCCCCCTCATTATGCATCAATCCGGCTGCAATTTATTCGGTGCAGTGGGCTTGCAATGCCGAAGAAGAGTACACATAGAGTGCACACACGGTCGCGTGTCTCCCCTCCTTCGTGCACACCTTGCGGCTCTTCCTCCTGGACATGGACACATTGGGAGAAAACTTCATTTTGCCTTATTGCTTTAATTAGAAAAGGGCTTGATTTCAGCAAAGCAATGCATAAATGGACACACACAATTAAATTTGCTACATGCAGTGTGGCCACCCATCCCCACTAGCAGCTCTGCAACAGCTAGGGTGTGGATTTCCCTCTAGGTTGCGCTTGTGCAGGCAATCGCGTGTGTCACACCGCCCGTTGGCCACCACCGCCGCCAAAACAATCATGTCTGTGCCTTCATCTAAACCCAAGGAACAAGCCAAGGCCCCCATCCAGCACTATACATGCTACCTCCAGGTGTGTGTGGGGATGGAGGGAAGGCGGGCTGCAGCGATGGATGCAGGCAAAAGCACTCCAGGCGGCATGTCCTTAATTGGTACGAACATGCGCCATGCACAGGTTCTTGCCACAGACATGGATCACATCAGCCCATCTCTCATGCTGTTCCTGGACAAGGAGGGCCGCATGCTGTTTAACGCTGGGGAGGGATTGCAGCGCATGTTCCGCGAGAACAAGATCAAAATGCAAAAGGTGTGGCATTTGCGAGGAGGCCCCTTGATTTGCTCCACACATTGCAACTCCAACACTTGTGTCATTCTTGTGTCTGTCATTGCAGCTCGAAACGTATTTCTTTACCCGTGCGTCCACGGAGACGATGTCAGGCCTTCCAGGTGAGGCGACACACATACACGTGCACACACACACACACACACACACACACACACACACACACTCACACACACACTCACACAAACATACACAAACACATATGCACACACACACAAACACATATGCACACACACAAACACATATGCACACGCGCACACAATTCCTGCTATCACACACACACACACACACACACACACACACACACACACACACACACACACACACACACACACACACACACACACATAAAGTAAACCAGGGACATACGCCATTCCTCGGCGCATGTACAGCTACTTACTGCAGCACCTTCCCACCCCTACAAGCCCTGCAGGCATGCTGCTTTCCTCTGGGACGCCCTCAGGGCCAGCCGACGCTGGGGGCCTGCTGGATGCCCCTCCCACCTGCACCATCTACGGTGAGTGCAAGCGCCCCACTTAGAGCGAGTGTCACTGTAGCTGCTCCGGTGTGTAGCTACCCCAGAATTCCACGGGGAAAAAAGCCTTAAAGCCCAAACTGCTCGGAGTAAAGATGGCAAGTTAAGGGGCATGTGGCATGTGTATGTATGTGTGTGTGTGTGTGTGTGTGTGTGTGTGTGTGTGTCAGTATGTATAAAATTAAACCGCTGTAGTACGAGGTGCATTTATGTGCACTTCAGCTGTCAAATGGCAATGACAAATATTGTGTTAACAATTTGTACTACCTTCCCCTCTTCAGGACCCCCTGGCACCAAAAAGTACACCGATGCTTTCCAGGGTTACATTAACCAGGAGCAGTCTCTGAACGTGCACGAGTTTGGTGAGTAGGCATTGCAGAGGAGGTGAAGATAAAACTGGTCACCTGTAGGGGCGCTACCTTCACCCCAAGCGGGCCTTTGTTCAGAGAAGCATCTGGATTCAAGTAGCTACTGGTGCAACACGTTCCAAAACAGTATGAGTAAGGGGCACAAGCTTGCCCCTCTGTCAATTTGCAGTCCTTTAAAAAATCATGGTATTAGCAGGTATGGTATAAGTAAATTTGCTCGATGACGTTTTTAAAATTGCGATCGAGTTCCAACCCAATCAGGCCTCTGCACACGTACGCAAACTCACGCACTCCAACTTGCCCATTATCCTTGTCCCTATACCTCTCAGGCACCAAGCCACAGGCCCAGGACCAAGCACAAGACCAGCAACAGCAGCAGCAGCAGCAACAGCAGCACAATGGGCCTGCGGCTGTGCAAGCCCCTCTGTTACAATCTAAGTTCCTGACTGTCACTCCCGTGGCAATTATGCCCTCCCCGACCAAGCCGCAGTCCGTGCAAAACCAAGGGGGAGCAGCAGGCGAGCATCTGACAGCTGGGGTGGGATCCCCCTGCGTGGAGCAGCCCGAAGCAAAGCGTGCAAAGCACACGCACCTTCCCCCCACACCCCCTGCCCCAACTCCTCAAGTTGCTGTGCCTGAGGCTGCGATGGACGGGGTGATGACAGAGGGCAGTGACGAAGGTGAGCGCGTTCACATTATAGAGTCAATTGACTGTTGTAGGCCTGTCTATGGTGTTGAGTATGTGTTGGGGAATTGGGGCGGAGGGGGGAGGGAAAGGGCACACAGATGTCAGCCTCTGAACTTGGGAGATAACATCAAATCTTTGGTGGGGTTGCAGCTGAAGCTGGTACACTCTCCTTGCGTGGAAGCACTGTAAGGGTCTGGTACTTAGAATCTATCAGTGCATTGATTACTGCCTGTGCTGCGTCACAGACCACCAAGCATTGTAGCTCCAAATAGGTCGCAAGCCCAAAGAATCCTGCACCAAGTACAATAATAGTGCATGCTGCGCATGCTTCTTCAGCGGTTAAAAAACGCTGCTATCCTTCAGTGTACTGGGAGACCGGAACTGGGATACCGGAAGGATGTCTCTTACCACCAGGTGGCAAAGCAAGTGTTTCAGTGGTTGTGCAAAGTCCGACGGCTCATTACTCTCAAGACAGAGGCCTTAATGTTGACAGAAGTCGTGCGTGCGTGTGAGTATCTGTGTGTGTCTGTGTTTTATGTCACTGTTTTTTTGTGCAGGTGACAAGGCGGACTTTCAGTGCGTATGGAAAGCTAAATGTGTGTGTATGTGATTGTATGTTTGTGCAGGTGACGCGACGGACATTCAGTGGCCGTGCACAGGCCCAGAGGCCGTGGCCCCTAAGGCAGAGAGCGTGTGTTACGTGTGTGAGCTGGCAGGCACTCCGGGCAAGTTTGACCCTAAAAAGGCCAAGGAGCTTGGGGTCCCTCATCCTCGGGTGGGTGGACTGACACAGAGCTGGCACTGGGTTTCTGTGTAAAGGGTCGACGTTATTACCAATCAGTTCAGCGGCAGCATGTTTTGTGACAGACAGAATCAAGGATAAACAAAGAGAATAGGTTGGCGGCTCTGGTTACACCGCTGTAAGTTTAATATGTGATATGCATGGCTAAACTGTGTCTGCGCTGCATACTGTCTTGAAATTGGGTTAGCATTTTGATTTGACCGCATTTTTGAATTTGTGTCTGCCCAAGAGGATCCGTGCTTCCATGTCATGTTTGGAGGTGGTAACGGGTCGCGAGTCATCAGGGTAATGAAGCAAGGAAGGTTCACGGCTGGAGCGGAGCTGCATACATGTTTGTTACAAGCGGTCAGCCTGGCTTTGCAGTGGAAACAAACACCCAGGCAAAGTGGGGGGTGTGTTTTACATGTCACATGCAAGCACAGGGATAATGCAAGCAGGTACTGTCTTGAAGCACGATTCCCCACATATTGTTTCTACGCCGCTTTGCGGACATGAGCGACTTTGGCAACTGCCTAAGCTGTGAGCTTTTGCACCATATTGCTCAAGGCTTAATCCCTGCCGTGCCAATCCTGCCTCTCAGCTGTACGGCAACCTGCAAAGGGGTGAAAACGTTGTGCTTGACAACGGGACCGTCATTCAGCCAAACCAGGTGTGCTCATGTTACGTCGCAACCTTCTTTGCTACTCATTCTCCTTTTCTTGCTTTTTGTACCTACTTAGTAAGTAATGTTTTGGGAGGCAGAGGCATGGTTGAAGTGAGTTCCCAGCGGTAGTTTGTCCCTTCCTTTCCCCAAAGTGTTTTTGTGATGCTCGTGTTCAAAGTGCTTGTGATGTTTGTCGCTGCTTTCCTATTTTTGTTTTCTTTGCTCCTCATAAATGTTGATCAGGTAAACACAGCAGCAGCACAAGCGCTAGCCCTGTAGTACACCAACGCAAGGCTACTTGTAGAAGGGCACTTATTCCTTCCTGTCTTCTTTGCTCATGCACTCTGCACAACATTGCCCCCCCTTGCTGATGTAGTCAACGTCCACGTGCCAGCTTAAAAGGCCAGGGCTTTACTTACGTTCCCACCCTACTCAAATATCCACGTGGTTGGTGTTCAGGTCATGGCAGGAAGCGCGGCCGGCCCGCTCATCTTTGTCGTGGATGTGCCTACTGAGCAGCACCTGGACACACTCCTTACGCAGCAGCCGCTTGCAGATTGGGTGGTGAGAGCCCTTGCTTGTGTGCAATCTCTCGTGGATGTGTGTTGTGTGTTTGTGTATGTGAATGAAAGTGTTCACGTGCCTCTCGTTGTTTGATACAAAATGCACACTGAAAGTGTGAATGTCATCAGGCTGAAGAATGCTTCCACATAACCATACCATAAGGGTGCAGAATAAATCAAGCTGATGTTGATGTATATACGCGCATGTCGCTCGTGTGTGTGTGTCCATCCCTCTGCAAGCATGTGGCCTTATCAGTTGTGGTGCAGCTCAAGGCAAAAAAAAGACAGTGGGGCTGATAACCAGTAGTTATTTCTAGAGGATTCATGATCCTCCAGCCCCTTCAAGCAGAACCTCCACTGCTAGCACACTGGTGTGCGCTGTACCATCCCAAAAGGCCACATGCTTTCGACATTTTGTGTCTTAAACCATAGCGTGTTCATGCCTGCATTGCCCTGCATGTGTGCCCCTTTGCAAAGCGTGCTGCAATCGCCACACCACTCAGGTGCACATCGTGCTACTCCCTGTCTGCTAGCAGAAACCAAACAGGGACCACCTGCCTCCCATGTGCATTTCCTCCTGCCTTTTTCCGCCAAACTGTGTCAGCCTAGACATGCATCGGTAGACAGACTTAGGCCTTGAGCATCATGCTGAAGAAGCAATGCCATGCTTTAAATAAAGACCCAAGGCTCCCTTAGCAAAGCTGGATGGGCTCGGGCAATTGTGTGATGCCTGCATTGCCCTTTGAGCAGGTTGGCAATCCTGCTGTGCTTAATCCTTCTTCAAGAAATAGGGTTTACTATGCATGCTGTAATGCCATGGAGTACTAGCATATACATGCATATACATGCATCATATCAGTCATGTACGCGCATCTTGCCACATGGAAAACATGTGTGGTTCGTAAGTCCTTGCACAAGAATCCATGATTGCTCCACCCTTGGTCCAGTCATACCTCTAAACAGTAACGTTTGCCTCTCAGCACTTTGCGCTCCTTGCCTCTGTGTGAATGGAGGTGCCCCTCCTTTATATCACCGCAACAATTCTGAAGCTCGAGCGACCTACACTTGGTGCCTTTGACATTGGAAAGGCTGAAAAAGCTGCCCGGCACAGCTGCCCTGAGTGCAAACCTTTCAATATACCATTATACCGGAACAATAACCTGGACTTTAGCTCTGTGTGGAACACGAATCAAATGACGTAGCGATAAGGACAACCGAAAGTTCTACTGTCTCTTCTTTGATGCCCTCATACACTAGCTTGCCACTCCTCCTTCCTTCAAAAAGTCTAGACACTCTTCTAACCAGTGCACTGCAGCACACCTGCCTAACCCCCTCTCACCTTCCTCTTACGTTTGGGCAGCTGTACCTGTATATGAATAATTGTCACTTCTTTTGCACTGTAAATCCTATTTACCTTTGGCACCACTCACCCCTTCCAGCACCCATCTAATGCTTTAAACCCTTCAAACCACTCAACCTTCACAGGCAGCGTCTTCTGCACATTGTTGAGCCAGTGTACACCTAACTTTTCCCCTAATCTCAAAGCCTGATCACACCCTCCTCCCTACTCACACCCCTCTGGCACAAAGCATCATTCCACTCCAGTCACTCCCTTCAGTGCGTCCCTTCCTCAATCCACGCCCCTTCCTCAATTTGCATCCGATCCAATTCTCAAGCTTAACGCCCGACCTCCCCCCCCCTCTCTACCCATGCGCACCTCTCCAGGCAGCCAGTGCCAAGGACCCCTCCGGCCTGTGCATTGTTGCACACCTCTCTCCTTCTCACATGGTCAGCTCCCCTCGCTACCAGGCATGGGCGGCTTCTCTAGGTCCTCAGTGGCAACACCTGCTGTGCAGCCAAGGCGCTCAAGCAGTCACGCTCAGACGCGCCACGGCCCTCCAGGTCAGTGTTCTTAAAGAGGAGCACACTTTGCCTTGTGCAGTACTCACAGTGAAGTAAGTAGCACAAGCGGCAAAACAGGCCGGGCTCAGCACCTGTTTTGCATCCGAAGCGCTCAGCTATTAGCCCTCAGATGCGTCTCAATCTACAAGTTTAACCTATGTCTGTATTCATGTATACATGTGAGTATGTGGGATAGCGTTACTGGGAAACAGTAGCAGCAGTGGCTGTTGCAGCAGCAGTGTGGACAACAGCAGCAGCTCAAGGGCCAGGAAGAGGGTATGACAGGGAGGTTTTAGACAGCGGCTGTCATTTTAAGCAGCAGATGCGGCCAGCTCATCTTGTTGTGAAGCACAAGGTGCTGACCTCTTCTATGTAGGATCTCAATGGCAGTCTGGTCTGCTCGTTATGTAAGGAAGAGGCTCCAGGCCTGGGTCTTTTTCTTCTTTTCTGTGGTTGAGGAATTAAACGGTACCCGGTACCAAAGTGGCTCCTTTTTCTTCGTTCGTGCGGATTTTTTCCCGTACCTGCGTACCTGCATAGTCTTTTTCTTATCTGTTCTGATGCACAGCAAGGGAAAGTCTCAGATGTATTTTAAATCATTCGCCAACATCATCCCCAAAAGTGTGTCAGGCCAACGCTTGTGCATCTGTTCCTGGCTGTAACTTACAGCTGATGCATCCGTGAACGCTTGCTCAGCAAGACAGCAATTCGCATGAGCATGCACACACACACACACACGCATACACACACACTTGCATGCTCGTGCACACACAAACGCACACACACATCTTGTGCATTGCTCTTATTTGCAGGCCAAGCTCAACTGCATCAACCCCACCCTGTACCCTTTGCTGCAACCTTCTAGCAGCAGCAGCAACAGTGGCAATGGGGGTTGTTTGCAGTCAGCAGATGCTGGGGGACAGCTTACTTCTAAAGAGGGTGACCAGGGAGAGGGGATGGCTGAGGTGTCATCGATGCTGCCCGGAGTTGAGGCGACAAAGGTGAGTACATATGCTTACATGGTATGCATTGTGCAATGGTTGGATGGTAAGTATGGGGGGGGAAGGGGATGGCATAATTTTGCATTGGTTAAGTGATAAGCAGAGGGGTGAGAGGGAGGGCGTGTTCTTGAAAGGAAGTGTGTTTTAAACTCATGATCATTTCTTCACCCAGCTGTGCCGATCTGGCACCCCCTCTGGCCCTAAAGCCACTTAAGCCACTTATTGCTTTCTGTCAATTGTTCTTTGTGCAAAATTGCACAATACAACAGCTGGCCATTGAAACTCCACACGTTCCAAAGTGATGTAGTGGCCTCAACTAGTAACCAGAAAGGCGTTTTTTCATGTGCCACAAAACCGTTTTAGCCAAGAATCACAGCTGCAGCAAGGAGGTAGACTCGCCACATTATGCTTGCACACGTCTGCAGGCCATTCTAGGGAGCAACTCGCTGCGCTACCAGCTGCAGCCTGCCAAAAACCGTGGCCTGGATCGCAGCGAATGTGATGCGCCCCTCAGAGAAGTGCAATCCACAGAGGCAGTGCAGCAGGTGCGTGCTGGAGTTGCTGAGATCATGTGTGTGTGTATGTTTGTGTGAGTGCAAGTGTGTGTCAGGCATTGAGTGGTCAATTTCGCTCCACAGGCCAGGCAGCTGACTGTGTATCAATCACGCTATTGTATTGGAGTGCAGCGAGCTGCTGCGCTCTTAATTTGAAGAGTCAGCATCCTTGCTGGGTGTCATCCAGCAGCAAAATAGGCCAAACAAAGCACACATGCCTTACTTTTGTTGCTTTTTACTGTTTGGTAGCTAGGTTGTTCATGAATAGGATTGTGTGGAGTCCTTGCCCTTAATAATCCCTTCCACACGCACACACATGCACACTCAAGAATGGAAGCAAAGAAATGACCTGACCCCATGAAGCGTAACCCTCCTTTTTTGTTCTTCTACAGGAGACGCGTGCAGGGACAATGTCTCAAAAAGGCATGATAGAAGCGGTTGCCACTATGGAGGCTTGCAAGCAGCAAGCAGCGGCTGGAGCGCTGAGTGCTCCTGATTGCTTGCAGGAGATCAGCAGGTAGGAGAAATATGATAGAGTAAATAGACACGGGACAGAAAAGGAGGCTTAGTGTGGAGGAAATGTTTGTGTTAGGTGTTAGGTATATGTTTGGAGGAAATCCTTCATTAAATCCAATAAGATTTGGAATCAGTGCAGCAGCTGCGACTAGCCAAAAAAGCAGGTATGACAGGTGGGAAGGCGAAGCAGCAGGAGGGAGAAGGCAAGCAAGGAAGGTCGCCCAGTACAGTGCTTCTGGAAATTCCATTGTTAAAAGCAGCAAGTTGTAAAGCAAAAAGCAACAAGGATGATACTGGCTACACGCATGCATTCATGTGCTCTGAAAGTTTGTACATCCGTAATAGAGACGCGTGGTTGCAAAGGAGGTGTCTCCTTGACCTTGTGATACAGCATACAGCAAATCCTCGCTCGTTTCTACCATCCCCTGACGGTTGTTTCCCTCAAGTTTCATTGCAATTAGGTTTTTGGAACTTGCTGGATTTGTCACGCGCATGTTTGCAGGGAAACTGCGGAGATCACGTTTCTCGGAACTGCGTCCTCCTGTCCCTCTAAGTACCGCAACGTGACTGCGTTGTACGTGGACTTGTTTAGCAAAGGAGGCATGCTGCTGGATTGTGGGGAAGACACTGTGGGGCAGATGAAGAGGAGGTGGGTGTGGGTGTGGGTGTGGGTGGGTCTGGGCTCACAAAGTTGGCCGTGTCAAGGTTACGAACTCTGCTTGGGCCTGTTTGTGGGTATATGAACTCACTTGGGCTCACAATCTTGGCCACACTAAGTGTAGGGGTGTGTGTGTGAGTGAGTGCGTGCGTGAGTGTTTGTTTGTTTGTGAATGTGGATGTATGCTGGTGTGGGTACCGATGGGGGTAGGCAATGTAAGCAATTATGTGACTTATTTGTGAGTGAAGTATGAGTATGTTCATGCCCCATACCCTGCTGCCCTTCTCATACATAGACCCAGCTACATACCCTGCTACCCTTCATACCCTGCTGCATTTGCCCTGCTACCCTGCAGCATACCCTGCTTCCCTGCTGCATATGCCCTGCTGCATATGCCCTGCTGCCCTGCTCCCCTGCTACATACTCTGCTGCCCTGCTGATTCACAACCCAGATACATTGCTCTGTCGCGCAGGTACGGGTGCGCAGAGACGGAGCGGCGCGTGCGAGAGTTGCAATGCATTTGGATTAGCCACATGCACGCAGACCATCATGGAGGGCTCTACAGGTGGGCCTGCCTTGTCTTGCCCATTTCAAGCTGTGTGGGTCTGTCGTCCCTTACCCGTTCCAAACCTGTGTGGGAACCTGCGTAGGTTCTTAATCTCGTTCGAATTGTATTGTCACTTGCACTTTTCACAGAACCCATGAGGCAATGCCCAAAAGATCCATCACCAGACAATCCAAGCTCCTTCTGTACACCCGGACACTGTACAACCTGCACAATGTTGCTGTACGAAATTCTACATACAGTTCACACACTCACACACACACTGTACAACCCGCACAATGTTGCTGTTTGAAAATTTACATACAATTCACTCTCACAGACACAACACACAACACACACCCTGGTCACTTCCTGGCGCAGGCTCTTGGAGATGCGTACGCAGTTGCTGGGGGCAGATGTCACTCCCATCTTGATTGTCGGCCCGGCCCCTTTGTTCCGTGTGCTTAAGCTGTACCAGGAAGTGGTGAGGGATTGCACCTGGGATAGCGTTTCAGTGCATAGGAGTGGTGACAAAACAATCTGCGTTGTTCCTGTACACATGCTTGAGCTTAACCCAACAGCAGTCACAAGCTTTCCAAAAGTGTGTTGCTCAAACATGAAGTTATAGGCAGTGGCAAATTGTGGTTATGCAGGTCGCACAGGGAAGTTGTGAGTGCTCCAAATCTGTCAGTCTGTAAAAGTATGTGAAAATAATTTGCATTAAATTGGCCTCTTCAACCAAGCACTCCTTTTCTATTTTGATCCAGGCCCTTCTGATTCCAGCCAGGCACTTCATACTGCTGCTGATCTATATTTTCTCTATTTTAACCAGGCATTAAGGGCCGTGCGTGTGCGTTTAGCTCAGATGGACCTCTTGCTGGGCACCACTCCTTAAAAAAGCACACAAACTTGCTAGAGTTGTGTGTGTACAGTCCACAGTGCAACGGCACCCCCTGCCTGTATTAAACCGCGTTCACCTGCATAATGCAAACGATTACAGTCTACGGGTGTTATATCTTGTGCCTAGAAGCACAGAGGGATAAACAGATAGGATGAGGCTGTTCCTAGACAAGAAAAGCACAGGAAAGAGCCAGGAAACACACATCTGCTCACTAGCTGCTAACCTACGCGAAACCTGCACCCAAAACACACAACACAAACACACACACACACACACAAACACACACACAGGTGCCGTTGCCCTTCCACTTCCTCTTGAATAACCACCTTCTGCCCCACTACTCCGGTCGTTCTCCTCCAAAGCCCCTTCTTCAAACTTTGGCGTCTGTAAAGCGCCATCTAGGTAAATGTTATGAAGTTTTGAATCGGTGTGATTGGCAAAATAAATACGTCCTGTAGTACGTGTTGCGCCATGCTTACCAACTACTGTTACAATTCTTCTTAATATCGTGCAAGCACGTGTCTTGGCCGAAGCAGCCATGAAGTAGCACCTAACTAGCTGGAATACATGATTAAATGCAATCTAGAAGCGCACACTCTCACACATGCAAACACACTGCCACGTGCTCAGGGCTGAAAGAGCTGCAGCCTTTTGAGGTGCATCACATCCCCCACTCCTATGGCGTGGTACTAGTAGGGGAGGGAGGGTGGCGGGTCGTGTTTTCTGGCGACACCCGCCCCTGTGGGCAGGTGTGGATTTTGGTGCCCTACTTTTAAGAAAAATCTTTTCTCTGTCCGCGAAATCGAGTGCACGCAATCAAAAAACGTCAAACGGGCGCTTGCTTCACCACCGCTCCTTATTATGTGTGCAGCTGCACTCAGTTTGTGTCATGGTGATTATCCTCTGATTGTGTGCAGCACTCAGCTGGTTTGTTTGTTCTTGAGTTGTGTGCAGCTGCACTCAGCTTGCATCGTGCTCTATGCAACTTATGGCCTTCTGGCTACGCTAGCCCGTGGGCCTGCATGAGCAATCGGTTTTATCTGCCTGGATGTGTGCACAAATTCTGCCATTGGCCTTGTGACAGTCCATGATTTGTCAGTGTACATGGCCTGTATGCGTGTGTGTGTCTCCACCTGCAAACAAGAACAGCATGCTTCTTGCAGGAATTAGCGTCTTGCTGATATAAATCATGATGCCGCTCAAACAGTGACAAAGCGAGATTCAGTGAAATACAGCAACCACAGTCTCTAAGTAACAGCACTGTTAAGGCTTTCACGAGTGGACAATCAGATCTACCAAGCTTGCTTGTGAGAGGCACCTGGCCTTCAATAGGCTGTGGCGTAAGTCATGTTTATGTCTCACATGCAATACTAAACAAGGATTGGTCTGAGGTGTGGACATGGCTAGTATGAGCGTAATTGCCCATAACCATGTTGAGTTGTGTGTCCTCGAACTGTTTTGCCATCAGCTCAAACTCATGCATTTGTCGTTTACGTTGCTTGGCGCCAAAAACGCAAAGGCTTTCAGGGCCGCTCAATGTGTAGAACAGTGTTTCAAGCAGCAAGGTGATCAGGCCATCCACCCGATGAGTACCACTTACTGACTGACTGACTGACTGCGTGTTTCTTGTTTCTTGTTTCCCCTGCCAGTTATGTACGTGCATGCACAGCTACGGCCATCATGACCCTGGGTTAAGATTGCCGTGCTTGACACATCCCAACGCTTTGGATTGTACAGGAGTGGTTATATGCAGCTCTGGCCAACCTGCACTCGGATCTACAATCACAAAGAGAGAAACAACGCAGGCAGTGAAGAAGCACCCCCTACATGTATTAAGGAGGCACATCCGCTTAGCTCAGATTCTGCGCCTGCATACATACACCCAACTGCTGTTTAATGCGCTCAGACCGTGGAGGCTGCACGTGACTGCACTCTGCTCATCCACGAAGCTACTTTTGAGAACGACATGGTCGAAGATGCACGTAAAAAGAGGCACTCCACCACGGGCGAGGCTTTGAGTGTGGCTGCACAGGTATGCACGAGTGTGAGTACATACTACCTATAATTGCAGGAGTCTTTCCCTGTTCATCTTATCTGGGGATGAGGTGATCAAGCATTGCACCAGCTGTAAGGTCGGTGCCAACAAACAAACTGTTTACGTGATTGGCTATTTATCCTGGCTTTCCCGGGCATTGAGAACGAGCAGGAACAACTACGTAGAAGGTTATAACCAGACTCCGCCAAACTACTTCCAATATAGCGCAGCTAAGGTCTACGCAGTTTATTTAAGTGGGTCATGGGTTAGAACAATTTCAATCGATTCCAGCTCTTATCATCGTGCTGGGGTGCCTTGCAGCTGTGCAGTTTGCTTGACAAACCTCGAATAAATCAACAGACTTCTTCCTGCATGTTGCCACCAATTCCAGGCACACATCATGCTCTGTTTCCAGACTGATTCAATACCGCATTAAAATTGTGACTACTAAGGCAGGCACACTTCTACCATTTCATTTTATCACAGTGCTTTGATGCATGAGTGCTGTCACAGGCACGCTGCACTGGCCTCATTCTGCACCAACCTGCTACATTTGCTCACTTCTGCAGGCACGTGCCTACCGAATCATATTGACCCACTTCTCCACGCGCTATCCCAAGATGCCCGAGCTTGACCTTGCAGCCAATCCCCACATGGCAGTTGCCATGGACTTCATGTCCATCAACCTTGCTGACTTGCAGGTGGGTCGTGGTTGATATCATATCAATGATATGTAAGCCACATTCTGAGATTGCTGGGGAAAGAGCAGAGTAAGTTTTTGACGACATTGGTTGAAACCTGACAGGTAGCACTCTTCCATGGGATGCTTGTCACGCAAGGAAGTAACCCATGCCCGTAGTGCTTATTTTGTCAATGTTTTGTATAGGGTTGGCCAGAATCATATATTTTAATATAGTAATATATATGGTGTATATACGGCATTTTTGGCAGGAACTCACCAAATATACGGTCATATACAGTACATATATACAATTCTAGCCAACCCTTATTTATGTGCATCTGAGTTCCGTTCCTTTTTGTGCCATGCTGACAAGGATCAACGTGTACAGGGAAAGGAAGCCAGACCATACGGCAGTAGTTAGTTCCTGCGAACTGCCTGTGTCATCTTTTTTCCTGCATCTTTCCAGGTAGCAGTTACGCATCTATCCACTTCTCTCTCTTTCTTCCCTTTCCCTTAAGTTATGTATCATATGTAATCAGGCCTGTGCACTGTACGGTGTACGGTACGGTACGCATTGTACTGTACGTACCGTAATTTTGTAAATTACGGCGTAATTACGAATTTGGAGGACCGTAATTTACCGTAATTACGGCGATTTACTGTAAGGTGTACGGTACGGTGCCAAGCTGGCACTGCCGGTGCAAAAATGGTCTTGAAAAGGCCTCTCCGCCCCAAACGACTCCCATTTCCACCTCCAGCATGCTCCTCTTATGTGCTGACGCCACACAATGCTTCCCTGAACGACCCTGAGGCTAGGTTGGGGCTGCATCAGCTCGGGGAAAGGGCCCAGCAGTGGCTTGCATGGAAACTCAAAGTCGGACGCAGTACTTGATTCCTGGTTATTAATTGTGTTTTATTCATAATCAATTGTTGTAAAAAGAAAACATTTGTTTTGGGCTGAAATTGGAGCCAAACAGCCAAATTACGGTCAAAACCGTACTTTACGGTGGGCACCGCCTTGTATGGTGTGACTCCGTAATTTTGGTCGACCGTAATTTGGACCATACTGTTTGGGGTAATAACGGTCCAAAATCCAACATTACGGCGTAAGTGCACAGGCCTGTATGTAATGTATGCCTAAATAATCAATCCGCTTAATCACATATCGAAAAAACCTTTCCCTTGTTTGCAGTGGCTACCTTCAGTGACACCTGCCCTTGCTGCCCTCTTCCAATATGAAGATCTGGAGTGGGAGCACGAGGAAGAAGAAGCCAAGTGATCTCACAGACCTGGAGCAACTCACTAGTCTTTTAATGAAGGGGGGTATGCTTGGAATTTGGTTGATCTCAACTATGCCCTTGTCATTTCTTTCTCGTTCGTGGTTTGCTTTGAATTCTAGAACCTCAGTTTGCATTGCCAGGGAGCCGCAGGTATTTCTATAAACACACCACTGGCATGATGGGTGGATTACCACCTGAGAATGATGCATTTAAAGCAATCATATCCGTACTGGTGTTTCTTCTGCCACTCAATCCTGATTACATTCGACCATTGGAGGTAGTTTATTATGATCTAACGACACTGTTGTACCATTTGGGGGGCCCCTCCAAGCATCTTTAGCGGGAGTGCAATACTGGCAGCTAAGCAAAGGACAAAGATCGATGGCCATTTTGTTCGGGGTTCAATGGTTATAATGGGCTGAGAAGTCCTTGAAAACCTCCTGAAATAAGGTGAAAACAGAAAGGATAAATCCTTCCTCAGCTTAAACCCGATGGCTTGGCAGAATAAAAGAGCGTGCACCTTGATCTGGACAAGTTCATCTCACCAGGGCAAAAACTATTTAGCTTATTTTTTCATGAGTGCTGTGACCAGTAACTCCGAGGTTGTGAAGTGGGTTCCTTGTTTGGCTGATGTAGATGGTGCCTGTTGCTCCTTGTAGGATGGTGTGAAGGGTTTTACGGTGTCCAAGTAAGCAAGGCATTGGCAGCTTGCAGCTTATGTTGTTCTTGTGCCTATTCTGCTTGTTGAGTAGGGGAAGTGTCTACACAGTACATAATTTTGATCAAAAATATTACGCTTGCTTGGTTGTACGTTGTATGTCGCTTATTTTCATAGAGTATGGATTGGCAGCGCCCTCAGCTAGGTTGTTATGGGTAGCTCTTCTTGCATTATTGGCAGACATAGTTTGATACGTGTTTGTTAGGTTTCGTTTGGGGCGTGGCTGCTGGGTCGGAGTAACTATACATGATTGCAGCCATCTGGCTTGCTAAACTTCCGCCGCTGTTGTGTATTGAGATTAGAAGGTAAGAGCCAGGTTGGAATTTATCATATCTGTGTCTCTTCTGATGGGCGTATGATACCTTGTTGTACCATCTTTTCACGACTGTGTCAGATCAAATCACCGTCACTGCAAAGTATAAGACTCAGCACATTTACTAATGGTTGCGCCTTCGGACCAAGAAAGGCTTCCAAGGTGGAAATACCATCCAACAGAGGAGTGAGCTTGCATCGCTGTGGTCCCTAATGCTTCTACCAGTTCTCTGGCTCATGCCCTTGCGCTCTCTCTGCACACACGTATGTGTGTCTACTGGTGCCACTCATCTTTGAGGAGATCGGATTGGCTCCCGCACTGCTGCTCCTTCCCGGAGCTGGGACCAATGACTCAGACAGACCTCTCGGCCTCATTGTGGTTACATATTAACATCGCTAAACGAACGAACAAATAGAATTGGAGACCTTACACGGCACAGGGTCTTTTGATGATTCCCTCTAATGGTACCTCTCAGAGTTCACATCATGTCAGTTGATTACCAAAAATATCAAATTCAGAAGATTAAGGTTATCAATAAGACTGGCCATCCAGCTTATTGAACAGACATATAGAAACTCTCAACTGTCAACCAACTTAACTGCTCTGTCACACGATTCGTCGCTGCCAACGATTGGGCGTGACAACTGCCTACTTACTGCTTGTGCTAGCAGGCATGCATCCTGTATAGCTACCTTGTTGGATCGCTTTTATAATCATTTGTCCAGCAGCATCGTGCCTGTAAATAATCCTTTTATTTCTAATGATAGGATGACTGTAGCCTGACAGCATGTGGTAGGTGCCGTCTAGCTTCTGGCAGATGGGGCAAATTGGCGGGCCTTCTATATGGTTGCACTGAGCGGCACGCTTTTGGTTGTATATCAAATCTGTGCGTCAGAGCATGAAATTTTTCTTCTCTTCAGAGGTGACACTTGCATTTTTCCAAAACGAGTTACTCATGTCTTTCTCGACAATGCCTTCCTTGATCAGTTCTTGGTATTTTTTGTAGCATTTTGTGGACTGCTGGTTTGAGAACTTTTTTGATTTCGGACCTAGTTTGTGTTGGACGTGCATGTGTGCTTTTACAGCATTGAGATCTGAGAAAATGGAGAGCCTGTCTGTTGGAGGCCTTGATTGGCAAGTGTTAAGAGTATCTGA
>Ga0307947_1001289_pt1 | contig 19615 bp, 16 predicted proteins | sample OrgLakmetagen232_FD_201840 | JGI IMG/M metagenome (GOLD analysis project Ga0307947, IMG submission 201840) | Saline water microbial communities from Organic Lake, Antarctica - #232 | ecosystem: Environmental > Aquatic > Non-marine Saline and Alkaline > Saline | place: Antarctica: Organic Lake...
CCCCCACACACACACATTCTTGGTGCCCTTGGGTGACCCAGAAACAGAACAACACGTCAACATCCTCTGAGCATTAGATAGGCGCAAGCACAGCATGACACATCTCACATATTCATCCTCTAAGTACTTGACAGGCACAAGCACCGCATGACACATCACAATCACAACCCCATTTTCACAACCCCTTTCCTCACGCACTTGGGCGGCAGCTGCACGGACAGACGTGGGTTGGCTTTCAGGAACACCGGCCTCACGGCAGGCCCGTACACTGCTGCAGAAGAGGGCGCCTTGGCAACGGGGTTGGGTGGTGCTTGGCGCTGCTGCTGGCGTTGCTTGGTCTCAGCCACGATGGACAAAGACTCGGACAGCATCTTATCTGCGGCCTCCATCGAACCAAGGGACTCTGCCAGCAGGGCCTGAGGCAGGCCATCGCAAAGTTGTGGTGTGGCGTATGAAGAGGTGAGGTGAGCATAAGTATGCATTGCATGCAGGTGCTGGAGGTGCACACACACACACATACACACACAGGTGGTGTACAAATTAATGTCTGTGTACTGTGTAAGCAGGTATAAGCGTAGTTGTCTGCCTGTGGGGTGCAAGCCGTGTCAAAGTTTGTAAGCGTTTTATAATGGAAAGAAGTATATAGTTGGGTTTTCGATGGGGCATTGGCCTATGTGAGCACTAGTCGAAGTCTTTCCTTAATGCACTCTTCCTTTGTGCACGCTGATTGTCACCAGCATAGACTTTCTAACCTTTGGGTCACCAGCGTAGGCTCTCTTATCTTTAGAGTCTAAATATCAAACGCTGCCCCTTTTGTCTATGCGTCTGGTCAGCCAAGACACCACTACCTGCTTCAGGAAGCTTTTACGTCAGATAACATCATTCCATTTCTGTATCAGAAAGGAAAGGATGCAATTTCACCTTGTATGCAGCATGATGCTTATTCCAAGGGAGCAGGAAGGCAAAGCGTGGGTTCGTGGCCTCTCGTTGCCGCACAGTGGCCTCAAAGCGCGCCCCGCTGCGCTTGGCAAACAAGGCCTGCATTTTTGAGTGTGCATGGAACCATGTAAAACAGTGCACTTGTGTGTTTTGTGAACCTCCAACAATTTTTGTGTATGTGTGCGTGTATTTACGTGTGTTTTTAAATCTGAGCAGCACTAACGTACTAGGAACAGTCGGCTGGCGCACCCACACGTGGGGTGTTGTGTTCAAAAACTTTGTAAAACCACATCTCTCCCATTCCTTGACTGTGTTTGTCTACAAGTGAGGGAGCGTCGCTAGTGACGCTGAGCAATTGGCGAAGCCCATCACGCGTGCAAAGTGTGTGTTCATATGCATGTGTGTCTGTATGTGTATGTGTATGTGTGTGCGCGCGTGCGTGCCTGTGTGTTTGTGCGTGTGTGTCTGTGTGTTTGTACGTCTTCATGTGTGAGTGCGCGTCTGTGTGTGTTCGTGCGCGTGTTTGTGTTTGTATGTGTGTGCGCGTGCGTATGTGCCCGTGTGTGTGTGTGTGCGCGCGCGTGTGTGAGCCTTGCTGCCCCACATACGCTGCAGTGGTGTGCATGAGCTGTGCTGGAGCATCACTTGCTGAAGCAGGCGTGAGGTTGTGCTGCTGCTGCTGTTTCCTGTTCGTTAAAAGGACAGGTGTTAGCATGGTGCCCGAACTGGCCACAATGTCTGGATACCGCTTTAATACAGTGCACAGCAGGCACCTGCACTGTGCGCTCCATGCCTTTATTTGCATGCCCTACGAGAACTCCAAGCCAACACGGACCGCATTCCAGAAGGGTCCCGTCCAAGCAAACTTCCGCGATTCTTGATTATCTGACTGAGCTAAAATTATATAGCCCATTGAAATTAGTATTACTCGATTCTACAGCATGGTCAACCGTGATCTTTGCAGCCGGAACACACCCGGTCCCCTGACACATCATACGCAGCCAGGGAAGTGTGCTGATGGATACTGCACTAGCAGGACGTGGTCCGGGGGTCTGGCTGAGGAATCCTGGACAGCTTCCTGGAGCTTCCAAACATAAAATTTGTCTCTAAAACTTCACACACCGCACCCCAGGGCCCCCAAACTTTTCTGATGCGGTAAGAGTTTTGTTTAGGAGCCTATGTCGAGTTTCAGCTCGTGGAGTGTCCTGGGTGGTCCTGGAGAGGCTTGTGTGAAGTTTGGTGGGTTCCCAAGTTTTGGTTGGGAGCCAACACTAGGGGCTTCACCAAAAAAAGTTGTGAATGTTTAGGGATCGGCGTTTGCTAATAGCTAAGGGTGTGACAGCCTCTAGTTGAGCCTCGTCGAGCTGCCTCGACGTCACTGCTGTCAAAGCCTAGACGGCAACTAGTGTGTCGATTGTTGGGAAAACCAGGAGAAATCCACTGATAATTCCTCAAATTCGGGAAAATTGACCCTATTTTTGTGTAATGTGAACGCAAGAAAATGGCACGCCAAGATGTCGCAGTCTTGTTCAGGGAAGTGTCAGACTTTCATTCCTCGACGCCCCAGAGAGAGGACAGCAATTTTACATTGTTTCCTTAATAAAATTATCAAATATTATCCAGAACATATGGACTTATTTCCGGCCAATCTGCTGTGTGTATACCTGTCCAGGTAATGCACCATGAGAGATTCTTCAAAAACTTCCTACATTTTTATTCAGTCTGGTCTCTTCACAATATTAATTACAAATAAACTCCAGAAAAATGTTTGGCTTAATCCGCTCAAGTTTTAGAAAGTGGTTTTCTAACCGTAATGCACCAACTAAGGCTTATATCGACAAGCCTCGCCCTTGACGAGGCTCGTCAAGCCTCGCTGGCAAAATCATACTCCCTAGTTACCCATGCTTACTTATAGTCAGGCCTGTGCCCTGTACGGTGTACGGTACGGTACGGTACGGTACGTTTCGCACTGTACGTACCGTAATTTATAAAATGGGGCGAAATTACGATTTTGGAGGATCGTAACTTACCGAAATTACAGCAATTTACTGTACGGTGTATGGTACGGTGCCATGCTGGCACTGCCAGTGCAAAAATGACATCAGAAAAACCTCTCCACCCCAAAACCTTTCAGTTTTGCTCCCCGGTGTGCTCCTCCCATGTGCTGACGCCACAAATTGCTTTCCTGAACGACTCTGAGACTGGATTGAAGCTGCATCAGCTGGGGGGAGGGCCCAGTGGCTGCTTGCATGGAAACCCATAGTCAGACGCTGCACTCCATTTCTCGCCTCAAATACGTATTAATTCATAATAATATTTGACAAAGTAAAAATGCTTGTGTGAAATTTGTGGCTCTAAGGCGCGGATGGACGCAGAGAAATTCCTGATCTTGATCCCACACTCACACACATAGCCAGGTCACTCCCTCACAGCAAATACCATCCAGGCCACCAGCACCACTTTTGACAGATGAATTGAGAGCATGACGCAAAAGAAACTTGTGCGCTGGAGCACAGGTGGATTGGAGCGAGCAAATTTGGCCATTAACCTTCTCCTGCCAAACTTATGAAAATGGGCGCAACATAGGCACAGGGGCCTCAACGCCCCTATTGTAACTGCCAATGTTTTAGCTTCAGTATTTATGATGTTATGAAAATGTTTTCACGGTCTGGGAGAGGCAACGGGACATTAAATACCGTAGTGAAAAAGTATCACGCCGCAAAAATGTTGTTTTGGGGGGGTGCGGCCAACTCAACCCCCCTGAAATAAAAAAATATTTAGGGGGGTGCGGATTACTGCGAATTGGGTTCTAAAAAAGAGTTTTTGATGGGTAACGAGTGGGAAAGAGCCCCCGAGAGCCCCCGTGGGGCGTGTTCAGACATGGCCAGCTTCTGCAAGGCCCCCCCATCCGCTGAGCAGCTTGAGCAGCAACAGCGAGAGGATGGGCAGAAGTTGAAGCAGCAGGTGCAGAAGCAGCGTGCAGACAAGTGGGAGCGTGCAGCGGAGGCAGCCAAGCAAGGGAAGTGAAGAGGAGGGGAGTAAGGAGGAGGGAAGTTAGGAGAGCAAGGAAGCCAGCAGGAGGGAAGTTTGGAAAGACTAGAAGGCAAAACCAATTGCCAGCTGACACACGTGGATGACTGAGCAGAACCAGGCACATTTTAATTTGTCAGTGCTTTTGGACATTGTTATTATGTATGGGATGCACCTCTGAGCCTCTTGGTGCCTTTCTAGGCTCTTGGTGCAGTTCTGAGGACATTTGCTCCTGCGGACTGGTGCGGCAAGCACTGAAGTATATATTGAGAGGGGTGCAGATTGGCGCGGACAGGGTAAAAATAACTCCTTTTTTCGGGGGTGCGGATTGACACTACGGTAGGCAGAAAGCTAAACGGTACGGTTTAGAGTGTGCCAACCGTGGGGACAACCTCAAATGCAATTGACAAAACTCATTTTGAGAGAGCTCTTTTTTGATCTTAACGCGTCAAAATAGTGTTGCTCACACGCCATTAAAGGTGTGCACATTTCCAATATTTGCAGGGTGTAACAACACTCTAGTACAAAACCCTACACAAGGGTCCAGGGTTTATGGCGTGCCTTGAAGAAGGGCAAAAACATCTCTACTAAGGACGTCCTTTCTTCTTAAACTCGACCCTCCAATATTCTTAATCCACACACACAAACCCACCAGCTTGCTCATAATGGCTTTCGCATCATCATCCCCTCCTGGCTCCGATGTGGCCCCTCTTGCTGCTTCTGCTGCTGCTGCTTCCCCCTCCCCAGACCCACTGGCCTGCTCAGGCTCACACCCAGGAGCCGGCGGCTCTTCAGCAGCAGCAGCAGCGGTAGTCGCAGCACCAGCACCGGCACCTGCGCTTCTTACAACAATCTCTGCTTTGGCAGCAGCGGCGGACGCTGGTGCTAATGCTGCTCCTGCTAAAGGACAACTCTGCTCCAGGCCTGCGGCGCTCTCTGTTTCTGCACTTTTTGTAGTGTCATCCTCACCCTCACCCGCATCTAGTCCCTCTCTCCCTCTGCTTTGTTCTCCGTTGTCCTGAGCAACCCCGCCCGCCATCTCAACCCCTCCTTCCTCCTCCGCCTCTTCATCTCCCTCCTCATCATTGCCATAGAAGCTCAGCAGGCCAATCAAGGCATCTGCGTGCTCGGGGGAGGGTATGGCTGCTTGTGGCAGAGGCTTGATGCTAGCACTAGCTGCACCACCCTGAGGAGGATTGCTGGATGGTGCGGATGGGAGTTCCAGCTCCTGAGATGTGGGCAGAAACTTAAGCAAATAAGTGAACTGGTTGGTGTGGGTACCCTTCTATGCTTATTCGTAGCCACCATACTTGTGACGATGCTTAAAGCAGAAAAGCTAATTATTACATATAAATTATATAATTTAAGGAATGTAGAGTGGCTGAAATTTCCTTCCAGCAGGCACGCATGTGAAGGCGCCGTACAAAAAAGTTTGCATTCAACACCCCCGATGTTTATTACTACTGTATTCCTATTACACTCGTACTGCAAATAGGTAAGGCATAACCACGTGCCCCCCATGTGGCACCCATTTTACCTCACCACTAAACTGTCCACATTGCACTTTGGGCCTTGGATGAGCCATTACACGCACCTTGGGGTTAGCCTCCACAATCCACCGGTAGTATGGGTAGAGAGGGTCCCCAGGCAACAGAAACGTGAAAGTTGGATTGGACGACTGGCGGACACGAAGCAGGACCTCCACTTGGCCCCCCCCTTTACGTACAAAGCGCGCAGTCTCGATCATGATCTGCAAAAGGTGTCAGGGACAATGGGTCCTGATGAGGATCATAACCTCTCGATGGGTGGGAAAAGGCACCCAATTGCACCCACTGCGCACGCAGTGTCATTCATCACTGCACTCGTTGCAGGAACAGATCACAGCATCTTTCATAAAAACCTGCAGCTCGGTTTGGGAAGGTGGAAAAGCTACCAAGCTACCTGAAACATATCTGCCCATCTGGGTTATGCCCTTGTGCACAGGCACACTTGACCATGGTGCGCAGACGATAAAACTGCGTCGGGACCACACTGTGCACACTACTCACTCCTAAAAATGCACTCTGAAACAAATCCAACCAAAATACAAGGTTCCGTGGCATGCACAACACAGCACGACAAATTTATTGTTTTAATAGGCAGTCATTGTGCAACAAGCATCCCTAAAGAGAGAATATCTGGTTGCAGTGACCCAAGAGCGGTACAACTTATAAAGCGCGCAAGAAAGGCCACTCTGACCTTATGGAGCCGCTCTGAGGTAGGTAAGGATGCATGCAGATGCTCAGGGACGTCAAAGTGGGGTGTGTACGGCTCGTCGGGGGGCTCTGGGGTAGCTTGCTGTTGTGGTGCAGGAAGGGCTTGGTGATGTGCTGCTCCTGCATGCGCTGGCTCTGCAGAACACGTAGAGAGAGCAGCAGAGAATCAAAATGCATCAAAATGCAGGTGGAAGATTGACGATACAATTGTAGTCTGCAAAACATGCAGAGAGTAGCGCAATGCATCAACATACAGGAGAAAGGTGAACGATACAATTGTAAAACTGACAGGGAGGGGGTGGAGAAACTTCACAAATGGTTGCTTGACATGCAAGTTGTTTCATTCAAAGTGGAAGTAAGTTGGGCACGATTGTGCAGCACTAATGTTCAAGTACAGAGCAGCATAATTTAGCAGAGGGGGTCAACGGAGGAAATGCCTGAAAATGTGCATTTTTACATTCAGAAGGCAGCCAGTCACAGCCATTTCATCCGATCCACACTATTTTAGTACCAAAGTGTAGCTGGCATTGAGAGCTACCCGAGCATGTGCCCAGTTTAATGTGGGTCGCTTTGCGTGCTGAGATAGACTGGAGTAAGCACACATGATGCATTTAAGCCCTAATGTGGTGATTTCCATGGGATGATGCCTCAAATCCTCATAAAACACCAACCACTCAGCCGTTTCCTTTCATTTTTGTTGCAATGATATTCTGTTTATCATATAAAAAGATTATATACCATAAAATTATTCCAGATTGGTGCAGGGCATGGTCAGATCTGGCACACAGGTGCCTGAAAAGTAGGGTTCGCGCCGCAGCCGATTAAGCATGGGACCCCTCATTGCCAACAGTCAAACTCAACTGCTATGGAGCCGTAGCGGCATTGGTAGCGGCATTGGCTACCATTCGGAATTGAGTTTGACAGTTGCCAATGAGGGGGCCCATGTTCCGGGAACACTTGAAAAACACCCCCATTTGGGGGGTCAGTCGCCCCCCTCTGAGAATTTAGTTTTGATAAGAGGATTATACCTGTTCCTAATATATACGCGCACACACACACACACACACACACACACACACACAAACACACTCACACACAAACAAACACACACGCACACACACATACACACACACCTGGGGCCTCGGGGAGCGGCGAAGGCTCAACATCGTACGAAAAGCCGACAGCAGTGTACGCAGGGGCGGCTGCCGCTGGATGTGCCGCTGCTGTCGCTGCTTGTGGTAGTGGTGGTGTGTCAGCGTGAGGCTGGGCCAGGAGGGGGGGAGGGGGCAAAGGCGCATCTTCACTGCCTGAGCCACTCCTACTGCTGCTACTGCTGCCGCTGCTATCACTGTCGCTGTCCTCGTCAGAGGACCTGCCTTCTCTGTCAGAAGCTGTTGAGAAAGAGGCAGTGGGTGAAGTGCACGTGGTGTTGGTGTCCAGGCAAGGGAGAGGAATTTTGTATGTGCGCAGCAAGACCGCACCAAACAAGAATCAGTTGAGATTGGCGAGGCAGATTTCAAGATATAGCCGGCACATTCGTGGTCAGACATGACGAAGGATGGGAGCAAGCTCTTTAGGTGGAACTGCTTGAGTTGAGCTTTGGGCTTGAGCATGTGGGCGTCCCGATTAAGGGGGGAGAGAATGCAGAATTTAAAGGGGCATCTGAAATTTCCCTTGATCTGCCTAAGTTTTAAAAATCTGAGCTTGCTAAGGAGATGGTTAACTTGTTTTAAAATACAACTGACCTACTAGCATTAACAAGGATATCAATAGTGGCATGCGCATAGTGCTCTGCGTGCGTCGAATACCGTTTTGGTGAGCAAACAAACAGTACTGTCCTTCCTTGCAATTGCCCATGCAGATGTGTGTGCTCTTGTGCTCATACTCTGCTCGCCATCTCGCAGCAGTGGTGGTGCCGTGTGAGTGTGAGTTTGCCCCGCATGCGAGCCATGGGCTACGCCAGAACCTGTGCCGACCTGCCTGCATTGGTTCAGGGGTTAGAGCAGAAAAGCAGGAGCCTTTCCCCCTGCCTGCCTTCCCGCTTACGTCAGGGAACAATTAAAGCCCCCATGCAGTGGTGCGCGTATGTGGGCACACGCACAGCAGCATTGTATGAGGGAAATATTGAGGCGAGATCAGGGTTGCAGAAAAATCAGGGACAATTGATCTGCCGTTCGACTCACCCTCGCTTCCAGAGGAGTCCTCCTCACTGAGGTTCCCACCATCCCTGCTTTTGTATGGACTGCGCGCAGGTCTGCCTAAGGGATGCGTGAGCTGGTGCTCCTTGCCATAGTCAAGGTCTGCGTAGCGCTCTTTGAACAGTTCTGCGGCCTCTTTCTGACCCCCGGCTTCTACTACTGGGTCAGAGGAGGCAGCAGGGTGTGCAGGGTTATCGCATGTTGACAAGTCATCCAGTCTGCAGCCGCGAGGAAATAGTGAGCGTTGAGCACTGCGTTCATACTCTCAACTGCAACCGGGTCGTGAATGAGAGCTTGCGCTTGTCTACCACTCACAGTAGGCGCACGTCGAAGCGGTCCACCATGTTGCTCTCATCCCCACCTCCCCATGGGAGAAGGTGGCGCTCATCATGCAGGAACGTGGCAGTCCCTGGATCCTGGAATATTGTGCATGGAATCCCCAGCACCTCTACACTACTGGTATTCTGCTGTGCATCAAAGCTGCTGGTAAATCCAGCAAACCGCTTTCTTTCAGGGTTCCCACGTTGAGGCATGCTTTTCACATATGCAATGTTGCTAATTTATAAAAATATTAAAGATGTCTCTCACACAAAAAATCCAGCTGATTGTGGCTCTCATCTTCCTATCCACTGCAGCCTATCTGAGCGCAGATGTCAGCCACACCAAAGCAAACTCCCTGCAGGTACTTCCACATGCATCTAGTGCAAGCACGGATAGAACGCACACACACACACACACATGCACACACGCACGCACGCACGCACGCACGCACACACACACACACACACACGCACAGGCACACGCACACGCACACACACACGCACACACACACACACACACACACACACACGCACACGCACACGCACACGCACGCACACACACGCACACACACACACACACATACACACACACACACAAACACGCACGCGCACACGCACGCACACACACATGCACACACATTTACATACATACACACAAAAAATATACACCCACGCACCCACACGCGTGTACAACCCACACGCACGCACGCACACACATAGGCACACACGCATGCACACGTATACACACGTACACTCATGCAAATACACCCATGCACACACCCACTTGCGCTCACTCAAACACACATAACGCACACATAAATACTAGACACACATGGCCTCAATTGTTTTATGCATACGCACCTGTGCTTAAGCACGCATACACACGGTGACATACGTGAACACTTGTACCAAATGCTGTCCCAAAGCACACCAACTTTTGTCGGTAATGCGTCTGTACACCGTGCCGGCTCTATCCAGATTGGTGTTAAGTTCAAGCCTGAGAACTGCGAGCGCAAAGCGGTCCCAGGAGACAAGGTCTACGTCCACTACGTGGTATGCTGCTTGTAGACAGTTGCAATTAGAGGAACACATCTGAGATCCTACCCTAACACTCATTTCCTGTAACGGTGTTCCCTGCAGGGCAAGCTAGTAGATGGTACAGAGTTTGATAACAGGTGAGTGCTCTATGACGCGTGTGTGTTATTGTGCATCGTGTAGTTACATAGTGTAACAGCTGTGGCGAGATTTGTGTTTTTTGGCGTGGTGCTGTGGCTGCAGCAAAGCGGTTAATTTACTGCACTTCTTCACAAATGCAGCATTAAACGTGGCGAGCCCATTGACTTCACTTTGGGTCAAGGGCGTGTGATTAAGGGGTAGGTGCAGATGCACTTATTCAATGTCAATTGCCTGATGTTCTTTTTTTATAATCCTGAATCCTTTGTCCTTTGATTTACCTGCAAAATTAAAGCATAGTCTGTTCTCACGCACATTCCCTATTACTAGTAAGCAAGTTTATTCCCATCCATTCTCTGCTCTTTAGAGCTGGACCTCATGATTTCGACAATGCAATGCTTGCATACAAGAGCAGTAGCTTTTCAGGTCACGTATGCCTCTTGCCTTAAAAAATGTTCAGCACACTTCCCGCTCAAGCTTCCTAAAAAAACAGCACTCTTCTCAAAGATGATGTGACACCTTCCTTTTTTCCCACGCCTCTCCTTACCCGCACTTCTCCTACTCGCAGTTGGGAGCAAGGCATTCTAGGCATGTGGTGAGTGTGGTCATAATATCATGATACATTATAAAAGCATTTACGAGCTAAATCCAATGGAATGAGCTTGTGTGCAAACGGTATTGCTGCACCACTTTTCAGCACTCCCTCCATTCTGCTTGCATACAATTTTCACATCAGATGACGCTCAGTTTTTCCGACACCCTACTTCTGCTGCTGCAGTGTGGGAGAGAAACGGGTGCTCAGGATCCCTCCTTCTTTAGGCTATGGTGCGTAAAAGCCTTACATGAACACATTTGCAATCTTAACTCAATACCGTACTGCGCTTTTAGTATTGCGAGGCCTACTTTTTGCGAGGTGCCAAAATAATTAGAATAATTAATTTGCGATTAAGCTTATGCGAGGCCCCTGAAAAGTTAAGGAAATTTGCGAACTTAGCGAATTTGGGAATTTCTTGTGCTCTCCTCTCTGTATCTATTCAGTGCTGGTTTACATTGAAGTCCTGCAGGGTCCCCCTGCGACCCTGCAGGTGCATCCTAACCCACACTGCCTGCTTCTTCAGCTTCTGGGCTTCTGCTGCTGCTGCTGCTGCTGCTTTTGCTGTGAAGTGCAAGCGCACCTGATGCTCCCCCCCACTCCACCTGAGTTGCAGCTGTGCCCACACATGCCTCTCTCCTGGAGGGGCTTGCACCCCCAATGGTGCAAGCACCTTGGGCCTCCCCACAGGCCTCTTAATTGGGGCAGGGCGGGATGCAATGCTGGCTGCAATGGCTGCATCCCTGGCTGCTACTGCCTGCTGCACATCAGGCCTGAAGGCGGATGATGAGCTCCCGAGCGGGACCATCGTCCTCTTCCGTTTGGTGCAACCTAGGTCAAATAGTGATGCTAGCCCCTTTTGGCGATGGGGTTCCATTTGGGGGTACCGCATTAAAGAGTCTAAGTATTGCGAGGTCTGAAAAACCTTAATTTATTTTCGGCTTGACTTGTTGTGAGGGGCCTCAATAATTATTTAATTACTCGCAAAACAACCAAGCGCAGTACGGTATGAAAAATTTCCACTGTATCCGGATCCGTATGACCATACATTAGTTCTAGCCAACCGTATATTTACGGCATTTATACGTTTTTTATACGATTTAAACCATGTATACGCCCGTACATGGACCGTATTTGCAGGTGCACCCCAGACTCGGGCTGATTCCCAGCAACAGCAGTCATTTCTACTTTTCTTGGTCATTCTTTTTCCTCTCGCCTCTTATTTATTGGAAACTTCCTTTGCTTCCCACTCTATTGATGCATGTTTATTGCATTAACAATAATTTTAATTGGTGGTTATGGTAGTTGAACGGCCTTTAGCCATTTTTTTGGTCTTTTTGGCTTGAAGCAGGCCTAGCTCCCTAATAAACATTTTTAGGTATAGAATATTGGGTCATGCGTACTCAGCTCTCCAAGAGCTGCAAAATGGCCCCCCTTAATTCTGAGTGAATCCATTTTCCCTTATGTACAGTATACTAGGTTCACTTTGTGTCACCAAAACCTAGAAATTGATAGTTAGCTTTGTAAGGGGGTCTGGGGATTAATTTAATGTATGAAGTAGTATGTAAAAATACAAGGCACTCTGAAAGAAACATGCTGGCCCCTCATTTCCTGCCCAACCAACAACACTCAACACATCCGGCCATTGTCTTGACTTAACTGATTGTACGTACGCGCAGGGGTCTGAGCCAGAGCTGGGTCCTCAGATGTGCCCACCTGAGGGGACCGTGCAGGAGTCGGCTGCTCCTGCTGCTGCTCCCTCACCCTTCATTCAGTCCGGCACAAGTAATCTAGTCCAGACTGCTCACAGTTCGCGCCAGGGCCCTAGTGATCCTCAAGCAGGCAACACATGCCTTCCAGCCTTCGAAGGCCAGCATACTCAGGTGCTTGGTCTTCCCCAGGAAGTGGGAGGCCACGGACCCCTTCCCACCCCCACCACTGCTCCTCGCCTTGGCAGCCAGCCAGCCACCATTGTTGGCAGCCATCCACCCACAGCTGCTCCCTCGCACCCTTCTACCTCCTTACCTCCATGCTCCCTTGAGCTTCCAGCTCTCCACCCAGGACTCCTGCACCCACACCCTACACGTCTAGCAGCAGCTCACGCAGCCCTCCCTTTGCACCTCTCAGCTCTCTCCTCTATGCCTCTCCTCCCCACGCTACTGTACCCCCCCAACCCCGAAGCACAGGTGCCGCCTCCCACTGCTCCACTTAATATGGCATGGTGGCCACCGGCAGGCCCCCTTGCTCCCTTCAACCCAGAAGCACTCGGGGCTGAGCACACGCAGCTGCCTGCCACGTCCCAGTACGCACTGCTGCGACATGAACTCCCACGCACAGGGGTCCAGCAGCAGCTGATGCTGCTGCAAATGGGATCCCTGCAAGCCATTCTGCCACAGCAGCTACAGCAGCACCAGCAGGAGCAACGCCAGGAGCTGCAGCAACCACAGCTCCAGCAGCAGTTGCAATCACAGCCGCAGCAAAATCAGCAGCATGGCAGCACCTCCAAGGCTGCAACAGCACAAGGCAGCAAGAAAGGTCTAGTTGGTTCCGCAGACTCAGAGAGCCAAGCCAGTAATAAGAAGTGTAAGCGTGGCTCTGCACCCCTGCCAAATATGCTTCACCAAATGGAAGGAAGCGGAAATCTCTCCCCCACACGGCAGCAGCAGCAGCAGCAGCAGTGCAAGGCATCCTCTGTGTTGCCCTTGCCTGGCTGGAGCAACAGGAGAGCACGCAGCTGCTTGCCTCAGAAGCCTTTGCGCGGTCTGCCACTCCTCACCCCTCCCTGGAAGCCTGACCTCGAGTTAGCATCTCTGTGGACCCACAGCAGCAAGTCACACAGGCATAGCAAGGACGCCCCTAGCATAGGGGTGGGCAGAAAAAAGCGCCATTGCTTGGACAGCAGGGCAGTCTCCTCGCCGCTTGGTCGAGGGGGCCGGACTGCATGGGCAGCAATGGCAGTAGACACAGAGGTTGGCGCCGGTGGTGTAGTAGAGCATGGTAGTCCCCAGGAGTTTGGCGTAACAAAGCAGCGCCAGCGCCAGCAGCAGCAGCAGCAGCAGCAGCTAGCAGTGCGTGTGGACAGGGAGGCGTCAGCTGATGGTGCACACGCAGCTGCAGCAGCAGCCGTTGGTGTTTATGAAGTCGCACCAGGGTTGCCCTCTCTTTTGCAGGCAGCTGAGGGACTGGGTGCTCCTGAGATGCCTTCGCAGCCTGTGGCTGGTGTTTGCAAGAATGAGGAGGAGGGAGCGAGCCAACAGGGAGAAGGGGGGGGGTACATGCAGGGTGGCAGGCGGTGCTCAGAGAGGGCTCAAAAGAGAATGCTGTCACATACACAGGGGCAGGAGGGCAGTGATGATGGTGGGGGAGTGCTGCAGGGATTGTCTGGAGCTGGTACCTCTGCTGAGCCCGAAAGTCAGAGAGGGAGGGTGCAGGGACGGGGCAGAGGGACGGAGCTTATGGGGCGGGGGGGCAGTTTGGAGGCGAGCTTGGGGGGAGGGGGTGGTAGTCCGAATGGAGAGGAGGAGGAAGAGGTGGAGGGGTTGGGGACAGACCAGAGCTGCCAGAGCCCGCAGTCTGTGCCCTGGACAAAGGAACAGGGTGATGCTCTGGTCAGGTGCGTGTTTTCATGCAAATGTTGGTGTGAAGGTAAATGTTTGCAATCGGGGAGAATTGATGCCCAATTAAAGGTAGACGTAGACTATGGCTCCACGGGGATAATTATAAAATGTGCCTTGTACTGAATGTGCCTTGTACTAAAATAGGTGGAGTATCCTTATTTGCCTCTTACTGTGTACACCCAGCCGTGCTCATCAATACAGCTGTGCAAATTGTTGTCCTTGTTGAAAATTTTTACTTGATTCCTCACCTGTCAGTTTGCTTTTCCTTACCAATATGCGTCCCTCTCAACTAATTGCAAAGAAACATGCTTGCCACTGTGTGTGTTTGTGTTTGCATGTGTGTATTTGAGTGCGTGTTTGCATGTGTGTGTATGTGTGTGCGTGAGCATGTGTGTGTGTGTGTGTGTCTGCGTGTTTGTGTACATGTGTGTATGTATGTGCATGTGCTTGCAGAAACACGCTCATATTTCTGTCATGTGCTGCTCTAAGGTAGTGTGCTTTGTATGTTGCAGGCTTGTGGGTCAGTACGGTGAGGCCAGGTGGAACTGGGTTTCACAAGAGCTCAACAGCATGTTTGCTGGCTGCCGACGCACCAGCAAGCAGTGCCGAGAGAAGTGGAATTACCAGCTGTGCCCATCCGCTAGGAAAGGAGTAAGTATGGACTGACTACCTATGGTTTTGAATGGGGATTTCTGTTTAAGCTGACACTACGCAACCGGCCCAGCCACATCTGTCCTTGTATCATAATAGTCGAGCAGCTACAAAAATGCCATTGTGCGCTTTTGCTGCCTTATCACCATACGCTCTCACAGCACGCACGCCAATTGTGCTCGCTTGCCGCATCTTTCCTGCTCCGCACTATACCCGCACCACACCCTTTCAAATGCACACAAAAGCACTCACTTTCACATACGCACAAACAAATTTACACAATTATACGCACTTGCACACACGTGCAGCATCCTGGGCTGCCATGGACAGCTGCAGAGGAGCAGATCTTAGTGGATGCCCACAAAGCGCAGGGTAATCGCTGGAGTGACATCAGCCGCCAGCTGCCAGATCGCACCGAGACAAATGTCAAGAACCATGTGCGTTTTGGTCTTGAGTTGGAATTGTGCGTCAGCTGCCAACGTGGAAGAGTTGCTGTTGTTGCCTACCAGACCAACTATGGCCATTTGTGAGAATAGCAGCGCTGATTTGATGGTAATGCATTCTGTCATGCCTAGTATATTCTCAATACACTTGATGTCAGAAAATGGTGGAACACAAAAACGAAAGGGGCAATTCCGCCTCCCAAACCAAAGCCCTTCCACATCTTTCCTCAAGTCCATCAACCTTTCTCAAGCAAAGCATCCCCCGGCGCCTTTCTTTAGCAACTGAAGCAACATAATCTCCGTTACATTACATATCAGTGCAACCGCTTTCCCCTTCCATGCAGTGGAACACTGCACTGCGGCGCAAGCATCCTGCACGGTGCAGCAACACGCAAATATCCGTTATTGACCAGTACCAGCACAACTACGGGTTCAAGACCTTTTCAATGGTGAGGCGTGTAAGCAGCAAAGCCTGGTATGAGTATCATAATGGCTGTGCTGGGACTCAGGACAAAGCAAGAGTGCAGGTATCTGGGGGAAATACAGAAACAGGGGCCGTTTCTATTATAAAGCACAGATGTATTCGGGTGCGTATACAGTGTATACGACACATGCACACAATGCGCACACACTCACACACACACAGACGCACACACATATACACACTCGCTCACACTCCATGGCCACACACAAACACACACAGACGCACACAAGTGTGCACAGATAACAGATAAGCACACACAGGCATACATAACACAAGCACGCACGCGCACACACACACACACACAGGAAGCGCTCAGGGGCTTGCCCACCCATGGATCCAATGGCATGAGCCATTCCAGGACCTCCAGCCCTTCCATCATTGATTCTGCCACGAGGGGACGAGTTACTTTCAAGCACACAACTCCAGGGCGCGTCCATACCCAAGATCACCACTTATCTGGCTCCCCACAGCTGTCAGGTAAGGCCTCTATGCTGATGCGTGATCTCCCAAAAGACCACCAATTGAGCAGTGCCATAAGATTGATATTCCCCCTTTAAAGTGGCTGAGACGAAGCATTACAGCAACGCCCGCTGTTCTCCTGTTTGAAAGTGCAAAAGGTTACAGCATTACAATTACAATTTACACTAGTGAGGCCAGGGAAGCACATCCCGTCCAGAAGCTGGAAAAGCTAACAAGATTTTGGGCTGTCCTTCCGGGGCTTAGAAAACTTGAACTCTACACCCTTATCCTACGGAACAGTTCAAAGCCTGGTCCGGGTCTCCCGCAAGTCGCAGAGGCTGTCGCCGTCCGGAGACCTGGTAAAATTCCAGGCAGTAAAATTTTAAATGACGCAGAGATTGACACTGTGAGAATGGCAGGAAGAGGGAAGGGTCAGTCAACAGCTGGGAGGGGGGGAGGTCAGCCACCCCAGGAAGAGCTCCCCTCCCGACTAGACCTCCCTGCAAAGCCTTTGATTGCTGGGCTTGACCGCTTACATGGCAGCTTGCACCTTGCACCGCTTAAAACTGAATGAGAATAAATCCCTCCAGATGGAAGCTCCCCCCCTCCCCCCTGCACCTGGCCCTGATGGGGCTGGCAAGCATGCAAGCACACCAAGCGAGGGAGGAACGAAGCAGGAGCAAGGCCTCTGCTTTGCCTCTGCGCTTTCACAATTTCTGTCGTGCAGGCTGGTTGGCACCCACCCAAGGTCGCTCCCCTTGGCAACGAGAGGCTTGTGCGGTGCAAATCACAGAAACAGGGAGAAGTATGTGGCCAGAAATTTCATGCAGAAATATTGGCTGGAAATCAGACCCACCGTTTCTGTTTGATATAACGAACCTGCACGCTTTCCACTTTTAAGTAGTCAAGAGCCTTAGTTAGACACATCCAAGCACCCCTGCACACTCAGTTTGTGGCGGGAGGGGCTTAGGCTAAGGCTGTGGCTGAGGCTGAAGCTGAAGCTGAGGCTTAGGCTAAGGCTGTGGCTGAGGCTGAAGCTGTGGCTGAGGCTGAAGCTGAAGCTGCACAGTGCTCAGAAGCAGGGAAAGAGAGGTGAGGGGTTTACATGCAGCAATAGCCACTCTCTACTCTCTACACTCATGATGGATGCCTTTTAAGGGGCATGTGAGGGGTGGAGGCTTGCTCTTGGAGCCGCGCGATCGCCCCACAGGCCTCTTCCCAGCCTCGCCCCTTGCCTTTGCCTCTTCCTTTTGCAGCTCGCTGAGCTGCCTCTCCCTCTGCAGCTTCTCACGGTCCCTATGCTGAGCTCCTCTTGCAGCTCCTTGAGCAGCCAGCCTTTCATCTGGGGACTGAGGCTTCAATCACCCGGCCAGGGGGTTCACGTGGCGCAGTTAGAGCTCATTTCGATTTTCACCCTCGAAACTACTATAAGTAATTAATTTATCTCTTCAAATTCAGTTCGGAAAGGCCTCCAAAAATAATAAAAAATTTCGTTTTCTGGCCAAATAATTAATAATTAATTAAATTCCGAAGTGATCGTAAACAAACGGTATATATATACAATTCATATACGGTAATTTTGGCAGGGAAATCACCGAATATACGTCCATATACGATGTATATATACGGTTCTGGCCAACCCTAAAAAGACTTTTTGCTGAGGGCTTTGTTCCTGAAGGTCGATCAGGAGGAGATGGGTGTGCTTGAAGACAGTATTGATGAAGAGTCTGAGCCAGAACCGCAATGTAGACCAATGCCCTTGACTCCTACATCATCAGCTTCTTTCAGTGCCTCAAAGGATACTGCATTGCGCACGGGGGATTGCGCAGGAGAACTTGTAACACCCTGTATAATTATAAAAACAATTCTGGGACACCCTGAAATATTTCACAGGCTGTTTTGGGTCTTCCCGAATGATTTGGGTACCGTACATAAAGTATATCACCGCCCCTAATTATTGTTTTTTAGAGGGGGCGGTGACATATTACTCGTGAAACGATGGTAAAATATACCGTAGGTTCACGATCACTTCGGGACCACACATTTTAAATTTTCGATTTTAGTTCGTGAGGGGGTCTGGGGGTTTATTTTCGAGTTCGAATCCAGTTCGGGCAGGGCCTGTCAGAATTTATTTTGTGAATTCGAGAGACCCCCACTGTTGGCTGCTGCTGCTGCTGCTGCTGCTGTGCAGGCTGATGGGCAGACTGCCCATTGGCTGCATGGGGAGAACCACTGCTGAGTGCTTGCACAGGTGCTTCCCTCAATCAAAGAAGCAACCCTCTTACCCACTTGTCATCTTCACTAACTCTGTGTGGATGCCCCAAGGGAAGGGCCTGGAGGGCCTGTGAGAGGAGGAGGCTTGTTCTTGGAGCAGCATGCATGGACGCCCCACGGGCCTCTTCACAGCCGCGCCCCTTGCCTTTGCCTATGCCTCTGCCAGCTCCCTGAGCTGCCTCTCCCTCTGCAGCTTCTCATGGTCCCTCTGCTGAGCGGCCAGTCTCTCAGCTGGGGACAGGGGTTCGAAGAACGGGTTAGGAGTTCACAACCAGGGCACGCTGGGAGCTAATTCTTAAAACCTCCCTGAAAACCACTTAAAATAATTAATTTATCACTTCGAATATAGTTTGGAGAGGGCCCCAAGAATTAGCAAAATTTTCCGTTTTTTTGCCAAATATTTATTTAATTTCCGAAGTGATCGTGAACCTACAGTATATTTATTTCTAGGGGGAGCGGTTCGGGTTCCTAGGGGGGCGGTAGCGAATAATAATTCGTTCAAAGTGACGAGCGGAGAGGATGCCCCCCCTGCTCCGCCTCCACCTTCCCCCCCAGACCGCCTGCAGCAGACAAGAGCGGACCGGGCTGAGCAAGAGGCAATTGAGCGCAAGAACAAGGACTCGTAGCCATGCAGAACTCGCAACCTTGTTTTGACCCCACAGGATTGTACAGTTGGCACTGCATTGGCATTCTGTGGTTATGCAACCCATAAAGTTGACAGGGATGCAAGCCTGCTGCAGGCGCACAACGTGCACATACATGCGCAGGTGCACACACACACACACACACACACACACACACGCACACACACATGCACAGGCGCACACACTTACACAGGCGCACACACGCACACACACGTGCACATGCGCGCGCACACACACACACATACACACACACATACACACATACACACGCACACACACGCACACACACACGAGCACACACACGCACACACACACATGCACACACTCTAGTTATAGCACCCAAGCAGCACGCAAAGCTAGCACACTCATGCAGCAGCAGTAGCAGCAGTGACAGCAACAACAGCAAGAGTGGCTTACTCCTTTGAGAGGGGGTGGTTGCTCAATACTACTTTATAATAAATAGTTCTTGGGGGGGTGGTTGCTGTTATTTCTGTAAATAAAAGTTTTTTGGGGGGGGGGGGGTGAGTACATGTACG
>Ga0307947_1001290_pt1 | contig 19610 bp, 22 predicted proteins | sample OrgLakmetagen232_FD_201840 | JGI IMG/M metagenome (GOLD analysis project Ga0307947, IMG submission 201840) | Saline water microbial communities from Organic Lake, Antarctica - #232 | ecosystem: Environmental > Aquatic > Non-marine Saline and Alkaline > Saline | place: Antarctica: Organic Lake...
ATGGTGTGTATTTTTGGGGGGGGGGGCATGTGTGTGTGTGTGTGTGCAAAAGTGTGTTTTGGTCATTTTGTGTGTGTGTGCGTGTGAGTGTGTGTGTGTGAGGGCTCCTGTGTTGATAGTAGGCACTACTAGGACCAGCTAGCTATTAAGTAGGATCAGCTAGGGCCACAGCCAGCGGCTTGGCATGCTGCACCATGCTGGGCCCCTCCATCTCTTCTGGGTTGGCCAGAACCGTATATGTACATCGTATATGACCGTATATTGGTGATTTCCCTACCAAAAATGCCGTACATACACCGTATACATATGGTCCTGGCCAACCCTACTTCTGGAGCATCACATAAGGTCGTGCTATGCTAGCCCTAAACTTGAGCCTTCGTTCCCTCCGTAGAACATTGCATTCAATGCACGGCCACCACGAAAAAACACTTTTTGGATTATCAATAGCATAAGTGACGTATCCATCCTTAGCACAAACTTTCCTCGACTGAGGGTTTCAGAATTATGTATACCACAATGGCAGGACAATGTGCATCACCCGGTTACCCTGTGTCCCCACCTAGCTGCCCTTGTGTTTTCAAAATCGTTGCAAACTCTTCTGTTCGTGATTCCTTACACTCTGGTACTCTTAAGCACCAGTCTACAAGCACCACTCTAAGCACCACTCTATAAGCACCGCTCGGGTACTCTATAAGCAGCAGGCTGAATGGTAGCCCTCCTCCTAACTAAGTGCTTGCTCCTTTGATCTCACCATGCAGACATTGCTTGTGTACAATTCTTTTTTGATATTGCATTGGCCTCATACGCGCGGAGGACACTCACTGCTGTTCCTTGATCTATGCTCAACGTGTTAACAACATGTTAATTCTTGGATCCGTAGGCGCCTCATGCGTGTGGTGGACACCTACTTGCTGCCCTCCCTTGTTTTATGCTTGTTCGTTTTCATTACTTTCTCTCTTTACACTTTACAAATCATCAGACGCCTCATGCGCATGGTGGACACCTACTTGCTGCCCTCCCTTAATTTATGCTTAATTCAATCACAATAATTTCACTCTTTACTCTTTACAACAACAGGCGCCTCATGCGCGTGGTGGACACCTACTTGCTGCCCTCCCTTGGTCTATCCCAGCCCCTTGTACCTCTGGTCGACGAGTTTGCAGGGCGGCTGTTTACGGAGCTTGACTACATACTGGTGAGCAGCTATCATCACAGAGTTTGACTGGGTACAGGAGGGCGGCCGTGTGTACACAGTTTGGCTATGAGTGACGGGAGGAGGAGGAGGAGGAGAAGCAGCCACTCCTACAAAGCTCAATTAAGTACAAGTTGTTCGAAAAAGTGTGAGCTTGACGCCTTTTTGCGCAGCAATTCCTCTCATTCGCCTCATTGCTTTTTGGAAGGCACAGACGGCGACAGCTGGATCTTGTTTGCACTTGTGCGTTACCTGTATGTTTGCACTTGTGCGTTATCTGGATGTTTGCACTTGTGCGTTACCTGGATGTTTGCACTTGTGCGTTACCTGGATGTTTGCACTTGTGCGTTATCTGGATGTTTGCACTTGTGCATTATCTGGATGATTGCACTTGTGCGTTAGCTGGATCTTGTTTGCATTTGTGCGTTAGCTGGATGTTTGCGGCAATCCTCTTTGGTGGCGTACGCCCTCTGGGCAAGAGTTCATTTTGTTTGTACAAGGTGCACTCGTGCGTTGAGTTGCGAGCTCAAGTCTGACATCTGGACGCTGGAGCTTGGCAGCTGATTAGAGCATACTCACTGTTGTGAGCGTGCTGCTTTCCTGCCTCTGTGCATTCGCCGCATCAAGCAAACAACTCTTTTCTCTGCAAACCAATCGCTTAGGTGCACATAAAACACATGCATATTATCTCACACACACATGCACCACACACATCAAACACACACATACACACACATACACACACATTCATGCAGGAGGGCAACAGTGCCGAGCGCTTCCAAGAGCTGTACGGGGGTATGCCCAGAGTGCGCACTCCAGGCATTAAATGGGACTACACAGCACGTAGGGTTCTAACCATGGAATGGATTGAAGGCGTCAAGCTCACAAACAAGCCGGTAGGTTTCTTGAGTGTGGAAAGGCGTGTTGTTGGGGTTCTGACCATGGAATGGATTGAAGGCGTCAAGCTCACAAACAAGCCGGTATGTTTCTTGAGTGTGGAAAGGCGTGTTGTTGGTAAAATTAGGAAAAGGCGTGTTGGTGACAAACGAGCCGGTGCGGTTCATGAGTGTGGAAAGGCGTGCTGTTGGTAAGGGTGTTCACGAGGATGAGATGCCTTGGGATTGCAATTGTAACACACACACACATACGCAAAATGCCTGTGTACCTACAACATGCGCACACTCACACAAGCGCATGTACTCTTAACGCCTGTGTGCTTACAATATGCGCACACTCACACAGACACATGTACACTCACCACTTCCGCGCTCACATCGCACGCATGCTCAGGCAATGCGCGCAACAGGCCTCTGTATGCTCGGTATTGCACACTTACACATACACATGCCACCTGCGCACTGTTAAATCATACGCATTCCCAGGCAATGGACGCGGCAGGCCTCAGCGTGCTGGATTTTGTGGATGTGGGGATTGAGTGTACCCTCAGGCAGCTGTTAGAGCACGGGTAAGCGAGTGCGCAAGTGGAGCTTTGCTCTGCGTACGTATCTATCTAACTACCTATCTACCTCTGTAACCGTCTCTCTGGAATTGCTACAAAAGGTTATTGATGTGAGTGAATAGCCCACGCTGAAATGCATTAAGTGAAATTAGCGCATACAGATTTTTTTCAAGCTGAGGGTCATGCTTCCCTTTCTTTTTCCGCAATTGCCAAATTGCTGAAATCTGTGCAAAGTGAGCGCCTACTAACGAACGTGCACATGCCTCTTTGGCTGCTCCTGCAGGTATTTCCATGCTGACCCACACGTAAGTGCCCCTGTGTGTTTGAGTGTGTGTCCAGGTGCACGTGCATGTGTATGTGTGAGTGCATGCACGTGCAGATTGTACGCGTTTAGTTTCAATTTTTATTTCTCCCAGCGTCTGCCCTCGTGCAGCTTGGTAGATAGTGGGCGGGTGCTCCACTAGTTGTACAAGTTCCTGTTTGCGTACATTAAGCACGCTTAATTTCGGCCAATTGAAACGACGCAGTTGCAGGCTCAATACTTCCAGAGGAGAGAAACAGGCGTGAAAAATGTATTTTAATGAGCTTATTTTAAACCCTTTAAAAATACTTGCATGTATACCTGAGCAGGCGTCCACCCCTGCTCCTTTGTCGTGTCCAATACAACTTGGAAGTACCAATATAGAATAAAAATACATTGTTACACATAACCGCTGTACACGTCTTCAATTACATAGAAACACACACATACGCACACATACACACATTTAAAATGCATCCATACACCTGCAGCCAGGGAACCTGCTTGCCACGAAATCCGGAGATCTGGTGTATTTGGATTTTGGCATGATGAGCCGTGCACCTCAGGTATAAGTGTTTTAGTGTGCCTGCTTTGTGTGTGTATATGTTTGTTTGTGTGCGTGCGTATTTGTAGGCGCAGCATCATTGCACACAGCTACTTTGGGTGAGTTGTCAACACGTGCGTCAGAGGCATTGCAATCCTGTTGCTGACGCATAAAGAATTCTCTCTGTTTAAAGACCGACGATTTCAAAAGTGGCTCGTTGCTTGCGACGCGTGCCTTTGCAGTATGCTCAGACCGGCATCATGGTATAGACATTTTCTTGAGCTGTTTAACGCGGTGTGTGTGCATTTGCAGCGTGCTCACCATGGCATCGTGGGGCTAACATTCTTATTTGCTTGCATCGTGAATTGCAGTAGGCAGGGGATTCATTACCAAGGTCTTTTGAAAAACTGTTTGTTGCTTGCAACGCGTGTGTTTGCAGTACGCTCGGTACGGCATCATGGCCCATGTGGTGCATTTGGTGAACAGGGACTACGACGCCATGTGCCAAGACTACTACACCCTAGGTACGCAAATCCATGAACACATAGCTTGGCCTATTAATAACCTGCTACGCCCTAGGTACGCAAATCCATGAACACGTAGCTTGGCCATTTGATAACCTGCTACGCCCTAGGTACGCAAATCCATGAACACATAGCTTGGCCTATTTTTAACCTGCTATGCCCTAGGTACGCAAATCCATGAACACATAGCTTGGCCATTTAAAAACCTGCTACGCCCTTGGTGCGCGGACATGTAATTATGTAGCTTGGCCATTTGATAACCTGCTACGCCCTTGGTGCGCCAATTCATGAATGCATAGCTTGGCCAGTACCATTCACAACCCTTCTAAACCCTGTGTGCATGAAAACTTGAGCATGGCCAAAGCTGTCTGTATACGACCGTATGAAGTAAAATCATATCTGCTTAGGAGAGAGAGTATAATTAGGTGTGCAAACGCAACTATCCTTGTCTTTTTAAGCGTGCGGAGCTTGTTTGGATTGAGAGGTCGCATGCTCTGTGGTGTTTGTCTCTTTGATGGCATACATGACCTTTTGACCTTAAATTGATCATCCTAGGCGCAAAAAGACGCAAGCTTTGTGGGTGCACACACAGGTCACTGACCAGGAAGTTTCATGCACACACGCACACATGAGCACACTAATATACATATAACATATACCGCTGTATATGATTTGAATGTACGTGCGTGCTTTAAAGAAACGTTGCTTGTGTATTAACGTTCTAAAATAACATGGACTGAGGTGCCGCACAATCATGATGCTGTGTGTGCATGTGTGCGACTAGGAGGTGTTAGTGTGTCTGTGGATCTTTGAAAGAAACAAGATGCCTCCTTTCCTATTTCATTCGTGCACATACAGAGTTCATGGACCGGGATGTGGACACGAGCCCCATTGCCCCTGCCCTGGCTGCATTTTTTGATAACGTCCTGGATCAGTCCGTGGAGCAGCTGAACTTTAAGGCCATCGTGGATGGCCTTGGTGACGTGCTGTTCAGGTAGGAAAGGGACCAAAACCGTCATATATGTTGCTCACATCCAGCCACCCACGTCCATACCTGCCCACACCCACACATGCTGGTACTTGCTCACACCCACATACGCCCACACCCGGCATCTTGCGGGTTCCCACCTTGTGCTTTCCTTGTGCCGGCACCTCTTCCACGTGCCTGCCTCTTCCACGTGCCTGCATGCTATAGGTCCTCATATCGAAATCACTCTTCCACGTGCCTGCATGCTATAGGTCCTCACATTGAGATCATGCTTCCACATGCCTGCATTCTTTAAGGTCCTCATATCGAATCACAGTCATGAGCCCGACTGCAAAGGAACCGCAGCAGCACCATGCACGTTCCCACCACAGCACCGTGCGTTCCTTGTGCAGGGCTTTCCTTGTGCAGGTTCCCCTTCCATGTACCTGGAACAGCAGCACCGTGCACGCTCCCACCACAACACCGTGCGTTCCTTGTGCAGGTTCCCCTTCCATGTACCTGCGTATTATGCCCTCATTCTAAGGTCATTGACAGTCCTGGAGGGCCTGGCCCTACAAGCAGACCCCGGGTAAGTTGCGTATCAGTGCTCCGACATGTGTGGCACATGCACAAACAGTACATACGAAACACTTTACACATGCGTAGCACATGCACAAACATTACATACGAAACACTTTGCACATGATAGACATATTACGGGTAAGTTGCGTATCAGTGCTCCGACATGCGTATAGCACATGCACAAACATGACATACGAAACACTGTACACATGATAGACATACGGTATTACATGTTTCAACGTGTACCAACATGCACGAACCCGCTGCATGTTGTGTACTTGTGCTGCGTTTGTATAAGTAAGGGACTACACAGCCTTGCTGCACACTGAGAACATGTGTGTAGGTATGCTGTATTTGTATTTGCACAAGATGGGAGGTGCACAACCTGCTCTTTTCTTGCCTTGCTGCTCACTGTGAACATGTGTGTGTTTGTTGTATTTGCACAAGTTCGAAGATGCACAACCTAGTCTCTTGCCTTGCTGCTCACTGAGAACATGTGTGTGTGTGTGCGTGTGTGAGTGTGTGTGTTGTATTTGCACAAAAGTATGAAAATGCACAACCTGCTCTCTTGCCTTACTGCTCACACTCAGAGAGCGTCTGACGTAGGTTATGCCTTGGTGGCTGTATGTACATAAATATGTATGTTTATCTACATTAGCCAGTTCACCAGCACTTGGATTCAGACTATTTGCTCTGAGCTGATCCTTTAACAACATGGCCTCCAACAACACCGCCTGTATAAACACGCCTCCAACAACACCGCCAATGCCTTGATTGAATCCACAGGTACAAGCTGCTGGCCAAGGCATACCCTTACATGGCACGCCGCTTACTAACAGACCCGGCTCCTGAGCTGCGTGGCAGTTTTGAAGACTTGATGCTGAAGAACGGGCAGTTCCGTTGGAGTCGGCTGGAGAACCTGATGGAACAAGGCTCCAAGTCACAGGTGTGTGTACGTGTGTGTGTTGTGCGTGCTTTTGTGTGTGCGTGTATGGTGTATGTGAGATTTGTGTGTGAGTGTGTATGTGTGAGTGTGCGTGCTCATATGCATGTGCGTGCGTGTGCCTCGTCTCAAGCCTAGACTGTAAGTGCGTGCCACAAAAACTGCTTCTATGCCTTTGACCTTGTCGAAATAAGGCTGGGCTCCCCTACTGCGACTGGGTTAGAATTAGAAGTGCAATACGTAGGGTTGGCCAGAACCATATATACACACCATATATGATAGTATATGTGGTAATTTCCATGCCAAAAACACCGCATATACACTAGATATATTTTTCTGGCAAACCCTAGGAATACGTGATTGGAAGCGGACACATTTCCAGTGTGCGCAGCAAAGCACTTCCAGGGATCTCTCATGTCAGTAGGAGGAGCTGTTGTCTCTCGTGAACCATCACAAACAAACACGTACTTGACCAAGTCCAAAACAAAATTAACCTGTAGGAGCAAGTCGTTTTTTTACGAACTAGGTAATCCAGGTGTGCGTGTGGATGTAATGTGGGTGGCTAATGCGTGGCTTGGAACCGAGGCCTTCTACATGAAAGTGCTGCCTTCTGAGGATCATTCTAGCGTGCTTGCAGTGCAGCTAAGAAAGCATCAGAAACCTGGCATTACATGTGTTTCCATACATGTAGACATGCAAGTACGTACGCAAGATGCAGACCCCTTCCTGCTTAAAGCCTGGCTGCTGCTCAAGGTTATAAAAGCATCAACTTGTCCTGAATGATTATAAATAGGGTTGGTCAGAACCGTATATTTACACCGTATATGATCGTATATTTGGTGATTTCCCCGCCAAAAATACCTACATACACCGTAAACATATGGTTCTGGCCAACCCTAGATAAAAACGCGGGATCTTGTTTCCTCCCAGCTGTGGATACTGAAAGCATGGTGCTGCTCACGATGACTAAAGTACTGATAATCTGGAACCACCTAAATGAGAATGAACGCAGGATTTCGACCCCTCCCAACTGTGGCTGCTCGGAGAGTGGCTGCTGTCAGACACAGCTGGAGGTGTGCGAGAGAGCATCGTGATGGAGATTGCACGCATGGTGGATGCAGTAGCAGCGGGCGATGTGCGCAATAGGATTGCTGAGAGGTGAGCGTGTGTTTGAGTGCTGTTTCAGGAGCAACCACCTTTGTGTGAACACAAGCAAGGATGCTTTGCGTGAAAAACCATTACCGAAACAAGTATGCTGCCCACGCACACATGCAAAGCAGGAGTAAAAATAACGTATACTTGATCTGTACTATATACACACACATAGGACGGGAAACATAAGCTTAGCTGAGCAGCTAGTACCGTGGCAGCCTATGGAATCTGAAGCCCTAATACGAGCCCAAGCCCTCATGACCTCCTTACGTACACGCATCAACCCCCCTTCTCACACCCTTCTGCTCTCAAGTCGAAGTGTGGGCAGCAGCAGCAGCAGTAGTAGTAGCAGTAGCAGCAACAGTGCCACCATTCCCAGTGGTGGGGGCAGTCTAGCAACTCCTCAGCAGCAGCCGCAGCAGGTTGGTCTAGAGAATGGCGCGCTCAGAGTGTGCAAGCGTATACAGGTTCACAATGCACAGACATACACGCAAAATCCCACGCATGCATGTCCGTGCACACACACATTCTCGCACGCAATCACATCCACACACGTACACAAACACACACAAACACACACACACACATGCGCACTCACACACACACGCACACACACATAGGGGGATGCAACCGGGTTGGGAAGCAGTGGGTTGGCTACAGGTGCGATGCCGTTGTTTCAAGGAACGGGACCATTTGGGCTCCTAACTCCTCAGGACGTGACAAAGATAGTGGCGCAGTTACAGGTGAGATAGAATGAGGGGTTAACGTAAGGAATGGGGTTGCGGGCTGGTGAGCAAGTATAAAGAGGGGTTTGGTCTAAGGGTTTGAGGAATGTAGTATGTGGACAAGGTTGCAGTTGTGCTATAGCACTCCCCCCATGCTACCCACACTGCTGGTACTTTACACACACACACACTCATCAGCCTTTCCCCCCTAAGTCTAATAGTTTCTTTTGCAGGGGTATTTCAATGTCTGAATGACGTCTTCCAACAAATGTACCCCACTGCAGTGGATACGTATCCCCTAAAAATGCACAGGAGACACGATCATACTGGTTTTTTTTGTTTCCTGTTCCATTCCTTTCCGCTGCAGGAAATCACGTCTGAAAACGTGCCCCGCCTGCAGCGGTTGATGCAAATGCCAGGAGCTACAGAGCTGGTCAGCAACATGAGCTCCCAGGTGGGTCTTAGCTGTGTTCCTCTAATAAATGTAGAGTTTGTGACGCTCATGACACTCTGGGACCTGCAAGGGTCAGCAATCTCCCAGGGAGGGACTAGGGCTTACGAGTTGATATTATTTTGGAATGGGTCAGTGAGCTAGGGGAGTATGAGCTTTTGGATGGGTTTGAGTGTTGAATGATGCCAGTAGATAAAATGACAGAGTTTGTGTGCTCCTTCTGAATGGATTAACAATGTGTGCTTCTTGGTAGGAGGGTACTGGCTAGTGTAAATGTGACTCTGACATGCGACTTCTGACATGCGGCTTCTGACATGCTGAGGTAGGGAGCACTTAAGTCCCCTTGCTGTGTACTTATGCGTAAAAAGATTGAATGGACTAGTTTTGCTGCTGGTCATACAGCTGGCCTGGCAACGTGGAATCCCAGCTTGCAGGGTAATTGTTTAATTAAAACGCTCTGGGGGGGTTCTATGTCTGGAAGTGGTTGTGACATCAATACACAATCTGCCCGCCAAATTGCAGTTGATGCGACGCATGGCAGCTCGTGCTATCAAGCTGGCCTTTGGTTCGCAAGGCCTGGGCAAAGAAGCAGAGGAGGCCGTTGCTTCCGCAGGCATCAGTGCTCAAGGAAGTGGTGGGAGGTGATGATGGGGCATGTGTTTCGTACGTAATGCTGCATCCAACGGCCTGTGCTGTGGGACATTTGAGATATGAAATTAAGCGTGAAAATGAAACTGAGTGAGGGGGGCCGTGGTCTTCTTTTGTTTTGGGTGCTGCTGTTGTAGCAGCTTGCAATTTTGACAGCGGAATTCTTTGGAGAGAGGTCTGTAACAGAGCGATGGTTTGAAGTGTGATGAAACGGTAGGTTGCCTCCCAGTTGCAAGCGCAGAGTGACCAGCAGCCCATTGTTTGAGGGCATTCGTTGACCGTTTTTAGGAATGAGAGCTTGAAAATCATTGAAGAACGTGTTGTTGTTTAGAAAGTGTAGGAGAGGCCAAACTTGGATTGTATAGCATATTTAATTTGTGTAGTTATGTATGCTCACCTTTATTGACATTCCTGTTTTCTTGGATTTGAAGGATGGAACTCATTTGCGTAAGAAGTAGTAATCCTTTGTACAAATTTTAAAAATGGGTTAAAGTCTCGCTTCCCTTTCTAGGCACTGCAGCAAAACCAGTTTGGTATGGAGGTAGTAAAAGGAAAACAAGGTAAAAGTCACGCTGGCAGTGTTGGCACACCCAGCGTGTCGTGGGGAAAAAGCGCTCAAGTGCCGGCACCTAAAAGCCCCTCTTGCCGAAATTAGTGGTTGAAGATAACAAGGATTAGGGGAAATGTCACACCTTAGGTCTGGCAGGGGCGAGCGCTGTGGTTGAGGGCAGTGTACTTTTCCGTGATTTCTACTGGCGTAGCCGTTTGTTGTTATTGCCAGCTTCTGGTGGACTTGATATTGGACAAGAAGAACCTCTCAGTGCAATTGTATGTGCTCAGACTGCATGTCTGAGTGGTTTCCCCTAGCTCTGGGGAGGCAAAGGCACGGCAGCCTGTCTAGCAGTGTTTGTGTAGTTGTGTCAGCATTTGTCATTGTTTTAGGAAGGTTAAGCAGGAGCTGTGATGCAAAACGCGTCATTTTGAAACAAATTTCAATGTTGCAACTACTACTTGGTATAACTTTGCTGCGCGAGTTTTTTAGTGTTGCCGCCATGCATAAATGCAGGCCTAGATGATCTGAGAGAGGTCAGTAAACCACAGGTTTTATCTTTGTAATTGATGTCCAGCCATGACTCCAGTGAACACCACTTGGAGTGTCGCTCAGTTTGTATCCTTGTTTTTAAAGATGGTCACCTACTAGAATGTATGAATTAGCTCCATCTCGTCGGCATTCTGGTCTCATCACTTCTTTGCAGGAATTGAGTTAAAATACCAAGAGTGCAACACATTAGACAGAAAGCCTTGTTTGCCCTCTTGCCTTAATTTGTGCTCGCTTTTCCAAATCCGGCTTGCCTGTACTACCGAGTTCGATGGTTACAATGGGTGGTGACCTTCAGCCAGTAAGTTGTTTGGCTGATCGACTGCTGACTGGTCTCGGCCAGCCACAAATGAATCCATAAACTCAAAGAGAAAGGCAAAAAGTCTAGTGTTCTGCTGAGAAAGGAAATTATGAAAAGTAGGTTATTGACCTGTTGCAGCAAAAAGGGTTGTGCTGCTGAAAAGTCCTCAAAAAAGGTGTATCAAATCCTCAAAAATAGGCAAACAAAAAGAAGAAACTTTTCCTCGGCTCACAAACCCGATGGTCTAGACAAAGTGAAAGAGCGTGCACCTCGTTTTAGACACATTCATCTTCAACGGGTCACTGGTCACACATGCGAGAGAACTGCCTTCTAGCCACGCTGCTGCCTCCACTATTAAAATATGTGTGTGCAAGCGGAACCTGATGACATTGCACATAACATGTTTGGACAGAGCAAGACAAAGATACTGTCGTACAATAATGGCATGCGTTCATTACTAAAAAAAGGGATGGCAAACCAAGAATGATAAGTGGCCGGTTTGTTGTCATGCGTGTCTGGGTCCACGAATTTAGCGTCTCCACAAACACCTCTCCTATGCTTCATACTCACAGTAACTCACTTGCATGGGAATAGCACGTCCAATTTGAACAGCTCGTGCATATGACTCACATCCACGCAGTCCTTGAATGCGCTCAGCAATTGAGCAGTCCAGCAGGCAATTGAATGAGGCTGTAAATTGAGATCAGCCTGAACCACCCACCGCAAACTCACCACTATAAGTATTGAGCACATTACTGGAAAGCTTAACAGCAGAATGAAACCAGTAAACCCTGCTCTAACGTCCACCTCCAGCCATGGGACGATAAGCAGTTTGAATTAAAGTGCCCCAATTGAAAATTATGGGCCTACACTGACAGAAGTTGCATAGGCAAGGCCAAAAACTGTATAGGCGCAGGGGTATACTGCCCTCATACCAAAGCTGAATGTTATGTGAACTCAGGAGGCGTGGTAATGACAAACACCATCAATAGAGCTGAGCTCACAGGGACTGCAGCAGCGCTTACTAATAAGTATACCAAGATTGCAACGGACAGTGCATGCTCCCTAAGCCAAATTAGAAAACAACTTCTCTTCCCTGAAATGCAACGAGCCCATATGCACTCAATTCTGCTAGAACAAATTGTATCTATGATTTTTGCTTCACCAGAACCTATCTGCTTCTATGCAGTGAAAGCCCATAGTAGCATTGCCGGAAATGAACGTGCAGATGCAATTGCCAAACACTCTGCCTTACATGACGGAGGTCATGACGTGCACTTTCAGCCTCCAGCTCCAGAAGGTAATGCATACAAACACCTTTACTGGCTTGCGGCTAAAGACACCGATGAGAATCCCAGCGGAAGAGGGATAACTACACCTAGGCTTCGTGCACTCTCTGATTTGCTTAAAGGCCGAGCTGAAAACAGAAATGTGCAAATCAATCAGACTGGGGAGTGCCAAAACAGACACAGGGTATTACAACTACTGGAAGGACCTAAGACCTTTGGTCAATAAACAAGCCACAAATGCTCTCTGGAACAATAGTAATAGTAAATTCTACGAAAAGTGTAATGTCATGAGGTACCGCACTGGTACAACTTTTAATCAAAAACACGGCAATGCAAACTGCCCCATCTGCCCTTGCACTGATAGTGCGCTTCACATACTCTCAGGTTGCCAACACACTAAAATGAAGAACATGATCATAAAACGCCATAATACCGCAAGCGTGCTGATTGTCCAAGCCCTACAAAAGGGACCATGCGGTGCCAACCAATTTGCCTACACTGACGTGCGTAGGCAGCGCAGATAAACTATCAGAGCAAGGCCTAGATCTGAGAAACACTGCCAACAAACCACTGCCCTCTTGGTTGCTTCCAAAACTAACAGCACATGCTTTTAAAGCCTCTTCTCGTCCGGACGCTATCCTATTTCTACCTAGCACTGTGTGCTCCTCTCGCTTAACAACCCGCAACCCAAACTTTCAACAGCTTGCTAAAGACAAGAAATTGAATCCTTACCAGTGGGAGGTTCATCTGATTAAGTTTAAATTTTGTGAAGACACTAGGCCCGATCCCCAACTCCAAAAAGCAAAAGCACAGCACAGCATGCTTATTGCCAACCTAAACAGACAAGGATGTAGGGAAGTCAAGCTTCACGTGATCCTCGTTGGAGTCATGGGGACTATCTACATAGACTATACAGACAAACCTCTGGCAGACCTTAATCTGGATTACCATAAGATTAAAAAATTGACACACAAACTGAACGAACACTCCATCAGACATGCATCTGCACTCATAAAAACAAGGTATGCACTGCAATACAACAAAAGCAACAACAGTCATGGATTGGGCCCGGGTGCTACGGCACACAACCCCCCTGACCCACATTAACTTCTTTTTAATTGTTTTCGCGGGCCCCTCCCTTAATCATGCTGGCTGTGTCATCATTACCAGCGGAGTCTTAATTTCTTTTTCTTTTTCTTGAAGCCCGCTCAGCCTGGTGGGGGAAGTTTTATCAGACATTAAGACAGTAGCGTCTGGCCCGAGGGGAGGCTTTCAGGTCCCGTTCTACTATGAAGCTTGGTAACAGCCATGATGGTGGCGTTTTCAATTTTTTCCCTACTATCATTGCCCAGTTCTAACCAATGCCCACATCTGAGTAGCTAGGTGATGGCTATGTCACTATGTCCCCTCTTTAAAGCCTATAAACCTGACACTAGCTTGTTATGGCGTCCTATAATCGTCCTTGAATCATGTCTTGATCTATGTGGTTATCTCATCAGAAGCCGGGTTCAGGCCAAGCCTGCAAACCTCCTGATCTCCATCGATTATTATTTTGTTACTTGCTTTTGCTTTTGGGGGAGGAGTTTACGATGCCCATTACCAAAGTAGCTCCTTTTTCTTAAATGATATAGTAAGGTTTGGTTTACAGTGCTTGCATAGTTTTCCCTTTATTTAATCTTTACAGCCCGTTATCTGTTTAAAAGCATTGCGGGCAGTTAGTGGGTCGTTGAAGAACCAAATTGCATGGCATAGCTGCTTTTAAGTGAAGATGACATTACGATATAGATGTGGATGATTATTAATATGGATTGGTGTGCTGCAGATTTCTGTTTCGCTGCTGGGCTGCAATGCCATAATGCTCGATGAGCTGGATGTGGTTTTCATATAAGATCATATCTGTCATAAAGTTGATGCCTTGAGACATTTCTCTCTTCTTTCTATCGACCAGGACACTTGCAAATGTTGGCTGCCTGAGACGACGCATCATTACTCTTGATTGCTGTCTATCAGACACAGGCAAGTCCAGGAAAAAGATCGGGTCTCAAACTGATAATAATGTGTTTTGCGCCCAAATAAAGTGACAGTTGAAAAAGAAGCGTACAATCTTCAAAAAGATTGGCGTGCGTCTGGCCAGCAAACCGTGGCAACTTGGTACACGTCTGTTTTAGATTACAGCCACTCTATCTCACTGCAGCAATACTCGTGATTACACTGCTGTATAAAATCACTTTAGGCCTGCTTTTCTGCTGAGGCTTTTGCCTCTTCAGCCCTCTTCTTTGCCAAGTCATCAGTGAAGCCCATCTGCCTTGCGGTGCTGTCTTTGTCTGCCTTTGCCGCCTGGTCTGCAAGCTCACGCTGCCGGCGCGTGTTTAGTTGCTCAACGTGATCATGACTGACCACGCTAGGGGATTCTTCATGCCCACAGATTCCTGCCTGTGTGTTGTAAAAAAGTAGAGGCGGGTTGACAGAATACTAACGAGGGACGCACAAGAAGCTTACATCAGTACTTTTAATGTCAGCTTGTGACTATGGGATTAAAAAATATTCCACACAACCCTGGAGGGTGGGCACATTTGCTATCTAGCAACACAAAGGGTAAGATACCCTGATGCTTTGTCTGCTACACAATGCCTGGACAGCACAGCACACACACACGCACCTTTCCTCCGTCATTGTCGCACCTGCTCCCAAAGTCACCTGTACACAAAAAGAGCAGATTGTGATGTTATTTTCTGTCCCTTAAAAACGAGGGGAGCAACCCGATGCGGCTAGGCTCTCGATCTGTCATCAACAACGACCGTTTTTAATGACGTGGGTAACAATTCTTCAAGAAATTCACAGGTGCTGCCTTACTACTAGCAAAAGGACAACCTTATACGCACGTGTTATGTAGTTGAATGTTACCTATCATGCTGCACACATGGAAGCTTTGTCACGCGCAGGTACATGCTGAAGAATTACGCTAAAATTAGGGTAGCCTCAGTTTTATCTCATCTCGAATGACAGTAATTAAGCAATAAAGCCAGTAATTTAAAAGAAAGGTGAAGAGATGGTTGGTCATTCCATCTTACTTCCTTAGGCACCATTATTATCTGACAAATAATTGCAGAGCACTAAGGGAAATGCTACCAGCAGCATACTCGCTTATTTTACAACAAGCTAAGCAAGCTTGGAAGAACGCCATTCCGACCAAGTAAAAAAGGCCTCTGGCATCAAAGGTGATATAAATAGCATGATCAAATAACAGCACTTTTAAGGACGACAATTGACTGGTTATGAGCAGGGAGCCTGTATGTACAGCGCGGGCAGGGCAGGCACCATTGCACTTCTTCTTGACTTGGAATTATTTTGATAACTCCCCTCCTACGCCATCAAGCAATTCAGCCTCAAGCACATGCTCTCGCACTCAACTACACACCAAACAAAGTGTGGGCTGCATTACACATGCACTAAAGTACTGTATTCCGAATCAGAGTCTGATGTTTACGCAAGCTCTTAAGCAGATTTGGACTTAAGACACAAATACTTGAGCAATTTAAGGTTTAGTACTGGGGAGCTTCACGCACCTTATTCCCTGAGCAATATTTTAAAACAGGAGAATTAAATCACACGTGTCCAAGTTGGATTGAATGTGGTACCAAATGAAACACACCTGTTGGTGTGAGCTGCATGGGATCCACAAAGGATGTCGCTGCCTTGTTGGACGTGGGAGGAGGCATGTCCCCAGGCTGCAAATAGGTACAACCATATTCAGCACAGTTTAGCAATCATACTTGTCAGCTCAGCATCGAAGTGGCAGAGGAACTCATCGCACTACCTGCACATCCCGTATTTCCTGTGCCTTCAACCTAATGTTCCTGTCGTGGCTCCCCTTCAGTGTGGATTTGTCTACGGTATGGCGTGCATCGGCTGCACCTGTGCATGCATCGCAGAACGAAGTCGTGACACACGTGTGTACACACTTGTACAGATCACCTTATGAAAATCACCTCAGAGGTCGAACCTCTGATACACAGCTATGGGCTACTTCATCAAACTAGCTAACTGAGGGTCCCGTACCTCCGATTTTCATCGTTCCGCCCTGATTATTGAAACTCATAATAGACTGAAATGAAGCCAACAAATTAAAAAATGAACACAAAATAAAATTTACAAGATTTTACAAAACAGTAATACACACTTGAAAATCTTGAGTTACTACTCCTCCACCACGATTTGATCGCGAGCAAACTCCCGACGTCGACCGACTCCGATGCGCAGAAAAACAAGCATCAGCGTCACGAGGCTGATGGCCCGATGGGTCTGTGTTTCTTAAGTTCTCGCAGGAAAATCATACAATCTGCGACATACGTAATCGTAGGTCGGTGAGACTCGAAGCAGGCTTGCACACCCGTACTAGTTTCAGGCATGGTTGAATGTATTTTACAGAAGGGCGAAGTCGAAAAACAACTGCATAGTAATACAAGGGTCTGAGGGCCGAGAGGCCGCTCATTACAAGCGACTTGAACATGTGTTCAAGATAGAGTGCTAAAGTGTTGCAATCACTGCCGACGCGACTGCTTTCGCAGGGGGTTTCTAATGTCTAACTCGGCTGTGCTCATGCTGCCTCTGCTGCTGCTGTCGACCCCTCTCTCTTCTTTACTTTGCTGTGGCCTCTCTGGCGCCATCTGGCTTGCATACTGGCCGTCAAAGTAAGCTGCATCATCAAAAGTCCCTTTTGCTGTCTTTTTGTATGCCCTGCGAGGTAAAGTACGCATCACGTGGTAACATGGCAGAAATGTCTCACTGATCAACCTGCATTCCTCACTGCCAAACGATCGCCCAGTCTTCAACTTCTTTTCCTGTACGCCTTTCTGTCAAATTTACCACAAATTTACTGCTTCATAACCGCCGTACTCCAGGCAAATCAAACCTACACTCCTCTTGGCTAAGAGGCAGCAACAGCTCTGACCTGTAAAGCACATAAATGACTCAAAAAATTACCGACTTCTTCCCCACCTGCTGTTGCGCAGCATAATGCCTTCGCCTTCAGGGCCCCCGATCTCTCTATCACCAGCACCTGCCCGCACACGTGCCACAGGGCTGCTGCTCACAGCCTGGGTGCGTCGAGGCATCTCTGCACTGGGGTCGTATCTGCAGCAGAGGAGAAAGTCAACAAAAGGTGCGTGGGAAGAGGGAAGAGAGGTAAATGCCTACAAAATTACGACGTGTAAAAAAAATCAAGCAACGACTGTTAACTGTATTCCTTAATAACAAACAGATATCTGATTATGGTCATGAATGCACAAGCTGGTGCAACCAGCCCTTGCGCTTTGGGGCAGACTTGCGCCAGTGAAAGGGATGCCCCAGTGAAAGGGAACTGCGCCTGTTCAGTAGTGCAGTAATCACTTTTAATTTTGATGCACAATTGATGTACTATAGCAAGGAGGCAGCCCGAATTCATGGACGGCATGAGCAGGGGCCAATGCTTTGGGAAGAGTGTGCGTTGACAAGAGGCACAAGCAACGCACACGCGTTGCTTGTCGAGCATTCTACAAGGCCAAACACCCTTTCTGGCGCTTCTTATTCATGGTGTACTTGTGTGGGCAAGTCGATGGCGTACGTCATGCTAACTATTGATTCCAGCTTGTCAGGCAGCAAAGACCTACCTGTACAGCAGCTTGTACAAGCCAAAGTACATGAAGATAAGGAACGCGACCAGGCCTGCTGTGAAACGGCGGCTGCAATTAAACAACAAAGGCGTGTGGAATTATTTAAGCAGAGGCATGTGCCATGAAATCCGGGACCATGCATTTACGTTGCCAAACACCATTCTACACCATTGTTTTAGTCATACAATCCTATAGCTATACGTGCCTCACCATCCTTAATTTAATCTGTATAGCACAGGAGCGCAGCTGGTTTTAGAGGCAGTGTATTACGGATCTTAACATTGCCCCAATTAAAGCATCAGTCAAGGTACTCAGCATGATTCACTTCCAGGTGTTCAGGTCATGACAAAAAGTAAAGGAGGGACAAGTTCCTCTTGCCATGACAAAGGCAACTGCACCTTTAAAATAATACTGGCATTGACAAACTTGTCCTTTCAGAGCATGCCATGCTGAAGAAAGGGAAGCAGTGGCCTCATCTGAGTTCACATTGTTTGACTCACCTTTCTTGCAAATTGTTGTCCACGACTAATTTGGCAACGAAGCACATGGCTGCAGTAGGCAATTTGCGAGAAGGGTGCAAGATCAATTATCGAGTGCTCAGTTGGAAAACGCTCTTCACTGATTCATCTCGTTTCCTACTGAAAGGCACTTCTGTAGGAAGCCCCTCTAGTTTAGAGGCGCAACATGCTCACGCTCATGGGTGTGTGGAAGCCCAGGACACAAGATGACAAGTTGATGCTCAAGGCCTAATCTGAGCTTAAATTCTTGCGCGACTGGAAAATACGATTATAATTCCTTACCTAAGCCGACGGGAACCATCAAGTAGGGCGACACTTGGCCTGTGAGACAGAGAAGGAGGAAGGACAAGGATAAGCAAAAACGTTGGAACTGCACGAGCTTAGAATTGGCGTGGCCAATACAAAGAGGCAGAACCTCTACAAAATTTTAAATCCAGTCATTGGGCCTCGCTTAAACACCTTTTCTATCCAGCAAGGTGACATTATATTTAGCATTGCCCGCGCTATAGAATGTAATATATAATATAGTCTTCTTGCGCAAAGCATGCCTTACGATTTGGATTAATCCAGTGCAAACAATGTATGAGGGAGTCTATGTGAGCTACCCTTGTCCTTTCCACTCTTTTCTGCCTTGTTCAGCTCAACGCAAGTACCTCAAGATTATAAGGTGTGATCCGCAGCAAAGAGCTAAAGACTCACTCTTCCAGCTGTGAAAGTCAATTTACTACTCAGGCACTCTGCTTCCCCCCCCGCCCTCACCTGCAGCAGTGCGCAGCGTCTCAACAGGAGCCGAGTAGGCTAGACCGCCAATAGTAAGAATTTTGAGGAAGCCTGCTAACACAAACGTGTACTCCACACCAGGTATTCTACGGGCTAGGGAGATCTGTGCATACATACATGCAGGCGTTTACGTGTGTGCGAGTGTTCTGTGTATATGTATGTGTGAGTATATGTGTGTGTAATTGGCAGATGTGCTTGCGTCCATGTATCTATGTTTCTGTGTGTATGTATATCTCTGTATGTGAGTGTGTGTGTATGTAAGTGTCTGTATGTCAATGCACGTGTGTGCAACTGCATGAGCAAGTGCCTGTGCGTATGCGTTGAAATGTCAGTCTGCTTGTGCAAGTCAAATGCATGTGTGTGTATGCATGTGCATCTGTGTGCGTGAGTGTGCGTCTGCTTGTGCGTGTATGTGTTCATTTGTGTGTGTATGTGTGTGTGTGTGAGTGTGTGTTGTGTGTGTGTGTGTGTGTGTGTGTGTGTG
>Ga0307947_1001291_pt1 | contig 19595 bp, 22 predicted proteins | sample OrgLakmetagen232_FD_201840 | JGI IMG/M metagenome (GOLD analysis project Ga0307947, IMG submission 201840) | Saline water microbial communities from Organic Lake, Antarctica - #232 | ecosystem: Environmental > Aquatic > Non-marine Saline and Alkaline > Saline | place: Antarctica: Organic Lake...
TCACTCTCTCTCACTCTCTCTCTCTCTCTCTGTGTCTCTCTCTCTCTCTCTGTCTCTCTCTCTCTCTCTCTCTCTCTCTCTCTCTCTCTCTCTCTCTCTCTCTCTCTCTCTCTCACACCACACACCTGTGCGGCATGTATGAGGTCTGACTCAAACACGCGATCAAGCAGTGCTGGGTAGTCACGAGAGCTTGGGCCAAGCAGCAGAGTGGATGCCAGCTCCTCCACCTCTTCTTTTGCTTCTTGCCAAGGGTCACGAAAACGCTCAAGGTACCTTTGAAACGTTAGGGGGGGGGCCAAGGTTAGATTTGGCCACAATACACATACACGAAGCACATATACACGATACACATATACGGAACTTTTGCCAGTGAATGTTTCCTGATCCCCATTTGACCTTTTTCTATTCCTTTGCGGGGGGGCAGTTTTACGGTACCAGGCACCAAAGTGGCTCCTTTCCCTTGATTGGTGGGGAGTAATTTTCACTGTAATTTTATTATATTCTTCCCCCTTTGATTACACGGTCACACCTGTTGTGAAGATACGATTAGACCAACCTTACTCACAATGCTATGGTAGTGGTTCAGGCAAGAGGGTCGGGAGGGGAAAAGCACTTGGCCCACATGTTAATGTAGATACACTGCCCCACCCTGCACAAGCTTTGGTTTGCATTTCAGCAACTGCAGCCCACAAGTACAGTAGACAGGCGCATATGTTGTCTCTTGGCTGGACTCATTTTGTAAGACCTTGTGTTTGTATGTGTGTGTATATAGTGAGGAAGTTTCAGTGACTTCTCCTGTGCCTTTAAATAGAAACTGGAAATCACCGCCTGCATTGGACCACCCTTTGTTGTCCGTCACCCCTTTCATCGTGCTTGAAGCAAAAGCCGGTGATGTATCTGAATAAGAACCAGTGTTTGTCACTGGAACCGTGCATCTACTTCCTGCCTGAATTTCACTGATAGCCATGGCACACGCTTCCAATTGAGAGCTGTGAAGCACGCTTCAATTGTTCCTTTATTTTACCGTTTCGTGTCTTTTTGAATCCCTTCTTGTACGTACGAGCTCGTTGACGCTTCATGGCTGGGGCTCCTCACTTGAGGGAGCATGCAATCTGCTTTTTCATCTCGTTTAGTTCCAGGCTCAATTTGATACAGGCTCAGAGCGTGCTACCCTCTCAACTGTCTCCCTTAAGAACTGTCTCCTTTAGGAACCGCACACAGTAATGCTTTCCTACCTTACCTCAGCCTTGGCATCCTGCCCACAACAGCCTCTGTCTCTGCCCAAACATTCTATGGTCGACAGCTTGCATGGTGGTGCCGTTCACGCTGCATGGAATCAGCAGTCTCCTGCCCACCTGTACTGAGGCCCTTGACGCTCTGCCCACTCCCGCCATAGCCTCCGCCTTCGCCCAAACAGGCGCTGGTTGCGAGCTTGTACAGCCAGCATATAATGAGGCACGTCCATGTCGTATGCCCCCTCACGTATAACAGCATGGCCAATGCACGTGCTCAGCACAGCACGTGAAGCTGCAGCAAAGTTGGAAGGCAACAGTGTGACAGCACCAGTATTTTATTAGGCGTCGTGGCGTAAGGGTGTGCAGCATTAGCACACACACCAGCTTCAGCACTGAGTCCTGCATAGACGTGATTGCAGACAAAGGCAGTATGTGCCACGGTGCAAAGGTGGCTGCGAGCTTGAGCATTTTAACCTGCAGGTTAGCACACACAGCAGCGATGACTAGGGATGGCCAGAACCGTATATATACACCGTATATGACCGTATATTTGGTAATTTCCCTGCCAAAAGTACCGTATATACACCGTATATATATGGTTGTGGCCAACCCTAGCGATGACACATATTGTGCCAAAAAGGTGCATACAGCACAGACGCTTGGCATTGCTAATGTGAGGCTAGGGCAAGCATAGCTCACTCAGACAGAGGTGTGAGTAGTGTGGCACATTGCAAGTGTGGTGCATTTCAAGGCGAGATTGAGGGGGAAAAGTCAGTAAGGGGGACCAACTGATGTACGCTTTTAACAGTTGGTGGTTTTACTGCTAATATGATCGACCAGTTTGGAAGAAAGCGAGCGAACAGTATGGGCATGCCTTTTGGCATGGGCTGAGACTGTACTGAGCAGCCAGTAAAGCAGCAGAGAAAGCCAACTAACTCACCGTACACATGTATTTGAACGTTGCTTACGTACTTCTGCCTGAGAGTGACTCTCAAGGCTTGTACAGCTGTACGAATCGCTGAAGCCCCTGCACCTTCCCCCATGCCCTCATTCTGCTGCTGCAAATCCTCAGAAGAACACTGCAGTTGCTGCTGATGCCGATGCGCATTTTGTTCAGACAATGGTAGGTGCTCTTGCTGCTCCATATCAGACAGACCCTTCTGCCCCTCATCCCTTCCCCTCTTCCCCCTCACTGCCGCAGATTGTAGCACCGCTACTGCTTCTGTTTCCCCTGTTTCTGCAGCTACCACCCGCCCTTCCGTTTCTTCTTCTGCAGTGTGCGTTGCGTTGAGCGCCGCGCTTTTGGCTCCCACTGTTGGCAAGCTGTGTGCAGTCCTGTTTTCAACAGCTGCTGTGCCAAACACTGGCTTCCCCCCTCCCACCAGCAGCCCCAAGCTATCACATGGTCCTGCGTGGTTGATGTATTTTGACTCCTTGACACCATAAGTGTGATAGAAAAAACTGAGTTTGTGTGTACGTAAGTGCGCGCTTACACACATGTGCGTCAGAAAGAAAAGGGTTTGCTCAGGAGGGTGTAGAAAGCATAACTTTTGGACGGCGCGTGTCTAATTGATTAAAAAATCATATATTCGGAATCCTGACGTCGAGAGCTATCGATTGGTTACATATGGGTCGAATCAGGAAGGGGGTGGTGGGGGAGGTCCCCCAATGTGGTTTTAGGTTTTGGGGGGGGGGGCTTTAGTTGCGAAATTTTCAATATATCGGAATCCTCAGCTCAAGTCCAGTCGATTGGCCCCCTTTTTGAGCAAATTAGGTAAAAGGGGGTGTCTGTGGACATGTCTACAAGTCAGGGGCACACACGCTCGGGTGCAGACCGCGGGGTAAGTCAAGCCAATGGAGCAGCAATTCACTTCAAACTTCCAGAATTGTGCCAGCATGAGATAATGGAATTCTGAAAAAATGGAAGCAATGTAGGGCTGTACAAGCCACTTGTGGGTGCCTGGTAGGTCATGTGTGCATGGGCGTCCGTATCTCAGTTTTTGCCCCATAACTCTGCAACTATTCAGTTTCAGATCTTGATGAGTATGCAGGTGGATGAAGAATATAAAACGGAGCAGATTGGTACCCTTTTTTGTCTGGTGGGGGCACTATAAGGGGGTTTAAGGGGTGGGTGGTCCCTAAGGGGTGTCCACCCCAAAAAGTAAACGTGCCTTCCAAAAAATTCAACAAGAATCCTGGTTTCAGCTGCAATCTGATGACAATTTACTCTCACGGTGGTGACTCGTTGGAGGAGAAGACAAGGGCACGCTTGTTTGTGCCTTCTAATTCTAAGTTATCACAACATGCAAATCAAAATGGTCGGACGATGCCTTTAGAATTTGTGGCAGTTTTGTGCTGTGGGGTGGAGTGAATATGAAGCCTGACAAAAGGCCTTCCTTCATCACCATTCACTAGTGCGCGCCTCCTCCGTCAAATGTTGGGTTTGGGTTGCATTCTTCAAGGATCCATTTCGTGCTGGAGGGAATAGAGAAGAGATTGTCCCCCAGTCAAGCCTTGCATTTGGACTGCATCCATGCAGCTCAATTCAAGGATCTAATGCTGGAGAAGGCCAAGCCCTGTAGCTTACCAGCGCTGTCGATCCCCGTCAGACGATTCAACAGCAGCTGCACCTGTCGTGTGACCAGTTGCTGATCTGGATGCTGCCAACCCTCGACATCACGCTCTGTGACGGACCAAAACACATGGCCTGACGGGGCGGGGGTGGGATTAGAGGGAAGGGGACTCGACTTGGTCTTTGGCAGTCTAGGGCTCTTCAGGAGGCTGCCTGTGAGCAGGGTTATGGTGTGCAAAGCTAAAGTGTACATGGTGGGGCATAACAGGATGAAAACCGGCAGTGGTAGCAGGGTTTTGACCAGGCTGGCTTGTGGAACTAGCCAAGGCAACCACACACCAAGTTTACACATTGCATGCAGAACTCTGAGTAGGCTAGCAGGCAAAAGCGGCCAAAGTAGATACCTTGTTTGTACATCCCCTGCGGAACTCTGAGCAGGCTGGTAGGTGAAAGTGGCCATGTGGAGGGGTCACACCCAGGGGGGAGCTACATTGCAGTTTAGGCGGACGGGTAATTATGAACAACCGACAGCCGATTGCATTGAGCACCACAGTAATTTCTGTGGCTGGTCACCTTCAAGGAGGAGCTACATTGCTGTTGGTATATAAAACTGGTTTGTTATAAGTTCAGCAGACAGCCATTTGCATTGAGCACCATGGTGGTTTCTCTGGCTGGTCATACCCAGGGGGGAGCTGCATTGCACTTAGGGCAATAGACGGGTAAGTTGCATGTTTCAACTGGCAATTGAGCTGCAATGCAGCTAGGGCGGTGGACGGGGGTTTTGTTGCAAGTTTCAACAGACAGTAAGGGCGATGGACGGGAGGTTTGTTGCAAGTTTCAACTGACCAACTGCATCAAGTGCCGCGGCATTGGCTACACTAGCACTGCCATATTGACATACTTGTCACGGAGCAGAGATAACAATTTCTAAAGTACATTGTACAGTGCAGAATGTGAATGTACGTCGTACGTTATAGAATTGTAAGAAAATGTTGAACCTGTTTCAAAGTTCAGAGCATTGCAGCAAGCAGCACAGGTAGGGCCTTGCTCCGGACCGACATTTTGAAACCGACAGCCTTTCCAAACTTGGATGTTGAATTGCTCAAATGTAGGTGTATTTGAATGAAGAGCAACCGCAAAGCTCTGGCCTAGACCTACATGGAACGCCAAATGACAAAAATCCAGGCCGCCGGAGTCAGAAACTGCAGGCACTCTTCATACTTATGGTAAAGGGAGGAATTCACAACCCTGTGCATTAAATAATATCTACCTCAGCCTCATAGAAGAGGGGTGTCTGCTGCTCAGATGCCACTTGATCAAGGAGAATGGCCTCCAGGCTGCATGCATGCATGCATTGTGTGGAAGGTTAGCAGTGAGAAAAGCACAACGGACTAAAAATGGTGACAAGGAATACATAAGAAAAGAACAAGCACTTAACAAACAGAAGCAAACTAAATCAGGGGTGATCACGGGAGTATGGGTGTAGACATGAAAAAAAAGATGAGGATGTGAAAGGCATGACTGGATGTAATAAATTAATTCAGAACAAGGAGTCAGCTGTACTAACATTTGATGATTGTATAGTTATGCCTGGATACCCGTAGTATGCACATCACATATACATAAGGTTAACCAGAACCACACATATACAGTGTGTATATACCATATATGGCATTTTTGGCAGGAAATTCACCAAATATACGGTCATATATGGTGTATATATATATGGTTTTGGCCAACCCTACATATACATGCTTAGCCATGCTTTGAACAGCTGAGAAACCGTTGCGACTAACTACCTGCACGTCTGCAAGCCTGGACCGTCAGGCACAAAGGCCAGCGCATCTACAAAAATTAGATTTACGAATGGACACGCCAGGTGGCCATACACAGTTTCTTTGACAGCATCATGTAAATAAGCCGAGCAGCTTAGGCAGGACTGCTTGTGAGAGAACTCTTAATCATAAAATGAATGAGCCCTATTACAATTTTGGAACAGCACCACCTTGTGCACGACATTTTTTAGTTTGGGGTGCTGAAGCATGTCAGAAACAGAAACGAGTTCCCTGTGCTTTAACCTTCACGAGCGTTCATGCCCACTACTGGGCTCGTGACAAGTTGTTTTGGCCACCTCCCTCATTTAAACATCAAATCTGCACATCTTTGGCTTTTAGGCAGGCACAGATAGACCTGCCCTTCATCTGCCCTGCGCACACATTGTTGGCTTTCAGGCAGGCACAGATAGACCTGCCCTTCATCTGCCCTGCGCACACATTGTTGGCTTTCAGGCAGGCACAGATAGACCTGCCCTTCATCTGCCCTGCGCACACACCTATGGCTTTTAGGCAGGCACAGATAGACCTGCCCTTCATCTGCCCTGCGCACACACTGTTGGCTTTTAGGTAGGCACAGATAGACCTGCCCTTCATCTGCCCTGCGCACACATTTAAGTAGACTGGTGGAACGTTGAGGAGGGACACTCACCTTCCACGTGGGGGCACGTCCACTCTGCTAGGGCAGTAAGCCTCTCGAATCCGCTCTTCCACCTCTGGGAGCCTCTGCATTGCTCCTGGCTCATCGCTTCCCTTCCCTGCGTTGTTGCAGTGTGTACAAGAAGCATGCATCCAACTATCATGTTCATTGCACACACTTGTTGGATGGCCCGCCACGCATGCATTTGAACTACAGGGTTTACACCGCTCATTCACATTTTTGGGCAAGGTTTTCCAGCTATTAAAAAAAAGTGTACCTGTTCTTATCCTGCAAGCTTGCCAAATGCACAGAGAGATGCTCGCTTGTGCTGCTTTCCAAGCAGGTGCAAGCTTATCTTTACATCGCATGTTTTCCCAGACATATTTAACAAGGCATGATGCGCAAAGCACGCGCAACACACATCCAGGACAGCATTCTTACCGCCTGGTGGCGTAATGTAAAGCCAGTCCGGGCCCACCAATCCATCCACAGCCAGTGCCAAGGGATCTTTGAAACCGAATCCACCCCAGGGGGGAGCAGGTTTAACCTGTGGATGTGTATTGATGCTTGAATGCCTGCTCCTTCTTCGCGCAAATCTGCTTGCCGCTTGCTGCTGCTGCTGTGGGCTGACACCTGACTGTACAGGGAGGTGGCTGCAATGGAGCTCCTGCTGCTGCTCCTCCTCTTGAGAATTCTGCTGCAGGCCACCACGCATTCCCACACCTGAAGACTGGCTCGAGGGTGGGTTGCGCAGCGCTTCTGGCACAGAACCGTGCAGGAACATGGCAGCAGTGTGCAGCAGCGTGTCACGAGCCCAAAGCCCTGCTGCGCCTTGCAATTCCAGGTAGTGTGCCAGCGGGCCCTCGTCTACTCCAGCAACACCTAGAGCGTGAGGTGCGCTCCTAGAATGTGCTGGCGCCTTGGGACCATGCATTGCACGCTGCATCTGTGGAGTGCGTGTTCCATTTTGAATGCTGAAAGGCACAGACTAGCGGCAGCTCAATGACACCCCCCCTGACCTACCTCATAACCCTCTTGTGGGCATGTCGGAAGCTCGCTGCTATTGGTAGGCAGCTTTATTTGGGGGAAGTTTGGTTTGAACAACTCCACAATTCTTTGGTGCTTCTTTTTACGCTGGTGCTTCCTTTCCTTTCCTTCCTGCATGAGGATGCCTGTGGGAGGCACCGCTCTGGTACTGGCACTTTGCTGTAGCATGAAGTTCCAGTGTTTTCACCCCATTTAAGATTGAATTGGTCAATAATTTATGGAAATGTTTTCAGCCAACGAACGGCTTCAAAATCCCTTCAAAATCCCTAAGGAGTTTGTCATTCAAAATATACAACTATAAATAGTAATGTACGTCCAGCAGTCAAACAATTACGACATTCAGTCAGTTTGCAAGTTGTTTAGCGGTATTGCGACACATCGCAAGCATAAAGGATTGCCACAGCTTAGAATTCCCCTTATCAATTACCGGCAAAAATCACATGTCGCTCGTTAAAATTTCCCTTTATTTCTGGCACATTATTGCTGCCCTTTTGTCATGACCAGTATAGCACAATTTACATCAGGTCAGTCAAACTCCGGTAATCAGTTAAAGGTTGCCAGCGCTCAGTGCATGCAAGCGCATTGGAAGCATTTTTGGAGTTCCAGTCCTTCCTTCCCAGTTAAGACCTGCATCAGGTACAACCTGATTATGCTGGTTTATTTGCGTCCATTGTAAACGCAAGGTGAAAATTTCAACGCGATTAATTTGAGGGATTATTTCTGAATTAATCACAACATTAATTCCTATCGTATACGCACCGTTAGTAATCTTCCCAATGATTTCCTAAATTATTCATTCATCATTATTATTCCATGTGAAGCCAAACCACGTGTAATTTTGCTGAGGCTGAGCACGGTACCTGCATGTATATCATATTGCAGCATGCTAGAGTCGTCGGATAGAGCATTGCAGAACCAACTACCTTGAAACCTTTGTGGACTGCCTTGCCATAAATTGACACTCTATATGTTTACAAAGCAAATTCCCAGAGGGGGCTAACTGAGGCCCAAAATGAGCAAGTTTTTATATGCTCTTTGGCATATATGCCCCCAAATTGGCAAGCTCCAAATTTTACATAATATGAATGTGGGTGTAAAATTTGGAGCTTGCCAGTTTGGGGGCGTGTGCTTAATTTGCTCTGGCGCCGCCGCGGCGTGCAGGCCATTTTTTACCACAATGTCTCCGATGAAAAAATGGCCTGCACGCGAATGTCCGACGTTTTTTTTAACGCAACTTCCGACGGCGTGCAGGCCGTTTTTTACCACAAATTATTTATACCAGATCACTCACAGCACTAATCTGGGGTATTTTTAATGGTATAGATGCATTATTAGAAATCAATACCATTGCAAGAAAAATGAAAGGAACGGCTGAATGGTTGGTGTTTTAAGAGGATTTGGGCCATTTTCCCATGGAAATCACAATAGGGCTTACATGCACCATGTGTGCTTAATCCAGTCTATCTCAGCACGCAAAGCGATCCACATAAAACATGTGCATATTCTCGGGTAGCTCTCAATGCCAGCTACAATCTGGTACTAAAATGGTGTCGGTCGGATGGAGTGGCTGTGAGTGGCTGCCTCTGAATGCAAAAAAGCGCATTGAGGCATTTCCTCGATAAGCCCCCTCTGGCAAATTCCATAAACAAGACGCAACCAAAAAAAGGGCTTTGGGGATATAGAGCGGCCAACTTCAAGCCTGGAGATCTGCCTTGATGCTGGTCAGGGGCATATTGCTGACTGTCCGCAGATTTGCGTTAGCCTCTCTCATTCCTTCAAGTCGTTTTGTAATGGGGCTCTACTTTTAGCAATGAATGTCGGGTATCAATCTAGAGACCATACACAAAACAAGAAATAGAGCTGAGATTGGCGCAATTTTTGCTGCTACACGTGAACATACCCATAACCCATAATGCAAGAACTGCGCGGATGCACTTGTATGGCAAATACAAAATAGCATTATCTATCGGATTGTACAGCACAAGCACGCCAAATGTTAGAAACCATCTTCCACATTATCTAGCAATCTAAGGACACGATCTCTACAAGGTAGAAGTCCATGCTGGAATCCTAGGGAGCAATTGTGCTGATGCCGTATCGAGAATTTTTGGCAGAATATCAAAGTCGTGATTTTCATGCCAACATTGACGCCCATCCCCACTCCCCCTCTTACCGTCAGCAAGGGTGAAATAAGGCCCACCCCCAACCCCCAGCTCTCCTCCCGTCTCTAGACATCTACCAATCATAACCTTGAGCGAAAGGCGGAAAGGCTCTGAAACTTGTACTAGGTCCTAAATTAAGGCACGGTTTTAGACCATGAGTTACGAAATGTTAAACAAAATGCCAAGAATTAAATTAACAAGGCACTGTAAAAAAAGAAGTTGGTAATTCCTTTTAAACAAGTGCAAGTATCACATCTGTAGAAAGAAACGGCATGCCCTGCCGCACAAATCTGATATAAAACTAAAGGTACGCTGCTCAATTCAACCGTATAGAAGGCCCGTCAATCTGCCCCATCTGTCAAAATTTAAACGGCACCTGCCACATACTGCCAGGATGCAGCCAACTGCAATATAATTGAAATAATAATAAAAGGCTATTGCTGAAAATATGAGTTTGAGAGTGATTCGACGAGATGCACAGGGTGCTTGCACACTAGCAGATGTAGGCAGCCGTGCAACCTTGGTACACGGTACCACCCTTCTAAGCCACAGGTAGGAATGGTTCCAACCTGGCGCTTCCCTTCCTATCTCATTGTGCAACAACGGCGGATATTAAGCTATCATCATCATACTTACTCCGGCTCAGCAACCTCGCCCCAAAAGAAACCCAGCAACCGTATACTCTGATCGTAATCTTTAGCTAAAGAAAAATTGTAGACAAGCAAGAAAACGCGGATACTTGGGCCTAACCTTCTTTTCAACCTTTGAAGGTTTAAGCAGAAGAATATGATTGCTGGAACACCAAGGCAGAATGATCGACATTCGCAAAAGCATGCCGCAGAGAATTACACGGCAATTGCGCAGAAAGGTATACAATCTCCGATCATCAATTATAGCCAGATTAGGGGCCAATCAACAGGTGCATAAGCGAACTTATACATCTTCCTCCGTGTTGTCCATGTCCTTGGCCAACACCAGCAGCACATCAGGCGTGGAGGGGGCAAGGAGTGCAATGATAACCAAGATCTGTGTAACACCAAGGAGCATGTTTTGTTAAAATAACAGCACAGGCAGCAGAAACTGCTAACCACATAATTGATTAAGAAGAGCCTTTTGGTATAAGGTAAAGCGTAAAACCCTTCAGGTGAAAAGAAATAATCGAGATTCTGAGGATTGCAGTTAAACTTCAGATGATGGGATGTTTTTGGCAACTGAATGCAAGCAGCTTCTTAACATTTAAGAATGCCAGGTGTCGTTTATTTGGAGGGTTTAAATAGGCGAAGAAGGAGAAAGCAAATTTCTAGATAATTTTAAAGCATGTAGGAACAAAGAGGAACAAAAGAGGGGCTGGCTGGAAGAAGAAGGAAAGCAAGAAGGGAAATGTTGAAATGTTATTGTCGAAAAAAGAGCGGCGCCAAGAAAGGTGGTGTATGCTTACTTGCTTAAGATTAGCAACCAAGACCTAATCTGACAATCAATAATCATTCTTGACCTTTGATGCAATTGTTGGGTCTCATGAAATCATGCAATGCCTTTACTTATTGCAAATTAATGACATGAGATAGGTAAATTTGTTTGCTTGTATTGTGCAGAGTGCAGAAAACAATTGCAGCTCCCAAAACCTTATTTCAGACAAAATCTGCACAAAAATCGTGCAATATAACCCACCAGCTCAGAAGGTAGGTCGCCCAAATCGGTGCATAAACCCGGACAGCCCTGCCTCTGGGATATTCAGGTCAAGCACACTGTTGTCCAAATTGCTGGCTTTTGCCGTATTACGGTTCTGCCCATCCTCAGCAATTGTGCTAGAAGCATCAATGGCATGAGAAACAGGAGCGACTCCAGCAGCAGGTCCTTGTTCTGATTGAATTGTAGCGTCATCGGCACCCGCCTTGTCCTCCTTATTGGGCCACAGGCATCCAGAAGCTGTGTACCAGCAAATCTCATACGCTGCACAGATGGGTGTCCAGATGGGTGTCCAGGAGGAGCTTTATTTTGTCTAAACCTCAAAACAAAAAAGAGGAGCCGTATTTTTATTAGAACCCCTCTCTTTGTTTTTGTGCCTTGCTGTGTTCTAGGCATGCCACTTTTTGCAAGTTTGGGGCCCCGACGGTAAAAAACAGATGAGCTACATCGTCAATTTGTTCAGGTCGCATGTTGCCTTTGCCTTTATGTCTTGCAAACAAAACATGCTCGCAGATACATACCATGGCGCAAGGCGCTCAAGCACCCAACAGCAGACGATTTCCACCTTTCTTGCATGAGCTGGATCTCTGGGTGGTAACGGAGCCTGTGGTGGGCTCGCAGGAGTGCTCTAACCTCTGGGAAGCAAACAGGGGTTTAGGGGGTTCAGTATGTAGATAGGGGGAGGAAACACTGCCAGCTTTCACACTTATGTTGAGTGTAAAGACAGCACAAACATGTACAATGGCAAATTGTGATTCATGTATAGTCCCACTTTGTGTATTGAAGAGGCTTAATCATTAAGCCTATGATAGGCTCATGTTCTAGATTGCAAATATGTCAGCTGCTTCCAAATAATTATAGACTTACCAAGTGCAAATGCTGGATTTCCCTCACAATGTGCCTTGTGGTTCTCAGGAGCCCAGGTGGCATTGTTTTCCATTCTTAGCATCATGATGGGGAACAGTTTGGTGGGAAATGCAACCTACATTTACGTGCCAAAGACAGTTTCTTAGGCTGATGATGAAACACCTTTCTCTCTTTGTTCAGTGAAATGTAGCTATGGAGGCGTTTGCCTTGCATGTTAACTTGCACAGCATATCTTTACAGGAAGTTGAACGACTGGGGCAAGACCAATCAAATGCCTTTCTTACATATAACCCCGGCAAGGGCGGTCTATTACACCCAATTGGTGGCAGTGACGAATCTTCTGATTTAGTTAGTTGGTTTTTCAGTTGAGGTTGTTTTGACTAGTCCCGTTCGATAAGCTCCAATAAGCATAAATTGATGTGCTGAGTCTTGTATTTTGCTGTGACAGTGATTTGGTATAACAAGTCAAGAGGTGTAATCTTTCGTACAACGCGTTTCTGAATTCCTGCTTGCTTGAATATTTTTGGAGGGCTGCATAGGATTTGCAACAACATTTGCTCAGCCACCCCTTTTCATACTATGCATATGCACCCTCTCCAGCATTGCATTGTTATATCAGGAGACAGCAGTTTCAAGCTTAGCCTGCAACACTCATACTCCCTATACCTTTTTGCTCTCCATTTTTTCTGCTCTCCATTTTTTGCGGTGGTGTAGATAGCCCCATTACCTAAGTGGCTCGTTATCCCCGATTTGTGCGGGTATTTTTTCACTGCTGCCTGCATAGCTTTTATTTTCAGTCAGCCACCTTAACTTCAGTCTGCAACATTTCTTGTTTCAAGCTGTACCCGCCAAGCCCGCTATTTAATCTGTACCAGTTACAAAGGTAATATATGAATATATGAATATATGGCACATGGGTGAGCAATATTATAGGATTTCTATGCACTCACCCGCTATTATATAGCGGACACCTAGCTGTTCATCTTGTGCCACATCTGACGATGCATCTCCCTTTCCAACTGAGGAAAGACGTCACGCACCTGTTTTTTAGTCTCCTCTACATAGATGGAGTTGGACGGGAGTGCTGAATCAGGCGTGGGAGAGGGCGCGAATTTAAAGAACCAGGGGTGATGCCTGTAATGTGTAATACAGGAAATGGCCACTTGCAGACAATTGAAGCATTTGGGACAAAGATGTTGCTCTGGAAAGCAGTTTGTACGTGTGCGTGCATGAGAGTGACAAACCGTAAATGTATTTGAGACTGTTTGCAGATTAACTTCCAGCAGGTCAACGCAAAAGTCTCATCCCTCTAACAATGCCCACCACCTTCCCCCCATTCTAGGCCTACGCATCTATGTTATTGCAAGCGTACTTGGGGCCTCAAGGCTCTCCAGGTGGTAGCAAATGCTCTGTGGCAGGCAGTCAAAGCGTCCCTTCATCATCATGCAAGCACGTCCCAATGGCATGACTTTCCTTCAGTCGATGATGAAGCCCATTACCACCTCTCAGGAAATGCCTCCATACTGCAACGATGCACCACAAGAGCGAGGTGCGGGCCTGGAGTAAATGAAGCAAACATCTCGCGCACCATTGGAAACAGTGCCATAGTAGCCTAAGGGACACACACACACACACACGCACACACACAGACACACACACACACACACACACACACACACACACACACACACACACACACACACACACACACGCCAGAGAAGCCGAGCCAGAAAATTTTGATTGTGCCTCCCGTCCTGTTCAAGAAAGCCAAATGCAGCCTGCGTGTGTCTGTCTTGCTCTTTATTCGGCTGCCATCACTGAAAGAGGGGGGAGTAGTCCCCGTACTTGCACTTGTATATTTCCTAGGAAGCGATAAAAATTCCAAACATACAGGACGCAAAGCGTTTGAGAACAAGAGTTCTACCAATTGTGTGGCTGCAACAGATGTGTGAAGGTCCCCCCAAAGTTGTACTGCCAGCAGCAACATAGATGGAGAGCTGTGGGCTTAATATCTGCCAAGGAGTTGAAATGTATGAAGTTTGCAATTTTTCTTCCTTGTGTGCACTGCCTCTTTTGCAGCTGAGTGCCTCGCAGCCCTTTTCTCTTGTTTTTTGTCTAGCGCCTTATTTGGTTTGATTACAGGCTTTTGCCAAGCTTTCGCTCAGATGCCCCCCAAAGGCATATATAGCGATGTAGCCTACCTTACCTTATCACGTGAACGCCACTCCCCAAATCATTCACGGGGGATAGAGTTAAAAATGAGTCATTTTAATACCAAAACGTGTAAGTACAAAGAAACACAATTAGGTTATCTGTTCGCTAGCCATGTAATTCTACACTTTTTAAAATTGTTAGGCCAAATCGACATGTTTTGTATGACCCAAAGCTGCGTAAAAGAGGAGGGTCACTTGCAATCGTAACCACAGGAATTGGAGCTTATTCCTTAGTAAACAGTTCATACTTCAAAGCATAACTGCTGAATATTTGTGCAAACCTATCTGCTGCCGCACTGCAACGAGCATCTTTTGCTGCCAGAACGTTGGCAAACTGGATCATACAAGAAGCGCTTGCTTTCCTCACTGCTTGCGCATCCGCTTTCCCTGAGCTGCGAAAGAACAAGCACGTGCAGAAAGATGACATTGTGGGTAAACAGAAACTTAAAAGAGTGGTTTTCGACTAAAACATTTGACAGTACACCTTCTTCGTTAAGCACAAGTACATATGTGAAACTATGATAGGAAACCCTTTAACAGGCAGGTGTGAATTTTGGGTTTCCAGCCCAAAATGCCCCCCCCTCAACCTTGTTCCTGACCCCCTACACAATCAACAAGGGTGTCACTCTACTCCTTTTAAAAGTGAGCATTCATCTACCACAGATCTCTTTGAGAAAATTAAATGCAGTAGACCTAATAGGTAAAAATTGATATGCACACACTCTTGTGTTGACCACCTGCACCTGTCAAGCTCACAAACCCAGCTGAAACCTTTGCCAGTGTACTTTTTAACTTCATCTTTGCATGTTGTACATATGTAACACGATGCCTGCAAGTTTGTAGCCGTGTTCTTGTCTTGAACACACCCCCGCGGCTACCAAAGGGCATCCATACATTTTTGTAAAAAGAACCAGACCCCCCCCTTTAATAGTATTTCGCAACAAGGTGCCAAACTTGGGCAGCTGACAGGGCTTGAGCTAAAATCCCGATGGTATTTTCATAGTTATGTGGAATTGCCCCAAAAATTGTCGGACCCCCCCGACCCATTTCCGCCAGTGAACCCCTCAGAATCGACCGAAATGTACACTTATCGAATGCTCTCGACGTCAGGATTCCAAATTGTTATTTTTGTCTGGATTTACAATGTTATGGTATCTGGCGCCTCCTGCCTTGTTTTCGTTGCTGTGTCATACAGTTGTTAACCGTACCATACAAAAATCGTGCCATGCCGATCGAATCACAATCTGATAGCCATTCGTACCTGCATGCTGATTGTTGGAGGAGCGTGAGCGAGTCAAGGAAATCAAAATGTCCGACCTCGCTCAGCTTTACCAGAGTGGTATCCCTGTAAGTTTGTGTAGAATAGTGCACTTCTTGAGGTAGGCAGAGTGGCTTTAAACTTTAAATCCTTGTTAAGCAGAGCAAACATGTACATCTCCTTTCCTGTATGCAAAAGCCAAAAGCGCTGTGTAAAAACTGTGTAAAAATGAATGCTGCACTTTATAAGGGCACCTAAACAATCCATGCATCAAGTTGGTCAGCTTGCCGTCGTAATTAAGTGATTGACTGGCTCTCTTCATCTCGGTTTCCCCCGATGTGTCTATTTCATTAAGCCAGAACAACAACAAGCTGTATTATTGCCTCCATTAATTAATTGCTTTTTATGAGCAGGCTAGCAGTCGCACTTCTCGACTGAAGGCCAATTCTTTGTAAAACCTTGTAAACCTTGTAATTAAGTGGTAGACTGGCTCTCTTCAATCCTCCGGGAACCAGTGAGATGTTAGAATATCCTGAATTCTTTCTATAGTAAAGTGCGGTATGAATGACCGTTGAAAAATATTTTTCGTCCTTGCAGGACTGCCTTGTCAGCTGAATTGGCCACTTCTCTCAAGTCCTGCTGTAAAACTCACTTGCCAGTGCCTTTGTCCTATAAGTCCTGAGCCCTTCTAGTCTGCTGTTGTAAAGGAGCTTTATGGTGCCGGGACTAAAGGGGCACACTGTTCCTTGATTTATGTGGGGAGTGTTTCATGCTGCTCTTGAGAGCTTTCTCTTCTCACTCCTCACCCAGAGGCCTGCTCAAAGAAGCTGCTGTAATTCGCCCTCGACGGAATACAGTCCTTGTTTTGCCCGGCACCCAAAATGAGTGTGGGCATTTTCAATTGCCCGAGTAGCAGGGTCGCCGAAGGGGACCTGTGAACAAAGCATGTGCAACAATAAGGAATGTACAGGTCCCTAATATCGGCTATTGAGTAAAAATCAACCTAGGTTTTGTTTTGCAATCCCCTAACACTGAATCAATCTAAGCTGGCAATAAAATGTACTCCTGACATTAACTGGAGCCACTTTGGTATGCGTAGCAATGCCGCCACAACGTAAAAAAGCAGACAGAGCCGTTATGCCACCGCGCACCGGTAACGTGTCTGACCTTTCGCGAGAGGTGAGGCAATATATTTATGATTACAAAGGCGGTTTATTGCTTAAGTTATTAAATGTCGCATCATCCCGTGGCTCTGCAGTATACATGTTTTTGAATCAGATGCCTCAGGCGGCTGACAAAGTGGCCTGGGACCAGCTCCTGCCCAAATTTCCTCAACAAGCTCAGGTTGACACAATTGAGGAAAGCACTCCAACCAATGTTCACTAAACTTGGGGGCACCGACGCCCCTTGCTGTTCCAGCTCCTGCTGAATGGCACAGCTGTCACTGCTTGCATATATGTAAAATATATATGCCACACACAAAGATAATCACACACAGCTGTCACTGCTTGTACATATGTGAAATACATGCCACACTCCAAGATAATCACACAAAAAAAAGACATGGGTTGAACAAAAGGGAACTAAATTGGTACCATACCTTGGGTCCTTACCGCTGCTGGACTCAAACGACGCGTCTGCAGGGTCTAGGAGGACAATCCCCACCACATTTCGAGATCCGCCTGCTGCGGCTGCAGCTTGGACCACACTGATTTTGCCACCTGCTAGACACTCAATCCAAGAAAAAAGTACTGAACATCAATACCACACCTGCACACCTGGCACGATTACATTAGGAACTCTTATGGGATTGTAAGATGCTAGCCTATCAGCTCGGCACTATTTTATTGTGTGTGTGTGTGTGTGTGCTGTCCCAAATCAGACCTTGTTTTGATCCAAGGACAGGCTACACAATTAAAGCATGCACCCAGTTATTTAATTTTAAACTGCTATTTGGCATCTGTGGAAAGAGGATGAGAGGAATGCCAGGCGGATTGTCTGAATCTGAATCTGCACGTTTGAATAAGAGTCTAGTGCAGGGCCTGAGCCCAAGGAAAAAGTGTGCCAAAAGTGTGCGCGAAATGCAGGCAATTTTGCGTCTTTTTGTATCAACCCATTTTGGGGTCCAGTCAAACCGTCTACAATCGGACCTGCTATTTTCAGATTGATGCAGGTGCTAGGCGGCTTTACGCTTCCAGCAGTTGTAGAGTGTGTAGCAATTTATCATGTCTTTTTCTTACAATGTGCATACCAATCTGATTATTTCTGATACCCACCTGATTACTTGATCTTCTTATAAACTGCCGGAGCATTCAGGGCTGATGTGGCGCTTTCAAACCCCTACCCCACTAATAAAACAAGAACCGTATCTCACCTCTACTGTGTCCAACAAGCATGAAGTGCTTCATTTCATCAGTGCTGCTCCCAAAGTAAGCACGCAGCCGGGGGTGCCTCTGGCAGCGATCTATGACCGACCCCAAGATCTGAGGCAAGGGAGATATAAGGGAGGGCCGTTACAGTCTATTAGCATATGGTTAGCTTGGCAAGTGGCTACGTTAACTATCAATGCATGGATATTTCCCTTTCATCCCTTCTTGCTTGATTTCCCATAGGAGTTGTCATACCTCTGAACAAGACACATCGTCTAGAGGGTCAGTAGCAGATTGAGGCACGTCATATACACACGCAGGAATTCCAGCTGTCGCAAGGATCCTACAAGGAGCAAGCGCATTGAGCAGCACACGTTGCTTTTGGCATGAGGTGTGGCAGTTCCTAGCTAGCGTTCCGGAATTCGTAAATGTAAGGGCGTTTGTAACCGTAATTAAACCGTCAACGGTTCACGGGCCCAATTATTTAGTCCCTTTTTGCCCAGCTTGCCAACTTCCCTATCAGATCCACGTTGGCTTCTAGCTTTGATCATTTATATGGAAAGTCTCAGGTACCAGGTATCAAAGCAGCTTAATTTCCTCATTCTTGTGGGGGCTGACTTTACTGCCTACTAGTATGCTTTTGCTAAGCGTAATTTGCTTCAACAATTTGCAAGCTGTTGCAGCCTCAAGCATGCGCACCTAAGATAGGATTCATAAGCTACGGGAGAGCAAAGAAATCCTGGTGTAAGGACTGCGCAGATGGGCGGAGAAGATTTCTGCATGCATGAGACAAATCAGAAGGTTTATGGTGTGCTGATTTTGTGCCAGGCTGCCGACCAGGTCAGCACTTCTGCACACTCCATGCCTTGGCGGTGTGGTCTTAAGAATGATTCAGAGCAGCTACTTGCCTGAACAGGCAAAATTCACAATTGTCAGACTTTACAAGTCACCTGTGGGCTCCCTGGAGGCAAGAAAAGCCGGGATTCAATTGTTTGCGCTCGACAAGAGGCAGGTGCCTGTTCCTCTTGCACTTTTGCAGCAGTTTTGAAACCGTCTGAGTTGCCTGAGCTCACACATAAAGGGTTGGAGGAAGGCTGCCATACAAACTGGTCAACAACAATGTTGAGATCAGGCGGAGATGAGGGCACTTGTGGAAGTACAGGAGGCTCTTCGTTTTCGTTTAGGGCAATAGCTTGCTTGGACACGGTCATTGTTGACGAGGCAACCAAACAACCGCCGATTAGAATCCATCGTCGAGGGGTGTTTCTGCTGTGAGTGCTGTTTAGGGAACACACAAGGGGCTGTGCGATCACAGGCCCCTGAGGAGCGTGTTGCTGTGGTGTGCTTGCGCGTGCACAGATCCTGCAGCATGTGTGTATGTGTGTGTGCCTGTGTGTGTATGTGCGTACATGCGTGCGTGCTTGTACGTGTTTGTATGTGTATGTGTATGTGTGCGTGTGTGCATGTATGTGTGTGTGTATGTGCTTGTGTGTGTGCGCGTGTATGTGCGTGTGTGTGTTAGTGTGCGCGTGTGTGTGTTAGTGCGTGTGCGTGTATGTGTGTGCGTGTATGCGTGTGTGTGTGTGTGTGTGTGTGTGTGTGTGTGTGTGTGTGTGTGTGTGTGAAAGTGTGTGTGTGTGTGAGTGTGTATGTGTGTGTTTGTGTGTGTGTGTATGAGAGTGTGTGTGTTTGTGTGAGCGTGTGTGTGTTATTG
>Ga0307947_1001292_pt1 | contig 19574 bp, 27 predicted proteins | sample OrgLakmetagen232_FD_201840 | JGI IMG/M metagenome (GOLD analysis project Ga0307947, IMG submission 201840) | Saline water microbial communities from Organic Lake, Antarctica - #232 | ecosystem: Environmental > Aquatic > Non-marine Saline and Alkaline > Saline | place: Antarctica: Organic Lake...
TGGAGAAGTTCAAGATGAGAAGCATGTGCTTTTCTTTTGCAAGTGTGCTGAAGTGTGCGAGCTGCGCATGAGATACAGAGACCTTTTTGAAAGAATGTTTAAGACTCTGCGTGTGTTTGCTCCTTCTAGCTCTGAATTTATTCCCTTCTTAACTTGTCATCACAGTATCACTGATTTTGAGATCAATGCATTTCTGAATCAAGACTCATACAGACTCCTCAAGTTTGTGTCAGATTTAGTTTCAGTTTTCGACACTGGTTGATTTTGTTTCACCAGCCAATTTGCCATCAGCCAGAGACTCGGGCTGTAGGCCATCCTTGTAACCCTTGTAACCCATGCGCAGCTCGCACACTTCAGCACAAGTCTGTTAAGCAGCCTATTGGTCTGCCATGTTTGGCTGTCAATCACCTCATCAGTAAAATCCATGTGAAGGGTGATCTCCCTCTAAACTCTGTAAACTCTGTAAAGGGGGATGCCAATTAAAGTTATCCCATCTTAATTTCTGTCTTGAGCTTTCTGCAAACTGTTGCAGTAATGACAAGTCGATTTAGGCATGCCTTATTGAAACGACTCTACAGAGCAGAGAGGCTTGCTACGGAGCTTGACACTCAGTAATTTTACATCCGATGATTGGAAACTGAAAAAGGCCGGCAAACTCAATACATTTGGTCACGTAATGCGCGTATGCAACCCTGAAATAAAGCATGCTGGAACTCAATAATACAAATACAAAATAAATTGAAAGATCGCACATGACGTACTTCTTCTTCTTTATAGCTGAAAACAAGGTGAATAGACGCAGAAAAGCACGACAAAGCAGACATGACACGTCTGATGTATACTCTTGTCTGCGTCCGCATAATGAACAACTGTAATGGTTACAATGATTATAATGAGGGATGACCTTCAGCCAGGTTGTTTGGCTGATCGGCTGCTGACTGGTCTCGGCCAGCCACAAATAAATCCATAAGCTCAGAAAGAAAAAGAAAAAGTCTATTGTTCTGCTGAGAAAGGAAATCTGCATAATGAACAACTGTAAAATCTCCTGGTGCAAAGGAGCACGACTAAGCAGCCGTCTCACGACCAGTTGCATTGTCTGCATTGCTAGCGGTTGGCATGTGCTAATGTACATAACGTAATGCAAGGTTTCCTGAAATCCATAGTCTGCAGATAAGTTTCGTACTTTTCCCTCTTTAATGTGAGTGACTGTCATCATCTTCCTTGGCACACATCGGCCAATCGTTCATACCAAGCAAACAGGATTGCACAAACCCAACGACTTGAGTAATAGTATCACCCATACACATACACAGACAACGGAACATGCCAAGCCGCACAGCATAATAACATAAGGTCTGATGAGTGGCTGAGCAGGCAGCTGGATCCGCCGACAAAAGCAGCCAGAGTCCCGCTATGCCAAATTTGCGTCTAATTATGAGCTATCCCTCCTAGTAACATAAGAGTACTTGTGATTCCTCATCCATCCTGTAGCCTGAGTCAATGATTGATTCCTCATCCATCCTAGAGCCTGAGTCAATGATTGATTCCTCATCCATCTTGTAGCCTGATTCAATGATTGAATTTGTAATACACTTCTATTTGCATGCATGGAAAAATACGCAACGGCAAAGCCCTCAACATACAGCAACACCAAAAAGACAAACAAGCAAAAGTTACTGCATTGCGTCATCTTGCAGTGCATCATCAGTGCAATCACAACCCTGTACTGACATCTTTCCACCAATAGATGACACCAGCAACCTCCAGCTCGTGCACATACCCTTGTTCACATCCACACATTCACATCCTGCGCTTGCTTAACTCATTCCCGAGGTACATTGCACGCAAGGAATTATCATACGCAAACACCTCAGCAACTGCGCACACCGTGTTCACAACAAAGGTCCTCTGCCATGGCGTTTCCAAGGACAGCGCGCTGAAGATGAAAGCAAGCATGCTCATGGTGATAGCGTGCTTGGCAAAGAGCCAGCTAAGGGAAGCCTGCAAAGGACCAAGGCAGCGGAACATTGATTAAAACTCACAAGGGCAGTGTTGACACAGCATCCTGTTTGAGGGTAAAGGGGTACAATAAAGGCAGAGCAGCGACAACATGCCACTCCTGTAGCAATTGTAGGCTGGCTTTTTATTGCATGGTACGCACGAGTCCACTTATTTGTGCCACTACGCACAGGGACTACACCCAAGCCCGTCAGAGCAAAAAGCAACACCTTCTATAAGTATGCACAGGTGCTTACACTGCACGGTACACACGAGTTCACTTACTTGTGCTACTACGCACAGGGACTACACCCAAGCTCGTCAGAGCAAAGAGCAACAAGAGCCCGGCCCTTCCCATTTGCAGCGCAACCTGCAGGTGAACAGGAGATCTTTAATAACTCATATAATAAATAATAGAGGGACGCCAAGCTGACGATATTCCTACCTTATTATTATTGATGAACACAGTAAGCACGATGAGTTGTGTAAATAACGCCATTTCATTCTCTCATTACACTGGAATCCACTTTGTCCCAGTGTTCAATATCACCATTTCATATTTCTGACCTCTTTTCATGCAATTCCACCTCTTAAAAGTGGATTAAGATCCAAGGCGCAAAAATGCTACTACTTACTCGTACCTAGGGTTGGCCAGAACCATACATATACGGTGTATATACGGTATTTTCGGCAATATAATCACCAAAAATACGGTCATATATGGTGTATTCATACGGTTCTGGCCAACCCTACTCGTACCCATACTCATCGTCTTCCCTGCTGTGTGTGCGTTTGCAGAGTAGTTGGTGGATCAGAATGCTTGAACTAAACCAAACACCGATACATAAAAAGAACCATCCTGACCATCGACCCTGTACCTTCTGCCTGTCAAACAACAGACCCCAAACGTACGGTCCTTGAAAGAGAACTGCCCATCTATCCTGAGCAGTAGTGGACATGCCAGAGCTGATGGCCATACGAAGCAATCTGCATGCACATTTGTTTGCAGTCACACTTATACCTCACGGCGTCATAAAACTTGCAAGCCTTTGCCATCACAATACCATGATACCATGATGCATCTACCTACACTGTTGAAATGTTTTTGAAACCATGATACCATGATGCATCTCCCTACCCTGTTAAAAAGTACCTGATACCATGATGCATCTCCCTACCCTGCTAAAAACAAATACTGCTAATAACGATACCATGATGCATCTACCTACCCTGCTAAAAAAGGTTATGTAATAATAATGGTACAATGTTGCATCTACCTACCCTGCTTATAAATTATACCATGATGCATTTCCCTACCCTGCTACTTAGGGTTTAGTTTTTGGGGTCATGGTTTTAGGTTTTAGGGTTAGGGCCCTGTCCCCCATCCCCCCTGCCCAAAATGCATCAGAAAAGTCAAGCTTCCAGTGGAGCTGTTATGTACAGCTGTTTGGCAGAACACTATGTAGAGATTACTTCATCATTGCCTCCCTCTGAGGAGCAAGGTGTGTAAAATTTTGCTCCTGGTCTGCAATCAAAGTGAGGCTTCTGCCAAAAGAAAGAAAAGGAGCTTACTAAGAAGCAATTAAACCCCAAGAGCCTAACATGACACCCTTGGGGGGACAAGGCTGTCAGGCCAGGGGCACAGAACAAACACACACAGAGAGAATAAGAGAGAGAGAGAGAGAGAGAGGAAGAGAGAGAGAGAGAGAGAGAGAGAGAGAGAGAGAGAGAGAGAGAGAGAGAGAGAGAGAGAGAGAGAGTGAGAGAGAGAGAGAGAGAGAGAGAGAGAGAGAGAGAGAGAGAGAGAGGGAGAGAGAGGGAGAGAGAGGGAGAGAGGGAGAGAGCGAGAGAGAGAGAGAGAAAGAGAGAGAGAGAGTGAGTGAGTGAGTGAGCGAGTGATTGAGTGAGAGAGAGAGAGAGGTGTGTGTCAAACACAGCACAAACGTAAAATCTCCCATGCTTCATCCACACCTGACGAGGCTCAGCACGCTCATGCAGGTCAGAACGTAGACGCGGACTTTGAGCAGGCAGTCAATGTAGCCTGCAGCCCGTAATCTCAATTTATTCCCGTCCTTGTCGAGCACGTGGTGGCCGCATGCAGCCTCAAACCCCCGCAAGGCACTGCGCAAGGCGACGGACCACACAGCCGGCTTGCACCTAGCCTGTCTCTGCAGAGCAAATCCGTCAACCAAAAATGCAGGACCTTGCTGCTGTCGTGTCTCCAGCGCCTGGTGCTCCTGCTCCTGCTCCTGCTCCACTTGCTGCAGCTGCTGTCGCGCCAGCTGTTGCTGCTCCTGCTCCTGCTTCTGTCCCTGCTCAGAATGCTGCTCCTTCCTTGCTTCTGCTCTTTTGTTGCTGCTCCTTCCTTGCTGCTGCTGTTGCTGCTGCTGCTGTTCCAACTGAGAAGCAAGGGGAAGCAACGCTGGCCCAGCTGCGGGGTCGTCAAGTGCTAAGTCGACCTAGCCAAATATAAAGAGAGAATAAAATGTGTAAAACAGTAAGGATACTCCCCATGTGACGTGTTAACGCATGTCATTTCCCATGCGGCGTATTAACGCATGTCATTCCCCATGCGGCGTATTAACGAATGCCATTCCCCATGTGACAGGTCAATGTATGTCATTCCCTATGTGGCGTGTGAACGCGCGTGCCATATCTTTGATGAGCATGTCAAACCTGTTCTGCTTGCGAGCGTGACCCACTTTCATATTGTGGCTTCATGAGTCACCCCTGAAGTGCTCCTTGGAAATCTGCTAATTGCTCTGACTGCTCTTTGCTTAGCTCCTCAAAGGATCAACATGGCACTGTTTGAGATTATGATCAAAGGCATGATGTCCCAGAAATGGGCGTGCGGAACATATGCTTCATGACATCATTGCGGTTTATCGACAACCAGGAAGGTTTTTTTGCAAGAAATCACAGTTCCAGGCTCTGGCTTCCTTTCAGCGCAACACCTTTATACGTACTGAGTTCAGTGAAGAACACGAGAAAAGTTCCAGTTCTTAGGATTTGCAGCTCAGCATAAAACAATATATATCCCTCTTGCTGGTATCTGCGTTCCTCTTCTGTCACACTTCCATCTTCTTATCTCCCAAAACACCCCTGTCACGTGCACCCCACAATGTTAACGAAGTACAACCTACCATTCTGCCGCCTTCCAGCTGCTGGCTGACCACGTAGTCCCTCAGGATAAATGCTGCACTCAGCCCCATTAAATTGGGCACGTCCCATGGCCAAACAAAACCCTCGCCGTCCCACTGCGTGCCCCAGCGTAAAGCAGCTTGCAGCATGAGCTCAGGCCTGCACGGAAGTGTGGATAATGTAAGTGAGTGTGTGTGTATGCGCATGTGCTCATGCGTTTGCGTGAGAGTGGATGATGTAAGTGTGTGTGCGCACGTGCTCATGTGTTTGTGTGAGAGTGGATGATGCAAGTGTGAGTGTGTGAATGTATGTGTGTGCATATATACATGTGTAGGGTTGGCCAAAACCATATATATACGGTGTATATACGGTGTATATATACGGTCCTGGCCAACCCTATACATGTGTGTGTTTGTGTGTGCCTGGGCATGTGCTTGTCTACCTAAATTATATGTGCCCCTCAGGATGCCCATGACAGGCATGTCGACGGCGATGATGCGCCAAAGGTCAACACACAAACCACAGCAGCTGTTACTTATCAAAACTGGGTGCGAAGTCTGCGTGAGCCTGATGGCCACGCATGTTGTACCTTCAAACATGAATTTAAACACTATTTGCAGGACTACTTATACATGTACTCACACATCCATTATTGGCTGCACACACGCACACACACATGCACACACGCACACACACACACATGCACACACACACACACACACAAGCAGCACGTCATACTCACTGGGGGCTTAGGGAAACCAAATGAAGCAATCCACCCAGCTGCTTGATGCTCAATTCCTGCTCGCTCTCTCCGCGGCCGCTGCTCGTGCACCCAAGGGTTGTAGAGGACAGAGTGCGCTCGGGACAAATGTACTCTCCTTGGGCTACAAGCTCAGCAAAGGGCAGGGCGCCTGGCAGGCTGCCAAGCACTCTTATCAGTAGGGCCGCCAGCGTGGGCATACCCCACAGCACACATTGATGCAGCAGATCCTTCCCAACATGCCAAGCGGCCATGTGCGCTTCTTGCGTCGAGGTTGGTGGGGGTGCTGCCACTGCTGCTCCTTCTGCTGCTGCCACTGCCACTGCTGCTGCTGCTGCTGCTGCTGCTGCTGCTGTGGTGGTTGGACGGGAACTTGACAGGGGCAGGTGTGGGCTGTGACAGCTCTTGCATTTTGATGACGCGTCTGTTGTGGGAGGCACCCTGCCTGCCAAGGGGTGGTGCTGCTGTAGCCAGTGCCCAAGGTCCGCCACAAACAGGGCTACGTCCTCGCTCCCCGTCAAAGGCAGGTGTGCAAGCTCAGCAGAGATGCCAGTGAGGCAGCTGGGGATCGAGTGACAAACAGTGTTTTAATCCTCAGAAGGTGTGTGTGTGTGTCTGTGTGTGTGTCTGTGTCCGTACGCGTGAGCATTGGCATGTGCATCCGTGTGTGTGCAAGAGTAAGTTTGCGTGCGTGTGCATGTGCTTTTACATTTGTACGCGCTTGTAAGAGCGTGTGGGCTGTTGCGAGTGAGCTTGTCTCAAGTACAGAAATGCGCTTATATGTTCTTTCCCACTTACCTGGGGAGCAGAAGCAGATTGCTGAAACCAAGGAGCGTGTGCCCCTGGCAAAGCTCTAGCCTTAGCAGCCTAGGGCTGAGAGTGTGTGTGAGAGCGCTGATGTCAGGAAGCAGGACATCCACCTGTTCATGTGTGATGAGGGTTGAGAGTGTGAGTGAGAGATGAGCCGATGTCAGGAAGCAGGACATCCACGTGTTCATTGTGATTAGGAGGGTGGAAGGGTTGAGAGTGTGTGTGAGAGCGCCGATGTCAGGAAGCAGGACAACCACCTGTTCATGTGTGACCAGGAGGGTGGAATGGGGAAGCTGGCACTTGATGTGGATGGCAACAAAGGTTGATGTGGCTGGATAGTTGTGTAAAGCAAGACTCTACAGATGCAGCACAGAGGAGATGGTTGCTGCCGTCTCACATCAAAGCACAGAAGGCTACATTTCACAGTTGGTAGACGTATCAGTGCCAGCACCTGAATATAGCCTTGCAATATGAGCAAAGAAGGGAATGTCAGGCAACGTTAGCTGCTGCCTGTCTGGCGTGCATGACAAGTAAGCATGCAGATAACTGCAAATAACTGAACGCTTGGCAAGCTGGTGAAGAAACCGAGAAAGACATACCTACTTTAGTTAGGGATCAAGGCTTTCTTAACTGGCAAGCGAACCAGACATGTCTCAGGGGGACAGGCACATTCATATTTCTCATCCGAGCACAGATTTAAAAAACAGAAGAATCACACATGCACTGAAACCGCAACCCACGTCAACGACAGGAAAGAAGCGACTTCAGACTGTAGAACTGTTTCGTATAGGTACTGCAGAAAATTTGACATGAATCAGCCGAGCTTGCGCACAGACCGAAGCTTACCTTAAACAGCTGCATTCCTTCTGGACGTTGTGCAGGTTTGTTTTCTAGCACAGCTGGTCCCTCTTCTTCCCCATATTCGGCACCAACGCCACTGCCCCTTCCTTCAATGCCGCTGCTCCTGCTTTCAATGCCGCTGCTCCTGCTTTCAATGCCGCTGCCCCTTCCTTCAATGCCGCTGCTCCTGCTTTCAATGCCGCTGCTCCTGCTTTTATAGCCAGCTACGCCGCTGCACCTTCCTTCCATGCCACTGCCTCTTGCCTCAACGTTATTAACGCCACTGCCCCTTCCTTCGACGCCACTGCTGCTTCCCTCGAAAACATGATCTACAGCCACCAACTGAGTAGGCAGGTAGCAGCTGCTCGTGCATGCCAGCACCTGCAGGGCGTCCGGCCTATCTGCCACACACACATCACCACCAGTGCTTTCCCGACCATCCCATGTGGCCCCATGCTGCTCCGCAGGCACGGTTTTGCATAAGGGGCTCCACCCAGCAAAGTCACTGCCATGGCGCGCACGCACCCACACACTGACACAGACAGCAGACGGAGGGGAGGCTGTTGTAGGAGAGCAGTAGCTGCTGCTGGTGGGGGTGGCGCTGGTGGAAGGACGTTGAGGAACTGAGGAATTGGACACGGGCGGAGTTGGATAGCTCTCATCCATTGCAGCAGGCGGAGGGGCTGGCAGCAGGAGGGAGGGAGACGCAACGTCAATGCTGCATTTGTAAAGGGAGTCTGCTGGGTGAAGGGGATAGGGTCCGTGCACTTCCCACACAGCTGCTGCTGCTGCTGCCGCTGCTGCTGTTTCTGAGGATGCCATTTGATTAGAGCAGAGGTACACCTTGTCGTCCAGCTGCGCGCGATTGTGTCAGGGGTGTGGGGGTGGTATATTGATATCATTATAATTACTGATAAGGCGTAAAAGGAAGGGGAAGGGAGGGTGGAAATGGTACAGAGGCAACGCCTGCCATTCAAATATGCCTCGCATTACACCACACAATTCACTAAACTACCTACCACGTCGTATCATTATGTTTAGGGTTGGCTAGAATTGTAAGTTTACGCCGTAAATGACTGAATATTTGATGAAATCCCCGCCAAGAATACTGCATGTACACTGTATATAGTTGTAAGGTTGGCAAGACCATATACGTACACCGTATATGACCGTATGCATGGTAATCCCCCTGCTAAATATACCATACATGCACCAAATATACGTATGTAGGTATGTATATTTGGTCAACCCTAACTATGTACCCAACATTCACATGTGTCTTTCGACACGGGCCTCGCCCCAACCTCTTTGCTCAATTTCACACCACAATACCACATTGCACCATTACACGTGCCCAACATCATCAGGTTTGACGCAAGCATGCCTGGTGACTGGCAGGCCCAGCCCGCACTCCCACCGCAATGTTCATCTACTTGGTTGGCCAGAGTTATGCACATGTACCTAGTGATGCCAAACAAGAATGTATATAAATGTGGAAGTCGCTCCGCCAAAAATACTGTAGGCACACTATTTCCGTAGAGATGGTCCTGGTCAACTCTACACTTCCTTTTTTCACAGCCCTTCACCTGAAGCGTAATAGGCAGTCCCGAATCCCTCACTTCCTCTACCAGGTGCGTGCTTTCCAGCCATCTCTGGGCAGCTTCAATCACGAGCTTGTGGGTGTGCAGAGAACAAGCATTCTCGGCTGATGTGATGTCCTGCCTCAGGTCTGCTGTTAGGATGATGCAGCCAGCGCGCATGACTGCGCTGAGCAGCTCTACCTCCGCGTTCCTGCGTGGTCGGGTAGAAAGATTGAGGTGCTTAAATGGCAGCCCTGTTACACGTCCAGCCTCCGGGCAGATATTACGATGTTGCAGCCAGCGCACATGTCTGTGCTGAGCAGCTTTACTTCTGCATTCCTGTGCGGTTTGGCAGCTCTGTTATCTGTCCAGCCTGAGGTCTGCTGTTAGGATGATGCAGCCAGCACGCATGACTGTGCTGAGCAGCTCTGCCTCTGCCTTTCTGTGCGGAGTTGCTTGTAAGTTGAGCTTGCCGTCACAAACAGGTAACTCACAGCAGAGTAGTGCTCAAGGAGACTGCCAAAGTGAAGAATTAAATCCAGGCTGGCGCATAAATTCTTACTTTTTCCTGTTCATTTCTTATTTGTACTCCTGGTCGTCCACGTGCAAACCCCCCCCCAAACAGGGCCAATAAGCTTCCCACCCAATTTAAAGCCCCCTATATTTCATCTAAATGCAAGATACTTGATGTTATATCTAAACCATTGACATTTGCTGAAAATTTGGCATTCTGGGGGGCTGTGTGGGGTCCAGTGCGTATTTTGCACCCACTTTGGCAGGGAAAAGGTGCATTTCTGAAGTTGCCCCGATCGACCTCTGCTTCAGGATATAAGCATTATAAATGTTGTATAACAATGCTGCAAGGTCAAATTTGGGGCAGGGGTACTGGGAAAGCCGGCGAGTGGGAGGTACTCACACAAGGGACACAGGGGAAAAAGGCAGGAAAAAGCTGTTTCTCCGTACCTGCTGCGAGTTTCAGCCCGGTTTTTGCTCTCAGAGTAGCGGTATAAAATATCATCATATTTAAATTTTCATAGGGCCAATTAATGGCCTGGTTAAGATTTGGTGGAATTGTTTGACCCGTTACATGCAGCAATTTCCGCCTGTGCTACTTCGGCTCCATCTAAAATTCCCAAATTCACACCAGAGTTGCGGTATAAATTATCAAGCCCTTTGAAATTTACAGGGCACAGATTGGTGCAGTGTGTGAGTAATGGTGTCTGTTTCTGACCGTTACATTTCCACTTACTGGGTCTTTCGGCCTGCTTTCTTTGTGTGCATGTAAAAAGCTATCCAACACATCTTTCAGCTCCCCAAACGGTGGAGTGGTTGGGGAGATATGCCCAAATTATTGGTATTGGCCCTATTTGCCCGGGGAGGGGGGGGGGGGTTGCATGGGGACAACCTCCTTCGAACTGCACTAAATTGCACTGCTTCTTCCAGCACCATCACCTTTCTTACCTTGCACGAAGGTGTGCTGGGAGGTCGGACAAGGCATCTGGTGGAAATGAGCTAGGCTCAGACTTGCATGGAATCTTCAATGAAACCTGCATGTGGTCGCGTGGATGCAATGGATGGAGATGAGATAATGTATGACAAAGATCAAGCGACAGCGGATTAGTACAGAGGCGTGCACAACAACTAGAGGGGAAAAACAAACGGAAAGAAAGAGGGTGCCAACAGGAGGCGCCAAAAAAAAATTCTGGACGTCATGCCCTATTTTTGGGGTGGACCCCCCTGCCTCCCCCCCCCCCAAAACCCCCCTTCCGGTGCCCCCACCCGGACAAAAAGGGTACCAATCTGCTCCTTTCTCAAATAGGCATCCATCTGCATACTCATCAAGACCTGAAACTGATGTGTTGCAGAGTTGTGGGGCAAAAACTGAGATACGGACGCCCATGCACACATGACCTGCCAGGCACCCATAACTGGCTTGCACAGTCCCATATTGCTTCCATTTCTTCAAAATTCCACTGACTATCTCATGCTGGCACAATCCTGTAAATTTGGGGTAAATTGCTGCTTCATTGGCTTGACTCACCCCGCGGCCTGCACCCAAGCACGTGTGCCTCTGACTTTTGGACATGTCCACCCTCCCCCCCCTCTGATTGGACCCATACATATATCGATCCACATCTCTCGACGAGAAGATTCTGAGTATCTAATTTTTAATGGGATTTGGGCATGACGTCCAAAATTTGTGCATCCTGGCGCCTCCTGGCGCCAAGATGTAAAATTCAAAGCACAAACGCATAGAAGGCTACAAAGTGAGAAACGGGGCACGGCCAATGCGTAAAACTTAAGGCACACAAAATCAGGCGCCGAATAGTACACACGTATAGGAGGAAAAGGCAGGCAGCACAGAATAAGTACAAGGTTGAAAGTAAGAAATAGTGAGGCAGGCGACAGGTAGTGTCCTTATTTAAAGTAAGACACAGAGGGACGGGCAACAGGTGGTGTCCTTGTTAAAGGTAAGACACAGAGAGGCGGGCAACAGGTGGTGTAATTGTTAAAAGTAAAAGTAAAAAATAGTGAGGCGGGCAACAGGTGGTGTCCTTGTTAAAAGTATGACACAGTGAGGCAAGCAACAGGTGGTGTCCTTGTTAAAAGTAAAAGTAAGAAATAGTGAGGCGGGCAACAGGTGGTGTCCTTGTTAAAAGTATGACACAGTGAGGCAAGCAACAGGTGGTGTCCTTGTTGAAAAGTAAAGTAAGAAATAGTGAGGCGGGCAACAGGTGGTGTCCTTGTTAATAATAAGACACAGAGGGACGGGCAACAGGTGGTGTCCTTGTTAAAAGTAAGACACAGTGAGGCGGGCAACAGGTGGTGTCCTTGTTAAAAGTAAAAGTAAGAAATAGTGAGGCAGGCAACAGGTGGTGTCCTTGTTAAAAATAAGACACAGTGAGGCGGGCAACAGGTGGTGTCCTTGTTAAAAGTAAAAGTAAAAGTAAGAAATAGTGAGGCGGGCAACAGGTGCTGCATCTCTGAGCATCCCTCCAGCTGGCGGAACATAGTAAAACGACTAGGGTTGGCCAAAACCATACATAAAGGTGTATACCTATACAATATTATAAGCAGGGAAAATATCTTACATACGGTCATATACGGTGTGCATATACGGTTCTGGCCAACTCTAAAATGATGACGGAGATCCACAAAATACAATAGAGGGCATCGCAGCCAGCGTACTGTCTGCCGGCGCAGCTAGCAGTCAGCGCACGTCAACCGGTCGTGATCTGGAATGCCAGTGAAGCTTGTGAGAGCATTTTACAGGTGAGCCACGTGTCTACGTGGCTTTCCCTTGGTAGGCATTAAGCATTCCCCTTAATTACGGCATATACACGTTCACGACATCACATGAGTTTCACAAAATCACATGGGGCTCAGCATTTCCCTTAATTACGGCATATACACGTTCACCACATCACATGAGTTTCACAAAATCACATGAGGCTCAGCATTTCCCTTAATTACGGCATATACGCATATACGCGTTCACCACATCACATGAGTTTCACAAAATCACATGAGGCTCCACACCTGGACTTACGCACGTGGCTTCTCCCTAGAAGAGCCGTGTCAGGCAGGCATTCACCATGCGGGGCATGCACTCACAACACCACAAAAGGCTTGACACATACATGGCTCTTCCTGGCAGGCCACACCAAGCATCCGCATATCCGCATGCACCTTCAAGTGCGTGCAAACACTCACACCCTCACCAAGCGTGCTTTCCTCCCATCATATCCTTATGATACTGAAAGTGAAACTTGCACCAAACTCGCTGCATCAATCTTGGAATCTTTGTTATACCTTGTGATCCAGTGTGTATGAATGGTTTGACATACCTTGTGATATTGAAAGCGAGACTTGTACTGAATTCGCTTCTTCCTCAGGTGATACCTCAACTGCTCAAGCTGCCCTGCTGTGGTTGCACTTGGTATTGAAGCCTGCACAGGCAGGAGACGTGCGCGTGTAAATTATTGGGTGCCGGGCTGTGATTGGCTGCTGGGCAGTGTTGAGGCTAAAAAGGCAGCACGCAGCCACGACAAACCATGTTGTCCACGCACACAGCCACAACGATCGATGTTGTCCATGCACAAAACCATAACAAACCATGTTTGACCATGCACACAGCCACAACGATCCATGTTGTCCATGTTGCTTGCTTTTGCTTGTTTTGCAAGCTCGCTCTCAAAATGTAGGTGACAGGCTGATATGCGGCAGGTGGCGACTGCACGTCAAAAGACTTCAAAACCCCTTTCTAAGGGGTTGTTTGCAATTTGCAAAACTGCGCTCATAAAAAATCAAAGCGCCACGACACACAACCAAACACTCACACACATATCTACTCAATCCCATACACATACACACACAAAACAAACAAGCACGCTTATACATATTTACTCACTCCAATAAGCCCCTGTGGTTCTCGCTCCAGATGGTACTGTAGCTGTTCATGTCCGCTGCTCTGACTGTGCTGCTGCTCTTGCCTGACGCTCTCGCACCCCCCCTCTTTCCCCTGTTCAAGGTGTTGCTGCCCACCTCCGCTGCGCTGACTGTGCTGCTGCTCTTGCCTGACGCTCTCACACACCCCCTCTTGCCCCTGTTCAAGCTGTTGCTGCCCACTTCCACTGCGCTGACTGTGCTGCTGCTCTTGCCTGACGCTCTCGCACCCCCCCTCTTGCCCCTGTTCAAGCTGTTGCTGCACACCCCCACTGCACTGACTGTGCTGCTGCACCCGCTCAATGTTCTCACACCCCTCCTCTTGCTGATCTGAGCGCGCACAGAGATGATCTTGACCCAGGAGCGTGAGGCGCCCTGTGCGTGTTGTGATATTTAATGCAGAGTCAAACACTTGCTCGTGTCGAAGTGACACTGGTAAAACCCATGGGTAGGGCGCCTGAAACTGACCTACCACTGACCTAATATTGACCTGACACCGACCTTACACTGGCCAACTAAGGGCTGGTTGGCCAGGAGTATTAAACGTAAGGAAAAAACAGGCAGGCAGTCAACGACCACCCTCCGCCATGGTACACAGACGGTACTGTTGGCATTCAAACAGGCAGTGTGCATATTTGCAGTTCTAGTGAACGCTAGCCGTGGGCCAACGCTAGCCGTGGGCCACGCTAGCCATGGGCCAGTGTGCATTTGGGCAGTGTGCATTTGGGCAGTGTGCATTTGCAGTTCTAGTCAGCGCTAGCCGTGGGCCAACGCTAGCCGCGGGCCAACGCTAGCCGTGGGCCAAAACGCCATAGCCGTGGGCCAAAACGCTATAGCCGTGGGCCAAAACGTTATAGCCGTGGGCCAAAACGCTATAGCGGTGGGCCAAAACGCTATAGCGGTGGGCCAAAACGCTATAGCCGTGGGCCAAAACGCTATAGCCGTGGGCCAAATCACTATAGCCGTGGGCCACCGTCCTGCCTTGAACGTCACCATCAGTGATGTGCTGTTGTGGCGCGTGCTGTCGTGATGCGCTGCCGCCTATTGAGGAGTTGATGTTACCGCCTCACGCCTACTGAGTCAGTCAGGCTCAGGTACAAAAACTGCTGGCAAAAGTTGCTGATTTTAAGAGACAAAAACAGGTGCAGATTGAGGTCAGCCAAGACTTTGATAGTGATTAAACGCCACTTATTAGTACTCCTCATGTACGTGCCTGTTCCAACACAGATGACCTGGTGCTGTGCTCTGGCGACGTTTCCCGCACACGTTTGCATGTCAGCAGTCATGGGCGTAGGAGCACACTATATAGGAAGTGTATCAAGTGCGCACCTGCTGCTGCTTTGAGTGCACTTGCCGATTCCCGCTCTTTTTCTGCAATGGCCTGAAGATGGTCTTTGAAAGCGAGCAGGCATTTGCGCTCCACTAGGACATATGCAGAGTAGGAGATGGACTGGACAGCAATGCTCTGCAGGTATGTGCGTGTGTACATGTGTATGTGCGTAGGTGGAGGGTGGGGTTAGAAGCGTGCCTGCGCAAGCGTGCAGGCACTCACTTTTTTCAGGCACGTATCCTGAATAATGCCTCATCAAGCATTAGGCATCAAGCATAACATGAAGTGCCTCCTCTCAGGGCACGTGCCTCACTTAGGCATCAAGCATAACATGAAGTGGGAAGGACAAGAACAGCAATGCCTATAAGTCAACATGCAGGGTCATGTGTGTGTGTGAGTGTGTGTGCGTGTGTATGTGTGTGTGCATGTGTGTGTATGTATGTGTGCGCACGCAAAGTAAAGGCACAGAGATGCGTAAATTGTCTACGGGCTTAGGAGAAGAATCCAGCTGAAAGCTGTGCTAAATCTGGGCTAGTCCACACTCCAGGTGTGGCTATGTATGGGTAAAGGGTTGACCAAAATTGTGTACGCATTATGGTAACTTTCGAGGTTGTGGTGGCCAACCCTGAATGGCCTGTACCGTTAAAAAGTGCAATCTTTTCATTGCTATGATTGACGCACAAGTTATCGGCACAAGGATGCAGTGCCAAACGAGCATGAATGTACTGTTCCGAGCCAGCCACTTTTTGAGCTGCTTTGTGTATGGGATGTAAATACAGGTGTGTCTAAACGCTGTGGATCAAACACACTGGTGTCTGGCACAAGGATACAGTGGCAAATATGCCTGGAGACACAAATCTGAGACGCGAGCTTGTGTCCCTTCATCCCGACCTCCTTTTTACTTCATACAGCTGAAGAGCTTTGCTTCCTACTTTTACTTGCTAAGATCCAGAGAAAGAGAACACAGAAGTCTGCACAGGAGCCTGAGCACACTTGCACGAGTCAGTGCAACGACCACTAACCATCCCAACTTTCAACACAGGCACACAGGCACACAGGCACACACACATACATTGCACATACATACACACGCACACACAGACATACATACATCACACGCACACATACACAAACATACATACACATAAACATGCACACGTACACACACAGACACGTTTACACACACACTCACCTGAGCCAGCGCGTAGGCCCAAGGCAAGCCAGCAGTGTGGACATTGACCACAAAACATGCTGCCCCGTGCATGATCACAAAAATGACTGGCATGTACGCAGGCAGCTCTGCCATACCAATGACCTGTGATCAGTACAAATGTGTTTCAGATGAGCAAGAGCCAAACAAGAGAATAGTTGGTCACCATCAGGCCCCAATCGTAAGAAGAAGGTACTCCACGCACTATAGCGATCTGGATCAAAGTGACATGCATATGCGCAAAGACACATGCGCACCATACACACATACATACACACACGTGCACACCATCTTCCTCCCTTTACCACAATAAAAGGATCTCACAAGCGCATCATTCAGGCACGCACGCTTATCTTTAAAAGGTCTTGCTGAACAAAATGGTCACAAGGGCTTACTCAGGAGTGTGCAGAAAGTAAGGTATGTGGCACACAACAAACAACACGGCTCACAGTAAAGGTAGCACCTGATGATGGAAGATGTGACAGAGCTGTAAAATGTGTTGCATTATGTACATGAAGAGTTTAGGCATTGCAAAGGCGCACCATTTGAGGCACGCAAGCAAACAGGTTGGTGAACAGGTCCCCTTGGTATATTATGCGTGGCGTTACAATGGCACCGCTAAGGAAGTTCTGCATGGGTAAAAGAAGTGGCAGGCATGAGTGGTGAGCACGGTAGGTGCTAGTTGGAAAGTCACTTGTTTTACAGATCTGAGCAAAGAACTCAAGGTTCAAGCGCTCGTTTACCATGCATTGTTGTGTCAAAAGTTAGGTCGAGGGCTTTTGCTAGGGAGTACTACTAGTTTTGTAGGGCTGTCACTTTTATACGGAATTCAAAACAGGTCGAAGCAAGGAACATTGGTCGACAAAGTGCAAGTCTCGTCAGCAATTATAACCATCCACGTACACTACCGCTGTGCACTTTCTACATATATCTTGATACAACAAGACATCAACGTGCCGCACATTGCCGCGCAATATCACCACTGATCCCTGCAACGACAAACACGTACCGCATTTGCCCGAAACTGAATAATTGCGTACATCAAGAAACAGTGGCGGACCTGTGGTGATGCAGACAGGTTGCGGCTTGGTTCTCGGTTCACAATTAGTGACTACTGGTAGAAGCAAAATTGAGCAACGCTGCTGTTCAGGTGCATATGTATGTACAGGCTACGGACGGGCAGCATTTGTAGAAAACGTGCGTTTGCCGTCCTAAATGTGTTTTGTGTTTGTGCTTGAGTGTGTGTGTGTGTGTTTGTTTGTGTGTGTGTGTGTGTGTGTGTGTGTGTGTGTGTGTGTGTGTGTGTGTGTGCATGAGTGTGCATGAGTGTGTGTTTATGTGTGCGTGTGTGTGTGCGTGTGTGTGTGTGTGTGCACGTGTATTTGTGTCTGTATGTGAGTGCGTGTACTTGTGTGTATGTACTTGTATACGAGAGAGTGTGCGTGTGTGTGAGTTGCACACAAGCTTGTGCATATATATATACGTGAATATTTGTGTGCGTGTGAGTGCATAAGTGTGCGCATGCTCGTGCACATAAGTATCCGTGTGTGTGCAGTTGCGCGTGTCTCTTCGTCTTTCCAGATTTGACATGTGTATGTCTATGCGTAGCATATGTGTGCATGTGTGTATGTGCGTGTGTGTATGTGTGTGTATTTGTGTGTGTGTGCGCGCGCGTGCGTGTGTGTGTATTTGCGTGTGTGCGTGTGCGTGCGTGCGTGCGTGCGTGCGTGCGTGTGTGTGTGTGTGTGTATGTGTGTGTGTGTGTGTGCGCGTGCGAATGTGTGTGCGAGTGCGTGTGCGAGTGCGTGTGTGTGTGTTTATGTGTGGTTTACTCACCATGGCAAGGGTGTGGTTTTGGTTGAAGCGAACAAGAAGCCAACACAGGAGGAGAGCTGAGACAGACTGCGGATGCGGGGGTAATCGAGAGCAGGCACGTGAAACGCACTCAATTGACACTGAACGAAGCCGTTCATCTTGGGTCCCTACCATTAAAGTGCATGATGTCTCTTCCTGAGAGTCCTGGAGGAATAGCATACAAAAGAGCACCCCAATCAAAAGTGCCCACAGATTGATGAGTTGCGTGGCACATAAGACCTTGTACTGGCTGTACTCTGGATTCATCCGTTCATTTGTTCCTCAATCTGCGTCCGTTTGCATTTCAAATTATGTGTGGTGAAATAATCCGAACAGTGAATTAGGGCCATGTTGTTGGCCCATTGGTGCGATTTTGGGGCCAAAGTGCGTTGTTTGAGATTGCGGGTAAATTTGCAGGTACGTTTTTCTGCACTCACGCGTGCGCACTGCCTTTGCGACTCGTCGCCCGACCGTTCATCACGTGGATCTGCTAGAACAGGCCACAGAATGCACCTTGAAGGTAATTTGTTTATTGCAACATGTAAAGGAGTATTATTTAACGTAGCGCCTGTTGGCAGGCCGATGCCCAAAGGAAGGCCCCGGCCCTGTATGCGGGGCTCCGTAATAAGGTGAAGTTCTATACTTACAATGGGAAAGGCTTCAGCACAGAGGAAAGAGGTTGTAAGGACCCTCCAAGCAGGCCCACTGTGCAGGGCCTCTTCCCAGAGCACCCCATAAGTCAGTGAGGTGGATGAGCTATGACAACTCTGCTGGGCATGGTTAACAGAAAGGCGCACACACACATGTTGAGGTTTACCTATATTGGAGTTCTTACACACCATTGGCAAGCCAACGCGTTTGGTGTGTAAGACCTCCGATAGAAACCTCAACAACACACGCACACACAACACACGCACGCACACACACACACACACACACACACACACACACACACACACACACACACACACACACACACACACACACACACACACACACACACAATATGTCCTTATTGAGACTTCCGACCAACTCATTGACTGTTTCCTTCCGTGCTCCGTGCTTGCACACAGCATTGCCAAGACTTTATGGCTCGATGGTCTTTATGCTTTTCACTTTGTCTCCCTAAGAAAGAGGCTCAACTTGAAAGCTCAGTGTCATGCTCTTGGGATGGGACTATGAATGGCCGTTACACATGTTGTTTGCCTGAAATAAGTAGTTCTATGCTACAGTTCGCTGTAGGCTTCGTCATTACACCAAGCTGCCGTGGAGGGAGATCAAGACCAAAAATGGGCTGCAGGCCCTCACAAAGCAAAACAACGCAAAGAAGCAAGTGCCAATCCGTAAGGCCAGCAAGGCCCTTACAACTGTTCGGCCAGCAAGGCCTCTACAATGCCCGGCCACCAAGGATACAACCAAAAATGGGCTGCGGGCCCTCAAAAAAGCAACACAACGCAAAGAAGCAAGCGGCAAGTCCATATGTCAGATCCAAGCGAGCTCAGATGGGAACACCCACAAGTCAAAGCACAAGCTGAGGGGGGGGGGCGGGAAAACAACCCGAGCAAAAGCAAGGCATAAAAAGAATGCCTAAAACGAGAGTACACA
>Ga0307947_1001295_pt1 | contig 19558 bp, 17 predicted proteins | sample OrgLakmetagen232_FD_201840 | JGI IMG/M metagenome (GOLD analysis project Ga0307947, IMG submission 201840) | Saline water microbial communities from Organic Lake, Antarctica - #232 | ecosystem: Environmental > Aquatic > Non-marine Saline and Alkaline > Saline | place: Antarctica: Organic Lake...
TCGCCCACACTCTGCTTGAAGTCCTTGCTGCGTAGCGGAGGGCTGTAGTACTTGAAGCGTTTGCTTGTGGGGTACTGGCTGGTCCAAAAGTACACACGCCGCCTGTGCACGTGGTGAGTGTGCTTGTGCTCATGTGTGTGTGTGTGTGTGTGTGTGTGTACGTGTGTGTGTGTGCGTGTGTGTGTACGTGTGTGTACGTGTGTGAACGTGTGTGTGTGTTGTGTGCACACGCATGCATTCAAATTCGTGAGTATGTGTGTGTGTGCGTATTTTTATGGTGATTATGGTGAATGTACGCGCCTGAATGTGTATGTATGTGCGCGCGTGCAGTGCAGTGTGCTTGCAGTTTGTGCGTGGGGGGGCCAAAGTGTGGCAAATTCTTGTCCAAATGCACGCATGGGGGAGCATCGTCAAAGCACAACACTGCGCGCAGTGTCCCTCAATCAGCTGAAACATATGTCTACATATTTCTAGGTACTTAACAATCAGACGTATGAAGGCAAAGAAGAACTGGGACATGATGACCTATGAGGAGACAAATGTGAGTGGAGCAGGTAGACCTGCTGGGACGGTTCAAAGCAAGAATGAATATAATTGAACAGGCAGGCCTGCTGGGACGCTTCAAATTTTGTAAGGAGCAAGCAGGATGGTAATGAGGACCTTTAAAATTAAGGTAAGATGCCTGCAAGGATGTCGCAGCGCAACAATCATTTAGGATGTGATTCCCTTTCCATTAAAACGGAGCACAAAATAAAGCGAGGTCCTTTAAAAGACTGGTCGATTGTCTGCATAAACAGGTCAGAATTAGGATGTGATTCCCTTTCCATTGGAACGGAGCACAAAATAAAGCACGGTTTACCATTGGAGGGGACATGACTGAAATATTAGGTCGGCCAGAACCGTATATATGTACACCGTATATGACTGTATTATTGGTGATTTCCCTGCCAATAATACCGTTTATACACCGTAAATATATTCTGTTCTGGCCAACCCTGTTGTAAAATGTTGAATGGAGCACAAGTACGGCATATAGGAGCAAGCACCTAGGGTTGGCCAGAACGTACACACACACACCGTATATTCTATACAATTTCTGCAACAGATACCGTGTATACACCGTATACATATGGTTCTGGCCAACCTGCACATACCTGCCATTGGTGATGAGTTCATTGGTATCGTTCATGTTGAACTTCACGGTCAGCTGAATGTCCCCTGCAGGCACTGCGCTGAGCACACTGGGCTGAGGGGATGCGTCTTGAAGGATGGAAGACAGCAGCCAGATTGCAACCTGCACGGGCAAACAGCAAGAGCAGAACGTCATTCACACAAACTCCTGCACACACACAGACACACACACACACACAAAAAGACATGCACACAAAAACACACAGGATCTCTTCCACACACGAGCTAACTAGGCTAGGGACGTTGCTGCACACACACAGACACACACACACACACAAAAAGGCATGCACACAGATCACACAGGATCTCTTCCACGCACGAGTTAACTAACTAGGCTAGAAACATTGCTACACACGCGGAATGCATGCCGTGTGCTCAACTTGCTGCAACCTGTTGACGGTGTGTTGCTTGGGTGTGCACACGGGCTGTGCGTGCAAGCTTGTGTTCAAGTGCGTACTGTGTGCTCACTTGCTGCAACCTATCGGCAGTGTGTTGCTTGCGTGTACACGTGTACACACAGGCTGTGCGTGCATGCTAGTGTGTAAGAGCTTGTGAGGAGCTTGTGTGCATGATGCTATGACACATGACGCATGACATTCTACACCTTTAAAGCCTACAAACAAGCCCAGTAAAATCAAACAACAAACAATCAAACAATCTACAATCAAACAAGTCCAATCTACAATCAAACAAGTCCATCTACAAACAAGTCCATCTACCTCCTAGCTCCTCTGTGCCTGATACACTGTCAGGGGCAGTCAGTAATTAAAGCTGGACAACATCGTGCGCACTGCTCGTGAACATCCTAGTCCATGCACGTGAGCGCATGAGCGTACCAGTCTCACCTCCTGCCCTCCTGTTTTGAATGCTGGTGCTGTGTCCACATTAAGACACAGCACAGCACACTGCTTGTGTCCAAACTGGTCCATGCACGTGAGCACATGAGCATACCAGTCTCACCTCCTGCCCTCCTGTTTCAGGCGCTGGTGCTGTGTCCACATTAAGACACAGCACAGCACACTGCTTGTGTCCAAACTGGTCCATGCACGTGAGCACATGAGCATACCAGTCTCACCTCCTGCCCTCCTGTTTCAGGCGCTGGTGCTCTGTCCACAATAAGACACAGCACAGCGCACTGCTCGTGGGGACATAGGTAGGGCTGGCCAAATCGTATATATGCACTGTATATGACCATATATTTGGTCATTCCTTGCCAAAAATGCCGTGTATACTGTATACACCATATATATATGGTTCTGGCCAACCCTGTACATAGGTCCATGCGCAAGCACTCAGGCCTCACCTCCTGCTCTCCAGTTTCTGGTGCTGGTGCACTGACGGTGGCCAGCCATTCCCCATTGGGCGACAGATCCATAGCCGTTATGCCGTGCGTGTGCGCTTGAGGTATGCTTGTGATGGGGTTGCCGGTTCGGCTGTTCCACAGCACAAGCAGGGATTCGTTGCCCTCATCTGCTGTGATGATGGTGCTGCGGTCCTCGGTGACCAGCATGCATGAGATGGAGTTGCAGTGCCCCTGTGACCAGGCAACAAGTGTGAATTATTGAAAAACTGTGTAGTAAGAGCTGTAAAATGCTTGCGAAAGAGAAGGGGACGCAACAAAGGCTGCAGTGATGGCGCAGTGACCAGGCAAAGGTCAGTAGCAGTGCCCCTAAGAAGCATGCTTAGGGTGTAGGGAAAGACGTGCCGGGATGTGCCTGTGCAACTTGCTGCGCAGAGACGGCAGTGCCCTTCAAAGAGGTGGACATGTGCATTGATGGACATGTGCAGTGCTTTGAGCAGAGAGAACAGTGCCCATGTGAGGTTTGGGAGCTGCAGGGCCTCTGCATCTAGGCAAATAAGTGACATAAAGAAGGACACTCTATAATTTTGTCTGGTTTCAAGACAGTTGGTCAAGCAGAAGGAGAGAGAGAGAGTGGTTTAAAATAACTCTGGATGTTTGTTCAAGCTAAGGCCAAAAACATCAAGGCAGAGCGCATTGACAACAGACAACAGTATGGATTGTTCAGCTTGACCAAGTGCGTTACGAGTCCAGGCAAAAAGTTACACCCCTTCCTGGGAATGGCAATTGCCACGAATGGGGGACGTATGTAGGATTACCTGTAGGAACGTCTGCTTTCGTGTGCGTATGTCATATATGATGCCTGTGTGGGCTGCAATGTAGCATATGCGCTCGCTGTGCCCATCAGAAAGGTTGATAAGGCTGTTCTTAACCTTGGTGGACGTACCAAACACCCAGTTTAAGGCCTGTATGTGTGTGTATGTGTGTGTGTGTGTGCGTGTGCGTTTGTGAGTGAGTGTGTGTGTGTGTGTGTTTGTGCGTTTGTGAGTGAGTGTGTGTGTGCGTCTGTGTGTGTGTGTGTGTAAGTGTGTGAGTGAGTGTGTGTGTGCGTCTGTGTGTGTGCGAGTGTGAGTGTGTGTGTGTCTGTCTGTGTGTGTGTGTGTGTGAGAGTGTGTGTGTGTGTGTGTGTGTGTGTGTGTGTGTGTGTGTGTGTGTGTGTGTGTGTGTGTGTGTGTGTGTGTGTGTTCATGTGCGTGTGTATGTGTGTATGTGTGTGTATGTGTGTGTGTGTGTGTGTGTGTGTGTGTGTGTGCGCGCGCGCGTATGTGTGTGCGTCTAACATGACATTTAGCATGCCACTCACCAGGGCAGGAGGTGGTTCAGAAAGCATTTCCCCTCGTTTCTCCACTAGCACATTTCCCTAAGGCAGCTCCTTCCACTCTGGAGTGAGAGAGAGGGAGGTTCTATATTCAACATTCTAAAAGGCATGCCCCGTTGCGATCATGCTTCAACTTGCATTAAGAAATCCACGCAATTTAAATTGTTTTTGATTTCAATTTCGTCCCTATAAGAACAATTGGAACTGCCTGTATCTTGCGTATCGAATTTTAAATATATACTTACAATGAAGGAGCAACACTTAATGACCCCATGACATGCGATTGTCATGGCAATTCAGCAACTAAGGGCCATGGTTGATAGCTAGACAGGCAGGCAGGCTTACAGCATTGGACATTTACAGCTACACTTTCTAAAAACGCCACAATCCAGAGGGACCTGTCCCTCGTCGCAAAGCGCTTGGATTCCACAAGCAGGCTTGTGCTAGGACACCATGGCTTCAACCCTGACCTACACGGTGTTTTCCTTAGGAGAAGCACAGCTCCATCAAATACACACCTCACATGGAAAGGTCAGTGTCACAGGACGAGTGCATGCTTTAAAACCGGCCGCACACTTTGAGAAACATCTGCATCGCGTTTGTCTGGTCTCGCACCCACCAAGTTGACAGTCTTTTGGCATGTTCCATGTCACTGCAGCTGTTTGTCATGGGTGAGGTTGCTGTGGAACTGTTCCAGGAGAGTCCAACAGCCTTTTTACAGGTAGGGTGCTTCCTACACACTACACATGTTATTGATAATCTGGACACTGCATACCAGTAGCGCTGTGAGCTGAACTGACAAGCGCGTACGCACACACAACTTGTATCGCAAAAGAACGCTCTGCTGCTAGTTTTGAAATGCCTGCGCAGCGTAAAGAGACCTGGCATTAGAAGAATGGAAAGTGGTTGTTACAGCATCAGGCAGGGAGTTTACAGACAAAACAATTTGGCCTCGACTAAGACAGAGTCCGTTTCCACTCATCCACCGTAAACATTGCAGGAGCTAAGGAAAGGGAAGACGCTGCGCACAAACTCTGTCCAGAGAGACGTGCTTCACACCATAGCAGAGTTGCAACTGCCCGTGGAAAGTACCATAGGCACTGCAGGTATAGAGTTTCGGGTTGAGCTGTGGGTTAGGGGGTTAGGGTTAGGGTGGTTACATTTTAACCCTTCCTTAAACATATTCTGATAATGTTGCCGTATGTGCACCGCATATTTAGAGCTCCAACCTATGAGGCCAGCCTTAAAGTCCAAAATGTGTGTGGCTCTTTGAAGGCTTTACAACAAAGGAAGTGAAGAACAGCAGCCCAGATACGTGCCTACTCCTCTTGCTCTAGAACGCTACACAAGTAGGGTTGGCCCGAACCGTATATGTACACCCTGTATGACCGTGTGTATGGTAATTCCCTGCCCAACATACTGTACTTACACCGTATGTACGCATGTATGTATGGCTTTGGCCAACCCTATATACAATATACAAGCAGGTTAGTTAGACAAGTCATGTCTACCTAATACCTGGCCTTATTTGTGCACTGTCTTGGCTCTCACAGAAATACGCATCCAACTTTGTCACAAGGTGGCACCTCTGTGCCATTTTATTCCACAATTATGACATACCACTGGTATGGTAGCACACATGCATGCACACGCACATATACACGCACACGCATGCACACACAGGCATAACACTGCTGCCGGCGTCTGCTGTAGAGACTTTATTGCTGGAAAAAAGACGGCATGAGTTGGTCCAACCTTTTAAGCTAGCCCTGCTGAAGCTGGCTTCTCAGGTACACGGATTGTTGCGGCCGATTCTTTCAGGCTTACCCTACTGAATTGGGCTTGTCAGAAACAGCAGCCGCAGAACGTTATAACCGATTTTTTCAGGCTTACCCTTCTGAATTGCGCTTCCCAGAAACAGCAGCCGCAGAACGTTATGGGCCATAACTTATGGCCGTTTCTTTCAGGCTTACCCTGCTGAATCATGCTCCTCAGATACACAGCCACAGGTTGCTGTTAATCAGCTGCCTCTGAAATGTTCATAATCTGAAATGTTCATAATATGAAATGTTCATAATATGAAATGTTCATCAGCTGCTCAATAAAAGTTCATCAGCATAATATCATGGCATAATATGAAGTAATAATTTATTATATAATGTGAAATGTTCATCAGCTGCCCGTATAAATGTTCATCAGCATAGTATGAAATGTTCATCAGCTATTCATCAGCTGCCTATTCTAGGTCTTGCCCTGCATGGAGAGGCTCTCAAATGCATTTGTCTACAAACAGTTTACAAAGGGTGGCAATCTTAGGCAGCCCTCTCTGCCACGACGATATGCTGTTGCTGGGCTCATCCAGCACCAGAGGAAAGAGATAGTTGTAAGCTAGCCAGAAAATGGACTCAGACTGACGCTCTCAGCCAGCACAAAGTTGTTCAAAAGTTGTAGAAAGGCTTTCAGGCGCAGCAGCCACAGTGTTTAAGTCGTTGCTTTGCAAGCCGCATGTGCAGTATCGCTCTTTTTTCACCTTCACCCCCTTTTATCAGGCAGGCTGCAATAAAGCAGTACGAGTATCTGTACTTGCATTTACATGTGCTGCAAGTATCCCTTTTCTTTGCTTGTTAAAGAGTTTATTATCCGTATTACTTCGCTTCTAAATTCTCACACCTATTGCGGTGTTTGTCTTTATTGAGCCGTGGCATGACCAGGCTCAAGTACTGAAATGCTTGCAGGCATGTAAGTTGCAGAAGGCTGCTTGACACATCGTAGCAAAGCATGGACACGCGTGTGCACAAACACACGTGCACACACACACACGCACACACACACAACACACACACACACACACACAAATATACACACAATTATGCACGTATGTACAAACCACGCAGGAAGCAGCACGGCTCATGGCAGCAGGTGATTATGAGGCGGCCTTGCCTGTCTCTTTAGATGCAGTGCACCAGGGCCAGTCCCTGTTCAAGCCTGCTCCAGCACTGCAGCTCTTCCCCCTGTACTTATTAGCAGCTCAGGTGCGTGTGTTTGTGTTTAGTGTGTATGTGTGTGTTTGTGTGTGTGTGTTTGTGTGTGTGTTTGCATGTGCCTGTGTGTGTGCGTGAGCACCAGGGCCATTCCCCGTTTAAGCCTGCTCCAGGACTGCAGCCCTTTCCCCTGCACTCACTAGCAACTTGGACATGTGAGTGTTTGTGAGTCTGAGTGTGTGTATGTGTGTTGTGAGTGGACTTCGTGAGTGTGGCAGGCCTGGCATGGCTGTGCAGTACACAGTCGGATTCCGATGCGTACCTCTGCGCGTGCGTGGAGGTGGGGAGGAAGAGGTCCGGCGATGAGGGAGTGGACGACCCGATCCTGGACGAGGCAGTTTTTCTTTTAAAACACCTTGATTCTGTAGGTGTGAGTTACCTGGGGGAGCTTCACTTATGCTCTTTACACAACGTTGGTGTGCAATGCACACTGTGCATACAGGCAATAACAATAAGGCTGCTATAAAATTTACACACCTACATTTCCTTAGACACGCACGTCACAGCATGCACAGCAACCCCCAACCCGATATGGCAGGGAGGTCTGTCACTTGCTGAATTTAAGTACATCCATAGCAGAGGATCGTGTAGTCTATGCAGGCGCCCTGCGTGGCAGCGCCTTCCTCTATTTTTTTCACCATAGCGCTTAAGCCCACTCCATTGGCACCTCTCTCTCTCTCTCTCTCTCTCTCTCTCTCTCTCTCTCTCTCTCTCTCTCTCTCTCTCTCTCTCTCTCTCTCTCTCTTCTTCACCTCTTTCCCATCTCACAGGCCAAATTGGGCCTGCGGTGATCCAAGCCGTGTAAGGAGTTTTTGGCTTCATCGTCATGGCTGGCCATAATTGTCCATTGACACCTCTCTTTCCCTGCTTTCCCACCCCTATCCCATCTTGCAGGCCAACTTGGGCCTGAGGCGATCGAAGCAGTGTGAAGACTTCTTGGCCCTTGCGTCGTGGCTGGCCATGAAAGAGCCTGCCCTCACCAGCAACGTCATGAAGTCCCAGCTCAGCAGGCTGTACGGCCAGCTGTACGCTTTTCAGGTGCGAGTATGAATACGTGATCGTGTGTGTGTGTGATTATGTGTGGTTGCATTTAAGCGACAATAATGGATACCTGTGTGTGTATGTGTGTGTGCCCAACGTACGCTTTTCTGATGCTTATCTTTCGAGGAATTGTAGGTGCGATTGTGTTTGTGCAGGTGGTTGTTTGTGCAAACCATTTGTCTGTGTGTAGCGAGGCCTGCAAAAAAATCATGCACCGAGTTTGTACGCGTGAGGACTCGTATAGGGACACGCTGCTTGTAAGGCTGAATTGTGTATGTGTTCAAAAATGTGTTTTTGTGTAGAAAGGCCTGCATACACGCCAAGGTTTTGACGCTCTGAGCAAATTCATAAAAAAATCACACTACCGCAGCAACCTCACTGCTTTAAAAGTAAAAGCAGCAAAAGCCCTCGTGTGTGCTCTGTTGAACTCCACTGTTTATCCATGCTAGTGAAGAGAGGGGATACATTTATAAAACGGCTTAAATTGTTATTTGTGTTACAAAGCTGGCGTATTGCCAATGGAAATTGCATTGAAGTACAAGCTTTTGATTCTAAGTACTACCTCAGAATATGTCCAGCACAGTCGCAGTTGAAACCGTTCCTTCCTGCAAACATACCCTGTTCAAATGAGTGGCAAGCATTTGTTCGTGTTTTAAAGCACATGCCTGTGAATTTGCACGTATACGCATGTGTATATTAACACTGTCTCAGTGTGTGAATGTACTCAATACTTTATAACTATCACCTTGTGTATTATAAAACCAGGGCTGTGTAATGACACTGTCATAGAAATTTTGCACCGTAATTACGGTACGGTTGACGGTCCGTACCTTCAGAACGTCAAAATGTTGGTGTTTCAGAAATGACGGTGTCAACCGTCCAGACGGTCTAGGGGACCGTCCACCATAATTACTGTGTAATTCCACCGTCATGTGCTTTTTTGCTGTGAAAAGTTGAGACCAGGGTTCGAACTTTGGTCAAGATATAAACTTTTCGCTATTCTTGTCCCTTTCTTTTTCCTTTCATCACTACACCAATCGTTTGTTTGTGTAAATAACACACATGCAACATTAAGAAATAAGGAGAAAGGAGCCAGAATGGCCAATTTGAGGTCAAAATGCCATTTTTTGGCCTTTTTGCGGTTTTCGGACTGTACTGTCTACCGTACCGTCATGCACCGTCATGACGGTCCCCAAATTTCGAAATGACAGTCTGACACCGTCATTTACGGCGTCAACTGTCAGACCGCATTTTGACGGACTGTACCGTCACACCGTCATTGCACAGCCCTGATTATAACACTGTTTCAGTGTGTGTGCGTGTGTGTGTGTGTGAGTGTGTGCGTGTGTGTGTGTGTGCTCTACAGCTATCACCTTGTGTATTCTGACACTGTTTCAGTGTATGTGCGTGTGCGTACTCCATAACCATCACGTGTCTGTTTTGCTGTACATGTCTTCAGGGTCGGCAGCCAGAGGCCCTGAGCTCCTTTGCGGAGGATGTGTACTACTGCTCTTTAGAATATGGTCCAGAAGACCCACGCACATCTCTAGGCTTCTACAATATGGGCAAGGTGTGGAAGGGTGCACGTGGAGTGTTAGTATCTTTGGAAGCATAGGCTCCTTATTTTCCAGGAGGTCATGGTTGGTTAAACCCGACATACACCTCTGGCTAAGGTTGCATGGTTTGCTTCGAGCATAGAAGACTCACCATGGCTAAGCATTTACAATTTTCAAAAGCGTCGCTTAATTGGCCTTTGTTTTACTTATTCAGGACCATCATGCATACCTGCAACAGCAGGATGCCTCACATGCAACTGGTATCGTATAGAGTTTATACAATAAACACATGAGTCGTATGATTAGGCTGCAAGCTGATGCTGGTCGTGTTTCCGTACTGCATGTTTATACACCCACTGTCACAACTGCCTCTACAGAAGTTCCGGAAAGTGGCCTAGAATTGGCGTGGGTTATTGCCAATGCCTGTGTTTGCCTTTTGTGCCTGCACAGATGTTTCAGAATTGGCGCGGGCTATTGCCAATCCCTGTGTTTGCCTTTTGTGCCTGCACAGGTGTTTCAGAGTGCAAGCGAGACCGATACGTTTGTGCCTGCAGGTGTTTCAGAGTGCAAGTGCCTTTTGTGCCTGCAGGTGTTTCAGAGTGCAAGCGAGACCGATATGTTTGTGCCTGCAGGTGTTTCAGAGTGCAAGTGCCTTTTATGCCTGCACAGGTGTTTCAGAGTGCAAGCAAGACCGATACGTTTGTGCCTGCAGGTGTTTCAGAGTGCAAGCGAGACCAATAAGTCCAAAGCCTGCAATGACCAGGTGGTGATGATCTGGACGTCTGCGCTGTGCCAAGTCGTGCTGGGGGTGACTCAGGTATGGGCTAGGTTTGGCCAGAGCCGGACTAGCACACTGCATATTACCGTATGGCCAGATTGACACACCGTATTTCCCTGCTAGAAATATCGGAAGCACACCGTCTGTACAATAGGTGTATACTTTGGTCAAACCTAGTATAAATTATTACTCAGTTTTATATCACAGATTGGGGACCAGCTGTTATAGGGAGGTAAGCTAGATTTATGGGCAGGGATTATTATCAGATTCACCAGTTGTATAAACAGTGAACAGTGTTGAACAGTGGGTGAAGGGTTGCTGCTTTCGGGTGATGAGCCTATAATTTAGACCAAGATACACACGTACGTCAGGTCGTTCATAGTGTCAAACACACTGACAGCGCTGACACTTGCTTACGCTGTGTGGATACAGTTTTTAGTATGAGCGCAAGGCAAAGGAAAGTTTTCCCTTCAAGATGAATGGATGTTAAAAGGAGTTCAAAAGGAGTTCAAAAGAGTAGGTATGAGTTCAAGGCCAAGCAATACTGCACTTCCAACATAAATGGATTATAAAAGGAGTAAATAAAACGGTAGAAAGTGAGTATGAGTTCAAGGCCATGCAATACATTGCACTTCAACATAGATGTATTCTAAGAGGATATTGCACTTCCAGCATAAATGGAAGGAGTAAGACAGTAGAAATTATGAGTGCAAGGCCAAGCAATGTATTGCACATTAGCATAGATGGATTCTAAGAGGAGTAAGTATCTGTGTGTAAGGTACGGGCACAAGGCAATGCGACATATTAACATAATGCTTTTCGTAAATGCACTGGTGATCAGAGAGCAACAGCAATTCTGGCATTACAACCTCAAGCTGGGTGTCCTATGCTTTAATAGCGCAGTAGAAAGAAAGGTAGTGCAAGGCACGCATAGGTGCAAACCTGCACTTGGCTTATAGATTATAGAAGGTTCTTTAGTTGTGAACCCTCGTGCCAGCCATTCGCACCAGGAGTGCAAGGGTCCAAGTGCACTCTTGTCAAGCGGCTCCGAATGCTTTGATCTTGATAAAACATGTTGTTTTGTCTGGGCATTTAAGTGGATGTACAAGGTTATCAACTCCGAGCTTGGCAGTGGACTCCCGATCTGAGTCTGTTGATTAAATGATTGAATGTATACCATATAATAGGTTTGCCCTTTTTGAAGTTGAATAAGGCGATGGTGTTATCAGACTGGTCGACTAAGATGGAATATGACTGTGGCCTTTTTATCATGCCATGCAATGCAAGGATTCAAATGCACACAGAAGCACGCCCGCATTGGCGCACACACACACACACGCACACACACACACACACACACACACGCACACACACACACATTGGTTTTGTCGTCCAGTGCCCAAAAACATGCTTCTGCAATTACGTGCATGCATGTGTGCATATGACATTTCAATTGTGTCACATTTGACAGACACACGCACACGCGCACGCACACACACACACATTCACCGCTCCATGCAAACACAGACGCCCAAGGGGTTGGTGGCTGAGGCCAGCGCGCCGGCAGAGCTGCCTGTTGGAAGGCTGCAGCTTATGGAGGTGGTGGACATGCTCCTCGATATTGGGCGCTCCAGGGCGGCCCTGCACGGGCCTGAGTCAGAAGCCGTGGGCGACATACACTTTGTAGCGGCCCTGGCATTGATACAGGTGGGTGGGTGCTCACACACTTAATAGTGGCCCTGGCATTGATACAGGTGAGTGGGTGCTCACACACTTAATAGCAGCCCTGGCATTGATACAGGTGGGTGGGTGCTCACACACTTAGTAGCGGCCCTGGCGTTGATACAGGTGAGTGGATGCTCACACACTTAATAGCGGCCCTGGCATTAATACAGGGTAAGGGGGCTCGCACACTTACTGGTAGCCACACCCTTTGCAGCACTTTTTGGCAGCCACACATTACTCGGCAGCCCTTGCACAACGCAGATGGGTGTGCACACGGTTTGAGGCGACTGTGGAAAGGCGTACTCATCAGCTGTTAGCCGTGCAAGCATCGTAATTAGGGTAGCAGCCCTGGCATGAGTACAGGTTGGCATCAAAACACTTTTTTTAAGCCATACATGTCGTAGCGTATGTGGCTGTATAATCTTGAACGCAATGCCACAAAGCTTGTGAGGTTGCATCGATAGGGGTACGGGCAGCGTGGGTGTTTTTGTGAATAACAATAATTCAGCAAGCTTTGTCTAGAGCTTCCCTTTTTGGGGCGTTCACTTTTGAGGTATGTTGCTTTCTTCTTAGAGACAGCTCCTGAAATAAACCGCAAGCTTTTTTCCCCAATACAAACGCATCAAGGGACGTGTAATTAAGGGATGCCTTCATGAGTAACATTTTGCATTGCTTACAATATTCCTGTGTTCTGCTTTTGTCTTGGTATGTTGTCTTGGTTCTTGTACAACCCCCCTGCTTCTGACTGACATCTAAAATTCTCCGGACTATCTTGCAGCTTGAGGAGCCACAGCGTGCTGAGGAGCAGTTAAATGCAGCAGCAGAGCTGCAAGGTAGCAATATGGATGCACAGCACGCCAAGCTTTTAGACATGGCCAGGATTATGCTAACTTCTATATGAAAATTGCTTGTTTTGTTTGATTACCAGGCAGCTTCTGAATAATCCCTGAATGCTTCTTTTCTTGGTTGGCTCTCTTTCAGCTTGACACAACTTCTTTGCGTTTGAGCTGGGGGGGGAGTGGTTTTTAAGGCGCCTTTAGAGGTAAATTGGTACATTGCGAAAAACCTTCAATACGGGTTTGACTGCTAGCTTTTCGTAAGAGTCAACTAATGCAGGAGAAATGAGGTTGTTGTACTTATGATAAAGGGAAGCAAATGATGCATATTAATAACCAGCAAAACCCGATTATGTATGTCCACATGTGCGGCGCTCTTTGAAGCACTGATAGGACAAACAGCCTGGAGTTTTGTTTTGTTGCGCTGTAGAACCTCATTTATAGTACCACGAAATCGCTCTTTCATGTGAAAAAGGGCTTATCAATACTTCGCACCTACAGAATTCCAGAGTTTACAGATAAAGCCATCAGTCAAAACGTGCGACTGCTAGGCTGCGTATGTAAAACGTGTGAAATTCTTGTTAATTGATGTTGTAGCACCAGACTTGTAGCACCTACAAAAAACATCCTTGGAAAGGGAAGAAAGGCACACTGCTGTTTGTGACATTGCAGCACTGAATAAAAACAATAAAAACAATCAAGCACCTGCCAGGACCAGCCGACTGCATTAATTTAAAGAGGGGGGATCATCATTTGCGTGGATTATACCTACATTTGTCTTAGTCTGCAGTTTTTGTTGCTAATCTTAACTTGCAGCACCACCAGAAGAGAACGTGAGGCGAAAACAAAGAGATGGAAAAGAGACCCCCTTTCACAAACTATCTTATAATGAGCTGTTATTATGAATTCTTCACCGATCCGTTGCAGGAGAAGGAGGTGTGCAGGTTCCTGCACGCCTTTGCTGTGGAAGGCGTGTTTTAACGGGATGCGACATATTTTGATTTGAATATAACGTAATAAAATGTTGGAATGAAGCGTTCGGTAACCTTTCGACGGCCAAATGAGCAGGAACCCCGTTTAAGTTTTTAGTTAGTAATTTCCTATAATGTCAATATCAATTTTAACCGTTATGGCCCATTTACTGACGTGTATAATACGAACGACTTTTTCGGGGCGACCGAATTAATTATAATAATTGAGTTCCACCATGCTCATGAGCAAGCATTTACTCCTCATGTGTATTACTTGTTTGCAATTCCCGCTCTCTGTTCCACTCCACACATTTGCGGGTGGGTTTGACTACTACGGGCTAAATGGCTTTGCGGGCACTGGGTTCACCACACTTACAGACAGTGGTGAGGGGGGGACGGGCGGTCTGAGCAACACTGTCGCGTCTGCTGGCAGTCGCGCCTTACTTTCAGATCCTCCCGAGATCTGCTTGCTGCCGTGAGTTTGGTTGCTATTTTAATAGCGCTAGCTCTCTTAGCTTCAAAAAGGGATCGAGGATTGAAATGTCCAAGACTTTTATGTTTAATGCCTTACATGCAGGCCTGAAACCGGTCCTTGCAGAGCCTCGATTGTGAGGTACTTCCACAACGCATCAAGTAACGCATGTGAAGATTTCATCTACGGCGGCTGCAAAGGCAACGCAAACAACTTCAAGACCAAAGAAGAGTGTGAGAGGACTTGCCTCGGAGGTAAGTGGAACGCTTGGGAGTGGGGAGCCAGCAACAAGCAAATTTGGGGACACCGTGACGCGCGCGCAGTATGTTTTGTAGTACGGGATGGACAGGTATGGAACACAAACAAAAGAGCTAGTAGTTTAAATTTCAGTAACCACAGATGATATTTGTCCGTTGCAATCGTCCAAAACAACCTTTTCTACTTACCTGACCTATGCTTATACTCAGCAATAAATGACGCTACCATACCAATCAATCAATAATAAAACGCAGAGCCTATAATTACATGCTAACCCCTACGGTTCACATGCAGGCCAATCCGGTTCGAACGATGGGAAAGGAGAGGAGAATGTAAGCGCGCGTAGCCAAGAGAGGGATACAGTCCCGTCGCCAAATGGCAAGGCCTCCTTTGACCAAAATCCTCAACCCCCCGCTGACACACCGATGCCTCCACAAGAACCAGAAGGTAAGAATCCAGTGGTGATAATTGTGATATTTTTACTGCCTGTGAAGCTTGTCTAACTCTATCCAGCTGCATAGGGGTTGTAATTTTTTGCAGGAGGATTTTGTCCAGCATAGGACCTCACAAGCGGGGTGTATGTTAATTTGTTGCATTTACCAATTGCTGTCACCTTAGGAGTTTCCAAGCCTGTGTTTTCAAGAGTCTCCCGATGATGCTCCAACCCTATTGATCCTTGTCTAGTCGATTGTTCGTTTTCCCCCTATTTTAGGCGACAAAGAGCGCCCTCCTCCCAAAGACACCGATCCAGAAGGCAAAGACAAGGAGCAAGAGGATAAGACAGCAGCTCCTTCTCCAGACTCTGAAGGGTCCGCAGGTGAGCATCTCTGTGAGAAGAAAAAGATAAAGGCTACTAGATAGCGAAGGCAACGCTGGCGGTGTTAATACATTGAGCGAGATTGAAGGAAGGTGAGTATCTCAATTTGTTTCCACGGTAGGGCTTTGACATGTGCTAAGTGTCAAAATGTAAAAAGGTGACGACTATGCTTTACTTGTGTACATGCAACTACCTTGCCCAAATTAAAGAGCATCGTCTGTCCATGTGGCTATGCGTTGAATGGAACAATAAAAGAAACAAGAGTAAATCTTGCTTTTTCCGTCAAAACTGCATTCGATTTATTGGCGTGTCATGTTCTTTTACAACTGCTTATTGCAGGAGGACCTGAAGATTCTGAACAAGAAGGAGACGGAGACCGGTCAAAAGACAACAACAGTAAATCAGGAGCAGTAGCTGCACGTGCGTCAGGCGTACTGATCACTCTGGCTTCTATCATTTGGATGTTTCCTGGCTTTTAAAGACTTCTAGTCAAAGCTGGGGGCGCCCGTTTTACAAGAATATCAGTGACTACTCGCTTTGTATTGTACATGTGGATATGCGGTCTGTCTTGCCTGTGATACAAATTAGCCTGTGATACAAATTATTAGTGTGATATAAAATTGCTCGTGAGTTTTTGGTTTGGACTTGTATGATGCAGGAATTACTTGCAAGATCTCATTGTACGCATTCAATCATAGGATTGTACCTACATCGTGCTTTTGGTCTGGGGCGTGGGGGGCCATTTGCAACACTTTTAACAATAAAATCAGTATGTACCGTCATGATGTTCACATTTCTGGCATGGATTAGGAAAGAACACTGTTATATGTTATATGGGGTTGAACTGTACAGCATCCCACCGTGTCAAGCAGATTACAGCGATGCAAATAAAGAATCTCAGGCTTGAGTCAGCGAACAACAAAGGTTGAGAGACCGATGTCCATGCGGTACCTGCTGTTGAACAGTCAGGCAAAATAGGTCTCCCTCCCTTTATCACTCCGCTTAGCTACTTTTCATACTGTGACCATATTGATCTGTGCCTGTGACAAAGGAGATCAAGAATAAAAAAAGAGAAAGTTACACAGGCAGTGAAAGCCACTCCCCACATTAATTCAGGGGCCACCCAGGTACCGGATAAAACTCCTGACGGGTTGATAATAGTACTAGAATGTATCTGTTATGGACAAGTTTGGCAGAGCAGGACTACAGTATCCATAAGGTTAGGGCCTATTGTCAACTTAAGCATTTGTCCTTCCTCCGTAAATTCCAATTATTAGTCCATACTCAAGTACTTGTTCTGCTCCGTAAGTTTCAATTCCTATGCTGATAGACATGGTCTCGTTATTAAAACAAAAACCATTATTTTGGATGAAAAGGTCAGCAGTCAAACACACAGACTGAAGGCAGATACCTGACATACTTTCTGTCCTTTTTGACATGAACCGTAATGTGGGTTATGCATCCATTTTCATGCTTATCTTGAACCTATTTTGAGATGGCGCCGTAATGTGGCTTGCACATCTGTTTTTATACTTTATCCTGAACCTATATAATTGCTGCTGATATTTTTCTTCAAGGACGCTCTGGTTTATATACATTTAACTGCTCGTCTAGAAGTTGCATCAAAAAAGCTACACAGTTATGATGAGTCTTTTTATTGTAAAGGCTCCATTGTAACTGATCGTGGTTTTACCCGAATATGCTATAGTTGCAGCAAAAGATGCTGGATCACACTTAATACAACACAGTTCTTCTCATTTTGCTCATTCACATCTGCAGCCACAAGAGTTAGGTGTATGTCACGGTATCTTTTCTCAAATGATAGCCCGTGTCCAACATTGATTTAGTGAGCACTCTAATAACAGCCATTATTTGTGAACTTCGGATTGAAGATGTACATAACTTTTGGATTAGGCATCCCCTCCATTTACGTAAAATACCACAGGCGATCAGCAGTGGCACTTATAACTAGCCTAGAGGACCCCTCTGATCGCCACCGATCCGTGACAATTCTTTCACCCACCAGATATTTATCTATAACACATCACCACAACAATCCTGTCCACGAGAGAAGGAACGCCGTTACCACTTAAGAGGCAACTTAAACTCCATATGCGAGCACGCCAACTAGCCTGCATCCAAGCCAGTAACCTACACCTGATTCTGAAAGGAAGTTGTGTATCCCTAGCTGATCTCAAACTTCGTCATTTCCGTCGCCGCCATACTATCAAATCAACACCAACTTGCAGAAGTATCCTTTGGGCTAAAATACAGACACCCCTTTCCAAACACACTTGGGATGTGCACATCATTGCCATATGGAATATTAAATGCAGACATTGCCTCAATGCTTGCAACAAAAACTGGCTGAAAGAGCTTGCCAAAGGAATTCCTGAGGCAAAGTGGAAAATCAAATGCATTACTGATGTCCCCTACCCCTTTGCCCTTAGCACTGAAAAGACCACAGCCAGGACTTACAAAAGTAAGGAAGCTACCTAGCGACTATACCTTAATTAAACCCCACAAGGCCCCCAAGACATAACAAGCACCCTGGACCAAACGCACAGCTCTGACAAGGCGACCTAACACAGCTCCATCCCAAACCTGCCCTGTAAGGTACAAGAATGGTGGGACTGGAATTACATTCATGATGGCAGTCAAAAACACAAATAAAAGCAAGACTCCGAATCAGATGTATACCACCCTTGCTAAAACATATCCCATTACGTGAACCCAAGAGACGTAGGTATAACCAATACCATCTCACGTGCAGAACTAGCAGCTAAGCAGCCGCAATCATTCACGCTACTCCCATATAGCCACACATAACCTAACCTCAATCACCAAATCAAAAAGCACGCAGCTCTCACACCCAAACCTTCTCCTTTGTTTCCGATGACACGGTTACACGTGATTGGTGGTTTTATTATGCAGCTAGGAAATCCTCAAAACATAACGTACATGAAGATGAAAGGCAACTGCTTTTTTCGTGCATCTCCCCCCCACTCCTCTTATAAATTGTTTAAATCTCAAACAGATGAATTCAGTACGCCACAAAGAATAGATCCGGCATGGTGATTGCTGGTAGCGAGTCGTCGGAAAAGTCAGGGCTGTTAATTCAATGGGGTTGAATCAATCAAAAACGTTGATTTCTAGTTGATCATTGATTCAAGCGAAAATCAACTGCTGTTCTGGTTGGTTTAACTAGGCAGTTGATTCAAGCAGAATTCAGCTGCTGGTTTGTTTGATTCAACCACACATTTGACTCGACCAGCAATCCTGATTCATGATCCTGTTCATGGTTGATTTAAAGTGCAGATCAACTGCAAAACATGAAAAAAATCCCTAGCTTCTTTGCAATCATTCCAAATCAATCAATAACTCGAGATCTTAATATTCATGAAATCTGCATATATGTAGGAAAAATTAGCCATTCGGCACCATCTTGCAGGCACTTAGCTGCTTGATGTACACTTAGCTGCTTGATGTGCCACAAACTGCCAGCACAGAAATCCCTAGTATTCAGTGCGTAACAAAGACAGACTTGTATCAAGATATGTCTCAGCACTCAGCACACAAAAATGGCCTCCAAATGTATGAAGCAGTAAGCCTGAGTAAGGCCGTAGTGCGCTTCGATGATGTCTCCCTTGGCAATTGGCATGCACGCAACAAGCAAGTACCACGGGCGGTTGGTGACCGTGTAGAAGCAAGCGTTGTGGCTTGCATCTACATATCGTGCTTGTTCTTTGGATGACCAAATCATCATGCCTGCATGTCAGGTGCGTGATGTGTGTGTGTGTGTGTGAGTAAGTGTATGTGTGTGTGTGTGTATTTTGGGAACAAGCAGCATACCTGGTTGCATCTTGGGAGGTTGGCATACTTATCTTCCTCTATCTCTACATCACTAATCACAACATCGGTGTGTGTGCTGCATGGTCCTGCCGGGTTGATTTGGATGCCATTGTCATTGTACTTGTGTGTATGTGTGTGTGTGTGTGTGTGTGTGTGTGTGCGTGCGTGCGTGTGTGTGTGTGTGCATGTGCGTGTGTGTGTGTAGATTGAAAAAGAAATAAAATAAATAGAGCCGCTGTGCTCGTTGCAGTGGCTCTCTCAATTTTTGTCGGGTCTGGCGACCTGTGTTGGTATGCATGGTTATCAGGAGACCAGCCTCGCCGTCTCCTCTTCACGTGGTCC
>Ga0307947_1001299_pt1:0-2500 | contig 19540 bp, 24 predicted proteins | sample OrgLakmetagen232_FD_201840 | JGI IMG/M metagenome (GOLD analysis project Ga0307947, IMG submission 201840) | Saline water microbial communities from Organic Lake, Antarctica - #232 | ecosystem: Environmental > Aquatic > Non-marine Saline and Alkaline > Saline | place: Antarctica: Organic...
AATATACATAATGTGAAATATAAGTAATATACAAAATGTGAAGTATACGCAAACATACATCAAACTGGCGCTCCAACAAAATAAACATCGATAGCACTCAGGTCTGAAGGAGGAAGCATAGGCAACTGAAAGTTGGTAAATACGGTTGCAGGTTGAACAAAATGAGTCATCGCACGCACATGTACAAAAAATAACACTTTGAGATCGTGGTTGCATGATGATTGACATGGCACACACACACACACACACATTTCACACACACACACACACACGCACACACACACACACGCACACACACACATACACACATGCACACACGCACACGCACACACACACACACACAAACACACACACACACACACACACACACACACAAACACACAAACACACACACACGCACGCACGCACACAGGCACACAGGCATATACAGACATACATACACGTACACATGTGTTTTATTCAAGAGTTTAGGAGAGAAACAGAACCAACTGCCAAACGCATAGATTGCTTACAAAGACCCACATTGTGTTCCATGGTGTGCACTGCCCACACCCTGAGGTTGACCGCCTCTGTAATTACAGACAGCGATGATGGGTGGTGCTATCAAAGCATACGTCAAATATAAAAAAGTGTTTGCCCCTCCACACGCAGGTCGCCCTCCTCTGTGATGGGTATTGGTGCTGCCATAACAATCGTTGCGATAAAGAATGTGTGTGTGTGTGTGTGTGTGCCCCTCCCTGCAGGTTGCCCATCCACCGTGATGGGTATTGGTGCTGCCACAACAATCGTTGCGTCAAAGAAAATGTGTGTGTGCCTTTCCTTGCAGATTGCCCTCCACCGTGATGAGTGGTGCTGTTATAACAACCGTTGCGTTAAAGAATGTGTGTGTGCCTTTTCTTGCAGATTGCCCTCCACTGTGATGAGTGGTGCTGTTATAACAACCGTTGCAATAAAGAATGTGTGTGTCTGTGCCCCTCCACGCAGGTTGCCCTCCACCGCAACGGGTGGTGCTGCCATAACAATCGTTGCGGCAAAGAATGTGTGTGTGTGTACTCCTCCCTGCAGGTTGCCCATCCACCGTGATAAGTATTGGTGCTGCCATAGCAATGGCTGAGTTAAAAAATGTGTGTGTTCCCCTCCCTGCCGGTTGCCCATCCTCCGTGATGGGTATTGGTGCTGCCATAACAATCGCTGAGTTAAAGAATGTGTGTGTGTGTGTGTGTGTGTGTGCCCCTCCTTGCAGGTCACCCTCTTCGGTCCTGGGAGGCAGCAGTGATGAGAGTGACAGCAGCAGCATTTCTTTGGGGGGGCGCTCTTCGTGCTCGCGCATCACCACAAGGTACCTTGTTTGTTTATGTGTAGGGTTGGACAGAGCCGTTGTATACAATGTACATACGGTATTTTTGGCAGGGTAATCACCAAACATTCGGTATATATGTATGGTTCTGGCTAACCCTATCTATATGTGTGTGTGCTACAAGTACGTGTGTTTGCAAGGGTGTGCAAGCTGGCGAGTGACTGCGGCCCATGCAAAAATTACTGTCTGGTCACAAGACGCCTTTACGGCATTTACGGCATGAATACTTGTCTATGTGTTTGTGAGTTACGTCATGAATCGTGTCTGTAAGTTATGTCATAAATTACCTCGTAACTTACATGTCTGTGAGTTACGTCATGAGTTACGTGTCTGTGAGTTATGTGTCTGTTTGGTCATGAGTAAGGGTGTGCCAGCCTCTAGTCAAGGCTTGACGAGGTCGAGACTTGACGGCACTGCTGTCAAAGCCTAGACAGCAAATAGGGTGTCCATTTTTGGGGGAAATCAGGGAAAACTCCATGAAATTCCTGAAATTATGGAATATCGACCGCGTTTTTGTATAATAGTATTAAGTATTTTTGTGGAATGCAGAAGCGAAAAATGGCACATCACGATGTCACAGTCTTGTTCAGGGAAGTGTCATGTCAGATTATCATTTCTTGGGCGCCCCCAAACGGGCAGTAATCTGTACATTATTTTCTTAATATTATCAAATATTATTTAGAGTATATATATATATATATTTAACTTATTTCCGGCCAATTTGCTGCATAAACGCCTGTCCAGGCAATGAACCATGAGAGATTCTCTGAACACTCCCTACGTTTTTTTTCAGTCCGGTCTCGTCACGATTATCATTTATTAATTGATTTTTTTCGGCTCGATCCGCGCAAGTTTCAAAAAGTGATTTTCTAACCGTAATGCACCTAGGGCCTCGTCGAACCTCGACTAGAGGCTGGCACACCCTTAGATGTCTGCATGTGCCAATACATTTTCTTTGCCAGTAAAGTCAATGGCTTTTAAACTGCACGTACCATGAATGAATTCTGACTTGAATGCTTTCGTCCCAACTCCTTGATATTTGTGAGGTGCGACTTTTCTGCCTGCTTGGCTTTTTCTTTACACAGAAAAGGTATCTTTTCTTTCCCCCAACTTCTTTCCTTGGAAAAATATGCACTGCGCCTC
>Ga0307947_1001299_pt1:5000-19540 | contig 19540 bp, 24 predicted proteins | sample OrgLakmetagen232_FD_201840 | JGI IMG/M metagenome (GOLD analysis project Ga0307947, IMG submission 201840) | Saline water microbial communities from Organic Lake, Antarctica - #232 | ecosystem: Environmental > Aquatic > Non-marine Saline and Alkaline > Saline | place: Antarctica...
ACACATGTGCGCATGTACACACACACACATGCATATGGCCGTAATCTCAACATAATGCTCCAATTCGACAAGCCACTGGCACAACCATCTCACACAGGCGGCGCGAGTTGCACCATACCTTCGACCCGGAGCACTTTATTTGTCAAGGTGGTGGTGGCGCGTTCCTGCATCCCACCCACATTTTCAGCCCTGCACGGTTTGCTGCTGTGGACGACCCTGCAGCCAACGCCACTGCCGCACTGTGCGTTGACGTGTGTGTGTTTGAGTGTGTGTGTGTGTGTGTGTGTTTGTGTTTGTGTGTGTGTGTTATGTGTGTGCGAACAACATTTGATTGTGTGAGCTGCCAAGCTTATGTGACAATTAACAAAATAAATGGTTGTGTAATTTAGCCATCTATTGCTTTGTTGGTGCTCCTGCACCTCCATGCTTTGATGTGCCAAGATAGGAGCATTGCATCCACACACCACACATACACACACCACTTCCTTGCTCCTCTCACAAGCGCAAATACACACACAAACACAATTGTACACACACACACACACACACACACACAAACATACATACATACATACATACATACATGCATGCATACCACTCCTTACTCCTTGTAAATACACACATCCTTAATTTTCTCTTCCTCTGTACACAGACACACACACACACGCACACGTAGCTGCGCTGACGCCCTCCCCCCCTGCACCTGCTGCCCACGCCGCCCCCCCCAACCTTCCCCTCTCCTTACTTCCACGACCTCACCGCCCCCCTCTTCAGCGCTTGCCAGCAACACACCCTTCAGCAGAACCATCACCCCAACGAGCGCACTCACAGGGCCTGTCAGCATGTCCCCTGCCATCTCCAACGGCTTTGTCACACCTCCCGCTGCCGACGCCCACAACACCCTTAACGCAAGCAGCCACACGCACAGTGCCGCCCTCAGCAGCAGCTCTGCCCCTCCAGCGACTCCTGCTGCCTTGCTTCCCACAGCTGCGTTGTCTGACAGCTGGGACCTTCAGCCTGTCAGCCCAACACCCAAACGCCCGACAGCTGGCAACAGCTCGCTCCGTGGCCTGACAGCTGGCACAGACAGCCCCACCAAAGCAGAAGCAGGGGCAGAGGAGGCAGGTGGTGCGTGGGAGGAGGAGCCTTCAGCCTGCCAGCCCACCTTCTCCTTGGGCATGCTCGGTGACGTCGCTGCTGTAGACGATGCAGAAACGCCCACGGCGGTACCTTGTGGTGAGCACGACGGCGGTGCTGTTGGTGGGCAAGGAGGAGGAGGGGTGTGTGTGAGATGGACCCAGGACACGCAAGGAGCAGCTGGTGTGAGTGATGGTGGTGCTGATGGTGTGGGCAGTAGTGTGTGGGATGGTAAATTCAAGGGCCTAATTCCTGGCTCCCCAGCCCTGCCGTTTGCCCCCCACAATGTACGCAATGAGAGTATGCACGTGGATAGCCCAGGAGGGACCATCGCCACTGCGGCACTCGGACACCGAATGAGCCACACCCTCTCTGACCCCCCTGTGTGGCATCCCTCTGGATCTTCCTGGGACCCCTCTTTCATGCACGCCCACAACCCCCCTCGCACGCAGCACCCCTCCTCCCACACTGCCTCCTTCCAGTACAGCCACCCACACGCAGCAAGCAACAAAGTGAGCGACCACCACTCTACGATAGCGCACCGCACCCAGAAGCCCTTCAGCCATCTTGCTGGCTTCCATGTTGCGTGTGAGGGTTTCAGCAGCAGCGCAGGCAGCAGCAGCCGCGCGCATACGTCACCTTTTTGGACCCACGACAATGTAAATGGGCACAGGCACGATCCTTCCCCTAGCGGCACAGGCCTAACCAACGGACAGCAAGCAGCCTTAGATTGGCAGCACGCTTATACAAATGGGCAGCACGCAGCTGTCATCGAACAGCAATCAGCCGCAAACGGGCAGCACGCTGGAGCAAATGGGCAGCACGCAGCCGTCAGCAGACAGCACGCAGCCGCAAATGGGCAGCACGCAACCGTGCATTGGCAGGACGCGGGAACAAATGGGCAGCACGCAGCCGCAAACGGACAGCACGCAGCAGCAAATGAGCAGCACGCAGCCGTCATCAGACAGCACGCAGCCGTGCATTGGCAGGACGCGGGAACAAATGGGCAGCACGCAGCCGCAAACGGACAGCACGCAGCAGCAAATGAGCAGCACGCAGACGACAACGGACAGCACGCAGCAGCAAACAGGAAGCACACAGCCGTGAATGGCCATGTCAGGCCAGAAAAACTCACGGTTTGTGCAAACGGGGGTGGGGCCAATGCAACCTCAAGGCAACAGCAGCACCTGGGCTTCCAGCAGGTGGGCTTTCCGCAGCAGCAGCAGCAGCAGCAGCAGCAGCAAAAAGGGGGGGAGGATGTGATGAGATCCCCTGGTATCCATCCCCCCCACCCCACGCCACGATTGAGAGGGGGCCTGTCCAAGGCCCTGTTTCTCCAACCCTCATCCACGGAGCTCTCCCCACTGACACACCAAGGGATCCCTGACTCTAACGACATCAGGTGCCCGGCACCCACAGATCATCCCTCTTCCAAACCACCACGTGCAGACAAGGGACTTCTCCAGCAGCAGCAGCAGCAGCAGCAATCGCTGTCGCAACAACAGCAGCAGCAGCCGCAGCAGCAGCCGCAGCAGCAGCAGCAGCAGCAGGGGGCGACAGAAAAGGCCGCAGGCTTGATTCCATGCAGGTCACGCAGCAGTCCTGGTTGTGACGGCAGCAGCACTTTGACTTGCAACGGTGGAGATGCTGCGGCTTCCTCACAAAAGGCCCCTGGAAAAGCCAAGGCTGCTGCCTGCCAAGATTACACGGCAGCACCCCCGAACAGCAGCAGCGCCATTGGAGGTGAGGTTCGAACGTCTGGCACAGCGCACGTGTATTGCCTGCCAGTACAATTGTAGGGTTGGCCAGAACCAGATATATATGGTGTATATGCAGAGTTCTTTTGCAGGGAAACCACCAAATATATGGTGATATACGGTGCATATGTACGGTTCTGGCCAACCCTAATGATAAGTCATGCAATCGAGCCACGCGTGACAGGTAGTGGCATTTGTAGAGTAGTGACGCGTGACAGGTAGTGACAGGTAGTGACAGGTAGTGACATTTGTAGAGCAGTGACGCATGACAGGTAGTGACGCGTCACGCGTGACAGGTAGTGGCATTTGTAGAGTAGTGATGCGTGACAGGTAGTGACAGGTAGTGACAGGTAGTGACCATTTGTAGAGTAGTGACGCATGACAGGTAGTGACAGGTAGTGACATTTGTAGAGTAGTGACGCATGACAGGTAGTGACAGGTAGTGACCTCTGACAAGTTGCACAAGGCTAAGATGATACAAGCATTGATTTTGTATTGAAAGTCAGGATTTTGCAAATGCAAGCCTAACCCCAAGCTAGCCTTGGACAGAGGCGGTATTTCAAGTTGGCTGTGGCACGCTCCTTAACACAACCGACACACCTTCAAGATGCGCAATACCAAAGCTGCGTGTCGTGTATCTTATCACTCCGCAACGTGCAGCCGGGCACTCTAATACGGCAAAACTCTTTTAAAGTGACGCACAGGGAAGCCGCTGGCCAGCCGCCTGTAAGTAGGGTTGGCCGGAACCGTATCCAACCAGCTGTGAGTTGCACATTTAAAAGGATGCCTTTCTTTATTTAATTCCTGGTATTTCCAGCAGGAGAGCCTGGGCTTGGCCAACCAGCTGAGCGTGGCATGCCTGTCAGGGCGCCGACGGGAGAGACTGAGGTCAACCCTGAAGACGAGGGCTTCTACACCTGCCAGGTGAGCTGCTGTGCAGGCTGTGTGTGTGTGTGTGCGTGTGTGTGTGTGTGTGTCTGTGTAAGCCTGGACTGCGTGTAGGCTGTGTTTCGCTGTGTTGTGTAGGTCTCCGAATATATCATCATGCCATGTGGGCTCTCGTCATATCCTGTGGTCTCTAAATGTATCATCGTGTCATGTGGGCTGCTGTCTTGTGTTCAGCTTGGGCTTGGCATGTGCTGCCATGTAGTGGGGCTATTTGACTTGGTGGTGTGTCGAGTGAGTGCTTGGCATGTGTGCATCGCACATCTGCCGAGTAAGCTGGTGATGTGTTAGTGAGTGCTTGGCATGTGTTGCCGTGTACATACGCTATATAACCTGCCTGGTGGTGTGCTGAGTGAGTGTTGCCGTGTACACGTGGTGTGCTGAGTGAGTGTTGCCTGGTGGTGTGCTGAGTGAGTGTTGCCGTGTACACGTGGTGTGCTGAGTGAGTGTTGCCGTGTACACGTGGTGTGCTGAGTGAGTGTTGCCGTGTACACGTGGTGTGCTGAGTGAGTGTTGCCTGGTGATGTGCTGAGTGAGTGTTGCCGTGTACATGCGCTATATAACCTGGTGGTGTGCTGAGTGAGTGCTTGCCTTGTGTTGCCGTGTAGGTATGTTAAGTAAGTACTTGGTGCTGTGTGAGTGAGTGCTTGGCATGTGCCATTACGTAAACATGCCAACTGAGTAGCTCTTTTAGAGTTTTAGCTTGGTATGTGTGTAGGTTGCACGCTCACACTCAATACCGTACCTCTGTAGAGGCTTGGCCAGATCAGCGTCATGAAACCAAGCATGCGTTGCTCTTGTTACTACCTTTGTGAGCTGCAAAATTTTTTAGTTTCCGATTCTCGTGCATGCTCGTCACATGTATTTTAAGCTACATGCTCTGACTGTCAGAATTTGTGCAGGCCTGGTGCAATGTTTAACCCTGCTTTAATAAATTCATGATGCGATGATGAAAAAATTGTGCCGGCTTGTGCATTGTTAACCCTGCTTTAACTAATGCATGATGCGATGATAAGAAAAGTGTGGTGGCTCGTGCATTGTTAACCCTGTGTTTAGGGCCGCATGATGCGATGATGAAACTAAAGTGTGCCGGCTCGTGCATCATTGACCCTGTCTTTCGAGTATCATGGTATGATGTTCGAAACAGGTGTTCACATACACACAGCCTGCTATGGGTTGACATTTTGCGTGGTAGAATATAATTTATGTACAGGCTGTTTGCATTGTCTAACCCTGCTTTGAAATTACTCGCTGTGATGGTGAGGAGGCACAGAACGTGTGAAGGCCCCGTGCATCTTAAAACCCTGTTACTAGAGATACAGAGATACACGATGCAACTACCTATTACAATAATTGAATGTGCACATATATATAATAACAGATATTTTAATGTGCACAGGCCTCGTACCCACACCCCGCTCGTTCTGTCGCCTTGGGGAAGAAGAACCTGCACCTGTTCAGACTGAAGAATACGCGGTAAGGCCTTGGTGAAGAAATCAGTCAGCCAGGGCGCAAAAGCACTGTATTTGCACATTTGCACATACTTGGGTGTGTACATGGCGAGGCAATGGCATTCCATCTGTGTTTTTGTGTATGATAGGGCCTGTTTAGATTGAGGATCAGGCGGTAGGTAAGGCCCTGGTTCAAGAGGGGATCAACCAGGACGCTAGAGTACTGTAGTTGCACATATTTGGGCATTTACATGGCGAGGCAATGAAAATTTGGAGTATTATTGGAGGGTTTGCAAGGGACTCTGGGCCGAGGCCCATACCACGCATTCACCGAGGTAAGAAGGGTAAAATGCTGGGGTTGTTGTCACGTTTTTGGTGTCAGTGATGCCTTTTGGTGCTCTCAGTGTGTTACCCATCATTGGCATGCACCGCTTCATTCTCAGGTTTGACCTCATCAGGGGTATATGGTACTACCTGCAGGTAATTTCAGTGATGCCTTGGTGCTCTCAGTGTGTTAGTCATCATTGGCATGCACCGCTTCATTCTCAGGTTTGACCTCATCGGGGGTATATGGTACTACCTGCTGGTGGTTTCAGTCATGCCTCGATGCTCACGCAAGCAGCACGGGCCTACCGCATTGCTCAAGGTTTGTGTGTGTGTGTGTGCGTGTGTGTGTGTGTGTTTTGTGCGTGCGCGTGTGTGCGTGTGTGTGTGTGCTCTTGTGTGTGTGTGTGCGTGTGTGTGTGTGCGCGTGTGTGTGTGCGCGCGTGTGTGTGTGTGTGTGTGTGTGTGTGTGTGTGTGTGTGTGTGTGTGTGTGTGTGTGTGGAAATTTGGGCCTACTCGACCAGATTGTATAAGCCCACGACTGCGCAATCCGCTCTTGTCACTAGCACAAGCTTACTGCATTGATAAAGGGTTAAAATGCTGGTGTACACAATTAATAAATAATGATTGCACCACAGCTGCACCAAGGGATTCAAGCTTGCAAATACCAACGGTCTGAAGTACACTGAATCGTCCCCCCCAGCTCCTGTGAATGGACGCTTCAACTTAAAACTCCAGTGAGCAAAAACTGAAATGTCCACCCAACTCCTGTAAATGTGTGTGCTTGAACTGGCTTGAACCTAATATTCAGTGACCTTTTACTGGAATTTACCCCAACTCCTGTAGATACAAACACTTGAACCTAATGCTTCAGTGCAGCTCAATCACCAGGTATAGGTACCAATCAGAACAGGGGGAGGCCAGTCGTGCCTGCCCGTCACACGTCGTATAAAAACTACCTCTGAATAAAAGAATGCCTGTGCCTGTGTGGTGTCGAAATATGTTTGGTTCTTAGATGTTTTTTAAGTGTTGTCTGGATTCACAAACCTGGAAACCTGGATCTACAAACCTGGAATCCTGGATCTACAATCCCGGAAACCTGGATCTGGATTTACAAACCTGGAAACCTGGAACTACAAACCTGGAATCCTGGATCTACAAACCTGGAATCCTTGGATTCACAAACCTGGAATCCTGGATTCTCAAACCTGGAATCCTGGATTCACAAACCTGGAATTATTTTGCGCTCCTCCCCAGGGTCTGGGCATTGATTACGAGGGGGGAGTGACCGCTGCCCTGGATGCCGACAACGTGTGGTCGGCAGCTTTGGCGTTCCTGGGCATCTACGTGGTAGGAAACGTGCTTGCAAGTATGCGTGCATTAAAATTTCCATAAAAGCACGTGATTTGATGATCGGCAGCTTCGCGTTCCTGGGCATCTACGTGGTAGGAAACGTGCTTGCAAATATGTGTACATTAAATTTTGCATAAAAGCACGTGATTTGATGATTGGCAGCTTTGCGTTCCTGGGCATCTACGTGGTAGGAAACGTGCTTGCAATTATGCGTGCATTAAACTTTACATAAAAGCACGTAATTTGATGATCGGTAGCTTCGCGTTTCTGGGCATCTACGTGGTAGGAAACGTGCTTGCAAATATGCGCGCATTAAACTTTCCATAAGAGCACATGATTTGATGATCGGCAGCTTCGCGTTCCTGGGCATCTACGTGGTAGGAAACGTGCTTGCAAATATGCTCGCATTAAACTCAACATAAAAGCACGTAATTTGATGATCGGCAGCTTCGCGTTCCTGGGCATCTACGTGGTAGGAAACGTGCTTGCAAATATGCTCGCATTAAACTCAACATAAAAGCACGTAATTTGATGATCGGCAGCTTCGCGTTCCTGGGCATCTACGTGGTAGGAAACGTGCTTGTGAATATGCGCGCATTACACTTTACATAAAAGCACGTAATTCGTTGGTGAGAAGCTTGGCGTTCTTGGGCATCTACGTGGTAGAAAACATGCTTGTGAATATGCGCGCATTATACTTTACATAAAAGCACGTAATTCGTTGGTGAGAAGCTTGGCGTTCTTGGGCATCTACGTGGTAGAAAACGTGCTTGCAAATATGCGTGCATTAAGCTTTCCACAAAAGCACGTGATTTGATGATCGGCAGCTTCGCGTTCCTGGGCATCTACGTGGTAGGAAACGTGCTTGCAAATATGCGTGCATTAAACTTTCCACAAAAGCACGTGATTTGATGATCGGCAGCTTCGCGTTCCTGGGCATCTACATGGTTGGGTTTAGGGTTGGGGGTTAGGAATCGTGAAATTATTCTGTTTCATCTTCTATTGGCACAAAGTCATTACACATACGAGTGGAATTTGCATGGAATGGAGAGATACAGATGTTTCAGAAACAGGACTGACAACATGTAGTACATATAGCTGGCTTTATTGGCTGCCCAAATAGTAGGGGCGCATGCAGTCCATCTCCGCACCCCCCTTCTGTTCCCCCTCTGTTCTTGTTTGTTAGTACTCACTATGTTCCTGTTTGTTAGTACTCACTGTGTTCCTGTTTGTTAGTACTCACTGTGTTCCTGTTTGTTAGTACTCACTGTGTTCCTGTTTGTTAGTGCTCACTGTGGTCCGTCTTCACACTTCCTCACACCGTAAAAAACACACTTCATTTATTACACCTCCTTCCCACATTTTTCACACTCTGTAGAACACACTCTAGTCCCCCTCACCAATTCCTCACACTGTGCAAGCCACACTTTATTTACTTACACCTCCTTCACACTTTCTCCACACGCTCTTCACACTCTGTAGAACACACTTTAGTCCACCATCACAATTCCTCACACTGTACAAGCCACACTTTATTTACTTACACCTCCTTCACACTTTCTCCACACGCTCTTCACACTCTGTAGAACACACTTTAGTCCACCTTCACCAATTCCTCACACTGTACAAGCCACACTTTATTTACTTACACCCCCTTCACACTTTCTCCACACGCTCTTCACACTCTGTAGAACACACTCTAGTCCACCTTCACCAATTCCTCACACTGTACAAGCCACACTTAATTTACTTACACCCCCTTCACACTTTCTCCACACGCTCTTCACACTCTGTAGAACACACTCTAGTCCACCATCACAATTCCTCACACTGTACAAGCCACACTATATTTACTTACACCTCCTTCACACTTTCTCCACACGCTTTTCACACTGTAGAACACACTTTAGTCCATCTTTACACTTCTTCACCCCACAAATGTCACACTTTTCTTACACCTCATTCACACCTTTCTCACACTCTGAAGGACACGCTGTGGTCCATCTTCATGGAGAGCTACGTGTCTTTGGGCATGGTCATTTTTATGGGTCTCATGTGCTTTGGGTTTGCGTTGGCAGGTGGGTCATGTGGGAATCAGTAACCACAAACGCGTGCTAGTGACTGTGTCCCGGGCGTATAATGTTATAAAACACACACACACACATACACACGCGCACAGACACATGCACAGACACGCACACAGACACGCTCACACGCACACACACACACACGCGCACACACACACACACATTTCATGGCTTTCTCACTGGAAGCAGCAATTTCAGCCGCTGCTCCACTTTGAATAATAGGTTTATGCATATAATAAATCGTCATTATTAAATCAGTTTGTGCAAGTGCTATAGATCTACCTCAGCTGCTGCAAGTCTGCAAGGCATACTAGACAAGACATGCTAGGCATACAAATCATACTACTACTACATACTAGACAAGACATACTAGGCATACTAGACATACTACTAATACTACATACTAGACAAGACATTCTAGACATACTAGACATACTGCTACTACGTACTAGACAAGACACACAAGACATGCTACTGCTACATACTATGCAAGACATACAAAACATACTAGACATGCTCCTACTACATACTAGACAAGACACACAAGACATACCAGACATACAAGTCAGCTGCTACAAGCCTGCAAGACGGCAGAGGTGATATTAGGTATATGAACGGTGCACTGATGAGTCTGTGCTCGAGCTTGTAGCCATGACCCTGGGCATGGTTCTGATGAGCCCAGCAGGGTACAGTCTTGTAATCTTGACAAGAATTTCATGACCCAGAAGTCTGCACCACACTGTAATGTAACCACACTGTACTGTTACCATGGCATTGTCCCCCTACATGGCTTACTGTGTGCCTCTCAAACAGAACGGGTGCTGTCACCATGACAGTGTCCCCCTATATGGCTTAGTGTCTCAAACAGAACAGGTGTTGTGTCAAATAGGGTGCGGGTGCAACAGCTTGACTGAGGACACTCCTCAACACCACACTGCACTGCCATCGTGACCTTGTCCCCCTGATTTGCAAGCTGTGTGTGTGCACACAGGAGGAGTGGGTGTTGTGCCTCACAGCCTGGACAGAACAGGGCAGGTGGTGCAGCCCTCCTCCACGCAGGAACAGCCGCAGCAGCAGCAGCAGCAGCAGGGTAAAAATAAAAAGGGGAGCTACAAGGGTCACCTGCCCTGGCTGTGCGCGAGGGGGGGCGGCTTGCAGACCCAGGTGTGATGTGATGTCAGGTTATGGCTTGTGAAGACTGTCTGTGATATTGCTGAGGCAAAGTGCCAGTTTGTTGACTGAACATGAAACCTCTTCTTCTGAAATTAGTTTAGTCAGTTTAGATTACAAAGGCATTCAACCTGGGATGGCTGCTCGACCTATCTAGTGAATGTTCACCGTGAGTGCTGGTAAGCGGAGCAACCTCTTTTTCTGTGTTTGATAGGAGCTTCTCCATTGACTGCTCTTGATGGTTTTTAATTGATTGGACCGTGCTCTCTCTTGTTGAATGGAATTGAATGAAAGATGTCCCGTTGATTGTGCTAGAGCTTGAATGTATGGACCGTTTCCCTTGTTTTAACGCAATAGGAGATGTCCTATTGATTGTGCTAGCGCTTGATCAGTTTGTGTGGACCGGCTCCCTTGTTTTAACGCAAGAGATGTTCTATTGATTGCGCTTGATGGTGATCAATTTGTGTGGACCGGTTCCCTTGTTTTAACGCAAGAGAAGATGTCCTGTTGACTGTGCTTGATGGTGATCAATTTGTATGATGCCTTTCCGCTTTGCGTCCTTGTGTGGCGGGATTATTCCTGTTGATCGTGATTGATGGCGAGCAGTTCCTTGTGATGAGCTTGCTGGACTTTCTTCTGTGCTCAATTCTTTTTGATGCTGACATCTGACTATGATTAAACAACGACAGGTACATACCCAACGCATCAGCAAAAGCGGATTATGCACAGGTGATGTTTGCAGGGGCCTGCGTCTTTGCCCACCTCAGCACTGCTGTGAGTCTGATGCAGGCATGGTGTTCACACGGCTAACTTAGCAATAATGAATCGTGCACAGGTGATGTGTGATGATGAAACATGCACAGGTGATGTTTGATAACGAATCATGCACAGGTGATGTTTGATGAGGAATCATGCACAGGTGATAAATCATGCACAGGTGATGAATCATGCACAGGTGATGAATCATCTTCTTCAGGTGATGTTTGTTGATGAATCATGCACAGGTGATGTTTGCGGGGGCCCACGCCTTTGCCCACCTCAGCACTGCTGTGAGTCTGATGCTGCTGTTGGAGCTTGGGGTGGAGATGTGCATCCGTCACGAGAACCTGGGCAGGGAGGGCATGCACAGCCTGTTCAGGTAGGCACAGCCTGTGCAGTTGTCATGCATGGCCTGTTCAGGTGTCATGCATGGCATGTTCAGTATGTTCAGGTGCCATGCACAGCATGTGCAGGTGTCATGCATGGCCTGTTCAGCCTGTTCAGGTAGGCACAGCCTGTTCACGTGTCATGCACGACCTGTTCAGTATATCCAGGTGTCATGCATGGCATGTTCAGCCTGTTCAGGTAGGCATGGCCTGTTCAGGTGTCATGCACGGCCTGTTCAAGTGCCATACCTGTCCAGGTGTCGTGCACAGCCTGTTCAGGTGTCATGCATGGCCTGTTCAGCCTGTTCAGGTAGGCACAGCATATTCGGGTGTCATGCACGCCTGTTCAGGTGTCATGCACGGCCTGTTCAGGTGTCATGCATGGCCTGTTCAGTATGTCCAGGTGTCATGCACGGCATGTTCAGTATGTCCAGGTGTCATGCACAGCCTGTTCAGGTGTCATGCATGGCCTGTTCAGCCTGTTCAGGTAGGCACAGCATGTTCGGGTGTCATGCACGGCCTGTTCAAGTGTCATACCTTTCCAGGTGTCATGCACAGCCTGTTCAGGTGTCATGCATGGCCTGTTCAGCCTGTTCAGGTAGGCACGGCCTGTTCAGGTGTCATGCACGGCCTGTTCAGTATGTCCAGGTGTCATGCACGGCCTGTTCAGTATGTCCAGGTGTCATGCACGGCCTGTTCAGCCTGTTCAGGTGTCATGCACGGCCTGTTCAGGTGTGTGTGTGTCAGAAGCAAGTAGGAAGTGTGCTTGTGCTGTCAGATACACTGTGCAAGGGAGTTTATTGAATGATGGTAACGGAGGCAGAGGTTCATTTCTCTTCAGAAGCACAAGGCAGGCATGCGCAGCCTGCTTGTACAGCACCAGACTTTACCCGCTTTACCGCTGTACTGCACCAGACTTTACCGCACCAGACTTTACCGCTTGTACCGCACCAGGCTTTACCGCTTGAGCGTGTTAGCAGTAACTCCCAGCACACCCCCGACACATTGCTTTTCTGTCATGATTACGTCTCGTCACCCTTCATGAACATCTCTCTTTTTTTTGCATTGAATTTTTAAATACTTTGATTAGCCAAGAGCGCAGACTTTCTTCCCTCTCTGTTACCTAAACTTCCCCTCCTCTTAACTGTTTGAGTGCAACCGTACCCACCTCCCACCCTTAAAATACATATTTACTGTTTGAGTGCAACCGTACCCACATCCCATGCGTAAAATTCATTTTCAATCCCTCCCTTGCATCACAAATACCTCCCAAAAGAGAGACACCCCCAGGTGGTACCTTGAGTATGCACGCATCCACATGTTTGACCTCCTGCTCCTCAAAAAGTAGAATAAACGAAATAAATTTGATAAAAATGAAGACCTACGCCTGCTTCTCAGAGAAAAAAGGAATAAGCAATCCTTGTGTCAGTGACACACGTGTGCCCTTGAAACGAATTTTGCATGCAGTACCTACGAGAATGCACACATCCACATCCCCAACCCCCAACCCCCACAGCGCGTGTGCCTGCTTTTGAGGAAAAGTAATCCCAGCATCTCACACGTACCCTTCCCAACGACCGCAGGTGGTATCGTGAGTATGAGCGCATCCACTTCCCCGACCCCCCAACCCCCCAAAATGTGTGCCCACTTCTCAGTAAAAAGTAATTCCAGCACCTCACACGTACCCTTCCCAACGACCGCAGGTGGTATCGTGAGTATGAGCGCATCCACTTCCCCGACCCCCCAACCCCCAAAAGTGTGTGCCCACTTCTCAGTAAAAAGTAATTCCAGCATCTCACACATACCCTTTCCCAACGACTGCAGGTGGTATCGTGAGTATGAGCGCATCCACTTCCCCGACCCCCAAGGCCTGCGCCTGCTTCTCGAAAAAGCAACATTTGGCCTCTACCCTGGCGCCCTCAAGGCGGCCATGGCTGTGTTTGACATTCCAGAGGCCGTCGCAGTCACGCGCACTGCGATGTGTGCGGTGCAGGGCTCGCTGACGACCATCTCACGTCTGCAGGTGGGCTGTGCGAGTTTGTGGTGGCGGTTGTGGTGTTTTTGTGATCTTGCTCCAGCTACGTAGGCGTACTGCGATGTGTACGGTGCAGGGATCGCTGACAACCATCTCACGCCTGCAGATGGGCGATTCATCATTCTCATTCTCATTCTGGATCTTGATTGTACTTACACATGAGGCATAGCAAGGTATTGGTACAATGCATGTGTTAATAAGCACTGTTCTCCTGGCTCACATGCACACATGCACACACACAACACACACACGCACACACACACTCCGCACTCCACAGGCCCTGCTCTACTATGGTGGGATGCTAGCGTACTTTTGGCTCTTAGCCACTCCTGCTGTAGGCCTCGTATTTGGTACCTATTTGTTTATGTCCGTGACCTACGCGGGCGTGCACTACGATGAGGCCTTCTCCTCCCTGCGCGTTCCCCACTACAAGTCAATGACACGCATGCACATCACCAGGTGGGTGTGGGTGTAGTGAATGTGTGTGTGTGATTGTGCGTGTGTGGGATTGTGCGTGTGCCCCACTGCAGCTTAATGACACGCATGCACGTCACAAGGTGGGTGTGTGTGAATGCATGTGTAGGTATGTAATTGCGCGTTTGTGAAAATGCATGTTGTGGCTAGGCTGTTTTTTTTCTGGCCGCTGACCCCAAGTCAACAGTGCAATTGCACACTGTCACGTGTTTGGTCAGCATGTGACGTGTGGTATATTGACTCAACACTCTTGTTGGTCCATGTGTACTGGAGGACCGACAATTGTGCACATGTACTAACATCAATTTGGTTATTTGTAGGGTTGGCTGCCAGAACCATATATATTTGCGGTGTATATACGATATTCATGGGATCTCATCAAATTTACAGTCATACTTGGCGTAAATATACGGTTCTTGCCATTCTTAGTTATTTGGTCACATTTGGTCATTCATTTCATCAGCAGACATACATTCACAAGCACAAGCACACACACACACACATACACACATTCTCTCTTCAACTCTCTCTCTTTCTCTCTCTCTCTCTCTCTCTCTCTCTTTCTCTCTCTCTCTCTCTCTCTCTCACTCACTCACTCACTCACTCACTCACTCACTCACTCACTCACTCACTCACTCACTCACTCACTCACTCACTCACT
>Ga0307947_1001300_pt1 | contig 19521 bp, 25 predicted proteins | sample OrgLakmetagen232_FD_201840 | JGI IMG/M metagenome (GOLD analysis project Ga0307947, IMG submission 201840) | Saline water microbial communities from Organic Lake, Antarctica - #232 | ecosystem: Environmental > Aquatic > Non-marine Saline and Alkaline > Saline | place: Antarctica: Organic Lake...
CGCGACAGAGAGACAGAGAGAGAGAGAGAGAGAGAGAGACACAGAGAGAGAGAGAGAGAGAGAGAGAGAGAGAGAGAGAGAAAGAGAGAGAGAGAGACATATGTATGTTATTGCAGTCATACGTATACCTCCTGCAACTGTAAAGAGTCTGAATGCTCAAGAACCTAATGCAGCAAAGTAGAAGGCTACACTGGAACTCAAACAACATGCATCAAGGGAACGCTTCTCACTGTATTCCTTTTTCAGAACTTGAGAGCAAAACGCCACCGCACTGCAGGTGATAATATCTGCGACTGCGTGTTTGATACCGCAGCGGCAAAACATGCTTGCCCCGTAAAAGGACCTCACTGCATACAAAATATTCCATCCATGCAATACAACCTTTTAGGCCAACCAACCGCGATCATGATTATTTCAAATCTTAGCAATCGAGTTCCCTCAAAATTGTTGCACTCCTTGTTGGTCACATCAACACCCACCTTGAGCATCTCATTAATGACACCACACTCCATGTCCACAATGACAGATCGCGCCTGGGGGGAAGCAGGCACGCGCAATGCAGCAGCAGCAAGAGTAAATTGTAGTTATATATGGCTTATGATATATGATACAGGATTGCATGAGTGTAGACATTCTGTCATGAGGCAATAGAGCTCACAGAGTACGGACAGCAAGAGCATGCGCTAAGTGATGTTGGAAAATCTAATCAATGGTGTTGCAGCAATTTAAGGCACTAGAGCAGTGCTTAGTTGGGCCCAAGGATCTCCTCTGTCTGCTGACAGTGAAAAAGATTTTACATTTCCCGCCAATATTGCGGAATACATTTCCGTAATTCATTCATAGGGCAGTGTGTGTATCACTGATGAGTTCATTGTGTATCACTGTGTGTGTATCACTGAGGAGTTCATTGTGTATCACTGAGGAGTTCATTGTCCTGATCCAGAGCATGGTTGCAAATGACACACACAAGGCTGAATGGTTTGAACACAAGAACCATCGAGTGAGCTTAGCATGCTTACACATGCCAGCATCCTCCTTGCTTGAAACATGCAACTGGCGATGGCTGAGATCACTTTTTCGTTGATGGCTGGGACCTCCTCTTTATTGATGGTTAGAAAGCAGGGCTCTGTTCCACATGTACTATCTACCTACTAATATGCACGTGTACAGTGTATAGCAGCACACAACACATTTGCTGCTACAACCATACCTTGAGTGTGCGTATGGACCCAAGCCCATCCCCGACTGGTATGTTGCGATGTGGCTCCACGCGTGTGTCAACATTTCTGAAAAAACTGTTGAGGAGGGGGAAGGGGAGTAGCGAAGCGTCGCATTGTCTGTTTGCTTCCCAGTGTGGCAACTGAGTGCCTTGCTTCATGCGTGCGACAATGTTGGGCAGTTTCATCTCTCCCTCCTCAGAGCAGCAAAGACTCAGTTCCTATGCAACATACTTCATGAACACAGACACCCAGCATTTAGAGCATCAGGATCAATAACATCCAGAGCTATGCAGGCAACAAATTGAGTGGAAGTATATTAAGCACTCTATGTTCTTTCATCAGTTCAGGTAAAGCTCAGGTAACCAGTCCTCATATTCATATAGCTGGCATGAAGAGCTTACACAAATAAGCACACATACACACACACACAGGTGGCACATGCAGGACACTCAACCTCACCTGCTCAAAGGTTCATCATAGCCTCCTTTATTGTTGTATGCCGCATGCTCACGGAGAGCAAGCTCCCAGAAGCGGCATCCAATTTGGTTACCGCATTGTCCAACTGCTTACAATTAGTGTTAAGTAAGCAGCAGTGTGCATATGTGTGTATGTGAGTGTGTGTGAGAGTGTGTGCGTGTGTGTGAATGTAAGTGCGTGTGTGTGTATGTCTATGTGTGTGTGCATATGTGTGTATGTGTGTGTGCGTGTGTATGTGTGTGTTTGTATGTATATGTGTGTGTGCGTGTGTGTATGTGTGTGTGTTTGTCTCTGTGTGTGCGTTCTTGTTTGCGCGTGTGTGTGTGTGTGTGTGTGTGTGTGTGTGTGTGTGTGTGTGTGTGTGTGTGTGTGTGTGTGTGTTGTATGTGTGTGTGCGTGCGTGTGCTTGTGTGTGCTTGTGTGTGCTTGTGTGCGTATGTGTGTGCTTGTGTGTGTGTGTGCGTGTGCGTGTGTGTGTGTGTGTGTGTGTGTGTGCGTGTGTGTGTGTGCGTGTGTGTGCGTGTCTGTATGAGTGTGTATGTGTGTATGTGTGTATATAAGTGTGAGAGTTTCAATGTGTGTGTGTGTGTGTGTGTGTGTTCCTGAACCTTGGAGGGTGACGAGCTCTCGAGGCATCAATTGACATATTTATTTTAACATAAATTAACGAATACAAAAAGTCAAAGTTGAAAGTTATGGCGACTTGGGATTTATGTCAGTTTTCAGAGGGTCAACCCTGGACCTTGTTCAATCGATGTATTTACGTCAATATTTTTTCTATGTTTTTGCAATTTATTCCAAGTCGCCAGATTGTTGAAGGTGGGTAACGAGCCACACCCGTCCATTTCCTAGTTGTCTACAACATCTATAAAATGCCAAATGTGTAGGTTCGGGTAAAAGTGGATGAAAGACGTGAGCGTGATACTGCTTATTCTTACAAATTAAAGGTGTTCTTAGGCTGCTTAAAGCTATACTTCTTAGGGACGTGTCCTTGCAAGGTACAATGGTGATTCGTCGCTCTTTGTTTTTGCTTTAGGTGGTGATGATATCAAGCCATCATCTGAAAGCGCATGCGTGTTCCACGGGTTCTGGCTCTTTTCCTCGCTCCTCAAATAAACAAATCCTCCAGCCTCATAGATGCTATACTGGTTACTCCCGTCTCCGCAAAAGCATCAAAAATAAATATCGGGTGAACCACAGCAACACCGCCACCAAAAGATCTTGACAAAGATTGACGTGACGTTCCACCTTGATAAGAACAATTACCTATCTGATACCTTCTCTGGTATTAGACCTCAGAACCCACGAAGGTGAAAACTATGCAGGCAGGAAGTCAAAATTCCATATTGAATAAGGAAACGGAGCCGCCTGGGTATCAAGTAAAACTCTTCCTGAACTGAAACAAAGGGATGCAATCAGAGGGATGTAATCAATGGGGATCAGGCTTGGTCTGCAACCGGCTTCTGATGAGGCTTGTTGACAGTATTGGAAGGTATGGATACTTATCCTACTTGAGCAGCTTAGTTGACAGAATGCACGTGGAGCTTGGTCTTTACATGCTTCTGCAGCGAGGAGGGCGCACAGCACAGCATCTGGACGGCTTAGTGTAGATCTATTTTTATCCTAGAAGTGAGGCAGAAAGAGTGAAAAGGCACATTTCTTGTCTCAGCTGTTCCAGAAGTTTTGACACTCCGCATAGCCAGCCGTTTAAACTTGCTGCCAAAATTTATGGAGACAAAGCAAAACTTAAGCCTATTTGCTTGCAGCGTTTATGATCATGCTGCCTGCTAAAGAACATCACAAGGATCTCTGCGCCATTCTTCAAGAGACCTCACACATTCTTTTGGGTGTAGGTTGCACCGTCTACAACAATCACACGCTGCAGTTTTCAAGGAATTGGGTCTTGATTCTCAAAATTATGAAGCTTGCCTCCAAGCTCCAAGTGCACTTTGTCAACTACGCTTCTAAACTTGTCCATGCCAAATATTCTCTTCCCAGGACCATCAAGATTGTAAACACTAATTCTCATAAGAAGCCAAAACCCGGCCGACCCTCCTAATCCCCACTAACCCTAAAGAGGGAGGCGGCTGGACTAACAACCTGGAATCTTGCTATTTTTACATTTGAGGTACAATCATTTTCACCTCACTTCATCAAAATGGGACCGATTTGTCTCTGAATGGATTGGAATTGTAAGCATGTGCTCTATCTGGCTGTACAGATTGACAGCAGGCAAAACTCAACGCATAACATCCTAGTTAAATACTCTACCCATGGGATATGGCACGTTTGCTTATTTGCATAAATTGCAACCATAAAGTTACTACCGGCATGGATTAGGAACTTCCTAATAGGACAAATCAGCTTTGAAAGGATATAGTTTTGTATCCTACACCACCTCATGGATGCAGAAACACAACATTTCATCTGGAGAATAAAATTGCTTTTCAGTGGGGATCAGGTGGTCGGGAGGCAAAGGCCTGCACACCACCAGGAGTATTGCTCAGATACTCTGGGGGTTGTGTTCAATGTCTTGTCCGTTTGTATGATTTTTGTTGCGGATCTGAATGCATATAGGCTCAATGTTTTCATGAGTGCTGTGGCATGTAGACAAGTAACTCCGAGGCTATGGAGTGGGTTCCTTGTGTGGCTGCTGTAGATGGTGCCTGTTGCTCCTAGCAGGATGGTGTGAAGGGTTTTGGGGTGTTCAAGTAAACGAGTATTAGCAGCGTATATTGTTCTCGTGCCTTGTTTCCTGCTTGTTGAGTAGGGAAAGTACCTACACAGTACTAAATTTGATTAAATAAATATCGCATTTGTTTGATTGTATGTCTCTGAGGCCATATCTCTAGAGGCTATGTCTCTAGAGACTATGTCTTTAAGGCTTGGTTTCATAGCCAGGGGAGGGGGTATGAATTGGCAGCACCATCTGCTAGGCTGTCACTGGCAATTCTCTCGCATAAATGGCTGAGTTCAATACGTATGTTGGGTTTCGTTTGGGGCATGATTGCTGGGTCGGAGTAACGCACTATGACTGCGCAATCATAGTGCATGCATCTGGCTTGCTAAGTTTTCGTCGCTGTTGTGCATTGAGGTTGGAAGGTAAGAGCCAGGTTGGAATCAATCCTACCAGTGTCTCCACAGAAGGGCGTATAATGCCTTGTTATTGTACCATGTTGCACGATTCCCTACATCTGCTTGTACTAGCAGGCAGGCACCCTGTGTACTTGTGAGCGTGAATGTAGCAGCACGTTGTAAAATGCATACTCTGGTGTCAGATTGAAGAGTGGTTAAAACTAACCAGCTCGGTCGAGCTCCAATAGAATCTAACCGCCTCTACTGCCCTACAACGATGCCCAGTTTGTCTTATGGTAGTTTCTGCCCACGACCCTCCTCTTAATCTTTGTTAGGTTTACAGCTTATATTTGGTGGTGGGGGGCTCTCAGATGCTGGCACTGGCGAGTCTTTCCCTGGTGAAGGACTTAACACTGAGGTCGTCACACTCCTGCCTGGCATCAGATGTGTCTGGTGTTGCCACTTTTGAAGCTGAGTGCCTAGCCCTTTTCTCGCGTTTTTGGTTTGTTTACAAGCTTTTTACAGGCTTCCGCTCAGATGCCCCCCAGAGGCATATACAGGGACGCAGCCTTAACTTCTTAGTGTTGGCTTACCATGCTGGCTGAGTTGTCACTACCGGTAAATCGTCTTTGTACTTCATTATGAATCAGCCATAAGCGAAAAAAGGCTATCATGATGAGAAGCAGTGTGCATTGAAGAAAGGCTCTGATTAAGACCAAACACGTGCTCACACACTGGCAAGCAAGCCAGCATCCAAATTTAGAGGAAATTTGGCACACAATTGGCACACAACCACTGCTGGTTTCCCTATTCATTTGGCAACTGTTCCCTTAATAATTGTGAAAGTGAACAATCATGAGCCAAGTAACAATGTTGTCAGTTGTCAGTGCTAACAACCTCCTGATACTCGTTCATCTACTTTTTCTTCTACTTGGTCTCTGCTGCTGGACCTGAAGCGAGGCAGATGGAGAGCGTGACAAGCGCTGCATGTACGATTCAAGCACACTGCCTCTTTGGGACGGCAATTTCTGTTTTGAGGATCGGAGCGCATGGGGACTGCGAGCTGCGGAGGTAGCCCCCAAATAATGCTGCTCTTCCTGGTCCCAGTCTGCTGTAGCAGCAGTGCTACTGCCGTTGCTCTGCCTTGCCTTACTGTCATCAAGTGGACTCAACAGACCGCTCGTCTCTTTAGCTGCTTGCCTCCCGCGCTCAGCCATGAACAGCCGAGGCTTCAGACGTCTCTGGTGCAGTGCCAGTCTACGAGATGCCTGTAGGCCGCCCCCTAAGCTCTTGGCTCTGCTGTCTTTGAACTTGACAGCCTGTAGTGTGCCCTCTAGGGCTTGCGTGGTCCTAGCATCCTTGTACCTGCGAAGGAAACAGTTCACACTGCGCATGTTCTTGTATTGCATCTCAATCATTTTGTACTGTCGTTTCAGCAAAAAAGCAGAAAAGCAATAGGAGAGGGAGAAACGTCGCAGCGGCTGGCGCCATGAGCCTACAAGTTGCAAGAAGGTTCTAAATTTGGGCTAGCAATACTCTGTCTTGATTACCTGACCATTACCAACCTGTTCTGTACGTGATTGCCTTTGAATCATATATCCCGGGAGCAGCACTCACGTGTAGGTGTGGATCCAAGCAAGCAAACATACACAACTGCACATACACATAAACACACATCATCCAAGGGAAACGATACTTCCCTTTGCCCCTAACATGCAAGTGGCTCCCACCTCAGCAAAAAACACAAAAGGAGCCCTCAAAGCGCACCTGAACCAAAATCGCAGTGGCGTGCCCCCTAATCCCAAAGCATCACGCAGCTGGCTGGACAAGAACTGAGAGAAGGTGGCATCTACATCCTGGGATCCACTCATGAACGCCACAAACGTTGGCGGGCGGGACTTGATCTGCACAGCAAGCAGGGAGGGCACGTGTAGATCTGTGTGAAGTGAGGAAGCGTAGTTGTCCGGAAGTAAAATTAGTAGCTGCGCATAAGTGACATGCTTCAGTTCTTACATTTGCCGTGACACCTTTTTTGACAGAAATTTCACCAGAGCGTATTCTTCCAACTTGCTTTGTGGCTTTCAAGGGCGCAACGAACTCAAATTTAAAAGTTGGTTTGCACGCGCCTGTGAATCATACACTCAACCACATATACGGGCTCATGGCAGGTTGATGTAAGTATGTGAATTGGTTAGCCATCCATATCTGCAGCAGCCTGGACCAAAGCAACAGTTCAATACTAAGCCATTTTTGCCTAAAGCTCAGCAGAGTTCTCTCCTCGCGCATTAATGTGACGTGCCTTCAAAAACTCACTTGGGTGAGGTATTTCAGCCTGGCCACTTCTCGGGCAATGCCTCCTCCCCCTGCAACTCGCGCTCCCAGCTTGCCAAGGAACCGGTTCAGCCGGCCAGTACTGATTCTAGGTTTGACGTGATGATGTAATAAAGCGTGAGGTCATTGGCTGCAACGAGGAGGGCTGTGTCACAATTCTATGTGTATCCGTGTCTCCAAAGCATGTAAGTGCAAATTTACTGCAAAACTACCTGCAGTGCAGCTACATGGTCTTGTATGAAAAACAGGAGCGGCAATTTATTTGCTGAAGCATGCAAGGCACCAGCCCCTGACCACGGCAAGCCTTCATCACATCTATTGATTATCCAGCTCCGCAGCAGCTGTCTGGAAATGCTTCATACATTCATACATCATCACGACACAGTCCCATTTCAAAAATGCAAGTAATCAATTTCTACAACAGACAAAGATATAGCATGCTGTGCTCAGAAACAAGAATCCGTTCCAACAAGAGTCTGTTCCAGTAATTAAGGTGCTTTCCGGGCAACAGGCACCTTTCCTCATTGCACACGTTGTGCTGACCATTTATTCGTAACATGTGGCGTTGACCATTTGCCTACACCCTTGTACAGAAAGTTTACACATTGAGCCTCGCATATCTTCATCCTGTGCTATTCGACATCCTTGTACTACATCCATTTCCAGATGCCAATTTTCCTACAAGCACATGCTTGCCCAACCATTCAAGCCCCTCAACACTTACACCCTCCAACCTCATCCATCGACAAAGAATAAGTAGCAGCATGCTTCCCATTTTCTTTCTCTCATCCTCTCTGATGATAGCAAGGCAAATCCTGCTCACCTTCTGTCCCAATCCTGGTACGATTGTACCACAGCATCCAGCAGCTGATCAATGTTTTGCCCACTGCGCGCCACAATGGGCACCACAGGTGGAATGCCAGCATCTAACAGCCGCTCCTCCTGCAGTGTGTTGATGCAAAACAACGGTATAAAAATAGCACGCAGTACTGTGCGCTGTGCGCTGCTTAACACTGGGGACACCAAACACGCAGGATGCCAGCATCTATCAGCCGCTCGTCCTGAAAAAACAATCGCTAGGGACTGATCAGCTTTCTGTCATCTGTGCCCCACCAGATGCACCACAGACAGAAAGCCTGTCTGTATCAGCCGCTCATCCTGTTAAAGAACGGCGCTGATCGGCTTACCTTCTACCCACTACACGCCACTAAAAGCACCATACAGGTAGAAAGCCCGCACCTGGCAACGTCACCCTGATTGCTACGCACTGCTGGATATATTATAGGTGGCTTGAGAGCATCCATCGGTTTCCTTTACAAGAACAATGATACATTAAACAGAAGATTTAGACGTCACAGAAAGGCATCCAAGCAGTGTCCAATCAAGAGGAGCAACATACACACCATGCAGGCGCGCAGTGTCTTCAAGTACAGCTGCTGTTCTTCCTCCCCTTCAAGCGCATCCATCTTGTTTGCAGCAATCACCAGAGCCTTGCCATTGTTGAGCACATGACGGCTGACCAGGGACAGCTCGCGAGAGCTCATGACCTGTGTACGTATGTGTGTATGTTTGTGTGTGTGTGTGTGCGTACTTGGCATGCCTCACCAGAGACAGCCAAAAAGAGTGAAATGCATGCAATCATTTGTCAGCTCCTCGTCACGGTGTTGTGATCTGTGCATATATGGACCATATGGACATGCTTGTGCGTGTGTGTGTGTAACTGCATTAGTGTATTTCAGAATGTCAGTTCAATGCGTCATACTGTAGTTGGTTCGGATCATTTCTGGGAGCAGCACTCACCTTTTGAGACTTGAGTGCTATGGCCACATCCAGGACTAAAACAATCACGTGAGCAGAGGCCATGGCACTCAGAGCTGCCTCACGTGCCACGTCCGCTACCTCACCTCCCACGTCATCATACGAGGACACCTGTTGTTCGAGGAGGCAGGAGAAGGGTGGCACAAGGACAGCAAGATTTGTGTATAGGTGTGAGAGCACCTGTTGGTTGCAGCCACAGAAAACAGCAGACGCTGCCATACAAGGACATGCCTGTTCGAGGAGGCAGGGCGGAGCATTCTGAACAGAGAGCAGCGGATTGTGAACGGGGACGAGGGGGCATGTATGGTGCAGGGAGTAAATACTAACCCCTCCGCGCAGAGGACAGCAGAGGACAGTGTGCGGCCATGTGAGGGCTTCGTGACTTTGGAGACGGGCGGATGAGAACCAGAGGCAGTAGCCATACAGCCTGAGTTGCTGATACGCACCAAAAGTCAAGGAACGCAGCTTCTTGCAGGATAGGCAATTAGGTAAAAAGCATCGTCCTCATTACTCAAAAGCATTGTACTAATGACAGAGACACAGCCCAAGTGCTTGAGAAATACCAGAATACTCAGACACTGCAACTGCCAAGTCATTAGTTAGCACATATTCACGTATTGTTTATTGCGGTTTACTCCAATCCTGACCTACTCAAGAGCTCAAGTAGAACAACTGCATAATTAACCTTTTCAACATGTAGCATATTCAGGACAAAATGATCAATTGTTGCAGCATCAAGTACTACTTCCTGCACCTTTCCTCACCTTTGTGGCTCCTACATACCCAGCTGTGTCCAACAGCTCAATCCTGGTGCCCTGGTGGTCCAGAGCAGCTCGCACCACATCTCGCGTTAAGCCTGGCTCAGGCCCTGCACAGGTGCAAGCAGAAGCGATACAGTACGTCTGCTTAGATATGCGCACGGGCATAAACGCATGAAATTTAAAAGAGGGTATTGGAGACAGCAGAAACAGAAAAAGGATTGTATGTCGACATTATACAATAATCTCAGCTGCGCATTGTACGCTCCACTGCTTGAAGCAATGCGTTGATTGACGCCATGCATGCCGGCCGTTGCATGCGGTGCGCTGATTGCCATTTGTGTGTGCACACAAGATACAATTGTACTCATCTGGGTAGAAAGAAACAACACCGCAGCAACGTTTTGTGCGAGAAGCCAACGACGGAAAGCACACCTGTCAAAACACGCTCCTCGCCAAGCAACGTATTCAGCAGCGTGGACTTGCCCTGCACATTGACAGATGCATCACAGTGAGCACGGTGCCACACAAATAAAACAGAGTTGTTTAGGCAGAAAGAATTAGCCTGCGTGCTGCACACAATATGCAAAACCAATTTCTACCTAAGCTCCGCCTTGCTGATCACAACTCCGCACTCACCACATTCGGTAATCCCACAATGGCCAAACGAATGGCATCATTTCCTGTAGCCCCATGCTCTAGCACCTGCACGCTCCCCTGCTCTCCTCTGACCACCTCCAACTGCTGCTCCACCCTGCTCGCCCTCTCGTCTTCCATTCCTCGCCCCCTACCACTACCAGCTGGATCTTCTGACACGCCCTGCAAAAGTCAACAGGAAAGCAAGTCACGCCGCAGTCTCAATGCCAATTTTGCGGTAACAGAAGTTGCGTTACAAAAGTGACCACTGAAAAGATATAAAATTGCGGGCTGCACCTCAGCTGACTCTTATGTTTCAAGCATGCCAGCACACCTGCATAGGAGCAAGCCGGCTACCGTTTTCTCGGCCGCTGCTCCCTCCTTCACAACCCCCTTCTAGCACCACTCCCGCCTCCCATGTTCTGCTATCGCCTCGGACAGGAGCGGCAACCGTACCCTCCAAAGCATTCTCCACAAAAGCGGCTTTCAAGTTCTCTGTTTCTGCCCCTCTTCCTGCACTTTCCGCTTCTCTGCCTGCCTCTTGCCCCACACTTTGCTGCAACAGCTGTTGTGCATGGAGGTCGTGGGCCAGCAAATCAGGGGTATCCTCGGCCGTCCTGGGCGTGAGCAGCATTGCCTCTGCAGCCACACGCTGCCGCCAACGATCAACGTGAGGCTGGATGGCGGTGTAGAGATCAGCCATCCCTTCGCCTGAGCTGCGCAGGAGTAGGTAGGGTAGAAGTGCCGTGTGATCATGGTAGCCATATGAGTGTGGCAGCAATGGATACGGCAGGTGTGACTGGAATCAGGAATGAGCACGTCTATTTGTATGGCACTTGAAGTCTGAAGTGCACAGACAAGAAAGCCGCAGACATAAGTTGGGTACATAAAGAAAAAAAAGCAATCGGCACACAATGTTGAGTTTAGGCAGAAATAATCTAATTTACGATAGATTCCTCCCCTACAAGGTACTTTAACCGCAATTGTAGCCACTGAGTGGCCTCTCAAGTTGTTCTTACCTTGCAGACAGGGCAACAGGCTCTCCAAAGCCTAACCGCCAGCTGTCAGCTATTGTAAGCTCTATATCTGTGGTAAAGAACGAGAGAAAGAAAGATTGGAGGAACAAGAGCGTGGTGCCTGCCAGGAGGTGTCTTTTCTCTGCAATCCTTTTGATTTGAAATTGAAAGATATCCCTATCTATTTGTAGAGTCGGCAAGAGTGCATATGAGATATCTGAACACAATACAATACTATACTCATTAATCACAAGGCGTGTTATCACACAGAAATATTCCAAATACCTCCTGCTATTTATGGCAACACATGCACGTGACAAGTACCCGGACAACTTTGTATGTTATAACATAAAAAACATGCACGTGGCTTTGGGCAACTTTGTTTATTCAGTCCAAGAATCATTGAACCTTGCAATTTTGAGCTCTGGCCCTATATACAAGTCCAATGCTGCTCATAACATTTCAAGCATTGATACGTATGAAGCACGCTTATTAAGCTCAGTTACGCCGCAACCTTCTGCATGTGGACTGGGTTAGCAGCATGCAGGCTGCAAGAGCACCTTCTCCTCAAACCAACCCAGCACAGCCACTAGGAAGTCTGTTTTGCCCCAAAACTTCCTCTCCTCATTTTTGATCCTCATGGATGTGCATAGACATTAAACTTGGGCAGGACCCTTCTTCTGTAAGATGAATTGGAGCATATAAGCATCTGCAAACGCTTAAGCTCAAGTGCGATTGCCCCTCTTACATGATGCTCCCTTGATTATTTGCTGGGGAAACCAAACATGGTGCTCAGTATCTAACTTAACAGGAGGCAAATAATAATGAATACCCAAATTTCTAAGAAATTTGTGAAGTCCGGGTTTTAACCGATTCGGTTGGAAGTACTTTGGGCCTGAATAGCTCCGCGGTCGGGCGTCCCTTCCGCGTAAGATTCTGTAGACAATTGTGGCAGGTGCCGATCTACAGGTCTGTTGAGTTTCGTGGCAAGCTGTGAGGGTCGGACTTTTGGTGACGAGAAGGGCTGCAGAGCGGCGCGTTGTGACGGCCTCAAAATGCGGAATTCACTGTTTCGATTCTTACTTGATTCCGTTCAGGAATCGTGCAGTTATCATGCGCCGTCGCTTTCTGTGCCTGCATGGAGACCTCCGAGGAGGGATTTTTGGTCCGTGACTTTTTCGAGCATTTTAGTGCCGCTGATTAAAACTATCATTTTTTGTCTACTGCTTGTCTTCCTGACTTGTTTGCTACAGACTCTGTGAATTTTGGAGAGTGCATCTGACACTTCTAAATATGCCGGCCTGGCACATGAGAAAAAGGCAGGACACAGTCATGTGTCGCAAAAAAATCTACTCAAGTAAAAACTCAAAAAGGAATTACAGCAGCCTGTGTGCCAGACCTGTGGGACAAATTAAAATACGTTCAGCTGTTGCAGCGACTCTGGCAGGCTAGAATCAGAGGGTTGCATGGAATAATTAAGTGGGGATCCAGGCAAAGAGGGTCAGGTGTTGTCAAACTCAGTAGAAAAATACAAGTTAGACTGTGTTGACTTGCAATGCAGAAGCAGGGAGGGCACGAAAAAGGGAGCGCTTGAAAACGGAAACAAAACACACAAAAATGACCGCGTCGAAATTTGGGCGGGCGGAGCCCTTCTATTTTAACAAAAGAAATGCATCAAATCACTTCTGCATGCACAGTGCTGTTTTTGCTGCTAAATCATTAACACGCGCCGATTTCTTGGCATTGTCTTATAAACAGGAGGGTGGTATAAAAGACCAATTGACCAGGATAAGTTCATAATGCAAAGCGGCGTGTACTACGCGATGAGTGCTCTTTTACTTTATACGAGCTCAGAATTTGAGGGACCTGAAGTTTTAGGGACGAATTTAGACTACAGTGCCGCCTTCGCCTCTATGCACTTTACCATATTGACTTTGTAGAGGCTTAATTAGTGGATCCCATGTGCTCCATGTTACACTCTCTATGAAAAAGGGACACAGGAAAATGGTGTGCGGAAGTGATAAGTTTCAGCAGCACTCAAACGTGCGGAGATTTATACACAGAGATATAATTGTCACTCCATCTCTGAAACTGATTAACTTTGTTGTAAATGCACCTCTCCTTTTCCATTAAAATGTGGGGAGAAGCATTCACCAAGTTTATCCTTTATTGCTTTGTCTCTTTCATTATGTATGCTGAACACTTGCAACAAAGTGGCATGTACTCACTTTGCCGAGCTCTTGCCCCCTCTGACTTGTTGGCCACCAGGATAACCTGGTCTGAGTGTGGCATGGCCTTGTGCAGCCACGCCGCCAGTTCCTCATCAGAAGCAAGGATTCCATCCCTGTGCGTGTGTAGCACTGGTTGTCAGTCAAAATGCCCCCGCGCTGCTAGCAAGCTTGAACAAGCAGTTCTATTATATCTCATATCAGGGGAATGCAATTGCATCATTGCACAGGCACATGGGATAATGCCATGCAGTAAAAATGCTCTTTGCTTGAGGAAATTTTCAATAGAGTGGCGCTTCACCACATGCCGTCGTTTTAGAGTTACGAACCCGCACAACAGCAATTACCTCCACGCCCTCACCTCGCATCCACCACCATCATTGCCATATGGACTTTTCTTAACAATTCTGCTGTGATGGAAGCAGCTCTACCCTGTAGTTGGAGGGAATGGAACAAGGCAGTACAGTGTTGCGCGCTCTGCCTTGAATGCAGTGCTTCACAATTGGTCTTCTTGCGGTTTGCATCCCTCACTGCACGCCTTCATGCAGACCAGCGGTTTTTGGCACAGCTTGCAAATAACCGTCCCTGAAACCTTATACACAAGGCTTATGGTTGTGTCCAAAGACCGTAAGTGTTCGCAGCAAAGTCCGGATAATGGCCAACCTCCTAATTCAAGTACCTGTATAGAGTCCTCCTGCATGCTAGGCTCCATGCCTGACGTGTCCATCACCCTGAACACCAAGTCCCCCAGCTGCCCTGTCTGCTCTTGCCAGTCTCGGGTGACGTGCGAAAGGGGGGTGTTGTGCACCTGTAAGAAGGAGGATTAGCACGGTTGTAAGCACGACTTGAACAGAAGATGTTTTCCACTTGTGAAGCAACTTATTTACAATCTCTGCACTGAGCAGAAGAGGGGCCACCTAATAACTTGATATCAAGAGCCTCTTAAGAGACGCAACACCCACCACAGCCGAACGCTTTCGGACGAGCCGGTTGAACAAAGCAGACTTGCCAACATTTGGTCGCCCTACAAGAGCCACCTGAGGGAACATAACCATTTGCGTGCTTCAAAAGACTAGAGGGCTGCTGCTACTGGACAAGTTGGGCACTTGAGGAATGCATTCAGCAAAACACCTTGGAAGCAGGGCCACATCACCTTTGGAAGCAGGTCCACATCACTCGTGCCCGGCTCCCTCTTTTCTCTACCAGCTCTCTTCCTCTTTGCTTGTTGAGCTTCGTCTGTTCGCTGCGTGGTACGGAGGCTTGCGTGCGGGATGTGCACGCTGTGCGCTGTGCTCAGGTAGGCTGCTGCTGCTGTCGCATAATGCCTGAGTCCTCTGCACCCTCCTTGCTGCAGGAACAGCATCATCTTGGTTCATGCAAGCAGGGATATCTTTAACTAATGGCAAGTCCTCAGGCAACTGATATTTCGGTTGAAAGGCACTTTTAATCTATTTTTCTAGGCACGGCAGTAGTCAGCGGTCATGGCACCTCAGGTTTCTCCTCTGGGCTTTGCTCTTCAGAGCATGGGTCTGAGGAGCCCCAACGGGGCTGGGCAGGCTCCTGTCATCTCTCCCTCCAGCATCGTCGCTGCGTCCCCAGCGGAGAAGAAGAAGATTGAGCTCTTCTCAGCGGTGCGTCTCAAGAGAGGAGGGGGGGGCTCTTTTGTCGCAGGCTCGCGCGAGAGGGAGCTCCTGAGCATTTCACACTCAGTCCTGTGAAGAGACCTCTGACTTTGGTCGAAGCAGTAAAGACTGACCCGTTCTGCTCTACCTTGATCCTTGCAGGAGTACTACGCGTGAGTGTAGGGTTGGAAGAAGGGGCAGGAGAGAACCGCAAGAGAGAGGCTCGATTACTGATGCATGCAAAACAGACACGATGCGCCCTCCCCTCCTTCTGGCATGCAACTTTCTATACCTCTGACGATGTGTGGGAAAAGGGAGGATTGAGAGGCTCGATGGAGAGAGGGAGAGAGAGGCTCGTTCGATGCTCTTAAGTCGGCAAACTTGATTTCTGCATCGATTGCTTGCACGTTGGTTTGTCCATCACTGTGCGCGGATGGCATGTAGTTGTATCCATTATCCACTCATGAGCTTCGCGTATGCTGCATTGCTATCTGCACACACACACACACACACACACACACACACACACACACACACACACACACACACACACACACACACACACAACACATACATGCACGCACTCTCACGCACACTCACACATACACGCGCACACACACACACACACACACGCATATGCACATACAATGTGCATGCATTTGCGTGTGTGCGCACGTACTCTCTCTCTCACACACACACACACACACACACACACTGCAGGACATGTGCTGTCGGTGGTGCCATTGCCTGTGGAGGTACCCACACTGCCGTCACGCCATTGGATGTTGTCAAGTGCAACATCCAGGTGGACCCCAAGAAGTACGGAGGCATTGTCAATGGCTTCAGCACGGTGGCTCGTGAGCAGGGCATGGCTGGCATCATCCGAGGCTGGTTCCCCACATTGATGGGCTACTCAGCCCAAGGTGCCTTCAAGTTCGGCCTGTACGAGTATTTCAAGAAGTGAGTATGCTGTTGAGATAGAGAGAGAGAGAGAGAGAGAGAGAGAGAGAGAGAGAGAGAGAGAGAGAGAGCGCGATTGCTGCGATGAGGAGGTTTAAGGAGCTTCCTGTTTGCTTTTGAGCTACCTGAATTCTTACCATTGCTAGTGATCACCTTGTGGTTGCTGTTTTAGCGTGCTTTAGAATATATACACGTACACACACGTATCGACGCACGTGCAGATACGCACACACACACTCACACACTCTTCAGCCCCTGGCTCTCACACTTCCGCATCTTTGCACGCTTCATCGCAGGACCTACTCAGACATGGCAGGGGAGGAGGTGGCCAAGAAGTACCAGAACGCCATCTTCCTTGCAGGATCTGCCAGTGCAGAGTTCTTCGCTGACATTGCCTTGTGTCCATTTGAGGCTGTGAAGGTGCGTGCAGGATTAAAATAAGAATGCATGTTCCCCCGTCCTTACGCACCTTTATCATGCTTAGCCTGAGTGTGTGAGCCTGAGCAGCCTGCAGTCCATGGAAGTGGGGGCAGTTGTGAAGCAATGTTCAGCCAGCAATAAGCCATCCAGCCTTTATTAATTGTTTGTTTAACTTCTTGCTGCAGAGGGAAGCCACCTGGTATACGCTTGTACGCAGCTGCATCTTGTTCTTTAACCGCACCAACTACCTGTCGAACTCAACCTCATCACCCCCTAATCCTCGCCTCGCCCACCACAGGTCAAGGTGCAGACATCTCCAGGCTACGCCAAGGGCTTGACAGATGGTCTGCCCAAGTTCATTGCTCAAGAGGGCTTCGGCAGCCTGTTCAGGGGTGTGGTGCCCTTGTGGTGCCGCCAGATCCCCTACACCATGGTCAAGTTCGGTAGGTTGCAAGACTTGCGCTTATTGTATATCGTTGTCTGGGTGGTTTGTTCAATCTGTGATTAAGCTGGTACTAAATACCAGTTGGATTTTACCCCTGCCACAGTGTTTTGTGTTGTTGGTGTTATTCAAAAGGTCAAGAGTTTACAGGAGGCCTTGGAAACGCTGTCACTGACTCTGTGCTCACAGGTGCCTGTGCATTGCACATGACACACCATTTGCTTGCTTCACCCCTGTTGCCTGCAGGTGCCTTTGAGAACACCGTCCAGGCCTTGTACAAGTACGTCGTCCCCAAGCCCAAGTCAGAATGCTCCAAGGGCGAGCAGCTGGGTGTATCTTTTGGAGCTGGTTACATTGCCGGTGTGCTGTGCGCCGTTATCTCCCACCCTGCCGATAACCTTGTGTCCAAGATGAACGCCCAGAAGGGTGTGCCGGTGAGTGAGCAGGCTCGTGATGAATGGCAGGCAAGAGGGGCAAAGCGTGACATTGGCATCCTCAGCGTTTGCTAGCAATGTGGCCTTAATCATTCGGGAGTGACCCTGCGTGCGCCACACGACTCTGGCCGGCCACCGCTATTTCCACGCTGTCATCCAATTGATTTGTTTCGAAAGTGTCTCAGTGCAAAGCGTCAGAGCAAAGACACAACGGAGCAAAGGCACAAACCGGGAACTGTTTTCTGCTACCCCTGCTACCCCATTGAATGACCTCACCCCTTCTTGCCCACAGGCTGCCGATATCATCAAGGACATGGGCTGGACCGCCCTGTTCACCCGTGGGCTGGGCCTGCGTATCTTCATGATTGGCTCTCTCACAGGCCTGCAGTGGGGCATCTACGACGCCTACAAGGTGTCAGTGGGTCTGCCAACCACCGGCTCAGCCCAACCAGCAGCCCCACCTGTAAGTTTCTTTTCAGCTTTGCTTTGCGCATGCTGCTTATTGAGCACACACTGCTTTTTTTTTCTGTTCTGGACTCCGTCAATCGTGTTGTCACTATCGGCACAGATCCCTCTTTTCCTTATTTGCTCTGTGTGATTGAATAAGAGGGGGTTATCTGGGCAAAAGCCAAAACATGCTCCTTTTTGCATGAGAGGTGCAATTTTTCACACGTCATTTCATCAAATTGGACCCAACCCTAGCTTCAAACTGATGCTGACTTTATAAGCTACCCGAGCATGTGCTCAGATTTAGACAAGTCGCCCTGCGCACAGAATGACAGGACTAAAAGCACACGTCGTGCACCTGTACCCTAGATGGGTGCTTTCCAGGGGGAATGGCTCATTAATTTGCATATCTCGCCAACCACTTAGTCCTTTTGCCCCATTTCTCTTGCAATAATCTTGATTTACTCTAAGGATTCCATAACACCAAAAATCACTCAGTTTGGTGCGCTGGCTGGTCAGATACAGCATATGGCTGCTCAGAAAGTAGGGTTCACGCCGCGGCTACATAGCAGAGCTGAGCTTGAAACCTGCAAGTTATGGCCACCTGCCCTAGGAGCATGCAAAAAACATGCCCATTTTTGGCCTCATATAACCCCCTCTGTGATTGAATTGGGTTAAATTTAGGGGTTAAAAATTAGGGTCGTTTCCATTGCTTCCATGATGCATCCATAATGCAACCAACTCTCGCTGCAAATAACGGAATTTGCTACTTCCTCAGCATAATTAACGAGGTATGGAAGTGCTAATGTTTGGATAAGCATTACGATTTATGTGTCTGCAGACTTAGTGACACAAAATGACGTTTCCTTGGCAGCTAGGGTATACCAATTGTAGGTTAGCAAGACAGGTTTGTGACCAGGCTCAGTAGGTGTCAGTGGTGTCCAGGCATTGCACACTGCTTATCCTATTGATAGCGTGCATCACTTCCGACTGCTTATTCATACACATAACCTGTTCCCCACTCCTGCACAGGCCCCAGAGAAAAAGTAAGTTAGTACGGCACCAGAAGGTATGAGGAACTGAGCGACAGCAGGAGCCAGCCATAAGCATGCCCATCAAGCCTGGATGACGTGGTTATGCGATTCAGCTTATTATTTGCTATTATATCCTGTGAAGCAATTGCACCTTGTGCAAGCAGCAGAGGCACCTCCTTTGTAAGTTATAGACGATTACTGGTTCAAGATGGTTATGTTATTCGCTCGGTTCCCCCACAACCGATTTTTCCTGACGTCTCTGCACAGCTATCTACACGCTAGTGCAGCGCCCCCGCCCCTCCTTTCCCTTCCCTAGATTACTTTGCCATACTTGTTTTTTTCCTACAGAATTACTAGATCAGACAAGAACAGGCTGTGTAAAAGCTATCTGCCCCATCTGCAAGAAGCTAGAAGCTAGGGGTAAGGGTAAGGGTTACACAGCTATATCCGCCAGCGAGGGCAGTTGAGCTATAGCATAAGGGTAAGGGTAAGGGTTACACAGCTATATCCGCCAGCGAGGGCAGTTGAGCTATAGCATAAAAAAAGCCAGCTTCAAGAAGAGAAAGAGGCCAGACTGAACAAGACACCAGAAAAAGAAGCTAG
>Ga0307947_1001302_pt1 | contig 19517 bp, 15 predicted proteins | sample OrgLakmetagen232_FD_201840 | JGI IMG/M metagenome (GOLD analysis project Ga0307947, IMG submission 201840) | Saline water microbial communities from Organic Lake, Antarctica - #232 | ecosystem: Environmental > Aquatic > Non-marine Saline and Alkaline > Saline | place: Antarctica: Organic Lake...
GTTTTTCAAGGAGGGTTTTTCTGTTTTAGGCAGGAGTTTTCCTTTTCCCAGTCTTTTAGGTTTTTTTCCTTCATTCTGTCAGGCCCTTGCTGAGGACCGTGTAACAACCCCCACCAAAAAAAAAAAATTACAGTAAGAAAAAAGCAGTAAGTAGAGTCACGTAAGTAAGACTGACTTAGTGGCTTAAGGTCCCTGAACAGTTAACCAGTTGAAGTAATGTATCCCCGCCAAAGGTGTATACAGGTAGCTAAGTGTTAGTAACCGTTCTTAATTGTTGGCCACCTATTCAACCAACTAGCTGAACTGCTGACATGATAACGTTTATACATCGCCAATCTATGCGTGCGCTCATCGCACCCTCTGGCCTACACGCATATACTCACTATTGTAATATGCTACTATAATACTGACAAACCTTAAAACACATATGCCGACACCAGCCGGCGTTTGTTCTTACATATTGTGCACTATTACTTTCACTAGCCAGGGGTTGCATGACTACCAGTTTGCTCGCATCCGGAGCGGAACAGTAGGCCAAGGAAGAACTTGCTTGCTTGCATGAATTGATGAGCGGTACACGACGGCAAAAAGACCACGGAAATACCCAAATTATCATCCCAATCTTCTCATATGATAGTAGATGATGGAACGTTGGCGTAGCAGAAGCATAGATAGGTGGTGGACTATTTACAAGTAAATAAAAAGCAAAAGTGATGTGAGAGATATCACTTTGCTTCAATTCAAAAACTGGAGCTCAAGTGTTACACACTGAACTCTGCAGTTTGCTTAGGTGGTTTAAATCAAACATCCTGTTCCAAAATATGACAGCTGACCTGTATTCGTTCTTGCGCACATTTTTGAAGCACACAACAATTTGCAGATGTTTTGAAAAGCCACAACATTGCACGAGGCCAATCAGTTATCCTTTATAGAAAGAAAACAGAAACTACGCAGAGGCAGTAAAAAGCACGCTTTTCACGTTGGATTAAGGAAAATAAAGCCACTTTGGTACCGAGCACAATAAAACTCCTTTACCAACTGATATTTAGACCCTTGCTGTAACTTCATTAACATTTGCTAAATCAATGGCATGGACGAATCGTGCAAATTTTCCGGGGATTGCTACTTATGCGAGCATCGGTATTATTGTTTGGCCAGGGCAGAGGGGGTGCGTAGCTTGAGTCGTCGCCTCCTTCTCACGTGGGGAGGGAGGAGACGTTAAACACCTTTTTGGGCTAGCTTGGCAGTCATCGGATAGGTATGGCTCATACCTTATAAAACTGCAATCCATGCTTAAGCGGGAATGATTCGCCATCGACGTAGTTCCAATCACCTGCCGGTTCCAATCACCTGCCGGTTCCAGAGCAACTATGATTGCATCTGGCTTTCAAATTTTCGCCGCTATTGTGCGACGAACTTGTAAGGTAAGACTTTGTTTGTCTGTTCAATAAGCTGTCTGATTAATAACCTATTTTATAAGGCATTCAATAGCCGATAATAAGCTGACAAAATGTGTGTGCATTCTAAGAGGAACAATTAGAGGGGATCCTCAAAAGACCCTGTACTGTGTAAGGTGTAAGGTCTCTGATTTTCTAATTATTTGCCTAGTCATATTAACGTTTAACACAATGAGAGTGAGAATGTATGAGTAAGCGGTACCAAATCTGGGAAGGGTCAGCGGGGTCGACGCACACCTATAATGAATACAAGTATGAGCAGAGAGCGCACACTGTGGGGCTCCCACCAGGCACGGAGACAGAGACCTGGTAGAAGCATAAGGGGCAGCAATGCAATTACTAACTCACTCCTCTTCTGGATGGTTTTTCCACCTTATAATCCTTTCCTGGTCCAAAGGCACCACCAATTTTCATGATTGACACCCCAGACCTTTGGAAGAAATCCCCCGGGTTTCTCACAATGCCGATACCCATAAACACGATTCTTGTAGCAATCCAAAAAACCAAAGCAGCAATAAGAAAGTTTCAATGGAGTACAAACACGTGACTTACAAAGAATATTTTAAACGAGTTTGCATGCAGCAACAGTAATGAATCGTAATCGCAACATGCATTGCAGGAAGAAGCTTATATACAAGGTGCATCATACATACCGTACGCAGCTTCCCGCAAGAGACAATTGTGTTCATATAGGGTGCAATATCTAATGACGTGCAACACAACGAGGCTGACAAAAAAGATATGTTGTACGGCAAATGCGACAGGCAGGTTGCAAGCATACTGCTACATCCTGGCCCTGCAGGTAGCTCGCAGCTATTTATGAAGTTTGTATCTTTAAGCTCCCATCATACAGAGGTGGCACCAGCCAGGGCCAAGCAGCAAGAAAACCCAAGGACCTGGGGAGTGTATGGTTGAATGGATGAATTAGCAAAGATTAGAAGCTAAAATGATGTAAGTGTGCCTTAAAGCAGCAAGATTAGCCGTGAAAACATCGACGACAGTAGTAGTCAGATATAGGCCATGCGTCCTTACCTTCGGCATCTATTGTACGTATGCTCCGTTCATGTAGGGCTGGGAGGATTGCGGGTACTTTGCGTCCGGGACCTCGAACTGCTTGCCATGAGCTCTTTTGATCATCTCCTGCAAAGTTACACACAATGACAGATACGAATGAATGAACGAAAATTGCACAGATGAATGAAAGTTACACACGACAAACGGAAGTTACACACGACGAACGAAAGTTGCACACGACAACAGACACAAATGAATGCAATGCTCTATTACAAGGGGGACGAAAGTCTCAAAATCAAATAGATCAGAATTGCGCACCTTCTCCCTCTTAGTGTGAGAATACTGGCATGCAAAGTTGACCTGGAGCCAGGATTGCAAAGGAGAACACAGTATGAAACATGAACACACAGAAGTTCTAGCGCAACAAGCTGTTGCTATCATTTGGTTTGGTTACAGTTAGCAGAAAATTACTGCACACATGGCTTGCGACTGCTTTTTGGCAACTAGGCATACTTTGCCATTTTGTCATGCCAAACCAGAAATGCCTGGTTTGAGGTTGCAAGGTCTAGACTACAGAGGACATTCATTGCGTGGCAAGGAATAGGGAGGAGGTAACTAGACGTGCATAATCCAACGCACCAAAAGGATTGCAGTGGCCAAAAAGGCCACCCATATGCCAACAAGGACAGGTATGCTCTGCCTGCAAGGGGGGGAAGACAGTGGAATGCAGGTTACAATGCTGCCATCTAACAATGGATTAGCTTTTAAAATAGTCAGGGACAAGGATGCACGGATTTGATTCAGTCCTGGCGTAAATACAAATTGTTGTTATAATCTGTACAGCTTTAGGAAAAAGGACTAAATGTCATTCTGTGGCTAAGCAAGAGGCTAGCTTGCAGATTTACAACATGAATTAGGCAAATGTATTCCATTACTCCATTGTTAGAATGAAGCAGAGACAGAGGATTGAACTCTGCTCAGATCCAGGCAATACTTACGCGCTCGCATCATTGAAGCTTTCATTAACTGATCGAAGCACATCGTAGTCGCAAATACATGCATCTTCCAAATCATTCCTGTGTACATGGTTAAGTCAGTGGAGTTGCGCACAAAACAGTGTTAATTTAAGATCACAGCGAGTGTGCAGGGAAAAGAAATGAGAATAGCACATAAAGAATAGTGATTTGCTTCTTCAGGCACAGCAGGCAGGCCAGCGTCTAACATGCAATATGCATTACTTCTTCATGAAGACAAGTGGATGGGGTTGTAAATGGAAGGATTTGGGGAAATGACACGTTTGCGCGAGTTCATTAATCTATCTGCACACTGTCAAAGCCCAAATTGGGTGCCCCCACATCACATCTGTGCTTACTCCAGCCACACTCAAAAAGCCATTTTGTTTTGTGGTCTCATGGTCTCACAAGGAAGCAATGTCAGGAAAGCTCATGTTAAGATTTGTCGAAGGAAAGCGGCAAGCTTTGCTCTTGTATGCATTTGGATGACAATTTCACTTTGTGGTTTGAACTACAAGGCTACTCATGCAAACTGATGAATTTGAACATACAATAAAATATCTCCATTAATGCAGGCTTTAAGGCTCACCGGAGGAACGCAAAGTACATCATGTTCAGGCACTGTCCAGGGCACGGCTGCCCTAACTCTGCTACGACCCCTGACTGCGGACCGTACTTCTCTGTACGTGCAAAGCAACATACAATGCATGTGACTGACAAGGACAGTGTCTTTGTACCTCTTGGAGCCAAAAGGCGACCCTGTCAGATTGATTTTTAGCTACTGTGTTTCCGTCTGAACAGACATACAAAAGCACTCTGCAATGGTCGCTGTTTGGCTTCCAGAGGAACGAAGAATTCTAGGCAAACATGAATGGATTCTAGGCAAACATGAATGCATTCTAGGCAAACATGGATGCATTCTAGGCAAACATGAATGGATTCTAGGCAAACATGAATGCATTCTAGGCAAACATGAATGGAGACCGTTCTTGAGGAAGGACTGGACTGGATTTACTTCACCCCTGCCTCCTGACTTCGGCGCCAAACTCACCCAGACGCAAGACTGACGCCAATGCAGCACAGCACCGTTACTGAGTAATCAATTTATTTTCAAATCATCACTCAAAGAGTATTAAGGGTGTCTGCATAACGGCTCCTCTGATTCTCACCTAGTAGCCTTGTGATTGTAGTCTCCAGGACTGCAAGGACAGCACAACAGTTGCACGAAACAGGTAAGTGCTGGGTATGGGATTTTGCAGCTTTCCAGCCAAGAGAACAAGCTCTCCAATCGTGCAAGGGTGAGCTCCGCTTTGAGAGTGTGCAAGGCCGGTGCAGATTGCAGGGGTTTGGTAGGCTAAATCATACATTATGTACACGCTTCTATCAAGCCATGTGTATTGTGAGTGCTATGGTCTCAAGCTCCTGGTCATATCAGCTGGAGCTCCAGCCTTTTTTTTAAAACATGCGCACCGTATAAGAGTCCGGTCCACAGAACACTACCGACAATGAGGATTGTCATCCATAGTTTGATAATCCACCATACAGAGGCCACAATGCCGTTGAGCCAGATCCATACAGTTGAGCCCTCTCCAGTGAAGCCTGCAATGCCCATGCGGTCGCACAAAAAGAGCAAGATTTAGGCACGCATTCGCGATGCACTGCACTTTGCACACAGCAACGTAGGAAGAAGTATGGGCTTCGTGCAGCTTTTTACAGTAAGGATGTGAACAAAACTGTATTTTAGATGAGTAAAGGCTTTTTATATGCTTGCAATAGTAATTAGTATGCACAAGCCCGAAATGCTCATAACCTTTTCCCACTTGTGCCGCTTGTACTTTCTTTACCTAGGAGCATTTACACTAGCTTGCAAGCCAGCTCTCGTGGAAATCTTCCATTACAGACCTGTGGCATCGTGCGCCGCCTCAATGAATGACCGACACAGCGAAAGAAGCCCAAGGAGGGCAACGATGCCAAGTGCGGACGCAGCTGTCGCAACAACCTGTTGAGAAACGGAACAAAAAGGGTTGACATGCTGCCGGCATGAGTAGGAACTACTAATATGCAGCCAGAAAGGGATGGCTGAGGGGGAAAAATGTTCCTTTTGCAATGAAAAGGGGGAAAATGCACAACATGGTCATGACCGTAGCTTGCACAGCAGGCTATTGACAATGTGCTTATGCTTGCCTGGGATCGTCCAATGCATTTAGAGTATGACGAATTCACCTCCTCTCTCTTCAGTTTGTGAAGCAATCTATTCTCATGAATATGGTGAACTATCTATTCTCATGAATATGGTGATTACTGCCACTTGAAACGTGGACGCCATCCAAACATCTGTTAACTGATGACATCTACTTGATCAAGACACAAGTGAAGTCATGAAAGTGGCTCCATTCCTTTACATGGCGTGAAAGGGAGTGGTGTGACTGTTTAGGGCTCAACTACACAGACAGAGCGTTTAAACATTACATATATACATACGGAGCAATCTCTAACATTCGACCTCTTGAGGGACAACTATACCTTAGCACTACTCTAGAGACCCCTCCACCACTCACTCATCAAGTCAAAGGCTGGGGTAATGTCAGTCCCCAGCCTTTGACTTGATGAGTGGGTGGTGGAGGGGTGTAGAAAGGCAAGGGTAATGTCAACAGAAAAATAGTACTATGTAGGTACAGGATTAGAATCTTTGTTACAATGGATTGATAACAGTGCGCATCACACATCTAGTCTTCTGACACTGATGCCGCATCAAAAATCCCTGTGCCTTGTAAGAACCAAACCAGATAGTTGGCGAACCATTCATGATGAGGCAACCATACATTGGCTAAAGAAACCAAGAAACTGCATCAAATCTGCATTTGCTGACTGAGGAGGCTGTGTTGAAACTCACCGCAGGATAGGGGATGTCAAAATTAATGGCTTCCACGCCCAGTGCCTCTAGCCCATCATTGGTCTCCTCATACGCAATGAGTGAGAAATGTATCCTGCAGATACAGTGAATGCTTTGAGCTGTTTCATCGTTTTTGGGAATAAGTAGGTTTGGCTTGTTTTTGAGGGGAATAAGTGGTTTGGCCAGAACCGTATATACACCATATATGACCGTACATTTGGTGATTTTTCAGCCAAAAATACCGTGTGATTCACCGTATATATATGGTTCTGGCCAACCCTATAAATAAGCAGGAGGTGTTTAATCAAAAAGCGGCATTATTTAATGCGTCAATAGCTTGTCCTATGTTGTGGAAACTACCGTGTCATGAAAAATTTCATGGGCTGAAGAAAAATGAAGTGCCAGTAAAAGTGGCTGTAGTTCCAAACAAATTCTGATGCGCAGGTGATGCCAAAACCGATTTCCAGGTTGATGGCTTTAACGGAGTGTGGCCGCGCTGACACATACACACTAAACTGTACTGAAATCTCTCCTTGAAACTGTTTCAGGAGCGTTCAGCATTGGAGGAGGAAGGCTGCGCATCAGAGTGAGCCTCCTCATCCACAACCTGGAGAGGTTTTACTTTTCACGCGGCCGCTGTAAAAGCCTCCATCCTGCACTCCTACGAGCTTTCTCGTTGCCAACATCCAAGGTCCACAATCTTTCTTTGTATGTTTCGGATGTTACGCCTCAAATTGTGCGACGTGTTGCAGCAATCGGGAACCTTCAGGAGTTGAAGCTGTATTATACTGACGCTACTTTGGACCTTAGTCCACTTCCACACCTACAAAAGCTCTGCAAGCTGAGCTTGAAACAATTACGACGTCCTCCAACCTCAACACACTTCTTCGCAACTGCCCTACTCTGACTGAGCTATGTATTACGGATTACGGGGGCAATAAACGCCATCGTTTTTTCACGCCATTACCTCACGCCACAACCAAATTGAACTGTCCGTGCATTTTTTGCTCTCGTAAGTGCGTGCATTAATGCTTTAGGTCTCAAAGGGTTTCAAAGGGTTTCACACATGTGGATGTGTATCTGTCTGTCTCTGTGCGCGCGTGTGTGTGTCTGGTGTGTGTATGCGTGCGTGCGTGTGTGTGTGTGTGTGTGTGCGTGCATGTATGTGTGTGTGCGTGTATGTCTGTGTGTGTCTAGTGTGTGTATGCGTGCGTGTATGAGTGTGTTAGTATGTGTGATTCGTGCACACCCACCAAACCCCCATGGCGCCACCGAGCAAGCACATTCCAATTGTAGAAATCCATGGCACGTAGTAACAGCATCCGCGATCCCTGCGTGCATGCGTGCATTTAAGTGTGTGTGTGTGAGTGTGTGTGTGTGTTTGTGTGTGTGTGTGTGTGTGTGTGTGTGTGTGTGTGTGTGTGTGTGTGTGTGAGAGAGCGAGAAAGAGAGAGAGAGAGAGAGAGAGAGAGAGTGTGTGTGTGTGAGTGTGTGTGTGTGTGTGTACAAGTGTGTGTGTGTGTGTGTATGAGCGAGTGTGTGTGTGAGTGTGTGTGCGTGTGTCTGTGCGTGTTTCGTGTGCCCTTTCAGACAGGGAGACGGGCAGGTTTTCAGCTTCCAGGCAGCTACTAAACAGAGACGTCATGCTGCTGTCAAATAGATGAACCACTCTGTAAAATGAGAGGCATACGACCTTGTGAGGCCTCCCATCCCGAAGGGCTCAGTTACGACTTTCTTAGAAGTGACACTTCAGAATCCCCGCTCACAGCAGTGGCAGTCTGTTCAGATGCTATATAAAAATTTGTATACTTGTACACCTGATTTTCCTATGAGGAAGGGGAGTCTGTTAATATGTAACTGAAAAATGCAAAACATAATTTTAACTAGAACATTACACTCATAGCACATTCGACTGAATTCAGTCCGTCTCTGAAATGTCAGACTCCTTTGATAATTCCACAAAGGAGAAGGTGGGCAAGATCCCTTTGTTGACAGTGAATGCTGGGCCTCGGGACAAGGAAAAGTGGGAGGACAGGCTGAAAGAGGTATGCTTACACAAAAATCTGTAAATCCTGACTTAACGCTTCGCATGCGCGAGACTCACAACATAACAAGCACCATGCAGACAATTGGCGTGCACACTGGCATTGCCCAGGAGGCTGTCACTCACAAATGTGTGCCCCAAACATACGCAGGAGCTGATGGCCCTCATCAACTACATCCGTCAAAATAAGGAGGCCGATATGGACTGGTTCACCATAGAGCCCAAGAATAATGGACTCAGCTGGCAAGGCAAATGCTGGTACATCTTCAACCTCGTGAAGTACGAATTCGACTTTCGCTTTGACACGCCAGCTGCCTACCCAGCAGCAGCGCCAGGTGGGCAATCCTCCATTCACATGTTTCAAGCTATTTTAGTGCGTACGTGTGTGTTGTGCATGCGTGTGTGTTTGTACCCGTGTGTATGTGTGTGTGTGTGTGTGTGTGTGTGTGTGTGTGTGTGTGTGTGTGTGTGCGTGTGCACGCATTTAGGTCGTCCAGTGAGGGAACATGGTGTGTCTTTTGAGCTTGTACGTCAGGGCTTTACCTGCATTTAGCTGCATAGGTTGCCTAGCCAATTTGTAAAGTACGGATAGGTTGTCTAATTTCAAGGTCAGCCAGAACCCTATATACACCGTACAATATACACATATGACCGATGCATTTAATGAATCTCTGCAAAGATAAGCGTACATATACCGATCCTACTTTGTATAGTTTGGATTACAAAGGTGTGAAATTTACCTGCTGATGGCTACTCAACCTTTGGGGTAATGGTAAACCTCAGAACAGACCAAGTGGAAAAGGGTTAGAGGCAAAGACTTCCAAGTACAGGCTCTGTACAGAATACCTATACCATACAATTCATGCATACATTGCTGAAATAAAGGGTGTGAACACACACGCACACACATACACACACGCGCAGAGATTGAGCTGCCAGAGCTGGATGGCAAGACTGCCAAGATGTATAGGGGGGGTAAGATTTGCCTGACCATTCACTTCAAACCACTGTGGATAAGGAACAGGTGAGGATACTGTGTGCACATGGAAACAGCCTCACAAGTTAGTGCGCTCGTCGCCAAATCTTAACCACTATGTGACCATACCATGTGTCATCGTTCCTATTCTTGCTATTAATCAACAGCTCGGTTGTAAGATCTCATTCCCAGCTCCTTATTACCTACTCCTGCTCCACTCCCTTGCAGTCCGCATTTTGGCATCGCCCATGCATTATGTTTAGGCCTCGCCCCGTGGCTAGCAGCGGAGGTACCTTACTTAGTAGAAACAGGAGCCATATCACCGAAAGTCTAGGCACAAATGTCAAGTGGCTGCTTGCTTTCTACATTTCGTTTCCATGTTTTGGCTTAGCCCTTATTAGTACTTGCCCGACTCGCATCATTTCTTTATTACTCCTGCCAGTGCTCATGACCCTCTTTTTCTATATGTGTGCTCCTTTCCGTTTATCGAGGATCAATAAATTGCAATGTCTGTTTCTTATAGTGTGGGTTTCTTCCAAGTGCTTTGTAGTAGGTAAGCCTTTTCTCATTCTTTTGAATTATAATGGTCCGAGCAAAGCAACCCCTTATATGTGCTTTCATATCCTTCCGTTTGTAATGTCTTGTGCAAGAAGTTTTGAGCAGAGCGGACTAGCTACACCAGAGAAGGTTTTATTCTGTACTACTCTCCATTTGCTGGACCAAAACCTCTTTAAACAGTTTCATCTTGACTCGCTCTTCTGTACTACTACTGAAGACCAGAAGACCCTTGACATCTTGACTCGCTCCTCTGTATTACTCTGAAGACCAGAAGACCCTTGACATCTTGACTCGCTCCTCTGTATTACTACTGAAGACCAGAAGACCCTTGACATCTTGACTCGCTCTTCTGTACTACTACTGAAGACCAGAAGACCCAAGGGAGTAACTGGCAGCCTTGTGGTTCAACTGACAGGCGTTTCTTTGCTGCACAGAAGCTGCAAGAAGCAAGCAAAGGGGATAATTACCTCAGGAGTGGGTAGTGCTGCTGGTCATCACGCATGAAGAGCTTACACTTCATAACTCCTTGTACCCTAAATATAACAAGATTTGAAGGAAAGTACCCCGGAATCGAAACTCCTTTACTGTTTTTTGAAAGACCAAGGCTGCCCGCATCCAAGCCGCACGCGCAAGCACAAGCACTTTGCAGCAGCAGCAGCAACAGCAGTGATAGTGGTTAGATGAAGCGGAAGCTGGTTTTTGGGGGGTAAGGGTAGAAAAAAATAGAAGTAGAAGTCTACGCCGGAAAGCACCAGCGTGCACGGCTCTCAGAGCCCCACCGAAAATTGAAAAAGAGATGAACAACAGAGACCAATAAGGATCCAGCGGGTTGTCAGCGATTTGGCCTGCACCTCCTGGGCTAGCCCAAACTTTTCAATGCTAGGCTAGCCCTCCTGAAGCCTGCCGCTCTACCAGTAACCCCCCTTCCAGATCCCCTATTATCAATGTTGTCGTCGTTGAAGTGTTATTTGCCTCTTGTTTTTGTGCTTGGTTAAGCTTTCTATTGCATGGCAGTGTAGTGCAGTAGCTAGTTGATGCACATTTGCAGGGGGTTGCCCAGGTTTGAGAGAGGATTTATGCATGGTGTACTGAATGTAAATTGTGCCCCCAACTCCAAGGAGTGTAACATGAAGTGTGGCTTTGTTATTTTGACTCCTTGTTCGTAGATGCTGGATAAGAGGAACATGTTGGTTGTGCCCTTTATCTAAAGTCTGTTGCTTGCGGGCTTATGTCTGAGTAGTAATTAAATTTTACAAGATGGATGCCTCTGTCCCTTGGGGGAATCAGTTTGGAGGCCAAATACCTGCCTCTTCCCTCATTGGGCATTTTAATGCGCCATCTGGACGGCTTTGACGTCTAGTTGGGAAGTTTTGTTTTACGGGGAAAAGGCAGCGGTTTCTTTAATGTCATCGGGGGGTTCAATGTTAAGGTCAGATAGCCTTTCACTGTTACAAGCATCCATTGAAACAATTGCTGAGACCGGCTTGCCTTTGCTGATCTCTTCCCCACAATGGCTAACCGCGGGTAGCAGAGTCATAGGGCAGTAAAGCAAAGAACGACAAGCTAACCACATGATACGGTTTGTGTACAAGTACGGAAAGATGGTACGATACGCAGGTAGTAATGACCACTTCCCACATAAATTAAGGGGAAGGAGCCACCTTGGTACCGGGTACCATGAATCTCCTGCACCACAAAGGGAAATAAAAAGGTCAATGGGGGATCAGGAGGGCTGCAAGCTTGACCTGGAGCTAAATCCTAATAGCATAAAATGATTCTGGAGGGTGAACGCCTGGCATGGACAATTATAGCGGCATCATTAGCTAGAATGCATATGGAGCTTGGAAGAAAGTTTGTTACCCCTCTGAGAGGACCCCAGTCCTTGCAAGGCTCGGATGTGTGGTTGTTGTAGATGATGTGCCACACACTCCCAATAGGATGTTGTGGAGGGTAGTTGAGGCTCCTTGAAGTAGGATCACGGTGCAGAGGCCTTTGTGCTGTATCTGCAGGGTGTTCAACTGGCTCTGAAGTCTGTGTGTCCTACAGTACTTGATCTAAATGAGGTGGATGTCACGTTGAAATACGCTGAGCACTTTGGGTGGGTGCTGTTTGGGGAAGGTCGATCTGCTGATGGCTGGAGGTGCTGCTGAGGCGCTCCCAGTCTCCCTCAGTTGGCCCCTGCCACTCTGAAGAACCCACCCCCCTCCATTGTTAGCATTTTTTGCGCAGATAGGAGCAACCAGTACAGCTTCTGAGCGGCGGAGATAAACCTGTTTTTGTCCGAGAAGTGATGTGGAGAGAGCCACTTTGGTACAATCCTGGCTTCAGTTGAATCAGGTTTCTGAAAGTTTTGCATAGCTAGCCGTATGCTGGCTGCTGCCTAGTCCACGCAGACAAAGCAGGATCCTAGAGAGCTTGTTTTTTGCTGATGGCTTTTATGATCGTGCTGCATGCCAAGTCATGCTTTTCAACAAAATGTTTTCCTTGTTTGTTTGTGTTGACACCCAGAGAGATTGTGTAGGGCACTGCCTAGTTGAGTGCAGAGGGAGCAAGTTAGGCTAATCAGGCGTTTAAACCATACTGCAAGTTTTTGGTTGCACAAGGTTCTGTATTCTGTCTATTTTTTTAATGATGTACTTGGTTTCAACAGGGATATTAGATGCTTTTAGGTTAGTGTCGCTAGCGGCTCCGTTAGCAGTGCTGTCTTTATAAGAATCAGGCATTACTCATGGTAGTCTGCTGCCGTAGTGACAGCATTCTTGGCATTTTCAAACTTTTGGAGAGGGCGCATGTGTAGTTGCAGGGCGTCGAAGTCGTTTGGAAAGTACCAGAGCCTTGGGATAGGTGACTGAGCCGTGTTTTGGTGGTTTTGTGTTTGTACAAATTGATGACGTTTGTGCATGTTCTTTTACAAGCCAATAGATGCCAGAGGAGGGATGTTCCTTAGGGCCAGCTGTTTTGATGGAGGTGTCAGCAACATCAGAGTAGGCTGTATGTTTTCTAGCAAGAGCATCGGCAAGTTCATTGCCAATAATGCCGGCGCAAGGAGACTTGATTTCGTGGAAATGAATGGGCGATGGTGTTTGGCAAATTGTTTTGGCAATAGATTGACATCGCCATTTGGGTGTGATGGCGGCGGAGGTTCAGATGTGAGAGCTGCTTTTAAATTTGATGCACCAAAGTTAGGCTGCCTGTGGATATATGGGAGTAGCCGTGAATGATAGCAGCTGCTTTAGCTACTAGTTCCGCACGTGACATGGTATTGGTTGTACCCATGCCTCTTGCTTGGGTGCACGTAATGGGATACGTTCAAGCAAGGGTGGTATACACCTGATCCGGTGTCTTGCCCTTCTTTATGTTTGATTAGGCTGCCATCAGCGTAGGTGCGTAGGTCCTGTCTCGCCAATATTGTACTTTACGGATCACATTTGGACTGGAACCGGTTTGGGCCGCTTTGTCAGAGATTTGAGGTTGGTCCAGGGTACTCGTTATATCCTGGGGGCCTCGTGGGGTTAGATAAAGGTTGTTGTTGGGTAGTTTCCTTACCTTATTAAGGCCAGGAGTCTTTTCAGTGCAAAATGCAGAGGGGTAGGGGTCGTTTTGAATGCATTTGATTTCCTACTTTGCCTCAGGAATTCTTTGGCAAGCTCTTTTAGCCAGTTTTTGTTGCAAGCATTGAGGCAGTTTCTGCCTTTAGTGTTCCATATGGCAATGGTGTGCATATCCCAAGTGTATATAATATATTTGGGAAGGGTACTTTTGCACATTGAAGTTGTTTTGATGGTATGGAGCCCAAGACTTTGCCAGAGGGGGTCATCTGAGGCCCAATATGGGTAATGTTTTTGCGTGCTCCTAGAGTACAGCTCCCCTTACAGGCACTTTGCAAGCTTACCACTAGTATGCAGATACAAATGCGCCTAAGCACGGAAAGTGCCAGTTAGGGGGCACCTGCCTAATCGACCACGGCGTGGACCCACCGATTGAGCAGCTAAATGATGTATCCGAACAGCCAGAGCACCAAATTGAGTTCATCTTAGTGTTATGGAGTCCTTGTAGTAATCATAGATCATTCATACAGGAACAAAGTGAAAAGACGGTGGCAAAATATGCGATTTCACCTGCTATTTCACAAGGAAAGCACCCATCTGTGGTATAGGTGCCCTATCTGTGGGTTGAGTCTTGTCAATTTATACACAGAGCTAATTTAAATCTGAGTACATGGCAGAGAAAAGAAAAAACTACATAGGCAAGGAAAACCGCTCCCCACACTAATTAAGGAAAAGAAGCAACTTTGGTACCGGGCACCGTAAAAATCCTCCACCAAAAGGAAAAAAAAAGATCAATGGGGATCAGGAGGGTTGCAAGCTTGACCTGAAACCGTCACCTGATGAGAGTTGATAATAGTGCTGGAAAGAGCACGTCTGGTACGGACAAGTTTCGCAGCGCAATTGACAGAATGAACATGAAGCTTGGAAGTAAATTTCTTAACTCTTTGAGAATCAGGACCCAGCTCCTGAAAAGGCTCCAGCGTGTGTATAGATGGTGCCACCCACTCCCAAAAGGATGGTGTGGAGGGTAACGGAGGCTTCTTGAAGGATGGAGCAGAGGCGTATATGCTGTTCCTGCGCGGCGCTCAGCTGGTTCTGCGGTCGAGTGTCCTCACAGCACTTGATCTCGATGAGGTGAATGTCATGTTGGAGAATGCCGAGATCTCTGGGACGGTGCTGTCAGGTGAAGGTGAATCTGTTGGTGGCGGCTGGCGGTGCTGTTGAAGTGCTCCCGGTCTCCCTCAGTTGCCTCCTGCCACTACTATGAACCCACCCCCCTTTTTTGCTAGACTAGCCTGTTGCTTTTTTTGTTTTAGCGGAGATGCATCACACAGCATCCGGACGGCAGGATTCAGCTTGCAGCTAAATTCATTCCAAATTGATCAAGTGGTGTATTTGCCCATTAAGTGGTAGTTGCCCCTTGAAAGTTAAAAAGGAGTATGTTTGGGCACTTGCTTAGAAAAACCTCTTTTGAGAATCTACATGTGCAGATTTTCGCGGCAAAGCAATGGCAGTAATGGCAAAAAATTTAAAGAATAAGAGGGGGGGACACTGAGGCCCAGAATAGATATGTTTTTTGCATGCCCCTAGGATAGGTGGCCATTACTGGCAGGTTTCAAGCTCAGCTCTGCTACGTGCTTTTAATGCAGCTGAGCTTGAAACCTGTCAGTTAGGGCCACCTACCTCAGCAGCCGCGGCGTGAACCCTAGTTTTTGAGCAGCCATATGTTGTATCTGACTAGCCAGTGCACCAAACCCGGTGATTTATAGTGTTTTGAAGTCCTTACAATAAATAAAGATCAGAATTGCAAGAGGAATGGGGCAAAAAGACTAAGTGGTTGGCGAGATATGCAAATTAATGTGCCATTCCCCCTGGAAAGCATCCATCCAGGGTACAGGTGCACTACGTGTGCTTTTAGTCCTGTCAATCTGTACGCAGGGCGACTTGTCTAAACTTGAGCACATGATCAGGTAGCTTATGAAGTCAGCATCAGTTTGGAGCTACGTTGGGTCCAATTTGATAAGTGATGTGAGAGAAGTTGCACCTTTCAAGCAAAAAAGAGCATGTTTTGGCTTTAGCCCAGTGTCCCCCCTCTGGAAAACTATTGGTGTTTCGGCCACAAAAAGACCCACTGCACAATCTTGGAGTTATTTGTCTATGAAACATCACAGGAGGCTGATCACAATAGAACCTAAGATTACGCGCCATTCAAACAAACCTGACATCTAACGCAGCCCACGCATGTGTCGCTCTTTGGCTCGGAGAATCAAAACGTGAGCCTTCCTAAGCAAGCCTGCCAACTGCCTGAACCCCATTAAAACACCCATTCATCCATTTCTTATCGCTCTCCATGTGAGGTGTGTTGTGGCTCCTCTGCGTCCATTTTTCTCTTTGTGTCTGAGCTCATGATTTTTTTGTTGACTGACAAGGACCAAATATAGGCCGATCAGCCGAGCAGTCTGTTTGAAGCTCCTTATGTAAATCAAATTTACTAAATGTGGCTCTGCATCCATTAGATGGTGCAAAACAAGAGAAATGTTTCCTTTTAACCTAAAAGGCTAGGCTGCCCTCGTGAAATACATCCATAAATAAGTAAAATGCCTGATATAATTTGGATGCCCAGAAATGACCAACATTTTACTTATTGAACAGGTGCTGTTGAGCTTTGAATCATTTATTATTTACATGAACTACAGACAATGTCGCCAAGCACTCGGCTCTGTAGCAAGAGAGAAGCTGTAGGCAATGCAACTGTTCCCCTGCGCCTATAAACAGAGAAAAAAGCATAGCGCTCATATAGTAATAAAAGAAACTACGCAGCCAGCAAAAACTTATGAGTTCAGTGTGAAACACCTGAACTCAGGTTCTTGTAGTGTAGCATAAAGTGAGATGTCCTTACTTTTTGTTTTTCTCCGGTTTCTGCTTCCCTTCTCCATTCTTTTTATTCCTTGGAGAACACCCCTCTATCACTGCTGCGGCAATCAATTTTGTTCATGTCAGGGAGGAGTGGTCGTGGAGGTCGTGGTGGTCGTGGTGGTCGTGGTGGTCGTGGTGGTGGTTGTGGTGGTGTACAACCTGGTAGCAATGTTGTTATTGATATCAATGTTCTCCCCCCTCCTCCACCTTCCAGACCTAGGACTAGGAGCCGTGGTAGAGATGATGGATATATGCACGAAGTTGATATTGCTCCTGATGGGGAGAACGGCAATGAGTATGGCACTGAGGAACCTGAACCTGATGCGTGCCCTGCCCAAAGAAACAAAGAAGCTAACAAGAAGAAACGGTCCAAGAAGTCCAAGAAGCGCAGCCAGAATCGCAAACGCAACATTCCTCCTCTGACTTTGACTCGTCATCTTCTTCTTCTTCTTCTTCCGCTTCTTCTAACTCTGATACCGACTCCGACTCTGCCTATCACCGCAAGTACAAGACCAAGAAGAAGTTCAAAGTGAAGCTAGCTTCAAAACATATTCCGAACCTCAACGACAAGCGTCCAGCAACAGAGAGGCATGACAGGTTAGTTGAGCTCAACAAGCCGCTACACAGGGCACTCAAGCACGCCGAATCCAACCATAACGACGTCCAGAAATAAAGTGGGTGCTCCACACAAGAATGCCAAGAAAGTGGTGGCAGTGATCCAAGGTGTGTTGAGGTTGCTTAAGAAGCAATCTAATCATCTCTTTTTTGGAGCGACATACGGTTGGGACAAACTCGACAACGCACTAAACCACAGTCACCTGCCATCTAGTACAAAGAAATTTGCTAAGAAGTTGGGCGTGAAGGCTGGTGATGTCAGTAAAGCACCTGTCCCCTTTCTTCCCAAACGCCGCCCACCTTCTACCACTCAGACTTTGAACCACTCCTTGCCTCAACAACATTATAACGCACCACTCCATCCGGCCCCTACTTTTCAGCAATATTTTCCTATGCCGCCCCCCGCTCCACCCCCTTATGTTAATGGTCATGCAGTAGGGAATCATAGTGGCCCACCTTACTGTCTGGTGCACACACACATGGACAACCAATCTGCTGCAAACGGTTTCCGTAGGCCAGGGTCGTACAACGGCTACAACAATTCCAACGGCACTCCTTGCTAATTTGGGGAACTTTGGGCACACGTAACTTTTAATTACTTACATTCCAACAAACCTTTATTCTTAAGGCAATTTCTTTTCTGGGACCACTACGCACCCGGCAATTAATTCTCTTTATTAGGTGCTTTTTCCAGGCCAGGCCTGAAGGGTGCCAGGCATCGTGGAGGCCCAGGGCCTGCTCCACATGTTCACAACTGACCCAGGCCAGGCCTGAATTTGCATAATTATTTCCCTTGATCCCTGATCTCATCCAGGCCACGCCTGAACCCACACATTTATTACCTTACCTGATCCTTGTACTGATTCAGGCCAGGCCTGCAAGGTGCCAGGCACCACGGAGGCCCAGGGCCTACCACTTTGACCTTGTTATTAGTTATTATTCTTAGTTTTTTTGCCCCAAAGAACGTGTATGTAACCTTCCCATATTTCAGGGCTCGGGCTTCCTTTTCACTTTCCTTTGATGCAGGCCCAGCAAAGCCGGCAGTTCCGTCTTCAGGTGGGCTGAAGCGGCATCGTTATTGGTGGTTGGAAAATTGTTCAGACAAGTGGGTACTTCAGTGGGTGCAGCATGGCTTCTCCTTATTTTGGTCCTTTCTCCCAAGCCCAGCACCACCTTTTTTCCAATAAAATAACAAAGAGGCACTGGCCTGCAGCGATTTTGTCACATCTTCCATTTTTGACCTTCTCCGTGCAAAATGCTATTATGAAGTGGCATACCCAGCCTAAATGTGTGTCCCCCTTGAAGGTTGTTACTAGATCAAATGGCAAACAACGTTTGATCTTGGACCTTAGGCACGTGAATCAATTTCTGATGGTACCTTCTTTTTGCATGGACTTTCTCAATCTACTGACTGACCTGGCAGACCTGGATGACCTCATGTTTTCTCTTGACCTTGCCAGCGGTTACCACCAGGTGGATATGGATCCCAAATATTACACGTACCTTGGGTTTCAATGGGAGGGTGATTTCTATGTTTTCAGAGTCCTTCCTTTCGGTCTTGCATCTGCCCCCTGGTGCTTCTTCACAAAAATTATGAGAACCATCTCTTTACACCTGCGCTTTCGGGGGGGCCGGCTTATAAACTACTTGGAAGACCTCCTTTTCCTGGTCTCTGATTCCCAGTCTACAGCACACAGGCAGTTGGTTTTGGACACTTTCAAATCAGCTGGCCTGACAATCAATGAGTCCAAGTCTTATCTGCAATTTACACGCCTCCTGACCCACCTCGGTTTTGTCATTGACTTGGATTTTGGTTCCTTTGAAGTGCCGCTAGAGAGATGGGAGAGTTTGCAACAGCTGATCACAGTAGCATTGTCAAGACAGAAAGTGCTAGTGCACCTGCTTTCGCGAATTGCTGGCCACCTTAGCAGCATGATTCTGGCAAACAGCCCTATTGTTCTCATCAAATTAAGGCAACGCCACTCTTACCTGCAGCAGTACAGCTTGCAATTCTACGTTGCTATCTCTGACGGCTTGTGAGATGAATTCACCTACTGGTCCCACTTGTCTCGTACGCATTTTCGCCAAAAAATTTGGCCTTCCCCCTTTACCTCTGACATTTCCATATGGTGTGAGCAGCAAGTTGGGGTGCCACGATGGCGAATCAAAAATTGCAGGTACAAGGTTTCTTACCCCCCGAGTTGTGGCATGGCACATGTACATCCAGTAGCACACTGAGAGAAATGTGGGGACTTCTTCGCAGTCTTGAATCCTTTTTGGACATCAATAGGCACAAGTCCGTTCAGATCTTCACTGACAACTCCAACGTGGTCAGAGTTATGGGCCAGGGCAGTACAGACTTGCGCTTGAATGACATTGTACTCAGAATTATCTCACTCACAATGGAACATGACATTTCCCTGCTTCCCACATGGGTCCCACGTGATCAGAACAAGATTGCCGATGGCCTTACTCACCTTGAA
>Ga0307947_1001303_pt1 | contig 19514 bp, 28 predicted proteins | sample OrgLakmetagen232_FD_201840 | JGI IMG/M metagenome (GOLD analysis project Ga0307947, IMG submission 201840) | Saline water microbial communities from Organic Lake, Antarctica - #232 | ecosystem: Environmental > Aquatic > Non-marine Saline and Alkaline > Saline | place: Antarctica: Organic Lake...
AGGGAGGAGGGAGGGAAAGAGAGAGAGAGAGAGAGAGAGAGAGAGAGAGAGAGAGTGTTCAGCAGAAATAAAATCTGTACGTGGGTGTGCTCTGCCTCCAGAGGGGGTAAACTGTGCAGAGTTGTTTGCTTGCCTTGTGCATTGGAGCTGTGTGTGTGTACCTTTTCCTGTTCTACATCTTCGTCAGGACGCTGTGGCTTGTCCTTTTCTCCTTTCTCCTGATCTTTGATGCTTGTCGGAAATCTAGTTACCCCTTTGTGTTGTGTCCATACTGAGCCGTCATATGTAATATGGCATTCCCCATGCACCTCACAATTATCCTCAGAGCCACACCCATGCATGACATCCTGTCATACCCTGCGATTTAACACATGCAACACACACATACACACACACGCTAAACACGCACCCTTTTATTGGGGCAGAGCCCCCTGGGGCGTAGTCCCCCTTATGTTCATGTAAAGTATGACTGAAAGGAATAGAGCTTTGAGCCTCCCATGCCACCTCAGAGTGTAAAAATTGTACAAAATAGAAGCTAATTTTGCGCTGATTACGGAACATCCCGGTCAAACCCCCCTCCACTCGTGACTTTAAGGGGTCGCTTGTCACTGTTCCCCCTGGGATTCAATTGGGTGTTTTTATCATATATTTAGAATGCTTCCCATCATATTCTTAGCCCTTCTTCAGTGGTGTTGTTGAGTGTGGTAGAAGGCCGACCGACCCCAACACGCTAGCAGCACTTGCAGCAGCAGAGCAGAGACGGCAGCAGCTTCACAGCACTCGGGAGAACAGGCGAGCGAGGGCCCGGGAGAGGACCCGCGTCCAGCACTTGGCACAGCACTTGGAGCAACAGTCTCAGCCTGGCAATGCCACTCAGCAGGCACAGGAAGCAGCAGCCCAGTCAGAGGTGTTGGCTCTGAACAACCGTATGGAGCTCAGGCGTTCAGAGAAGCAGTTCAGAAGGATTGCAGCCCCCCTGAATTGCTCGCTCACATGATACACAGCTGTTGAGGTGTATATTGGAGGTCTGACACACCATTGGCAAGCAAACAGCTATAGACACGGTATTGTATGACAGAAACTGTGCAAATGCAAGAGCGGGGGGGTCCAGGGGGGGCGCAGCCCCCCCTGAATTGTCTAACTCGTTTGAATGCCGCTTTTCATTGCAAAGACCAGGCTTCCATCTCAGAAATGGTTGAACAGGAGCAGTGAGGTGCAGAGGGAGTGCAGCCCCCTCTGAATCGCTCTCACAACATTCGGTACAACTTAATGCAGGTTGCAGCGCAGGCTCCGCCCCATTTTTTGTGATCTGCAGGATCACACCCTACTTGTTTCCCATGTGCTTCCCCATGCGCTGCTGCACGTATATAGCAAGTCTAGAGAAGCTTGCCCTGTATCACGTAACAATATACATAGGCATGTGAACCTTTCTCGTGGCCAGGATTGGCCAGAGCCATACCTGTACACTAAATCACTCTGTGTGCATGGGGCAATCTCTTCGTGCATTGGTGTACATTGTGTGTATGGGGTGTTCTCTCTGTACACTGTATCACACTGTGTGCATGGGGTACTTTCCTGCTAAAGACCTACTGCACACACGCCGTACACGCATATAGGTACGTATGTTTTCGGCCGACCCTGTTTGTGGCTAGCCCCAATACATCGTGGTCTCTGACTTGGCTGCAGGCATGGCAAACCTGGTGTCTGTGATTTCTGAGAAGATGCTCAAGCTGGCAGGAATGGATTACCAGCCCATGCTCCCTGTATCTGGAATGGAGCAGGTGGCCATGTGGGACCGCATGGATGATGTCATCATGGTGCGTGTCTCGGATGATGTGATGTAAAACATTTGTTGGGCGTGAGACAAAGACTTGCTTGAAGCATGACCTCTCAGGTTTATGGTGGCCGCATTGCTTGGAACAGGCTGCATTTGCATATACCTATGGTGAACTTGTGTACATCGTATATCACATACATTTATAGTATGTGTTGTGCAGCTTTTAGGCAGGGAATTATGTAGATGTATGGTATAGTGTATCAGCACATTCTGGCCACTCTAGCCCCACATGATGGGTTGTTTGATGGTGGGGGCATCATGGATGACGTTGTGCGCGACTTGGGTGTGTAACTGCATAACTTGGTCACAGGAGGTGGTACCAAGAGGCGTTGTGTGAGGCTCTGGGTTTGTTGGAACTTAAGATAAGAGCGAACTAGAGTATCAGCGTGCTACCGAGGGTTCATCATCATAGAGAAAGCACAGCAGATAGCAGATACTGTGAGGGGAGCTCCTGTCCCCCTGCTGCCCTGAGTCGAGAGGGCACAAGCAAGTCCTTGTTTTAGAGTATTACGTAGTCCACTGCTACTGCTGACCCAGCTATGCACTAACAACTGAAAGAACTAGGGAGGGTAAGGCCAAGTTATTGAGAGGCAAGTGTTTTTGTGCGAGGGAATGAAAGGCTCTCTATTTCAATTGTATGTGTGCGTGTGTGTGTGCGCGCGCACACACGCACAAGCCAGCACCAATGTGCTTTCACAGTAGCTGAGTTGGTCTGTCAATGGCGCAAATGAGCTTCCCATGGTTTCTTACCGGCTGCAGCCAGCCCTGCCCAAACTCCAGCTTGCTCCACTTGCTGCAAATCAAACGCTCTGAGCGCAGGCAGGCTCCTCCTCTTGCTGGTGTGTGCTTTAGGCTTGATGCACGTTGGTTTGGGGCTATTCAACAGGGGCTTGCAAGTGGGAGACAGGCGCATTGTTATGCAAATGCTTTGTTATCACACCCACATCAGCACCAATTTTTATAATATTATTTGTGACAACCATGTGGACCCGCGTAGAAATGACGTAGAGGTCAGGGCAAGTCCCATTGGGCTGGGGTCCCTGGAGAACAACTAAATTGCCCAGCTTCAAGCTTGGGCAGCACCCCAGCACCTATGCAAGCAGAGACATTTTTCCGTGGCGTGGTGCCTGCTCTTGGATGTCTCATCAGCTGTATGATGTGAGCGGTTCACACCCCAGCGTAAACATGTGCAATCACGCTGTGCAACTGCACAGAAATTTTGCAATCAAACATATGGGCACACGCACGCATGTGCACGTACACACACATATACACATTACACATACAGGGCGGTCAGTCTTCTAGTGTTTGGGAGGCTGCCCCTGAGGAAGGACCCTCTGTAACACGTTGGAAGGGGGACCTCATCATTGAGGGGGGAGGGTTCTGTGGTGCACGGACCAAGCCGCTCGAGCAGACAAACTGGTCGGCCTTTGACGGCATCGCCATGCGCGTCAAGGGAGACGGCTCAATCTTCAAGTTCAACATCAAGACGGTGTGTGTGATTGTAAATTGTTTGTGCGTGGTTTAGTGTGAAGTGTGAAGCATACCAAAATTATTGCCTCCAATGTTTCGATCTGTGCATTCTTTCTGCGGTTCAGGCATCCGCATTAGACACCCAGCTCATGAAAGCGATCAGGCGTCCAATTCAGACATACGTATTATATAAGTCTAAACTTCACACATGTTGATGGGCACTGAGCTTACACGCAGAGAGATTAAGTCATTCCCTGTTTAGACTACCTTTTAGGGAATTGAAGGTGTGGAGGCAAAAAAATTTGGAAAAATAAAGGCTGAAGACGTGTGTACACAGTTTATCGCAAACGTGTTATGCAAAAGCAGCCATTAACATGAGCACACCTGAGACGCAGTGAAGTACCTTACTTGATCCATGTGGCTTGCGAAGCCCTGACCTGTACCCTCAGCCTGCAACCCCTCTGCTCATAAATGAGCTATGCTAATAACTGAGCTCTGCCTATAACTGAGTATTGCTTATAACTAAGCTCTGCTTGTAACTAAGCTCACATTGATGCGCATGCAGAGAAGGACATTGCTGTACTACTGCTTCTTACTTTGGAGGTCGTGCTCAACCCGCTTTCTGATTGCTTAACATCTTAAGCAAGTTGGAGCTCAGCCAGCTTTGTGCTTGTGCTGTTGCAGACGGACCAAGTGAATACACCGGAGTCCACGTACCAAGCCTCGTTTGATACTGTGGATGGGGAGTGGTCGGAAGTCATGCTGCCATGGCACAACTTTGTGCCAGTCAAGCGTGCGCAGTCAGACCCTGATGGTGGGTTTGCAACTGCGTGTCATGATGCAGATTCTTTGTCGCTACTCAAGGCTCAGCAATTTGATCAGCAGCTTGGTCCACGCTACCTCATGTTCACTTTGATCGGCAGGTCCACGCTGCCTCAATTTCACTTTTTAGCATGTCGTTTATCTTAAGCCTATACAACAAAATACTAGCATACGCATGCATACACGCATATGAGCTTGCACACACACACACACATCTGTACACACACATACGCACAAATGAGCACTTCATAATTAACACACGCACACGTTTCCACGAATTTATCGTATACGTGCCTTACATTCACTAGCTCTTGTCCCTAAGGGGGTGGTAACACGCAAAAAATTGCGTACTTTCTAGGTTTGGGGAAAATTACTTTTGACAAAAATATTTGCGGTCACACGCTGACAAACTTCATGAAAATGTCTTCCGTCAAACCCTAGAAACAGTGTGGGACCGGCTTTCAGTAATTGTTTTCGTTTGGGACCTGCCCCCCAAAAGTTGAAACTGGTCCCCACATGTTCCCACGTGTCCTGAAACATACAAACTATCTTATAGTTGTGAATTTTGTGTTGTAGTAGTCAGGGCGGTAATGTTTTTTAAGGGCTCTAAGGAAGGCCCCCCCAAGGCTCCTGCCAAGTCAAAACGCAAGCAGTGAGGAGACAAGCAGAAGCAGGCAGGTGGTGCCCAATGCACAGAGGCATCTGTGTCCTGTAGAGGACCGGGGCTCTCTAAATTGTGGTAGAGGGCAGCCAGGCTGGGGAGGAGAGCCAGGCTGGCTCTTTGCAAGCGCTTTGCTTCTCGATTACCGTACGAACAATATATCACGCCGCAAAAATAATGTTTTTGGGGGGTGCGGCGAGCTCACACCCCCTGAAATATATAATAGTTGAGGGGGTGCAGATTGGTGCGGATTGAAATAACTACTTTTGAGTATTTGACGGGTCATGAGTGGGAAAGAGCCCCCGAGAGCCCCTGTGGGGCGTGTCCAGACAGGGATGGCCAGCTTCTGCAAGCCCCCCCCAACCGCCAAGTAGTGTGAGCAGCAACATTTAGAGGAAGGGCAGAAGTTGAACCTCTGAGTCCCTTGTTGCGGTTCTGAGGGCATTTTGCCCCTGCGGATTGGTGCGGCAAGCACTAAATTATATATTGAAAGGGGTGCAGATTGGTGCGGACAGGGTAAAAATAAACTCTTTTTTTGAGGGGTGCGGAATGAGTACATGTCCCTACGGTATAATAAAAGTCCCATCCATCGCACCAGCACAGCATGGCAAGTAGCACAAGCCTGAGAACTCATCAATCTCGTGCAAGAGGTCATCTCCCTCTAAAAAGGAAGCATGCTCGGCACATGTGAAAGGCCTGTCTGAAACTCTTTGCACAGAATGAAAACGACATCATAAATAATGTTGCACAACTGCTGCTTTGCTAACGTCATATGTGCATATGTGTGGACGAGGTGCTGGTGAGGAGACCCAGAACCAGCCCAGTCCAAAAAGATAGCCAGTCTCTTTGCAGCAGGAATGGCGTTGCGCATGATCGTTTTCGCTTGGCTGTTGAGGCACGGTTCTTTTCCAACAAGTTTCTGAAGGCCAGCTTGCCCATGCAAAAGGCCTGTCTGAATTGGATAGCCTCTCAGTAGGGCTGTGTTTGCCCAATGCGTGCCCAGTCATCCAGCACTTGCTTTTCCCAAAATTATAGGATTAGCTTCCCTTTGAGGAGGGGGGAAGAGAAGAAATTCATTCACATGTCACTTGTGATGCTTGCGCTTGACGCTGCTGACAGGAAGTGTGCCTCTCACCTCTTGACCACTCCAGACACCCCTTGGCTTCCTGCCATTTCCCTCATGCCCTTGGGCATGCACCAGGGCAAGGCAAGCCCCGAGTTGGGCAATTGGGTTACTCCCCTCTACAGCTGGCAGAAGTGTCGACATGGCCCAATCAAAGAAGTCTACAAAAGACTTCTGTTAGGCATTAGCTGTGGCATCATGGCCAGCCAAGCAACAATAATCACGACATACAACGTTTGGGGCGCTAAAGTAAAGGGCCTCTCAGAGGGTAAATGTGGAAAAAAAGTGAATTTTTTGGTTTGTTTTGCGTATAACCAGGGCAGGGTAAAATTTCCGGTCCCTGGGCAAAAACATTATCGTTATCCAAAAAATTGTTACGTGTGACTGCTGACTTTTCCCCTTCAAAATGGAAATTTGACGAACCAAAAAAGTGGAATTTTTTGCGTGTGACCGCCCCCTAACCCCTTCTGCTGGCACACAGACCACCTTGACACAAACACGTGCACACACTTTTACTTTCTGGTCACAATTGCACTCAGGTGCACCCTTGGACCCTAGCAAGATTGTTAAACTGGGCACAGTTTTATCCAGATTCGAGTTCAACAAAATGCCAAATCCTTCATACAGGTAAGCCGCCTTGTTCCCCTCTGCGCCTGTACAGTTGCTGCTACCAAGGCTTGTTAAAGCCGGCGGGCAAAAAGTACTGTTTCCTGGCGATCAGCCATGGAGGAGAGAAGAGTGCAAATGCCGTACAATTATATGATCATCCTCCTGGTTGGCTTTTTTGGATGGCGACACCCCCTGCTAATTTTTTTTGTCGCCCCCAGCTAGTTTTTTATCACTGTGTAGAGTCCTGTGCCGCCCCCTGCTAGTTACCTCGTCACTGTGCAGACGCCACCGCTTGCTGCGTAATCGTGTGCCGTACAATCAATCTTCTGTGTGTTGATTGTTGATTGTGTGCACAGGCCAGGGCCCTTCCAGCTGCTTCTCGAAGGCGGTGTGCGTGCCTTCCGTGCTCCAAGGCCACAGATTGTCATGCTCAGCAGTGCAGGTAACTCATTGCCGTGACTGCTCAGCGGTGCACAGGTGATGTATCGCCATGAATCATGACTCTCATTGTCACGCTCAGCAGTGCAAGCAGTTGAATGCATCATGCCCAGCAGTGCTGGCAACAGCCACAACAGCTTTTCTGTATAAATGCTCCTGAGAGCTTTAGTGCTCAACGTTCGTCCCTCCGGACTCTTTTCTACGCAAGATCACAAACACACTGTCCTGCTGAGATGATTTGGTGCGCATTGTCACCTCATCACATACCCCAAATCTTATAGCGACCTCAGTTTCTCTGGCTGGTAAGCTAGCCTGCTACAGGGGGTAAGCCCCTCAGAGGGCCATAACTCATTATCTACGTTCAATTGCTGGTACTTCACTGAGATGCGCCTGCTACCATTTTGATGGCACAAAAGCAACGCTCACTCAGCACTCTCATGTGCCACGCCATCCATCATTATGCCATTGTGCACACAGGTGTGGAACGCAATGCAATCGTCGCAAATGACGTGGAGAAGAGAAAGAAACAGATTCCCATCGTGCAACTGGTAAGGCTCCTGAGGCCTGTGGTCACTGCCGACAGTTTGTATGGTGATTGCCGACATGTTTGTGCTCAGAAGGATGTGTTGCGGCTGCCTTAAAACAAGGAGTGCTCTGTGAGGAGGGATAGAATCCGCGAAGGCTGTGTGATGCGCACTTGGAATACTTGCATAATCCTCGAAATTTATGTGAGTCGCCGCTGCCTGCAATGCGTAGCGACCAACTCCACGGATAGAGAATCAAAGCAGCTGTCCACTGACTGTGCTCTACCACCCTTTGTAAACAGAATCCAGGGTCTACACTGAACCACAAGTACGCCGGGGAGATCACCGTTCGCTCCAGTGGCTACCCGTACTCTGTGATTCGCAGCACAGGTGAGCTGCTCATGTGCACGTGTGCAAGTGTGCGAGTGTGTAGGACATGGTACTTTAGGATTCCAATCGTTGCAAAATGTTTGTTCATACTTGTTGCGTTTACGTCCACGGGGTTACTTTCTGTCATCCGCTCCGCCCAACCATAAGACGCTGATCAGCAGTCTACAAAAGCGTTTCTCGATAGCCCTCCTAACTTGTCGCTTTTACATCCCTGGCCCTTTATAAATCCCCTTGCTCCAGCAGATGTAAGCTACATTAACTAAGAGCAATTACTCACTCCATTACATGCATCCAGTATGACTCCTTGCACAGGCATAATAGTACGCATAGTTCGAGAAATGCAGCCGTTACCCATAAGCTCTATGTCCATATCACACGCAGGCATGACTGACAACAAGGAAGGCGGCTCATTCCTACTAGAAGCAGATCAGGGAGACTCCATGTCAGGTGCCATCGGTCGTGATGAGCTGGGGCTGCTCATCACGGCTGCACTGGCCATGCCAGACGTGAGTTTGTGGCTGTGCCTGTCAGCGTGTTTATGTGTGTGTACCTGTGCTTGTATGTGAGTGAGTAAGTGAGTGAGTGAGTGAGTGAGTGAGTGAGTGAGTGAGCTCTTGGCTGTGCATGCTTGGTTATGTGTTGGCACGTACAAACTTTCTGTTGTCATCAAGACGATGTCGGTCGTGGTGTATCAAGTGGTAGGCATCAACGTCTGTGCAGGTCCTCAATGGGTTTGACATGTTCAATCTAGCATCATGTCCTGTAACTGCGCACAGCCAATAAAAAAAGAGCAAATGTATAAACAATAAGCAGCCATACATAAGAGATGTTTTTACAGCCACACCATATAACACAATCAATGCCCTGAAAACGACTACTAAAGAACAATTAACCAAATGTCTAGGTCTTTTAATGTCCTCATCATTGAACGACCAACCGTATCTCATCATGCACGTTTCAATGTACACATATAACTGCACGCGCATATCACAAACACACATACAAACACACAAATCCTTGTACACATGCAGAGTGTGGGCAAGACGTACGAGGTGCGGCGATGCGAAGCCAAGGACGGCCGTGGTCGTGAGGGCCCAATGACTCAGGCAGAGATCACCCGCCTGTTCCTGAAGCAAAGCCTTGACCGCAACAGATGGAGAGTGGGCCTTCAGCCCTTTCCTGCATACACGCCTCCCCCAGCCCCACCCACGGAGGAGCGAAAGGAGGTAGGTGTTGATTGGCTGTGTTTTTCCGTGTTGTTGTCTGGCAAAGCAGTGCACAGAACGTCACGTTCTGGCCCAACACAATCAGAATCGAGGAAAATGGCAAAGCCTTACAAGGAAGTTGGCTGAACCCTGTGCTCCTGACCAAGCAAAACATGGTGAATGCAGTCTAGTTTGTGATGATGTGAGTGCACAACGGTCTGATTTCTTTCAGCAGCTGCTGTAGCAAATGTTAGGATGACGTCAACCTGATCATCAAAAATTCAATGAAATACCCTCGTGCAATTTAGTAATGATGATGCCATTCAGCTAGCCTACTGCCTTGCTGTAACTGCAGGAAATTGTGGCAGATGTACAGCGCATTAGGGCAGAGCGCGGCGTGCAGCCTCAAACCGAATCAAACCTTGTCAGTGCCAAGAGGCAATGAGACAGGATGGATCAGGGATCCTTGCCTTTGCTTGAGGCAGAGAAGAAAACACCATAAAAATTGCAGTTGGGTATAAAACACACATTTCAGACTGAAACAATGAACTATTGTATCATTTTTATCCAATTTTTCCATATTTTATTGCCCAGCAGTAAGCAGTAATGTTGTTGCTAGCCGTATTAATTGTGAGCGGGTCGTTGCTAAAGGGGGCCAATAGTTGGAATACTATGGCAGTGTGTGCATGATTGTAATCCCTAGGTTTTGAGAATGAAATGGAAGACGCGAGATGAAAGCAACCTAGTTAGGTGGCTCTGGAGAAAAAAAAGTAAGTGCTTACACTAGTCGAAGACACCCTAGGCGGTACCAGCAGCTGGGCATATTCGATAAGGTTGAAGTTCTAAAGTTCATTCAGAGGAACATTAAAATGAAATGTTCATTCCCTTTTGTTTCTACTATAATCAGTGAACACACAAACACACGCACAAGAGGATGGCGTACCTTCAATGCAGAGAATGCAAGTTCGCCGGTGCTTGCTGCAAAGAACACATAATAATCTTTTGGCCTTAAGCCTTCACTTTATGGCCCGTACTTGCAATCCAAGCTGGTACCATTATTCGTCGTGACAGCTTGGCTTATTCTCAATAATAGATGCTTTACGCTGAGCAAGTAGGCGTCCGCTCGTCTTAGAGAACCTGGGTAGGTTCTGAGTGACCATAGTTCTACTCTGCAATTTCAATATAGAAAGTGGGCGGGAAATATCCAGTTTCATGTCCGACAAACGATTCCATACAGCCTGTTCAAATATCTAAACCAGGGCATCAGTCACTGAGTGAAGTGTAACTTGAGTGCAGGACGTATTTGCCTTTTTGCACCAGAACAACAACAAATCCCATTTTTTCTTACATTAACAAATTGCTTTTTATGAGCAGGCCAGCAGTCGAGCGTATTGACTGAAGACCTTTTTCTTGTAAACCTTGTAACTTAAGTAAGTGATCCAGAGGCTCAAGTGCTGCTTAGCTACCCCTTACAGGGGCCAAAGTTATTTGAGAATACATGTCTGACAATCATCAATCCTGTTTTCATGTTCAATACCGAACAGTTGTCAGGCAATCCGAGTATCTTGTTCTTAGCAAGCAAGCAAGCAAGCTGTTCCTTTCTGTTTACACCTTTTTTGGGGACTTTTCAGCAGCCCAACCCTTTTTGCTGCAACAGGTCAACAACCAACTTGTTCATGATTTCCTTATTTCTCAGCAGAACAATGGACTTATCTTTTTCTTTCTGAGCTTATGAATTTATTTGTGACTGGCCGAGACCAGTCAGCAGCCGATCAGCCAAACAACCTGGCTGAAGGTCCCCCCCCATTGTAATCATTGTAATCATTAGCAAGCAACACTAGCATCCTCCACACGCAAATACCAACGAAATACAACACTAAGCATCAAGCACTATACATCGTTTAAGCAAATTGAATTTAGCTTCTCAAAATTGATAGCTCGCCAAGTTGTTGACCCAGGTTGATGAAGTTGACAACCTAGAACCTATCAACATGCATGTGAACAAGCAAGAACTGGGTACAATGCAAAAACACCAGTATTAGTATACAGGAACCCTCAGAAGAGATATGGATGAAAACCATTCTAATATACACCAGGTAATCGAACATCGCGCTAATGCAGAGCTCCCTCATGCAATATACAAATGGGTGCAGTCGCCAAGAAAGGAGCGGTTGGACATCATACTATACATTCACGACTGTGCTACTCTGCGATCTATCCCAGGAGTAGTCACCATGAGTACTGCGTGTTGGTTCAGGCCCTGCATGAGCGTGACGGCAGTGCAAAAGTTTTAAAGGGTAAAACGAGAGCACAAGTTCGGTATGGGTCAAAACAAGGTTGCGTCCGTAACACTTGTGAAAGAATGCAACTGAAATCGTGGTCACCCGGCTCTTATTACCAAATGGCAACACACATCTGTTGGTATTGGAATTGAGCCCACAGCTCTTTCATTAGCATGCAAAATGTAGCTAAGACCCCACACCCTTTGTTCAGCCAATATATACACCTCACCGAGTTGCACAGATTGGCCAGCAAGCGCATATGACGCATGCTGTACTGGTCAAAGGGTCCATATGAAAGTGACCAGGCAGCCTCCATCTCTCTGAGGCAGGACCAGGAATCAACCAGGGGGGCGTTGGGACCTCGGCCGTTCAGCTTCCCGGGTGTCCCTGTGACGAGCAGTGCTACATATTCGGAGAGGGGTCTGCCTGCACCGCTAGAAGAGCCTGCAAGTGAATCAGGTATGTGAGCTGGGATGAGTTTTGTCAGGATACTTGATCAAGAGCATCTTTGTATCCATATCCTAGGTTATGTCCTCACAGCTTGAGCTTGTGTCAAGGGATTGCTGTGCAGCCAAGGGCCCAATGCCAAGCCATGGTTTGAGATGCTTGTGCGATGGCATTGCACGCTTGAAGCAACATGCTGCTCTGTGAGTGAATGAGTGAATGTCAAACTTGTTGCCTTTCAGTGCAAGAAAAAAGCGAGAAAAGACACTCTGGTCATAGGGGAACCAGCGTTTTGGTGCGAGCGGGAAAAAACTGGTGCAGGGTTTCTATCAGGTCAGTATGGCATTCTTTCCTCATTCACTATCCATGCCTGCGTAGATTTCTTGTCGTTTGTTTGTGGAATAGTGTGGATATAATGAAATGAGTTGAGAAGCACTCAGAAGCCAGCGTATGGCAAAGAAGGACACATGCTTTACAACGTAGAATGCTGCATGGACCAAAAGCGTGCATGACCATTAAGACGTACTCAACATGCAGTTTTCAGCATCTTACCAACAGTGCTGAACACAGAACTTGGCGCCCATCCATGGTTTTGAACCAGCAGGTCTGAAATCTCTGGCTCGACGAGGAGTTGGTAAGCAAGCTGCTCAGCGTTGGCATCGGCCTGGGAACGTGAGGCCACCACAGCCGCCAGCTCCCCCTGTACGTGTGTGTGAGTGCGTGACTACGAGCGTGTCTGATGCTCACAGCTGCCAGATCCTCTTTAGCGTGCAGGCACATCCGTATAAGTCTTTGTATTTGATTGCAGGTCATTCAAGATGCCATACAACAAGACGCTGTGCTGCTAACACATATCACAATTCGTGGCTGTAGCAATAAATAGTACAGAAGCGTACCTCAGCTTTTTGCTTGGCCTCCAAGCTGTTGGCCCTCAGGATCGCGATGCGCAACGGAAGCAGATCTGCATCCCTTTGAGGCACGCTGCTGTGTTGCTGGGGTCCCATTACGGAGCCTGGCTTAGCCTGACTGGGCCTCTCTGCATGTCAAAGGAGATTGGTACTGAAACCCATGCGTTTGTCAAATGAGACAAGGCAGTGCAGAAGAGTAGATAACTAAAGAGCAAGGTCTTTGGGGCTTTGCTGGCTAAACCCTTGAAACCTCGTGGCGGGTGAATGACCTTGCGCCTCACAATAGCTACAAAACTGCAAAAACGATGCTCAACTTAAAACTGAGGGGAAAAAGGATGGCATGAAAAGAGCAAGAGAGGCACTTTCTTCATGTTCTGTCACGGTACACAGACTGGGGAAACACTTGGGGAATCAGCAAGGGGGCATTTGCGCTGCTCCTGCCGTTTCACCTCTAGTAGGGAACCCAATAAAATCCGCAACGTGCTCTAACTCCATGGTTTTGATCTGCCCAAAGCGTTGAACATGAGAGCCCTGTGCAAGCAAGCGCAGGAAAGGGCTTAGCATGGCTGCCCTGAACACACCAGTTACCGTGACTGCCTTGCAAAGACCCCAACAACATTTAACTGCTCTTGACAACACAGGCACATGTCTGCGTGTGGACACATAGAATGCAGGGTGCTCTTGAACTGCGCATAAGGACAATGCATGAAAATCAATGCAGCTGGATTGCTGTTTTACCTGGCTGCCAATGTTAGCGTCCTCTCTTACCATTTCGTAGGTGTTGTTGTTGGAAGTCCTGAGTCGGACGTGCTCATATTGCGCCTGCAGCAACGGGAACGCAGCACAACACATGAAACCAAAGTGGCTCGCTGCTATGGAGTACCACAGTGCCAGGGTGCACCAGCAATTGTAATTGCATAAATGTGATGGTGCTTGTAAATATGTGGGTGTGTATGTGTGTGTGGGGGGGGGCAGGCACCTGCACGCTGAATGTGGCACCGCAATCTGCACATGAAGTCACCCAGGAACAGCCCTATGCAGTAAACTTCAAAATCAATCAGCAGTAAAATTCTAGAGGGGGTCAACTGGAGAAACGTCCAAATATGTGCCTTTTTTGCACTCAGAAGCCGGCCATTCACTGCTCCTTTATTCGATTGGGACCATTTTTGCTTTAAATTAAAGCTGGAGTTATGAGTTACACGAGAATGTGCTTGGATTTATGTGGGTTGATATGTGTGCAATTTGGCTGGGCTGAAAGCCCACGCTGACAACCAGAACCCTAATAGAGTGGCTTTCCATGGGAAAACAGCATATGTTGGCCTAGATCACCAACCACTTCAGCGTTTCACTCCATTTTTGTTGCAATGATATTTATTTATAAAAAAACACCATTGAGCTAGAAATTGGATGAGTAGGTGGTGATATATGGCGGATTAGCGGTGAAAAGTTGAATCCACGCCGCGCAAAATTAGACATTGGTCCCCTAGCTGGCTACAATCAAGCTCAGGTGCTATCAGCTACCTCTGGGTCCTGAGCTTAAATGTAGCCAGCTGGGGACCAGTACTCAATTCATATTTCAAAAACACCCCCATTTGGGGCCTCAGATGACCACCTCTGGTAAATTTCACAATCAATGTGCTTACCCGCAGCGTCTCCTTTTGTGGGTCTTCAGCTTCACTATCTTCCATCCATGACACAGAGAACAAATCCCCCATGCACGTATCCATCTCTTTGCTGCCGTTGCCGTAGCTCCATGTATGAAGGGGCGCCTTCCCTGTGTTGAGGCCTGCGCAGTCGCATATCATGCACAGAAATGCACAGGAAAATGTGAATCACCATTGCTATCTCATGAAATATATGTAGGGAAAAGCTGTGCATCAAAGAGGCAATGATCACCAAAGAAGACAGGGAGCAGGCCGAAGACTTCTTGCTCTGCAATTGTTGGTTAGGTATCTAATAAACTCTCACGCGTATCAGCCAGCACACACAAGCACACACACTCATTCGACAGCACCTCCATCATCATCTGTGGCTATTGGACGTAAGGGGAAAATGTTATCACACATGCACACCTGGACAGTACGTGCCCCACGAGGATTCATTTGCATTTGCAGCAGTTGTAACGTACAGGTGGAGCTCATCCTCAAGCAAGCCCTGGAACAAAGACCCGCTCTCGCATGCCTCAATGTACATGCTCATCTGCACAATAATGCATGGGTGTGCTTGTGTGTGTATGTGTCTGTGCATGTGTACGTGTGTATGTGTGTACTTGTGTGTGCACTTGTGTAATTGTGTGTACTTGTGTGTGCACTTGTGTACTTGTGTGTACTTGTGTGTGCACTTGTGTACGTATGTGTGTATTTGTGTGTGTAAACAATTGATGCAACAGGGCACATTCTTGCAATCGTTTGTATTCACCAAAATCATGCCTGTAGGCACAGAAAACTTGCAACAATTGCACAAAACTTCTTGTTTGACCCTTCTCTGCTTGTTTGTGAATAAAGAAGCCACAGATCAGGGTGTGGGTGGGCTTCGTGACCGACATCTGCAGTCAAGGCTGTTTTAGAAAAGCAGCTAACAAAAATTGCAACAAAACTTGCTGTAATATCTCTTAGTTTTCTTGCTGCCACCACTGATGGCATCTGCATGTAACTGACAGCCGTGCTGATTAGCCAGCCGTCGGCTTTAACTGTACACCCTGGCTCAATGCAGGCAAGCATAAATAATAAATATGCTTGTCAAAATCAAAGCAGTAGATATCTAAACATTAAAAAAAACAAGCTACTCCACGCCCACACCCACACCCACACACGCAAACCACGTGGTTACTCGTACCCCACATATAACGTGCATGTTACCCTAAATCATGTTCAATGTCACTTTCTCACTGTTGCGCTATCCAAACAATTGTTAATGAAACAGTTACTATAAATCGAGAGAGAGAGAGAGAGAGAGAGAGAGAGAGAGAGAAAGAGAGAGAGAGAGAGAGAGAGAGAGAGAAAGAGAGAGAGAGAGAGAGAAAGAGAGAGAGAGAGAGAGAGTCCTAGTTGTCCTAGTTGTGCACATGTAAAAATATCCTTGTTTCTTCAATGTGGTGTTGGGATATGTCTGTCAAAACACACAGACCAGTCACCTCTTTGTAGCCCCCCTTCAAGTGCTTACGCCTCACTGCTTCTAGGAGCTGATCAGCATAAAGCATAGGCCCTGACGGCATGCCTAGCACACCTGAGAAACAAAGGGACAGCATACACAAGGGCTGCATCACCCATCTGATGCGTTTAAAAAGTACAGAATATGACCAAGGGAATCAGAATTCCAAAGAGCTTCTTGCAAGCACGCAAGGCAGGGCGCGCAGAAAAACCACCTACAAAGGCACAGCTGCTTGCGTTTGGGGAACAGGTCTAGGCAGCAATTTCTAGCTCGCAGTGCACAATAAGCCTACATTGATGTGAAAGTGTGTGTGTGTGTGTGTGTAAATGTGCCTGCGTACATACGCACACACATCAACACACACGCAGACACAAGAAAACATACCACATGCATGTATGTAGACATACCTGGGGCACCGTGGTCAGAGAAAAACAGGAAGACTTCGTCATTGGGGCCAGACTCTATGACCTGCGTTTTTCAATTGTTGTTAAATCTAGGGGAAAAGGCCCAGTATTGAGAGAGCTAAATTCTTGATGTTGAATTTCAAATTGATTGCAGGTATGAATTTAAGTTGTTGGATACACGTAAACACCAGAAAGCGCATAATATGGCGGGATGATGAGTGAACTAAAGGCTCATCTTATGCTAGTTCCCAGCTCACAAAATGGTGATAAATAAAAAAGGGTCTCCAACCTTGCCAGTGCCCAGTGACTGGACCGCCTCCTTGTTGCCCTCAAGCACACTAAGCAGGGTGGTCACATTCACTTCATCTCCTGAAGTGGCAGTGTGAAAAAAGGGTTGCACGGGTGAATGTTTGCGAGTTTTTGCAAATTAGGGCATTCTATGCTCTCTGTTCAAGCCTTCATACAATGGGAAATTTGCTATTCCTTTGGCCATTTACATTTGAAACAGCAAACTGCCAAGTGTACAGCAAAAAATTGCATTAAGCAGGGATTCAAACCCAAGAATCCTCTGCAGGCTCCGGTTCAAATCGATCTTCCAATGTGGAATTTGCGAGTCCACATTTCCCTGACTTACCTGCTTAATTCACTTTGCGAGGCGCCTACATGTTTTTACTCGCAATACCTATTCTTAAGGGTAGAACGGTAACATATTAGGTGGTACATAGTGATGAAAACACACCTGATGTACTGTGCCTCTGCCAGCATTGCTGATAGGGTAGCAATTTGCAGGCGTTGTGTCATAGCAGGAGAGAGGCATTCATGGAGCACTGGCAGGATGCAACAAGAAGCTGTGTGAGCACACACCTTGGTAGTCTGGGGCAGCACCGCGAAAGACGTCAGGCCCCCCAGGACGATTATATATGTTTCCGGGGCTGCATTCACAGTGATGCGACGAGACGAACAATGGAAGGATGAAACCAATGCCGCCGGAAGGACAAGATCAATGCTATTGAAGGAGACCAGCACTTTGCAGCGGCTTGATAAGCGCAACTTCATATATATCACAATCATCTACGACGACGCCTTCAACTCCCATGCCCATCGATTATGACCAAGAAACTTGATGCACGTGCCACCCATGCTGGGCTTGCTCTACCAAAAATGATAACAACCAACGCACCTTGGGTTCTTTTCGTTGAAAGCGAGATCCCCATAGACCATCAAGACAATGTTAGATGTGTGTATGCCATTCTCCTTGAGCAGGTGATAGGCGTGTAAGACGTCAGCCTGGTGCCTGAGGACATGAACATAAAAGGCTGTGAAGCACTGTAAAAGGGAAGGATGTTTATGAAGAAAACAAGAATAAATTTGTTCCTCCTCACTATCCGTTTTGCTGCATGGCTGACGATAAATGAACGAAACGCTGCACATGCCAGCCATGCTAATACCATTTAGTAATTGACACACGCACGCACGCACGCACACACACACACACTCACCTGTAGTTCCACCATCCTTGTGAACCTGACACTAGCAGCGCCCATCGCCGAGGAGTGTGTACCTCAGCTTGGAAAGATGGCCGCAGGACATGCGCATCCAGTCCTTTGTGCGGCCTCATGTTGCCGCGCACATGATAATTCCCTACACGATCAGAGGGGTTAATGCACGAGGGCATGCAAGCAACGATGAAGCAAGTGTGTTTGAGTGTGTGTGTGTGTGTGTGTGTGATTTCACGTGCATGTGAATGCGCATGCGTTTCAGTGCATGTGTGTATGTGAGTGTGTGTGTGTGCATGTGCGCGTGTGTGTGTGTGTATGTGTGCGTGCATATGCGTGTGTGGATATGTATGTGTGAGAGAGTGTGCGCGCGTGCGTGCGTGCGTGTGCATGCATGTGCACGTGCGTGTGTTTTCCTGTGTGAAAGTGTGTGTGTGCACGTGTGCGTGCGTGTGTGTGCGTGTGTGTGTATGCGCGTGCGCGTGCACGTGCGCGTGTGCGTGTGCGTGTGTGTGTGCGTGTGCGTGTGCGTGTGCGTGTGCGTGTGCGTGTGTGTGTGTGTGTGTGTGTGTGTGTGTGTGTGTGTGTGTGTGTGTGTGTGTGTGTGCGCGTGCGCGTGCGTGTGCGTGTGCTTGTGCTGTGCGTGTGTGTGCGTGTGTATATGTGTGTACAGCGTGAGCAACTACCTGGCCTAGCTGCTGAAGTGAAGCAAAGGCCAAACACGGCCAGGACGACGCTGCACAACATCCTTTATTTTTCAAGTGGCGAAGAATTCGCCCGTATATTATATTGGAACATTACTTTGTATTCGCAGAAAGCAGGAAGGAGGGAGATGAACGAGCCTCACGATTTCTTTGTCAGATCTTTAATCTTGGTAAACAAGGCACGGTCATTAAATCTCTGGATTTAATGACCGTACCTGGTAGTATGCTATTGTAATCTCTGGTGCCCGGATCTAATGACCGTACCTGGTAGTATGCTATTGTAATCTCTGGTACCCGGTCAATGACCGTACCTTGTAGAATGCTATTTTGCAGATGGGCCCCTCACCGCCGGTTGTTTTGGCTTTTCAAGTCGGCGAGGCTGTACCTACTTATTTTGCAAGGCTCATCATGTCTCTTGTGGCCAGGGATCAGGTGTAGTGCCTTCGTGAAATTAGGATTCACACAGGTATGGAGAACCTTTGATAGTTGGTGGGCTAGCTTACCCTTTTGCCCTGAGCCTGCTATTTTGTGCGCTACCCATTTATATACGCTATCTTGTTTTAAATGCGCTACCCCTAAACGTAGCAGTTTTGGCTAAACGTAGCAGTTTTGGCCCCTTTCGGAGGGCTTGAAATTTGACAACCTTTGCTTGTATTTCAAATAACGGTGACCTGAGAGCATGTGGAGCATATCATTTGTTGGCACAGAAGCAGAGAGTTGCATTGTAAAATCAGTACCGGCCAATGCCCCCGATTTTTATGTATTTCAGGTAGTTGAATTTTTAGGTTGGATTGATTTAGCTGGTCTTCTTGTTCCATAAACCTGGGGAGCAGCCAGTTCATTGAAGAATGATTTTAGCCGGGTGATCGCTGTGACTGTGATTTGATCTGACAGAGGCACTGTAATTGCTTCATTAAGGGGGGCGATGTATGAGCACCTCCGCGTGGTGCCCCCTGGAAAACGCCTTCGTGTGCCTTCGTGCACACGCCCGGAAATACTCGGGAGCGGCTAAGACTCATACGGTGGAGCAACACGGCAGCCTTT
>Ga0307947_1001304_pt1 | contig 19510 bp, 19 predicted proteins | sample OrgLakmetagen232_FD_201840 | JGI IMG/M metagenome (GOLD analysis project Ga0307947, IMG submission 201840) | Saline water microbial communities from Organic Lake, Antarctica - #232 | ecosystem: Environmental > Aquatic > Non-marine Saline and Alkaline > Saline | place: Antarctica: Organic Lake...
CAGTATTTGATGTAATGTCAGCTTTGTAAGGTTGCGTGATCCAACACAAGAAGGAAGCAGGCGTTGAAATTGATGGACGCAGAGAAAAGGAAAGTGAGAGAGAGAGCAAGAGAGAGAGAGAGAGAGAAAGAGAGAGAGAGAGAGAGAGAGAGAGAGAGAGAGAGAGAGAGAGAGAAAGAGAGAGAGAGAGAGAGAGAGAGCAAGAGAGAGAGAGAGAGGAGAATGTGTGGTTGCCTGCACACCTGAACGTGACCACCTTGTCCCCAGGTGATAGCGTGTTTTGAAGAGCAGACTCCCAGCCGCCTGTACCGGTGCTAGGGAAGATGAAAGGGGTGGCCTCCTGTGTGCAACAGTCCACAAGAACGATATGCCACTTGTGTGCAACAACGCATGTACGAGTGTGCCTGCAATGTGGACCTATGTTTGTTGAGACAGTTTAATGTGTGTATGGTCTGTCCCTTAGAAACTTGGCATTGAAGCGGCTGAGGGCTTATCGTCAATGTTTGTAAGAACCTGTCCTGCAAATGTGGTGGGGATAGAGCAGGGAATGACGTGTGCATACAGGCAAGTGCTGGCCCGCCAGCTCAGCTATATCACACCTTAGTTTGATACACAAACTTTGTGTCTTCTAGGACGCCCCTGTAGAAGTCTGCAAACCATGGATCTCTGTGGTTCTGGCCTGGTACGTTCATAGCCCGAAGCACGCGGTCATGGATATTGACTGGTCCTGTACGTGTTTCATGATTGCATCGTTGACGTGTAGTTGGTTTTTTCTTTCTGTGAGTGAGTGTTGGATCGCTCTTAGCTTATTTGGCGGTGCACACATTGAGTCGTGCCTCTGTTATGTGCATGTTTGTTTTACGGCAACACGCAGCGTGCACCGTGTGCACCTGTGTGTGTGTGTGCACCTGTGTGTGTGTGTGTGTGTGTGTGTGTGTGTGTGTGTGTGTGTGTGTGTGTGTGCTTGCGTGCATACATGTTTATATGCGTATGTGTGTGTATGTGTGTGTATGTGTGTGTGTGTGTATGTGTGTGTATGTGTGTGTGTGTGTTGACACTTTCTTGTCCATACTCTTTTCACGATGATGCCCAAACCTCCAATCCTCCCCCCCGTCCCCTGTCCCCCCATATTGCTGGTCAACACTCTGTTTAATTTACTGTGCCACTCTGCCGCATTTGCTTGCTCGGGGGAGACCTGTCTCCATTCCTCCTACCTGGCACGAACAAGTGATTGCGCCCGGGGGGTGTGTAGGAAAACGGAGCTTTGGGTGCTTGTGGACTTTGAGAGGTCGAGATGCCCTGTACGCGCGTAGGAGGGAGAGGCGGATCAGTGTCGATTAAAGCTTCAGAATCCATCTACCCTCGATTAAAAGAGGGTCATGAAGCCGGTTACCTGCACTGCGGCATTAGCATTACTGCTGCTGCTCAAGCCGACACCTGCTGCACATCGCTGCAGCCCATTTTGCAAGAGTGGGAGACACCTGTTTGCGACCTCTTGGCGTAACATGTCACAATTATATCAAGTTAATAATAAAATATTTGCAAGTTCGGTGCAAGTTCGGTGGGAATAAAATGTTTCCTTATGTTATTTGTTATGCATAGCCTGTTTAAGGAAATAGCTTACCTGCATGTGTCGTCTAACTGAGTATTTTGTGCGAGCTCTCTTCCTTTTCTTACATGCCCAAAGCTGTGTTGCACCATGTGGTAGCTTAAGCAAGTAAGTATCACAACACACACACTCTCTCACACACAACACACACACACACACACACACACACACACACACACACACACACACAAACACACACACACATACACACACACGCACACCGCGTACACGCATGCAAATGTGCTTTGATTTATGTTGTGCTTCTATGCCTGCAAGTGTGAAAGCACGAAAGCACGCCCCCCTGTCTTCCTCGCTTTTTGCAGGGAGTTGGTCCGGAAATATGCCAAGGATAATGTCATCATTTTCATGGTCCTGGACGAGAACCTACTCCGGTGAGCAAGAAATTGGCATTTGATAAAAAGCACATTCACGCTGAGGACCTCGATGCAAGCTCCTTTCCCCAGAGTGGTAGACAGAACAATTTCAAGGTGTCTTGACTACATGCGTTTGCTGCCCAGAATCCAACCCCTCCCCAAATTCTTCAGGATGTACGCACCAAGCTGGCTAGAGTCTGTCAAGTCTGCCAAGATTACAAATTTTGTGATCGGCGCGATGGACCCCCCCACCTCCCTGACCCTCCCCTCTTTAATGCCAGATGACCAATGCTTCAATGCGCGCGTGGATCATGTTCAAACCAGTGAGAGCGTTAGTGATTGCACGTAGGACATCAGCTTGGCAGCTTCGCGCTGTTTGTGGATACTACAGCAATAGCTTTTAGGTCCACAGAGGAAAAGAAGCGAGTCAATTTATACACCGAAGCAAATAGGGTTTGCAGTCTGTGTGTGCTGCCAGTGGCAAGTAGCGCGTAAGGAGCACACATGCATCACTCTTTCGACTTTGATCCTTTTGAGTTAGAGAGCTTCATCCCTCTTTGAAATAAGCAGTTCAGAACTTCAGTAGGGCGCCCTTACTTTTAACAATTATGTCAATTGTAAATGACCAAACTGACCAAACTGCACGTGCAGGTGGCACAGGTTACAAATGGGGATCACAGCACTTTGTGCAGACGACCTGGAAAAAGGTGCTTGCTTGGCACTTGCACATCAGATCAGCTCTGTAGGCTCACAATTTTAATCCTATGCCATTCTGCAAACAATTGGGTGTGCTACACGGAGTAGTTTGGACTTTTAGCACGCCACGCTGTTCTGATTTGAAAGAGTGCACTACACAGAGGTGCTGTTTACACTTTATTGCACTAATTGCTGTCAGGATCTTGTACTGCATGATGCATTGGGCAGACAGAACGACTGACAAGCTGTGTGACTGGTGGCCCAGGTTCATCTCACGCAAAGGATTTATGAACTGGGGTTCCACGTCCTCTTTTCAGATGCAGACGTTTCGTGGATGCACGACCCGCTTCCTTACTTGAAGCAGGTGGGGCTGTATTGTAGCATATCCATAATTTATATTAATTTTTCCCGAACAGGGATGAGGGCACTGCACTGCTTTTGCGGGGGGGCTCTAGTGTGTGCAGGGGTGGCAGTTGGCAAGATAACTAGTATGCTCAAAAAGGTGTAGGCTTGTTCTGGTGGCAAAGTGTAGGCAGGATTGCTCCATCAAATACCCTTTTAAAATGATGCATGACTGTGTTTCACAAACATTTGCGGGCTGGAGCACCCAGACCGAAGCTTCAATTACCAATGTAGCAGCGCGTTGTAAAAGGCATACTCGAGATGTAAGGATAAGGAATTGTATTCCTTATATGTTACATTAGTCTACCGCTGCCAGTTTGTTGATGATTATGGTAGCAAGGACTGGGGAATGCATGACAAGGCAGTTGCGAGAGGGAACCCTTTCTTCTTGCACTTAACCTCTCTCGGCGGGCACGTGAAGAATGCTTGCTCCAATATAATTGCCTGTCTATGGTCATCAGCACATAGGTATGCTTAATAACTGTAATTGCTAATCGCTCTCCTTTCATCTAAGTATGCACCTCTCTGCTTATTGAGTCACTGATCATTAATCAGGCCCCTCAAAAGCGCGCCGAGATATGAGGGTAGGGCAAGGTATGGGTTTCTTTCATCAATAAGTCAGACCGTACATACACAGTACCTGGCACGCAGGCGGCAGGCAGGGCAGGCAGGCAGGCAGGCAGGCAGGCAGGCAGGCAATTCGACATGACAGTACCCTTTCATCCTACAAACACCTTGCAAACCTGCAAAAGCTCCCACACCACATGCAGTACACCTCTCACGACAGACCCCCCCATGCGCTATTTACAACGGACAGCCTTGACACACAGAATGCTGCGGGGGACGAGGGGCTTGAGAAGGGCACCTCACCTTATTATAACATAAACACGGGCATTTATTTTGTGAAGCAGGTATACAAAGAGAGAGTGCAGCAATTTATGCTTGAGACTTGGGACTGTTTGGTTGCTGATGGCAGGAAGGGGCCATCTCTGAAACTTTCTGGTTTTATCTTTTTGCGCTTCCTACTTTTAGACTAGCGTTTTGATGCCAACAATCTAGACTAGACTGCTATATGCCATCTCACAAATTTGATATATGCTTCTTGAGCATGCAAACACACACGCACACACATATGCACGCACACACACACAGCACGCTGGGGGGCTTGAGTTTTTCAGAAACTGGCTGTCTTTCCACAGGCCTGGCGTAGGTGAGACCAAAGTGCAGGGTCATTTTTTCTTTTTTTTGTGCTCACTCCTACATGGCCTACACTTCTGGTGTAGGCCATGACCAGGACGGACTGAACAATGTAGTGCGAGGGTTTGCGAGGGCCAGTGACCCAAATCTGCCTAAGCCACAGTGGCAGAGTGCAGAGCGCATTGTGTGGGCGGCCACGCACAACACCACGGGCGTGTCGTACATTCCAATTCACGTCATGGCAAACAGTTACACGTGAGTCATGTGATTTGTGACATTTCCTACAGAAGCGTATGTAGCTTAAGTTTACGTGCGCGTGCTTTCTATTGTAGAGATTGTGTGTAATAATACTTCATGTGTGTTAACCTTGAGTGTTGCGTACAGAGGGAAATGCAACAGGCATAAATGGGAATAATGGTAGCCATTCCTATCAATTGCAAATGTGCGTATATGGTGTGGGCAGCAAAGGCAATATTCTTTTGGATTGATGATGATTTAGTAACCTCCCCCTCAATGCAGGTTCCATGTGGGCCGGGTGCACAAGCTGCTCCATAGCAACCTTCTAGCCGTCCAGTGAGCAGTAGATAGCGCTACACTTGTTATTAAGTAGCACTTAGGGACCTGGTGTAGAAGAGGTAGAGCTGCTTGCCTTGCTACAATTGAGGGCTGTTATTGATCAGATTTTATAAGGCATTTATGTAAAGCAGTTGTGCAACTCATGAATGTGGTATACAATGTGCTGAAGTGCATGGTACAGGGCTGACTGCACACATACGTTTCTGTAACAATGTGTCCTCGGCCTTGGTATTGCAACAGCAACAGAGAAGGCACACACAGAAAAGTACACACCTACTCATAAAATGGTCTAAAACCGCTTTTGTGCACACAGCTGGGTCTGGAGTGGGTCTACACCTGAGTCAAAGGTGGCCAATATGAGGGACGCAATGAGGTAGGTACCATCGTAAGCGGTAGCCCCTTACAGAAGCGTTGGTGGTCTAAGCTGAGATGCTTGCACACATGGCTACAGATGCTCCCTGCACTAAGAATGTGGTGAACACCGTTACATGCAGTTATTCAGATGCCCCTGACTATTACGGCGCTTCCAATTTATTCCTGGTGACCATGGACCTTGACCGCCCCATTCCCCCACCAGATTTCAATCTGCAAACAGTTGAACAGACTGAGAGCATGGTAAGATTTTACAGCTGCAGTGGGGGTGGCGAGTATGCTGTGCTTAAAAGATGGCATCCTCAATCCTTTGCTCATCTGCGTAGCTGCAAAGTTGGAAAGGGGAATTTAATACAGTCAATCGTATGGGGTTTTGCAAAGTAAAGCCTGGGGACAAGGCTGCAGGTGTCGAGGAATGTCAAGAGATGACTCGAGGCAAAAGCCGTCGAGCCGCTCCTATTTCCCCTGTGCTTCACATGAAAGTTGAGCAATCCCTGCGACTTCCTTCCCAAGTTGCCCAAATTTTTACTAGATCAATCAGCAAACTCCCCTGCGTTCTCCCTGTTTTTCACGGAACCATTCGTAGGTGCGCTTCCACCTTGATGCGGCCACGTATCAACTGCAACAGGCATACTACGGATTATTGGCAGCAACGGCCCTTCGCAGAACGTTTATCCTTCCGGCTTACCACTGCTTTTGTGCCAAAAATTGGTGAGAGTGGACTTTTGAAGCTCTGTATACTGCTGTCTTGGTGATGGTGGCATATGTACTTTGTTGCGCAGCAGTGGTGAAGAAGTGGGTACAACAAAGTTCCGACGTTGTCGGTAAGCATGCTATGCTCTAATGCAAACAAATGTTGGCTAGTATGTAAGAAGCATTGCATATATTTTGTGGAATGAGAAGGGGTGACAGGGATGCAGCATGACAATGCGACGTGTTGTTGACGACCAGACCTTGGGTGTGCACGTGTACTAAGATTGCAAGCTTCTTAGGCTTTGTGGTGCAGGACGCTCGTGCTTATTTACATTTACATGCATTATAATAGTGAAAATTGCAAGAAAGGTCGATGTAGCACTGTTTCAGGCACTGCTACTGGAGTCATTTGGAGAATTTTCCATCGTGCACGCTGTTTCTTTGCATTATGGGGCTTTGTGTCAAACTTTGCAGGAAGGCACTTTGTCTCCCAATGTCACCATTGCAGTCAATCTGCTCTTTTGTTGATGATTAAAACCAGGAGCCTGACTTTGTGGGAGTGGAAGCAGACAGTGTATTTGTGTGCGTCTTTATGTGTTTGCTCCTGTGTTAGGTACATGACGCAGGCCTGCCGTACCAATGGAGAGAAGCACACCCAATTCCCCTACAAGTGCATGCTGAGTGACCTGATGAGGTCTCGCCTTCTATCTATGGTGAGAAAAAAATGGGCTACGCTAGTTTCTTTGGAGGCTCAGGTGTTAAAGACTGCTTTATAAACCAGATGTGAAAACGACAAGTACGGCTTCTGGTCCATTCTGCCATACCATTCTCGAACACACTAAAAACTAATGACGGATGAGTTCATTAGTAAGTGCTCTGTGTACAAGCCTCAAACTCATTGAGTGTACCTGTGTTCAGTCTGACATACATACCTTCATACAAACATCCCTTATCCTCCCCTCCTCCTACATTTACCTACGCCCTTCACAGGGATTGCACGTACCCCTCACGTTGTATGACAAGCGGGTGGTGCATGTGCGGGAATGGCCCTTCTTAGACCACCCCAAGGTGCCTGATGCCATCAAGTCCTCACGTGTGGAGCTGTTCCCTGAGGGTGCTCCCCGTCAGCCTCGAGGGCCGGTCAATTCCTTGGCCCCTGTGCGCTTAAGTCCGTCACCAGAGGGAAGTGCACGTGCGGGTTTGCCTTGGCCGCTCAATGCAAAGGAGCTTGAAGAGGTGCGTTGCGCATGGTCGTTAGGGCGCATGTGCACATGAAAATGTGCCTTGACACAACGTAAAGGAATGTTCCGTTGCATTGTAACAAGTTTGTATGCTAGCCAATTCATGGCCTTTGATGAATACTATGTGCATTGAGACTGTGGCCCATGCATTCCTATCCTCAACTATATCATGTGTCTCTCATTACAGCTTTTGCGGCCTACAATTCTTACATCTCCTATGTAACTTTTGGGGAAGGCAGTGATTAAAACACCCTTTTGACATGTTTGATGATTTGGGCGATGTGAAGGGTGAGGAACCTTCCATAGCAGGAATGAAGCGTACTGCCTAAGCCCTTCTTTTCTCTGTACCTCTTTATGCAGTTGGTGACAACCCACTTCTCAGCTTACCGTGTCATCCACCTCGTGAATGCAACCAAGATCCTAGGCAGAGGCTTAGGAAATCTGGAGATGCAGCATGCCTTTGACACACATGTCCAGAAATATGCTTCAAAATGGTGCTGCAGGTGTGATATTTATAATGGCTTGTCTGTTTAAACTGCGTGTTGTTGGTTGAGGCATAGATCGTGGTGGAGTTTGCAATTTGCAACAAGATGCGTGAGGAAGGGTAAGCTTGAACCTTAGAGTTCAGTTACAGGTTTGACTAGTCCACAAATCTTGGATCTGAAAGCCTGCCTGCTAATGCAAGCTTCACGACCATACTCCAAGCCGCAACCTCCCGTCTCTAGTCCCGCTCCTCTTACCCTTGTTCCTTTTGCAGTTATGATGAGGGGATCGGTTTCCTCTGCCCATACACCTTCTTCCTTTCTTGCCTTAATCGCAATACATTCCTCCATCCTACTTCACATGCCCATTGTGCTTTCAGGGATCCCAAGGTCATGGAGGCGATGCAACTGCCGCGAGAGGAGCATTTTCAAATTGTCCCTCAACAATGGCAACGTATCCATCACACTAGGCGAACTCTCCTGAAAGATAGGCCGGAGCTTTTAGCAGAAGTGTTTGGAGAAAGGCAGTAAAAGCTACGCAGGCAGTGAAAATCACTCCCCACATTTATTAAGGAAAAGGAGCCACTTTGGTACCGAGTACCGTAAAGCTCCTCCACCAAAGGAAAAAGAAAATATCAATGAGGATCAGGAGGGTTGCAGGCTTGACCTGAATCCAGCTCGTGATGAGATTTGGTAAAGTAACCAATTACTAAAATTTATGGCCCAAGATTCCGGTTGGAGCTGTCCGATTTAATTTTTCACTGCACATGCTGGCTTTCTGGCCTTGCTGCTATTTGCTGGAGTCTCGATTGCACACTTCTGGAACTTGTCACTGAATTCAAATACCTTGGAATCACTCTTACTCGGATGGAAGCATGCTCACAGCTGCTAAAAAGATGGCAGACAACTTCGGGTCTGCCATTGCCAGAGTTTAGAGAGTTGCAGATTTTCAGCCGTGTTTGAAGTGAGAGCAATGTCATCAGCATAATCACAGTGAGGGATTTTAATTGAATCCAGGGCAGTGGCAGCACCTCTCTGTACAGCCAAGAATCTGTCTATGTAATTGTTATAAAGAGAGTACAGAAGGGGACTCAGAGGGCAGCCCTGTTTCGAGCCTCTGTTGAAAACAACCTCCTCAGAAATTCTGTCGCCATCAATGAGAAGGTAGAGGCATCCTGTGTACATGGTTTGGATGATATCTCTCAAATATTGTGGAGTCTTAATTTTTTGCAAGTGTCTCCAAAGTTTCTCTCTTGGAATACTGTCGTAGGCAGCAAGGAGGTCCAGGAAAGCAGTGTATACCTTCATTTTTTCCTTTTTAGCAGTTGTGAGAATGGTGAAGAATAAAGAGGGGTTGGTTGGTGTTCCTTGTGGGGCAGAAACTTAATTGAGAGTCTGGTATTTTATGTTCAGCAAGCCCAGTTCGTCAGCAAGTCCATGACCAGGTTTTCAAAATGTCTGTAGATACGCACAACCATTGATAGCCAACAAACGATGGGGGACGTAGTTGGACCTTTTTTATGCAGAGGCGTAATTGTGATTTTGTTCCAAAAATGTGTTGTGACACCGTCTGACAGAAACAGATGGAACAATTCACCAGTAAGAAGGGGAAGCAGAACGTTTTCTGTGCGTCTCTTACCACGATCATCCTGAATTAATTATTTTCTCTGCGTGCTTAAAGGCTTACCAGGAGTATTGCTCAGATATTTTTGGGGTTTGCATTCAATGTCTCGTCTCATTTGTATGGCTTTTTGTAGCAGGTCTGATTGCATGTAGGCTTTATTTTTCCAGAGTGCTGCAGCATGTAGACCAGTAACTCTGAGGCTGTGGAGTGGGTTCCTTATGTGGCTGCTGTAAATGGTGCCTGTTGCTCCTAGTTGGATGATGTGGAGGTATTATCGGTGTCCGAGCAAGTGAGGCGAGGTATAAGCAGCTAATGTTGTTCTCACGCCTTTTCTGCTTGTTGGGTAGGGGAAGTGTCTACACAGTAACTGACATCGATTAGATATATATCGCGTTTGCCTCTGGCAGGGGTGGTGTTTTGGTTTGCTGGTAGACGAATGGCATGTCATGCTTTTTTTGTTGGGGATATTTCCCAAGAGGATTATACGTCCTTACTGTCAGTGCAGGTTTTGTGAAAAGCGCTGGTGCTATTTTCCATCCAGTTTGGGAGCAGCAGGAAGGTAGCGGTTGCTTGCCTCTTTGTTCCTTGCGGCAGATGTGATTGAATGTTGCACTAGCTACTTTGAGTAGAGCTGTCAAAAAGTCCATGGATTTCTATTACGAGCAGGAGTGTGTATACATTATTTATTTTTTAGGGTGCAACTTAGCATGCGAAGCAGTGCACCAACTGAGAAACGGTTCCAGCTCGTGATTACTGTTTATCGCGCTCAACTCAAGAGATAGTTAAATCACTAATGCGCACAAAAAGCAGGGAGGATATGGAGTGAGATTAGTTACGCCTCCTACAGTGCTGCTCTTCTGATGCTCGGCTGCTGTGTTCCGACAAGCTTGTCGAGTGGGATTACTATGTGTGTGCTTGATGTTTGAGGCTGGCAGAAGCCTGATGAGGATTGCTTGCTTATCTTCACTTGCTTGCTAATGACTACTAACCCTTTCACTCTCGCTTGCCGCCACCAACCTGTTTCTGGATTGATGGACTCTGATCGATCTCTATCTTGGCAAAGATTACAAGGTTTACAAGTAAAGCCAACAGTCAAAACGTGCAAGTGCTAGGCTTCATATGTAAAACATGCAAAATTGTAATAATGTTGTTGTAGCACTAGACTTGTAGCACCCACAAAGAAAGCCCTTGGAAAAGGAAAAAAAGCACAACGCTGTTTGTGACATTGCAGCACTGAATAACACTAGTAAAATCATGCATCTGCCAAGACCAACCGACCGCATTAAATCAAAAAGGGGGGATCATCATCTGTGTGTTTTGGGCACATAAAAAAACATGGAGTGTCATACTGAGGATACCAAGAATGAGGGAGGCAAATATTAGTATACATGAAACTAATGTGCAATGGGTCTGAAACATCAAACATGGTCTGGCTCATCACTCTTTTGATGACGGGCCCTGCTGCTAGATAAAATCTGAACCAGCACTTGCTTGGCTAAGACTGTAAAAGTCATGCATAATTATGGCAAAGATTACAGAGGAAAAGTTCTCACAAAACTCAGACAGCTGTACACAAGTAGACTCAACTAACACCCTACTAGGGTGTAGGTTTAGTAAAAGGTTCCTCACAACTATTTTAAATAAAAAGGCCAACATTTTTTACAGAAAAGAAAGCTCCAGAAAAGAAAAAGAAAATACTACGCAGGCAGTGAAAGCCGCTCCCCACATTAATTAAGGAAAAGGAGCCACTTTGGTACCGAGTACCGTAAAGCTCCTCCACCACGAAAAGGAAAGGAAAAATCAATGGGGATCAGGAGGGTTGCAGGCTTGGCCTGAAATCGGTTCCTGATGAGAGTTGATATCAGTACTGGAAAGGGCACGTCTGGTATGGACAAGTTTAGCAGCAAAGTTCACAGAGTTCCAGGACAAGCAATCTGGAACACTATTGATCCAGTCATAGATCAACGCTGCAGCTGGACAAATGATTATGCAAGGCAGTCGTGAAAAAATGCTACAACAAGGCATCATGTTTCATACGCCCTTCAGAAGAGACACATTTAGGAATGATTCCAACCTGGCTCTTACTTTCCAACCTCAATGCACAACATCGGCGGAGATTTAGCAAGCCAGTTGTAATCATAGTTACTCCGACTCAGCAACCACGCCTAAATCGAAACCCAACAAACATGTATCAATCTAAGTCTGCCAATAATGCAAGAAGAGTCACCGCGAATTCCTAGCAGATGGCGCTGCCAATCCATGCCCCCAGGCTAATAAACCAAGAGACATACAACAAAAAGCACGATATAAATTTTATCAAAATCAAGTACTGTGTAGGCGCTTCCCCTACTCAACAAGCAGAAAAGGCTGTTACTCTCCACATCATCCTTTTGGGTTACTCGCCCTCTCAACATCCCTTTGGGTTACTCTCCACATCATCCTTTTGGGTGTGGGCGGCACCATCTACAACACATTGTACTTGATCTCAATGAGGTGGATGGTTACATTGAAGCATATGCTGGGGTCTTTGGGCTGGGTCTGTCAGGGGAAGATGAATCTGCTGACGGCTGGCGGTGATCAGGCTGAAGTAGTGCTCCAGTTTCCCTCTGCCACTCCAATCCCCTCCGTTATTAATTTGTTGCTACACAAAACAATATCCTTTCATAGTCCACGTCGGTAATGTTTACGCTGCCAGCTTTTTTTGTTTTTTCGATTCTAATTATTTTTGCGCAGAGATGCGGCACCCAAGACAGCATTCATATTGGACCCCCTTAACGGTGCAAGATTTCAATCATCGTGATTATCTAATAGAAGGTGAGTTTTGAATCGATTTTTATCCCGGGGGGGGGGGAGGGGAATAGTATTGATTGAATCCAAGCTCAGAAACCCATGCTTGCATAGTCAACTGTGAACTTTGCAGCCAGAACACAACCAAATGCCCCTGACGCGGCAAATGCAGCCAGGAAAGAGTGCTAGCTGTTGGAAACTGCACCAGCAGTAATTGGTCTGGGGGCCTGGCTGAGGAATCCTGGGCAGCTTCTGGCACTGTTAAAATCTTGGTTAGGAGCCTGTGTCAAGTCTCAGCCCGGGAGGTGCTCTGGGTGGACCTGGCCAAAACTTGCTTGGCTCCAAATCTAAAAATTTTGAAACTCAGGCCCTGCTGCTCCACCCCCTGCCTCCCCAAACTTTTTGTCCACACAGGGCTGCCACATGATCTTTTTACCGGGGCAGCCAAAGTCTCAGGTCGGGGGGTGCCCTGGGTGGGCCTGGGAAGCCTAGTGCACGCTATAGCACGCTTTGGAAGTTTAGCGTAGCTGTCAGACCTTCGCATCAATGTGAAGCACAATGATGTACTGCTGCTGTGTGCTTGCTTAGCGTATTTTTTGGCAGGTGAAGGGGGGCAGGGCAAGCAAGCAAATATAAAAGTGATGCTGTATGTAGAATACGTGGCATTGTTTGGCATGCCCTGCGCTGAGGGTCTGGCAGAGTGAAGCTTCTTTCTAATGGCGGGTGGGTGGTGTTTACACGATACATTTAGGAATATAAATCGAATATGCCTTTTACAATGCGATGCTACATACCCGGAATGATTAAGAGGCTTGCACGCTCTGCTCCGGCTACGCTCCGCTCCCTCCAAAATCTGGCCCCTTCGAAACAAGGCAAAACAGGAGCTTGCTCCTTTTCTCAAGTAATCTGAATTGCCTTATAATAATAATGAAGATACACTTTTCTTTCACGGGTTCACTAGCTACCTGCAAAAGAATTTAGACGATGCATTGCTATATGCACTGCGAGATGATGCATTGCTATATGCATTGCTATATGCACTGCGAAGAAAGGCTTGCTACAGCATGCGTTTCACAGACCAAATGCATCTGCATCAATTGTACCGCTTAATGATTCGTAAATGTTTCGTTAATGCTTTATAAAATACAAAGGCTTGATACAGTGCGCGGATTTCTTTATATAATCATAGCGCCGCTCTGGCTCCGGCTCTGATGGTCGTCGGAGCACCGGAGCATGCAGCTGCCAGGCAATAAGTAAGCAATTTAAGTGATAGGTAGGGAAGATGTGTATATGCTTTGCTGATGAGCTGGTGGTTTGCATTGCCATTTCCTGCTGGAGCGGCGGCAGAGCTCAGTAATATATACCGGTACTTCGAAGATTTCTGCCGCGTGTGGGCGATTGACGGTGGGCAGAGGCCATGCAAGCTAAGATTTCCAGAGAGTAACGCAGTATGCGAGCCGGAATCGCGTCTTGACAAATGACTTCATTTGATTTCCTTCCTTTCATTTTCACACACTTCGCAGACAATCGACCGCATATGTTTAATAATACCTAATGTATTTATTGATGTAAGCTTAGCACTAGCAGCATGTCAAACCCTGCTCAGGGGCTCAAAGCCTTCAAGGACTTGGAGGGACTCAGTCCTCAGTCTTTGAGTGTTTTGGCAGGTCTTGGCTTCCAGGAAACCACCCCTGTCCAGGCTGCTGTGATTCCTCTTTTCTGTGGGAACAAGGATGTAGCCGTAGACGCTGCCACCGGCTCTGGCAAGACCCTGGCCTTCGTGCTACCGGTCGTGGAGCGTCTGCGTAGGCTTGAGGATCCCATGTGCAAGCACCAGGTAGGTGCTCAGGGCAAGCGCATCTCGTAGGAGCTGGCGAGCCCAGAGTGCCCTTTCTTTCGTTGTGCTGCCTAGGTTGGTGCTATCATTGTGTCCCCAACAAGAGAGCTGTCAAGGCAAATCTTCAACGTGGCACAACCATTCTTGGACAGCGTCCCTGGCCTCACGCGGATGCTGCTGGTTGGGGGCACGTGAGTAACAGGCACCCTAATTCTTCAAGAAGGGGAATGCAGTGCAGCAAATACTAGAGGAGGTAGATGCAGCAAGTACTAGCCGCGCGTTCTTACCTTGGGCAGCATCGCTCTACACGTCTACATACACTCCTGTCAGGGACCCTGCTGAGGACGTGAGCCACTTCAAAGAGCATGGAGGGCAGGTGCTGGTGGGCACCCCAGGCCGTATTGATGATGTCCTCAAGCGCTGTCCCCTCATGGACACACGGCGCCTTGAGGTGAGGGCCAATTTTTCTTGTGCTTTTGTTTGATGACGACCGCTTGCTTTTGTACTGAAGCGTACGTGGCTGAAGCGTACGCTTCAGTACAAATGGACTTGGACAGGCAACTCCCTGGTGATAACCTGCCGTGTGCACAGGACAGGTCACAACAGCATGCGACCCATCCATTCAGCAGCAATGTGAATTTGATGCCTGAGCACAGGTGCTCGTCCTTGATGAAGCGGACAGGCTGCTGGAGATGGGATTTAGGACACAGCTAGATTCCATCATGGGGCGATTACCAAAGCAGAGGCGCACTGGTGGGTTTCCTGTATGCTACAGGGGAGTCCGTAATGGGGAGAGGTCTGCTTCTCGTGTGCGTACCTGATCCGCCCATTTTAGCTCGGTAATTAGTCTGTCCATATCAAGCATGAGTCGTTAAACACTCGCTTTTGCTGAACACAGTAGAGAAGTAAAATCCTGGACAATAGTAAGGTTAGGCAGTCAGTCTTTTGTGAAGGCTTACACGGATTATTGAATATGGAGGCAGACACAACCAGTACAGAAAAAGCAATGAGCATGGCATCATTTATGCTGCCGCTGCTGCCTGTGCAGGTCTGTTCTCGGCTACTCAAACAGAGGCGGTCGAGGCCCTTGCACGAGCTGGCCTTAGGAACTCAGTGCGCATTAACGTTGCTGTCACAGTGACGCCAGCAGTCGGTACGGAGCGTGCTAATGTACAGCGCCATATGCATCAGCTTATTTGTAATCCTGCCGTTACACGTTGGAAACTTGAACTGCTTCTCTGAGATGCGACACGTCAGATTTGTGGCTCGTTTTGTGAAGATCAGGAAATCAGTAGAAGGCGCCTTGCTCAGTGGAGAAGTCTCCTTATCCTTGTGCACTTTCAGGCAATTCCAAGGGCAGCAGTTCAGACCCTCTGAACGCGTTTAAAGAATCCAGTCAGAAGACACCAACCCAGCTCCAGATCACGTATACTGTCACTGAGATTAATGAGCGGCTCCCTCAACTGGTGGGTAAAACAGCCTTGTAAGCTAAGAACAGAACAGAGGCGCCTGAACTCTATTTGACGAGGTAAGACAGCACATGTCCTTTCCCTCTGGTTACCAGCTCTTCAAGACTTACATACTAAATTGATGATTGAAAAAAGGTCATTGTGCGGCCACAGTGGGTAATTTTTTGTCAGGTGCTCCGGTTCTGCAATCTGTGTCCAAATGATGGATTGGACACGATGGTAGTCAGTAACAGCAGGCAGACAGGAGCTAAAGGATGGAAGGTTGCTAGGCTTAAATTTTGCATAAGCAATATGAGCAGGCTCTTACTTTTGTGTGAAGGATGTGGGTGGGGACACTGCTGTTTTTCAAGGAACGATAGGGAGTGCAATGGAGTGTGGTGCATGCCCAAGGCCCAAGGTTGGGAGGAGCGTGTTGATGTCCTTCAGTGCCGCTCAAAAACAGGCAACTCAAACCAGCAGATTGCTGAGAAAATGCATCAGCTCTAGAACGAAGTACTTTATTGTGCAATTTTCTGGCTTGCTCTTTTAGTAATTTGAGATCTCTCCCAAGGCCTATCAATTAACATCTGTGCACGAGGAAAAATACCGTTTGAGCAACGAAAGAGAGCCGTCACGGCCCTTTTAAACGCCTCAGGGGATTTGCCAAACTTCCTGCCTCAACCCACAAGTGCTCTGTCACAATTCTCACAGCAGCACTGCCTTTTCCTAAGGTACACATTACACAGGTACTCTATCATAGAGACTGGCTTATTGATAGGGTAGGAATGGGTTGAGGAAAATTTCATTAAGAAATAGTAAGGTGATCCCACCTCCTCCTGGCATTGTTTTGGTTAAACATGTAAGTGTGCACCTCCCTGGATTGTACATCTGAAGCACACCACAACTAGTTTTTTTTTGCATGGGTAAGCCTGTACCCAACTTGGCTGTGAGGATTGAACAAAGGGAGTAGGCTAGCCATTGGAGCTTAAAAGCACTAGTCAATAACTTTCCTCCCTCACTCATCCGAGAAAAAGGCAAACATCCCAGTGTAATTGATTTATCTCGTAAAGAGGTTTTACCGTAATCCCCTTAGTTGCTGGCCATTTTTGGTTAGGCCTTAGACCCATGCTCTGATTCGTAAAGGTTGAAGACCCCAGCGAAAACGTAAAGACACAAGCCCACTTAGCATTTCAGAAAAGCAACAGGGGCAGACAAAACCCAGACCATGGTTGTCTTCCCTGTTCCACCTGCTTCAGTCATTTACCCTGTCAAACACCATGCAGATCCAATTTCTGCGCCTTCACGGTACTTCTGAGAAAGTCATGGTCTACTTCCTGACTTGTGCTTGTGTGGACTTTTACATGCTCGCACTCAATCGACTTGGGCCAAAGCTAATGCCAGGGGTGCAGGTAAGCCCTCCTATTTGCCCCCGCTCATACCCTTACTAGACCCTAACGATAACAGCTGCGCCCTGATAGGCAAAAGTGTTTCTGCCGCGCTCGCTGTAGCCTCAACCAGCAGAAAGCATCTGCAATGCACATGCAGGTAAAGGCGCTGCACGGCCGCATGAAACAGTCAGTCAGGGAATCCACACTGGATGGATTTATGAAGCTACCAGCAGGTGCAACATTGCTTTTGTGTCACCCAAAACGCTCTGCTCCATTTTGCTTGTTTGCTTACCCTGCCCACCTGGCTTGTTTGCCCCCTCGTCACCCGGTTCATGTGCTTTGTTTCAGGTGTACTGCTTGCAACAGACCTGGCTGCTCGTGGACTGGATATTCCAGAAGTGCAATGGGTGGTACAGGTAAGTTGCAAACGCATCCATTAACTGGGCATGGGCGATGGGCAAGCATTAAAGCTTACCGTTCAAGCTTCCATGTAAAAACGCTAGACAGTCAAGCGGTTCTTAATTGATAGGATTATTGGAGGGGCCTTCTTTTGTTGTTCATTTATACCAGAACTGTTCAATTCGTTACTTTGGGAGCAAGGGTTTGATTTAGTGAAGGTTTTAGAACCCTTAAAATGTTCGAGCAGTTCGATGTGCAATCTTAGAAATGGAGGATTTTGCTGGTATCCGTGGTCATACTCGTCCAAAATATGTTTGTAATGTCTCAAAATTATTTGCTGTAGATCCTCGATCACTTCAGATATTAAAGAAGTGTTTGGCCTGAAAGCAGGGATTTTAGTATTGCTCATAGCCCTCTCCAAACTGGATTTAAAGTTTAAAGTCAAAATTTGAAGTTTCTTAGTAATTTCGAGGGCAAATTTAAAATGGGCCTCTGAGTGTGCTAGTGTAAATCCCAAGGGGCTTGGCCCTGTCCTTCAATGGTCAGTCTGCCCAGCAGCCTGCACAGCAACAGCATAATTAGCAGGGGCAGCAGCAGCAGCCAACGTGGGGGGCTCTCAGATTCACAAATATATTCCCGACAGGACCCTCGCAAAGTCCCTTCAAACTAATAAATTAACCTCAAACCCACTTATGACTAAATATCAAAAGTTTGGTGTCACGAAATGATCAAGGCTCTAATGTTATACATTATAATTAGGCATGGGTAACTAGGGTGTATGATGTTGCCAGCAAGGCTCGACGAGCGTCTTCGAGGGCGAGAGTCGTCGATATAGGCCCTAGTTGGTGCATTACTGCATTACGGTTAGAAAACCACTTTCTGAAACTTGCGCGGATTGAGCCGAAAATTTCCTGAAGTCTACTTATAATTAAAAATTAATAAACGTGAAGAGACTGGGCTAAAAAGAGCTGTTGGAAGTGTTTGGAGAATCTCTCATGGTGCATTGCCTGGACAGGCGTACGCACAGCAGATTGAACAGAAATAAGTTCCATATATTCTGATATTAAGAGAATAATATACAAATGTACTGCTTAATTTGGGGCGTTGAGAAATGAAAGTCTGACACTTCCCTGGACAAGACTGTGACATCGTGATATGCCATTTTTTGCGTTTACATTCAAAAAGACTTAATATTATTCAGGGATGGGTCATACGGACTTCTGAGACGTCCCATACGGTATAATACGCTATTAATACGCAATACGCGTATAATACAAAAACGTATTGATGCTATTTTGGGGGGTACTCTGGGCTTGCACCAACCACCCTCCAACCACCACGAATTGTCCCCCAGCCTCCAGAACATTATAATTAGGGTTGGCCCAAACCGTTTGACCGTATATACGCCGTATCCTCGGTACGCCGTATATCCGGTACCGTATATGACACTGAGCCACCGGTTCCGTAACCGTATGACCGTATATACGGCCAAAATTTTGGCCGACCGTATATATACGCCGTATGTACGGTAAACCGCCGTATATGGACCATAATTGCAGGTGGTGCAGGGTTCGATTCCCAGCAACAGCAGTCTTTTTTGCTCTTTTTGGTCAATTTTCTTTTCTCGCGCCTCTTCTTCCTGAGCTCTTCCTTTGCTTACCTTTTCTATTGAAGCATGTGTTTTGCATTAATAATTAGTTTTATTGGTGGTTATGGTAGTTGAACTCCCTTATGCACTGAAAAGGGCCTTTTTTGGCCTTTTTGGCTTGAAGCAAGCCTAGCTCCCTAACCATTCAATTTTTGGGTATCAATGATTGGTTCATGCGTGCTCAGCAATTCAAGAGCTACAAAATGGACCCCCTATGAATTAATTTTGAGTGAGTCAATTTTCCCTATATACGGTATATACGGAAATACGGCGTATATACGGTCATATACGGCGTATATACAGTATATGGGAATCCTTTGTACAGTTCTGGCCAACCCTAATTATAATGCCTCCTGGTAACGACCCTGCGTGGCATTGTGTTGTTGTTACGGGACAGAAGGGGCAGATTTACGAGATGCCAGATGCCAGATGCCAGGACTCCGAGATTTCAGCAGCGGTGCCCCCCACATCCGCGAGCACTTCATGAGGCAGAATCCCAGCGTAGGTGTAGCAGCATGCAAAGCTGACCCGGCAGGAATCCTCAGGGCGTAGTTGCAGCGCTCGCTAGCAATGGGAGAAATTGCCGACGTGAGGAGCATGCAGGAAAAAACAGGCACCTGCACAGGACTACAGCAAGCACATCAGCAGCAGCATCTACACAGTCATTGGACACCTGCAGCAAGAGGGCAGTGACCAAGGCTTGTGTGGATGCAGCTGTTGCACAATTCATCTACGCT
>Ga0307947_1001305_pt1 | contig 19506 bp, 25 predicted proteins | sample OrgLakmetagen232_FD_201840 | JGI IMG/M metagenome (GOLD analysis project Ga0307947, IMG submission 201840) | Saline water microbial communities from Organic Lake, Antarctica - #232 | ecosystem: Environmental > Aquatic > Non-marine Saline and Alkaline > Saline | place: Antarctica: Organic Lake...
CCCTCGCTGAGGCCCCCCCCCCATGGCTTCAGCAAGACCTCGTGCCTGGCGTGCCTCCTGCATGGATGCCTCCTTTTGACGTCTTTCTTCTTCTTTCTTGGCAAAAATCTGCCCAGGCGTGCAAAATGTGGGAGGAGGACGCCAATTTACAAAGGCGCTTTTAAACACTATGAATACTTTGTATCTGCCACGGAGCCGGATCAATCCTTGCTCGTGGACATGACAACAGTTTGCCGAACTTCATTTTAAACTTTCACAATATGCAGCTTTTGCCCCAACTTCCATACTTTATTCAATGCCATGTCTGACACTGCCAACCCTTGGAGTGCAGGATGAGTTTCTGCACCCATAGAGGTCAACGACACAGCGGGTGGGGCACTGGATCCCCATGTTAACCTGAATTTTAAATTGGTGATCCCTTGTGCTGTGAAATTGAGCCATGGCATTCCCCCCCCCCCGAGCCAGAGCTTACCACGTGTTCAAGAATTATTGAACGGAAGGATATGGCAGCGTGCAGCAAGTTTTCATGCGGCAAATGTCATGGTCAAGAGTATTATGTCATGGATGGTCAAGAGTATTATGTCATGGTCAAGAGTATGGTCAAGAGTATTATGTCATGGTCAAGAGTATGGTCAAGAGTATTATGTCATGGTCAAGAGTATGGTCAAGAGTATTATGTCATGGTCAAGAGTATGGTCAAGAGTATTATTTTGGAGGTACATAGGCAAAGGTGGTCAGTACAATGCATGTGTGCGCCTGAGGTACATCCCAACTGTTCTGCAAGTGTAGGAAACTAAAATTGGACTTAGCCAATTCCTGCATGAAGCGACTCTTTTTAGGCATGCAAGAAGCCTGGTTCCGATGCCGCAATGTGGCTGCTAATCTTCAAACTGCACATGTCACCCAATGGCTGACAAAATCCTTGATGTTCAAAAACACCCTGTGCCAGCTCACCTGCTGCTCCAGATCCATGCGGTATGCATCTTTACGTGCTTGTGCGTCAGACCTGCTGTCTGCTCCAGGCCCTCCCATATGCATGCCAGCTAGGCCCCCTCCCCTCGGTGCAGGCCCCTGAGGACCTCTGGATGGTTCCTGAGAGAGGAGGGTATTCAAAAAAGGACAGTGTCAGGGGAAAGCTCTGACTTGCCAGATCATATACCTGAGCTATTAGATGTAAAAGATGTGCTGTTTCGGTTCATCAAACAGGTCCGTATCCTAACTTGCCTTGTGCAGCATTACGGCATTACAGCAAAATAATTGAGCCTTGCACTTGTTGTAGTTGGCCAGACATGTGTCATAAATTGTGCATGGTCAATGGATGCAAGTACCGGTACAGGTCTTTTTAAAGCTACGCATGATCATGTAGGACAGCTACGTGGGGCTTCAGCTTCCCTCAATTGTACCTGACCACTGTAGGGGGGCAACGCTGAAGGACCTGGGCTACACGGGTTGTAAGGGGGAGGACCCCCATAGGGAGGATGCTGCTGCTGCTGCTGCTGCTGCTGCTGTTGGTGGAGTGGTTGTGGCATCATGTGGCCAGGGTAAACTCCGATACCTGTGTGTGTTCGTGCATGTGTGTGTGTGCGTGTGCACGTGCGCGTAGTTGTGCAGGGTTGGCAGAATTTCAGTGATGCTGGGAGTTGATACAGAACAGAAACCAAAAATGTTTGTTCTATGGGCTTAAACGCGTCCTTGACCTACCTGCATGTCCAGGAGGGGAGGGAGGCCCTGCCTGACGGGGAGGTGGCATGAAACCTCCTTGGTACTGTTGAGGAGGGGGTGAGAGAGGGCCATATCCACCATGGGGAGCGCCCCAGGGGTCAGGGGGTGGAGGGGGTGATCTCCAGGGAGGGGGGGGGGCGCCAAAGGGACCTGCGCAAGAAAATAATTGTGTGTCTATGTGTGTATGCATGTGTGAATGTTTGTGTATGTGCATGTGTATGTGTGTGTGCATGCTTGAATGGATGAACAAGGTGCTTCAGTTTATCAAGTTTTTCAACGTAATGCGCTGTTCAATTTTTACAGATCAAATGAAGCTAGACTACAGGCTAAGTTGTGTAGTAGGAGTGCTGGATGCTATCTTTCAGGAATGGAAAGCTGTGTGTCAGTACCTTGTGGTGAAGGGGGACCGTACAGGTTGGGAGGAGGGACTGTGGGTGACCCATACCCAGGAATCGGGTTCTGCTGCTGCTGTTGTTGAGAAGGGCTGAAGTTGGCAGGAACCTGTCCAACATTATTGCCTCGACCAGGGGAGGTCCCGGAGATACCAAGGCGCTCATTGCGCTCTTGCCGCTTCTTCTCCTCCTGCATCTTGGCTTGCTGCTGCAGCTCCATGCCATACGCCAACTTCTGCTGCTTCTGCAGAGCCTGCACAGCCAGATAAGCACCCACACGTGCGTTTGATTTCTTGTAAGTGTGTGAGCATGGGTGAAGTAGACTATGCAAGCCTTGCTCTCCTGAATATTCTTCAGCCATTGTCAATCTGCCCCTATTTTGCTGGATCTAGGCTTGACATGTGTGCAGGTCTACCTATGTTGTTATATGTATGTACAGCAAGGCGTACAGCCTGCGCCTACCTTCTTTTCTTGCGTGTTTGACATCGCCGCTCCACCCATGATCTCGTTGACTCCACCTGGGTGGTGTGCTTGATAAGCAGCCGCTCCACTGTACATTGAGCAGCCCTCTTTTCTAACCTCCTGCTTCATACAAATTGCAATGCAAGCTGAATTGCAAACACTTTGACCAGGTTTGCACAATGAGCTTAAACGCAAGAAAATGCCAACTTGTGTACCTGCAACAACCAGCAACTCAAGACAGAAGTATCTAGTTCTGCCTGTATGTGCATTTCACATAAAATTCAGTCTCGATTGAAAGCTATCGTGCTTGCATGTGTGCGCATTGTGCACATGTACGTGTGCATTTATGTGTGCGCACGTACATGTGCGTGCGACTCTGTGCTTCTGCGTACACATGTACACCTACTTGTATGTGCGTGTGTGTGTATGTGTGTGTTTGTGTGTGTGTGTGTGTGTGTGTTTGTTTGTGTGCGTGTGTGTGTGTATGTGTGTGTGTGTGTGTGTGTGTGCGCGTGTGTGTGTGTATGTGTGTGTGTGTGCCCATGTGTGCGTGTGTGTTTATGTGCGCATGTGTGTGCGCTTGCGCATGTGCACAAGCGTGTGTATATGTGCGTGTGCATTTGTTTGTTTGTGTGTGTGCGTGTGTGTGTGCGTGTGTGTGCGCATTTGTGTGAGTATGTGAGTGTGAGTGTGCGTGTGTAATATCCTCCCACCTTCTGCTGGCTAATGCTATTCCTTTCTTAGAATGTGTTGTGGGAAAAGACGAGTTGCTCTGTTGTTCATCTTCCAACGAAAAGATATAAATAATAACGTGCGAGCGGGAAGGAGAAGGGACTTCACTTTTTGAATTGCGAGCATACATTTTGAAATTAATAAGCAAAGTGCATACCATGGACGGAGCATGCGCCATGAGGGACATAATGGAGCAGTGCGGGGGCGTCCTTGCCGACCTATGCGGGGGAGATGTAAGAGGCCGACAGAGGGTTGTTGTAAGCGTGCTTTGTTGCACATGCGTGCCCTTGGTCAAGTACCTCGCTTCTACGTGTGTTCCTGTGCAGCACTCCATCCCTGACATCGATACCTGTTTGGGCAGCTACCAGCACGCTTACAAGAGCCTCCGCCTCCGCATGGAAAGTGAATCTCTCTCCTGCGCGGTGCTCGCCCAAACCAAATCAGGTTGCTGCGAAGGTTCAAGGACGGAGCAAACCCTAGTTATTTTTCGTGCTTTGCCTCGCTGCGAAAGTGCCTCTGTTGTGAAGTGCATCTGCCAAAGATAGCAGCCAAAGATAGCAGCATGGCAAGAACTGCCAAACATAAGTCATAAGTCAGGAGTTTTCACACCAGCAGGCTATGACACGCAATCTCATTCCTCGGCTCAATGTGTGTTCTCCCTTCCTTCTCCTTAGAAGAGTCACAATGTTAATGCTCAACTCGCAACTGAACTAGGCAGTGGACCTCCTCTTGTTTGTTTTTGACCGAGCAGCTTCTCTCCCCTTCTTGCAATGGGAGGATGCCGTCCAGCCCTCTCTTTTCCGCTCACTCCATATGCACGTGTCCACGTGTACCTACCACCCCTGCACGGTTCTGGCAGTTTTCTGGCAAGCTGGATTGACTGGCCTCTTGATTTTCATGCACTCATTAACAGGGAAGTCAACTCTCATCAATGCGCTGGTGGGGGAGGAGCTTTTGCCAATGAACAACGTGCCCGAGACTTCGCGCATAGTCAAAGTAGTCCATTCTGCCTTGCAACGCGCTCAGCAACCCTTCCTCCTCGAGTCTGCTTCCTCCCACATCAAACCTCAGGAGAAAAGGCTCAGTGACAGTGGCTCCTCCGTAGAACGGGTAAGATGCTTGGAGAGAGTGTCTCTTCTTTAAATGCGGGGAAAACTGCAGAGTCGCTAGCTTGCATTGTTTGCAGGAATGCTTTCCTTCCAGCCCTTTAGCAGAGGGGAAACCTGCCCCCAGCACCTACTTTCCCTGTCTCCCCCTTCTGTCAAGCAGGCTGTTATCACCAGCAGGGGCACAACAGCCATCCGTGCTCGCCTTACAGAGCTTAACTCACAGATGCGCCAGCATGACACTCTTTCCTCTGCCCCTTCCTCCTGTTTGTCCACGTCTCCCTCCTTCGTTCCTGGAATGACTGCTGAGCAAGGACTCTCAGACACCATAGCTGAATCCACAGAGGGCATGACTGTGGACCGCAACATGTTGACCATTGTGAGTGGTTGCCAGACCCTCTGTGACGGCGGTATTAGCACTTTCTCTATCCCGTGGCAGGAATGTTTGGCAATGTAAGCGTGGCAGCAAAGGTAGCAATACTGTCAAAAAACGTTTGTAGGCTCACTACCTTTAGTGTTTTAAACAGTTGCATTGCTCTCCTTTCCCTCCTTCTGCAGCATACCCCCATTTCAGCTCTACGTGCATTCAGTGAAGGTAGCCGAGGTGAAGCGAAAGGCTCTGCCATGCGCTTGCAACTGCTAGATACTCCTGGGCCTAATGAAGCTGGCGAGGTCGGTCTTAGGCATCAGGTGGGTGTGAAATGCGTTTTCTTAAAGGTGTTTGCACGGAAGCAATGTATTACCATGACAGGGTAAAGGAGGCGTTGTGCATTCTGAGGCTTCAATCTGTATTCCTCCTGTCCTTGTTTCGCCAGGTCGAGCGCCTGCTGGGCACTGTGGATGCTGCCGTGTACCTGCTAGACTATACCAAGCTCAAGACAGAGGACGAGTCGACAATGTTCGAGAGACTGAAGGAGGTACGTGTCTGCCTCCTCTTTCTGCTGTGCCTCCGTTGCATTTAGTGATCTTATGATGACCATACGCATTTTCTTGCTTGCGTAATTTGCAGCAGGTGTGTAATTTGCCGGCAGAACTCTTGTGTAGCAACTTGATATCTTGTTGGTTAGGAAGATGCTTGTACCCGTCTCTTGCTCGCTGTCTTACCCCTTATACTTCCACTCACTTGACCAGTGTATTTCTCCTTTGCCAGATCAATCCAGCGCTCATTCGGCGTCTCTCGCAGCGGCTGTTCATCGCCGTCAATAAGGTAAATTACTTTCCATACATGTGTCTTTTCAAAGTGGGGTGTCTTTCCGTGGTGTGATCCATAGATTCTAACCCTTAGGAAGGAGGATGACGATGCACGCTGTGCATTACAGTTTTGGCATTCTCTTAAGTGATGCCATACTTGCTCCCATCCTATCTGCTTAGCCATTTCTGTCAATGCACCTGCTGGAAAATTGTCTGCACTAACAAAAGTGGCAAATATATTCATCCTCCCTTTATCTTCGTGTGCCCACACAGTTTGACGCCTCCCTTGTCAGTGAGGGCCAGGATGCTGATGCAACGCGGGAATACGTGGCAAATCTGGTGACAACTCAAATGAAATGCGAGGGCTTCCAGCTCATGCCCGACCAGGTGAGGAGAAATTGTCGAGCTTGAGAGGTTGCTATCAAAATATTCTTAAAACCTGTCTATTGACCTTGGAGTTGGGATAAAGTGGTAAGAGGTACGGCCTTGAGACTACTCTGTAGGTCCTTTTGATTTATTTGTGAGAGCAAGGCTTAGGCAAATCGCACCGACCACTCTTTCCTTCCTACAACTGTTCAACACGTGCGTCCAAACTAAGCACGATACCTGCAAGATGCCTTGCACCTCTCCAGATTCCAGGTATGCGCTCAAAAGCAAGCTCATCTCACCTCTTCCTTCTTTTTGCCTTTAGGTGCTGCTGCTCTCTTCACGTAATGCGCTCCTTTCTCGGCGTGTGCTCAAGGACGGTTGGCCAGCCAGTGAAATTGCTGCAGGGGAGGGCGCCAGTGCTGCTGCAGAGACACGGGCACGCTTTGCGCAGTTGGCTTTTGGTCGCTTTGCTTCTCCGTCGCACATCAGTCCAGTGAGTTCTTGAGTTGAACAATGTTTTTGTTAGAAGCATTTTTGAGTGAGCAAAAAAGGCTTGGAAGGACCACATGCTCTCCTTTCACTGAAAGGTACCAGCATAAACAGACCCTTTAAATGAGGCTACCTGTGTGCCATTTACGTTAATTTGCTCGTTGTTGCCCTTAGCCTTGTTGACTCTGCGTGTGTGTATATATGTGTCAAGGAAAAGAAAGACCATGTTGGCAGTGAAAACCACTCCCACTTTGATCAAAACGCTTTAATTCCGAGAACCGTACAACTCCTTTACCAGCAGACAAAACAGGCTCAGCCAGAGAGGTCCGATAGAGTACTAGAAAGAAGAAAAGAAGCAGAGGGGGTTACCTGAGGCCAAAAATGGTACGGTTTTTGCATGCTCCCAGGGCAGGTGGCCCTAACTGGTAAGTTTCAAGCTCAGCTCTGATATGTAGATTCCAAGCAGCTGAGCTTGAAACATACCAGCTAGGGCCACCTGCCTCAGCAGCCGCGGCGTGAACCCTACTTTTTGAGCAGCCATATGCTGTATCTGACCAGCCAGCGCACCAAACTGAGTGATGTTTGGTGTTTTGAAGCCCTTATAATAAATAAAGATCATTGCAAGAGAAATGGGGCAAAAAGACTAAGCGGTTGGCGAGATATGCATATTTAATGTGCCATTCCCCCTGGAAAGCACTCATCTAGGGTACAGGTGCACGACGTGTGCTTTAGTCCTGTCATTCTGTACCCAGGGCGACTTGTCTAAATCTGAACACATGCTCGGGTAGCTCATAAAGTCAGCATCAATTTGGAGCTAGGTTTGGTCCAATTTGATGAAGTGAAGTGTGGGTAGTTGCACCTTTCATGCAAAAAGGAGCATATTTTGGCTTTTGCCCAGATAACCCCCTCTGGAAAAGAAGTCACAAAGAGACTGGAGTACCAGGCTCAAACAAACAAAATCACCAGGCACAGGAACTGCAGAGCTAAGGGTGTAACAGACCACCCGTCCCAGCCATTGCCAGCCTCACTATCAATCACAGCCAGTCCTACAGCACTGGAGCTGCCGTGCTACTCCACCAACACAATCACTTAGTGTGCACCTACTTAGCTTGTCCTTTATGCTTCGCACAATCTGCTCTCTATTAAATCCTGAGGTTGCTGCACAACTCTGCTGCTGGCCCTTAAGCCCATTCAGCAGCTGATATCTTAAGGCTGTTCACTGGGACTCCTTGTACAAAACAAACAAAATATTACGGTGATTTTGCGCTGCTTTGATGTTTTTGACCATGGCATGGATGCTGCCCCCTAGCTTGTCCAGCAGCAGAGATGCTTTGAAAAACACGCTTTTTCACTTTTTGCATGCTCTTTACGTGCAGGTTTTCTTAAGGCCCATAACTGCTGGCCTCTTTGTCCATCCGGCATTTCAGACTCGTTGTTGCATTTTGAAGCGCTTGTGTCCACCATTTGCCAATCCACGTGTGTGTTCTGTTGTAGGAAGCGGCGACCGCTGCTGCCCATGCTCTGTTGGAGGACAGTGGGGTCCCAGAGCTTGAAGCACAGGTGAGATCTCCACCAACCCATGGTGCTCAGGCTGCCACAATAACAGCTCTTTTGCAATTCCTATAAGTGTGCAGCTAGCAGGGTGTGGCAAATGCTTAGCCTGTGATCACACATTTCGTCTAAACCATAAGATCATGGCAGTGGCGAAATGTCGACTTTTTTCACTGTTATCTTCTTGGGCTTCAATATTCCCCCTCTCTCTTCTTGTGTAGGTGATTGTCATGATGAACAATCGATCAATAACAACTGACTCAAGACCAAATATCTACCTCTCTCTGCAACTGAAACAGCTTTGCTTAGGGGGGGGATGGTCAGTTGGCAAAGGACTACGTGCTGGCACTCACTGACGCTCACCCACACTTGCGTAGGTCTTGGGCCACCTGTACAACCACAGTGGGTCTGTGAAGCAGCTGGCCCTTGTGGATGACCTCGGCAGGCTTCTTAGCGTAAGCATGTTCTCACTTATTGACAAGGACAGATATGAAACTTGCTGGGATGCGTCTTCTGATTGCAGTAGGTTTGATTGTAGTTTCTCTGGCTGCAAGGTTGCAAACATACATCAATAGCGTCAACTCTCTGTCATACTCAGGAAGTGCTTAAACGTTGGCGCCTCTAGAACTGCTACTCTGAGGTGTGAAAACACACTCAGGCATATCAACCGCTTGTGCAAAACACACGTATACATGCCACTCCTTATGATCTCAGGAGGTGCGCAACATGAGTGCCTCCTGTGCTGCTGCCCTGACCAGTGGTATGGAGTCGCTGCAAGCACGTACCCAAGCTCTACGGGAGGATCTGAGCACCACGCTACAGGCATTTGATGATGTGCACGTCCATGCACGTGCCATCACCGACGGGGTATGCAACACGATGCAGAAGTGCTGCTTTGCTGTAATAACGTGTGAATGGCTTGATGCGTGTACGCTCTTGCTGATGTTTTCAATTGTTGCTGCCCAGCGCCAGCTGAAATAAGCTGAACCAGTATTAAAAGCAGCAAGTTACACGCATGCTTGTGTATGGTTCAATTGTCCTTGTTATCATTTTCGCTCTTATCACAGGTAGCATATTTGAAATAAAGCATCGTGTGTGTTTAAGTTAGTGTATCGCATGCCTCTGTTACTCAGGTCACGACGGAGGTTCGTTCTCACCTGCAAACTTTGAGGGGCCGCCTCTTCTCGCACATCATTTCAGTGCTGGTAAGGACATTTGGAAGCCAGCATGTTCAGGCTCACAAATCACGCAATGTAATGCTTGCTCTGCCCAAAATGCTACTTCTGCTCTTCTCCCCTTTCCCCTTCTTGCATTCTTCTCACTTTGCTCCTCTCGCTCCCCGTACCTCCTCACACCTCTCGCTCTTGTCTCTCCTCAGGACACCTCTCCTCAACACGCCTGCGCTCCCCCAATCAGCAGCAGCAACAACAGCAGTAGCTGGCAGCGCGTGCGTGAGCGCTTCCTATCCATTTTCACGCTCCCGCGTACCCATGCGGTGCCTGGTTCAATAGAAGCCCAATCAGTAAGTGAATCCCATCTTGTGGTATTTTCTTAATTGGTGTAGGTGCTTCTCTTTCTCGGCATGCAAAGCTGCCTGGTCTTTTCGTTAACAGGCACCATCTCTTTTTCTTGTTAGCGAATTAGTAAGCTCTCCACCCGACTTGTCAGCGTGCACACCCTGCAAACAACGCACCCACCTCGTTTCTGTCTTTTTTGTACGCGCACGCTGCTCACGTCCTGCCATAGAGACGGGCCCTCGATGTTTATGATTTACCTGTTAGGCATACACACATGCACACACAAGGACAGATTTGCAGACCCTTACTCGCTCAGTGCATGTATGTACTGAAAAGGGTTACCCGCTTGTTGATTGAACACTCAAACCGTTTAAACACGCCGTCGAGTGACTTTAAATTTAAGATCTTCCTTTAAATACAACCGCGGCGGTATATAGATTGCACGTGAAATGAAGCTGGCCAACCCTGCATACAACTTCTGCAGGTAGGAAACTCCAGCTTCAGTGCCGACAAGGATGCCATATTGGCAGCAGCCGGTGCCGTGGTAGCACGCTCAAGGTCCAAGTCTGAGCTCGCCGTGCTTCTCACTCAGCTTCATGAGGACCTCACACAGCAGGTACGCGTCTGTGCACATTCTGGCTGCATAAATCTGCCTGTGAATTATAATGGAATAAGCTTAGGTATTACGCTTTTTCGAAAGTTGTTCCAGTGATTAGCTAAGGGCAAGAGAAAGGTTTTTATTTACTCTGTTTGGCTGCTGGTTGAAGGAGAATTTTCAGTACTATCAATGGTCAAAACACTACGCATTTCACATTCTTATTCTGAAGCTCTTGTTTGGTTCTTATATCGATAAGAAAATGGTTCAAGGGCAACCCTTATCATTCCAGCGTAGCCCTCCAAAAAGATTGCTTCAAACACCCTTCCACTCGCTGATTTTTGGTCACACAATTTCTGCAAATGCACACTCAGATCCACGTGGAGGTGACAGACTTTTGGTCTGTACTAGAAGCGGTGGCAGCTGCTCGCCACTCCGAGCTGCTGTCTGTGCTCAACAAGCACCTGGGAAGCCTCTCCTCAAAGGTGTTATGTGTTTGTCGTCCATTTGGGAAGGCTAAGGTGGCAAGGCTCACCCATCTGCATGCTCCCCTTTAAAGAATTCAAGAACACAATGATGCAAACCAAGCCAGATCCGCAGTTTTGTTGGCATTGGGCATTGACATATTGACATGTACGCTTGCATGCGCACATCATTTATGCCTGAACGCTCTTTTACACTCACACACACATGCATAAACACTCACGCATGTACGTATACAAACATCCACAAACACGGGCCCTCGCACTGCAGGTCGAGGCTGCTGTGAGCTGCTCATTAAATGTGCACCTTGCTCCTGTCAAGCTTGCTCTGGCTCCCCAAGGAGTGGACCAGTTCCATTGCAGCCTGGAGGCACTCATTGCTGCAGGTGCGTGCGTACGTGGTTCTTCTCCAGTACAGGCGCAAGGCAGTTTGGGATCACAGCACTGCAACTGGCGGTACTTGTTGGTCCAAGAATACAAGTTGAATAATCTGCTTAAGACTTACGAGTATCCTTTTAAATAACAAAAGCAGATCAAAACAGCTGTAGCAGCAACAGCAACTGTCGTACACCCATATGCAGGCGTTATTGAGTCCCGTGAGCGCCATATTCGTGTGGGTACGCGGAACGTACACGAACGTGTGAGGCGCCAGAGCGGCATCTGCAGGTGTCTGTCATTCATTGGCCTCAAGGCACATGTACCTAGTTGTAGCAGAAACTAATGACCTTGCTCTGGTGGAGAGGATGCTGTAAAACGGATCCTGTGCTGGTTGTGTGAGTGAGAAATCCGCGCAGCTGCATGTCTCCCTCTGAAGTGCTAAATGTTTTTGCCGGGAGTGCGGCGCTCCAGAGACAACTTTTGTGCACACTTTCCTGAAGCATAAGTACCTCCACTCATCAGTGCCAGCATGTGTACTTACATGCAGATGGGGCAATTACTGGGAGGAAGTACCCCGCAAACGCACAGTGGTGAGCATTGCTTTTGGTATTGCTTTTTTCATCGGTCTTGTCCATTCCGCCTGCCTTCTTTCCTAGTACATAAGGCCACAAAAGTCGCTATTATACTATTTTTGAATGATAAGCAGCTGCAACAGCACATGAGAAGCGTGAAAGTCTAGATACCCAGCTTGCTCCTATTTGTAAATCACACACACACACACACACACACACACACACACACACACACACAACACACACACACAGGTGGAGGCCTACACCTGCAGAGTTTACGAGTTGGCACCGGCTGAAATTACCAAGCTCTTCATTAACATGGTATGCCTGATCCTGAGCCTCTTGGTGGTTAACATTATGTTGTCGTAACGTGCACGACAGACCCAAGGGTTGCGTGTATCATGGCGACCAACTTTTTAAACCATTTCTCTTGCACGGACGCATAGCTTTGTGTGAAACCCATCCAAGCATTTTTGGTAATTTCAGTCTCTCTTGCAATTGTTGTTTAATCTGGCAATTTCTGGAATGCTGTCCATGCATGAACAAGCACATTTTTTCCTACTATCCTTAAAAGCCTGGATGATAGGCAGGTCCCCATTGCTTAAGAAGCAGCTGCCAAAGCACCTGAGCTGCCGTGTGCAAGCTCCTGTACACACCCAGACCGTATCAGGAGGAGCACTTTACTCGCTGCCTCTTGAAGAGAATGCTTTGATTGCCTGTACAGGTTCATTGCGTAAATCCGTGTAAACCCTGATGATGATGGATGATTCGTGTACAGGTGGACGATGCAATCCTGTCTACTGAAAATGAGCTCGAAGTCTATGTTTCCAAATTTGTGGGGGACCAGCTGTCCGAAGCACGCCTGCAGCTGGAGTGCTACAGTGAGAGGTATGTTGGTGTGGTGTGCGGTGTACGGCAAGGGCACTGCCACTACTGCCGGCCCCTTGCTTGCCTCTGTGGCATTTTTGTTGGCCTGCACTTTCCCTGTCCTCGTCATTTCATCTGCTCCTGCTGTGTATACTCTGTGTGAACTACGCAGCTACCTGAGCACGATGAGCAGCGCCCTGGAGGTGGGGCAGCTGGGGGCGGAGCACAGGCTTGCTGCTTTGGGCAAGGCAAGTGGCTATGACAGGTTAAAGCGTGGTAAAGACTGTCAAGATGTTGAGTGACTGCAGCAGAACAACGACAATCAAAGCCACTGTATTCTCTTTTTTTCATGCTAGTGTGGGACACCATGTGTAGAAGAGCGCAGCCCTTATACTGGTGTGTTTTTGCGCGCCTTTATTGCAGGTGCAGGCACTGCTGAAGAGAGTCGACGTCCTCAGTGCTGACGTCAAGGGCCTGATGGTAAGGGAACTGCAGCAGTGCCTGTGCATTGTATGCTGAGTGAGGTGTGCACAGGCAGTGGGTGGGTGCATCTGTGCATGACGTAAGCTGCAAAATGTGTGCTCTGCACAGCATTTCTTGTTGCGTAATTTTGTCATCAAGCCGTTTTGGTCATTCCTCGCCCTTCTTAGAAAGTCAGGCTAGATGGTAATCACGACCACAGCTTGACTGATCTACACAGGAGTAGCAGGGAAGAGCCTGGCTGGCTTTCTATTTCATATACCTATCAATGTTTCATCCACGACACAGGACGCGGCAGAGAGTAAGGTACCGCGCGCTCGAGAGCCGTGCATTGCATTTGACGACTTAGAAGAGCTGGAGGCCCTGGGGGGTATTACCGCAAGTTGTACTCAGCAGCAGGCGCAAGCACAGGAGCAGCAAAATGAAGCAGGTGACAAGGGAGCAACAGACACCGTGGGGGAGAAGGATGCAGCACAGGGCAGGAGTGGGGAGGGGGAAGTGCCACAAATGAACGAAGGCCTCCTCAAGCACCCTGCAGCCTTACCTGGTGAGACCAGTGAAGAGCAGCAGCAGAACGGTGCAGCGGTCGAGGTAATCAGCCACCTTCAGGCAGCAGCTGCAGCGGCGGCGGCTGGAGAGGCAACGCTTGCTAAGGAGGAGGTTGGGCAGCTATTGTCAGGAGGGCAGCAGGCTCCACCTGCACAGCAGCAGCAGCGGCAGCAGCATGACGAGCAGTTTGCTGGGCCTGATCGAGTCAGCAGTGGCAGCCCCCCCCCTGAAAGCCCCTTCAGCTCTGCAGGAGGTAACAAGAGTGGGCAGGAGGCTAATGCGCTTCTTGCCACTCCCCTGCTAGGAGACATTGATGCAAGCTCCTCCCTCTCGGAAGGCAATGGTCAGCAGCAGCATGCACCGACCTCTCCTTCTACGACCAATCACGATGGGTGGGGTATGGTGGAGGAGGAGGACTGGCAGCAAGGGAATAAGTGAAAAAAACGCACGTATGTAGGCCTGTTTGCAGTAATGAGCTGTTGCATATCACTCGCAGGTCATAATTGTTTTGGAGGTGTGTTTAAAGTATAATAGGGCAGGAACGCACCAGGGTCTGTACACAAGGAGGATCTGTACACAAGGACATCTCTCGTTGCATGCTTAGTGTCAATATAAATTCTACTTGCTGCTTTGCAGGCAAGATAAAAGGACTTTGTAAAAAATTAGTTTTTACCAGGGTTTTTCCGCTAATTGTATATATGAAAATGTAGTTTTTACAAGCCCAGTGCTGAGTTTTTTACTCTGGTGCTTATTTCATTGTAACGCTGCAAGATCATTTTTTTGTTTGCTTGTCAAGAAGGCCGTATCTCTGTCTGCTTGCTGATGACCTTTTTTGGTGCAGAGTTACTCCGTCAAAGGCAAGGCAGCAATCTCTAATAAATCAAAGGAGCCACTTTGGTACCGGATAGTACCATAGGATTCCTCCACCAACAAAAGGAAAAGGAAATTCAGTGGGGATCAAAAAAGTTGCAGGCCATCATTCAAAATGTGTGCCTGCTAGGCTGCATGAGTAAAGCACTGTAATAATTGTGAGGAGTAGTGTTTGTTGTAGCACCACAGGCTTGTAGCACCTACAAACAAAACCCACAGAAACAAGGCACAACGTTTTTTGCGACATTGCAGCACTGAATAAGGTCTACAAGGTTTTACAAGGAAAGGCAGTCAAAGCGTGCGACTGCTAGCCTGCTCATAAAAAATAGTCAGTTTATGCAGAAAAAAGTGGAATGTATGTTGTTGTTGTAATACCAAAGGTAAGGCAAGGTAAGTTTACATCGCCATCATATGCCTCTGGCTGAGCGGAAGCTTGGAAAAGCCTGCTGGAACCAAACCAGGAAAGGCACTAGAATAATTCAAAGGGTAAAGGGCTAGGCACTCAGCCACAAAAGAGGCCACACCATAAATATCTGGTTGGTTTACAAAAGTCTTCAAACGAGTTGGGCCATCTTCATTTTGAAGTGGGAAGACCAGCTGACGGTGCTGTGTGCGAAGGCTAACAAGATGTTCATCGGACAGTCCAGTAAAGTGTATTCCTCATCCTGAACAGTGTGCCAGTCACAGATTCTGAGCTCATAAGAAATAAGAAGGCCTTCTATTCCTGTTATGACGCATTCTTTGGACCAGAACGTTATGGCCAGAAAGGCAAAGGCAAGAAAGTGCACGGCTGAGATTGTCGGAAATATCCAAGCAAAGGTAGAGAGGTAACACAGGCTTGTGACTTATTTGTCTGTCATTTCACCAGCTAGGAGCAATCCCCAGAGGTACACCAAAGTGTGTGTGGTAAATCCTCATAGTTTTGCTGGAATGGTGATTATCATGTGGAGTCAAATTGTCAAGCTCTCCAGCTCCCTATGATACGTTCACGCAAAGTGAGCTCAAACTGTTTTAGATGGATAGTTTCTCTAGATCGTATGGCATTCAAAAATTGCTGTGATGCAGGGAAATCTTGGAGTGCGTGCAGAACCTGATAAGTCCATGTATCACTTCTATTTGCAATAAGAAGGTCAGCCTGCACAACTTTCTCAAGAAGAGGATTGTTTGAAGAGAGTAAACTGTTCCAGAATCGTATGATGCATCTGAACCAATAGTAGAAATGGGCATCTGACCTGTTTTGCGGAGCACGCAGTGAGTATCAATACTTTTCTTGACACCCAGGAGTCTTTTCAGGAAGCCAAGATGGACATGTGTGGGGATGATTTTTGAGGAATCATACGTCAGAGAAGGAGTGGCCCATACTTGACATCCGTACAGACCAGCTTTCAAAGCAAAGACCTGGAAAAGCCATAGCATTGCATGTTTTCTTCGTTTAATACCCTTGCTATCACCAATTATGTAAACTCTGGCAATGCCAGACCTGAACTTGTCAGCTGCTGTGTGCATACTTCCATCACGAGTGAGAGTGAATCCAAGGTATTTGAAATGAGTGACAATTTTTAGAGGTGTGCCATCGTACGTGAAGGTGTTAACTGCAGAGTTACCCCTGCTGAAGAAGACCATGACTTTTGTTTTGTCAGTGTTGAGCCCTTTGAAACGTGTATAGTCATAGAATTTGTTCAGTTGGAGTTGCAGATTTTCAGCCGTGTTTGAAGTGAGAGCAATGTCATCAGCATAATCACAGTGAGGAATTTTAATTGCATCCAGGGCAGTGGCAGCACCTCTCTGTACAGCCAAGAATCTGTCTATGTCATTGTTATAAAGGGAGTACAGAAGGGGACTCAGAGGGCAGCCCTGTTTCAAGCCTCTGTTGGGCGCAACCTCCTCAGAAATTCTGTCGCCATCAATGAGAAGGTAGAGGCATCCTGTGTACATGGTTTGAATGTTATCTCTCAAATATTGCGGAGTCTTAATTTTTTGCAAGCGTCTCCAAGGCTTCTCTCTTGGAACACTGTCGTAGGCAGCAAAGAGGTCCAGGAAAGCAGTGTATACCTTCATTTTATCCTTTTTGGCAGTCGCGAGAATGTGGCAAAGAATAAAGAGGGGTTGGTTGGTGTTCCTTGTGGGGCAGAAACCAAATTGAGAGTCTGGTATTTGATGTTCAGCAAGAGCCCAGTCCGTCAGCAAGTCCCTGACCAGGTTTGCGAAAAGTCTATAGATACGCACGACCATTGATAGCCAACAAACGATAATTTTTGGGGGATGTAGTTGGACCTTTTTTATGCAGAGGCGTAATTTTGACTCTGTTCCAAAAATGTGGGGTGACACCGTCTGACAGAAACAGATGGAACAAGTCAGTAAGAAGGGGAAGCAGAATGTTTTCTGTGTGTCTCTTACCACGATCATCCTAAATTGTTTTCTCTGCGTGCTTGATGAAAGAAGTAGAGAACGGATCAAAACCTGGGCTGGACTGCACGTTCATGTTTGAAATGTTTTTCTGGACAGTGGTAGCCAGAGTGTGTATGGGGGGTATCTCGTATACAGGTGCTTGCTCATTGCTGCGTTGAAAGGTAGTTTTCATGCTCCTGTACCTGCCACCAGGGCCGGGTGGAACTGCAATGTCAGAAGGAGAAACTTGTCCAGATCGTAACTGGTCACTGAGTAACTGATGCCATGTAGGTAAGCTGGATCGTCCAGGTAGCACGTCAGGAACGCTCTCTTGTGGTTGCACAAAATGTGATTGAAGGTGCTCAGTCCATGACTAAGTAAAAATAGGAGAAATGTCGTACCTTTGTTTGCAGTCACCAGCTTGTATACCTCTGGGCTGCGAGCGTCAATGAGTCCAACCATCTCATCTGCCTTCTCCTTTTTAGATTGTTTTTTCCTGAGCCTGCAGTAAGGAGAGTATTGTTGTTGCAGCTCAGCAAAAGGCTGGTTGTGATTTTTGTTCCATCTGATGCGTCTTTTGTAATCATGGCACGTTGCGTCATACCAAGGGGCCATGGAAGGCCCAGCTGCATTCTGCGCGACATTTGTCTTGCTGTCATGCCAGTGGGCGGCATCAGCAGCAAGCGTAATGAGATATAGTTAGTGTTTGTAGCAGGATTGATGTTCTTGATTGCATATAGTGTTCTGAAAAGATTGGAGGACAGTCTCATTTTCAAGTATGTGTGAAACAAACGCGTCTTTGTGCTCATCCCTCCAAACCATATGTTTTCCTTTCCCTCTCCTCAGATCTGACCTGACCTGTGGTCTGCTGAGTCAAATTCATGTAACACGCTGATTTGTTTGCAGCAGAAAAAAAGGGCGGTTGACATTAGGATGTGTTCAGTCCGTGACGGGTTAAAAGGAGGATTGTAACCAAAGAAGGTGGGCTACCCATTGTCCCCCTTCCCCCTGCCTGTGGACAAAAAGAGAGGAGTTTCAAGCGCAATGTCCCTCAAGCATCTGTTGGCTGTATTAGCTCGGTCTTTGTACTGCCCCAAATGTATAGTGTGGTACCAGAATGGCTCCTTTTCCATAATTAATGTGGGGAGCGGTTTTCACTGCCCGTGTAGTTTTTCTTTTCTTGTTTTGGTGCAAAATTTCATATGCTAGAAACATGGCATGATCCTGTGCTTTTGCCTTTGAGAATAAGGACTCATATCTCCTGCGAAGAAACACTGTATGGGGATGTGTGCAGTGGAAACAGCATGCTGTTTGTCCTAAACATGATCTTCAGCCTCGCACAAATCACAGGCAGGGGAGGACCTAGGGTTCTATGTTGCGGTGTCAAAGCGAAGGGTGTGGACACGCAGTCCAAAAAGGGCAACACTGTGAATGACATCTCGTGAAAGGTTAAGGTACATGTAATCCATTTGGGAAGGCTGTAGGGAGAATGAGTAGTCAGTGCCTTATTTGGGGGCAGTGCACACCATCTGTTGTAGGTTGTAGGTGAGAAGTGATAATTCTGCTGTGTTGTGCTCTCGTGGGCAGCCATCAGAATAGGGGGTCCAAAACTCCAAGAAGTGTCTCTCTCTCTGAGGTCCACAGCAAAACGACTGAAGTCAATGGGTTCACAGTTCCGCAGATTTTCTTTAAACACATACTCTTGTACCAGACCAGTCATGCTGAGAAAATATGGGAAAACCAGCAGCACTGAATTATTATGGAAAAACCGGGAGCAGCATTGATTAAAATATGAGGGAGGCAAATCTTACCATACATAAAACTCATGTGTGAGGAGCAGCACATGCACAACGAGAGGGTCTGGAACACCAAACATCGTCTGGTCCTCTCCCTTGCTGCGGGCCCTGCTGCTTGATGACCTCTGAACCAGCACTTGCCTGGCTAAGACTGTAAAATTGTGCATAAAGAGCGAAATTTTAATCATATGAAAGAACAGACTAGCAGGCTCTTCCCGTTGTTTGTCTTTCAACATCTCATACAACAAAGCACAAACAGAACCAAGGGCTTGTTCGATTGAAACAGTGTATTTTGACTCTTTATATCTGCCGGAACTAACAGCACCTTACAGCCAAGAAGTAACGATTTTGTTCCTAACATTCTTTGCAGGGGAAAGCACTGCTGTTTGTATTTCAGCATTTTGCGCTCAGGCAAGCAAGCGCCTGCTTGTCCTAAAGCAAATTGGCTCCTGGTGAGTGTTGGTTACAACATTGGAATGACCGCTCGCCACAAACAATTGGGACGATTGGGATGATTGACATAAGTCCTGAAGCAAATATTGGAACATAAGCGATACATTAAACAGCTAGGCCCCCTCCCATGATGTAAAACAAAAGCGCTTGCTAGAACTCAAGGCCACTAACTGGAAAGAATGGGCCTTCACATATGGAGTTATGTTACAAAGAAAATGGATCTCAGTCTATTGGAGCTGGAGTCTACCATTTACAGTCCAACAAAATCACCACAGTAAATCCTGGAGGGACAAGTAGCAACAAAACCATAAACAGAGCCGAGCTAGCAGGATGTGCTGCTGCTTTGATAAATGAACACACCCACATTGAGACAGACAGCGCTGGTGCACTATGGCAACTAAGAAATAGCATCCTCTACTCGCTGCGAAACCATCGTACACCACATCCAGCCATCTAAAGACACCATCCATCTCTGCAAGGTTACAGCACATGCTGGCATCCTAGGGAATGAGTGCGCTGATGCCATAGCAAAGTGCTCTGCGGAA
>Ga0307947_1001306_pt1 | contig 19506 bp, 30 predicted proteins | sample OrgLakmetagen232_FD_201840 | JGI IMG/M metagenome (GOLD analysis project Ga0307947, IMG submission 201840) | Saline water microbial communities from Organic Lake, Antarctica - #232 | ecosystem: Environmental > Aquatic > Non-marine Saline and Alkaline > Saline | place: Antarctica: Organic Lake...
ACAGCTGCTCCAGCGCTGTCACCTAAGATGTGTGTATATATGTGTGTGTATATGCGTGTGTGTGCTTATTTAAGTTCATGCATGTGAGCATGCCCTCCTCGTCCAGGGCATTCAAATTGTACAGCTGCTCCAGCGCTGCCACCTAAGATGTGTGTATATATGTGTGTGTATATGCGTGTGTGTGCTTATTTAAGTTCATGCATGTGAGCATGCCCTCCTCGTCCAGGGCATTTAAATGGTAAAGCTGCTCCAGCGCTGTCACCTAAGATGTGTGTATATATATGTGTGTGTATATGCGTGTGTGTGTGTGCTTATTTAAGTTCATGCATGTGAGCATGCCCTCCTCGTCCAGGGCATTTAAATGGTACAGCTGCTCCAGCGCTGTCACCTAAGATGTGTGTATATATGTGTGTGTATATGTGTGTGTGCTTATTGAAGTTCATGCATGCGAGCATGCCCTCCTCGTCCAGGGCATTCAAATTGTACAGCTGCTCCAGCGCTGCCACCTAAGATGGGTGTATATGCGTGTGTGGGCTCATTTGGGTACATGTGAGTGCATGCCCTCCTCGTCCAAGGCATTCAAATTGTACAGCTGCTCCAGCGCTGTCACCTCTGAGTGTGTGTGTGTGTGTGTGTGTGTGTGTGTGTGTGTATGTCAATGTGCTTGTGTGCAGGTGTGTTTGCGTGTATGTGTGTGTGCTTATTTAGGTACATGTGTGTGAGTGTGTGTGTGTGTGCGCATGCACGTGCCTGCACACATGTATGTGTGTGTGAGCAGGTTGACGCTCTTACCAGAGTTGCAGCAGGAGGAGGGTCCATGAAGTCAAAGCCCAGGAGGTCGTTGATGCCCATGGCTTTGAGTGTAAGAACCTGTGTGTGTTGTGTTGTGTGTGTGTGTGTGCAGTCTGTGTGAGTGTGTGTATGTGTATTTATGCGCATGTGTATATTTGTGTGCATGTGGTTGAGTGCTCGTCATCCTATATTTATTCAATGTATGTGCTTAACATGCACACTGTATAAAAAATACTGTGCAGGCTACAAATACTTGCACGCTTGTAGCCCCTGCAGCATCAATCATTCGGAGAACATGTTTGTAGCCTCTGCAGTGTTATATCATTCAATGCGAGCGTGCGTTTGCAGCCTCTGCAATGTAATATCATTTATTGCGAGCGTCACAGTCTAGCTGCATGCCTTTGTTACCTTTGCTTCCCCATCTCATACATGCTCCTAACGCTACACAGACGAGTCTTTGGAAGGAGAGGCAATGCTACATAAGCACCTCACAAGTGGCAACAAAGGTCATTGAAAACAATCCAAACGCTATACAGAGGAGTTTTTGGAAGGAGAGGCAATGCCACATAAGCACCTCACAAGTGGCAACAAAGGTCTTCACGTCATCCAGAACGATCCAAACACTATACAGACGAGCCTTTGGAAGGCAAAGTTACACAAGCACCTCACAAGTGGCAACTAAGGTCTCCACGTCATCCAAAACGACCCAAACGCTATACAGACGAGTCTGTTTTTGGAAGAAGAGGCAACACTACACAAGCACCTCACAAGTGGCAACAGAGGTCTCCACGTCATTCGAAACGATAGGACTAATGGCTCGTGGCACACATTGATCCTGGCCGTCAATTACATTCATGGCAGACATTGATTCCTGGCTGTTATTTTTTTCATGGCAGACATTTGTCCATGGCTGGCATTAATTCTCGGCTGACATCTGCGCTGCAGACATTGACCCATGCTGGCATCAATTCTTGACAGGCTTGAATCCTTGGCTGGCGAACACTGGTTCATGGCAGACATTGTTTTACGGCCGGCATCAATTCTGAACAGGCTTTAATTCCTTGGCTGACATTGATCCATAGAAACAAAAATTGATTTTAGGCAGACGTTGTTTTACGGTTGGCGTCATTTCTGCTGGCCGACATTAATCCTAGAAAGCAAAACTTACTTCAAGGCAGACATTGCTATTTGGCAGGCTTAGAGCCATAGCAGGTAAACACTGATTCATGGCAGACATTAAGCCTCGGTAGGCTTTCAATCTGACAAAATGGTGCATGGCAGACATTACGCCTCGGTAGGCTTTCAATCTGACAAAATGGTGCATGGCAGACATTAAGCCTCGGTAGGCTTTCAATCTGACAAAATGGTGCATGGCAGACATTAAGCCTCGGTAGGCTTTCATTCTGACGAAATGGTGCATGGCAGGCAAAACTCAATTCATGGTAGGCCAAAATTGAATAATGGCTGGCAAACATTCACGCATGGCAGACTTTGACGCATGTTAGGCTGAGAGTGTTTTACCGTAAGTTATTCACCCTAACCCTAACCCTAACCCTAATCAAATCATGTTAGAATGAGCGCTTTACCGTCATGGCCAGGTTGGTCCTTTGGATCTCGGGCACGGAGGTGGGTAGCATCTCCTGCTTGTAGGCCTGCTCTGTGTACAGACGGTAGCACTTGCCTGGATGCAAAATGTGTGTGTGTGTACACGTATGTGTGTGTGTATACGTGTATGTGTGTGTGTGTGTGTGAGTGTGCATGTGTGTGTTTGAAATCAGGTCAAAGATGAGTGGGCATCTCCTGCTCTTAGGCCTGCTTGGTGTACAAACGGTAGCACTGACCTGGATGCAAAATGTGTGTGTATACGTGTGTGTGTGTGCGTGTGTGTGAGTGTGTGTGTGTGTGTGTGTGTGAGTGTGCATGTGTGTGTTTGAAATCAGGTCAAAGATGAGTGGGCATCTCCTGCTCTTAGGCCTGCTCGGTGTACAAACGGTAGCACTTACCTGGATGCAAAATATGTGTGTGTATACGTGTGTGTGTGTGTGTGTGTGTGTGTGTGTGTGTGTTTGAAATCAGGTCAAAGATGAGTGGGTCTCCTGCTTGAGGCTGGCTCCGTTAACAGATGCTAGCACTTGCCTGGATACATAAGTGGTGTGTGTATGTGCGTGTGTATGTCCAGGTGAAGTTGTGAGAGCAGTCGTGTGCTTATCGGCTTGCGCAGTGTGCAGGCAGGAGCTGTCCAAACAGGTTTGGTGACGACCTCTGAAAACAAATAGGAGGAAAAAGGACACACGCACACATGCCAGCACACGTGCACACCCACGCCTTAACCAACACTTAAACTCTGCACTTCCACATTTGGTCCTATACGTACTGTACGCCCTATACACGCACGCACACAGACCCATCTTCATACTTCATATCCACACCACCCTATTCAATAGGACGATCTGCACGCCCTGCGCGCACAACACATGCATTCATCTTTATACCACATCTACACCAGGTTCTGTACGTCCTGAACGCCCGGCATAAACAAACCCACCCTCATACCCACACCCAAACCCACACCTGGCCCTGTACGTCCTGCACGCCCTACATCCACACGCACACACACACCTTCACACACACATGGCCCTGTATGTCCGTTACGCCCTACATCCACACGTACACACACAATTTCACACAAATACACTTTCACACACACCTGGCCCTGTACGTCCTGCACGCCCTAATCCATCCACACGCACACACTCACCTTCACACACACAAACACACACCTAGCCCTGTACGTCCTGCACGCCCTACATAAACACACACACCTTCACACCCATACCCAAACACACACCTGGCCCTGTACGTCCTGCACGCCCTACATAAACACACACACAAACTCACACACACAAACACACACACCTGGCCCTGTACGTCCTGCACGCCCTACATAAACACACACACACACACACACAAACACACACACCTGGCCCTGTACGTCCTGCACGCCCTGCCCGCTGCCGCCCAGAGGCTTGGCTAATGGGGGTGACCACCAATGAGTCCATCCCGTTCTTTGGGTTGAACACCTGTGTGTGTGTGTGTGTCATTGTGAGGAGTGCAGCACCTCGTTGTGAGGATTGCAGCAAGTTGTTGAGAGGAATGCAGCACGTCAGCGTGAGGAGGGCAGCATGGGGGTTTAAGATTCAAGGTTTAGGGTTTTTAGGAATGCAGCACGTCAGCGTGAGGAGGGCAGCATGGGGGTTTATGGTTTAGAGTATAGGGTTTTTAGAAATGCAGCATGTCAGCGTGAGGAGGGCAGCATGGGGGTTAAAGGTTTAGGGTGTAGGGCTGTGAGGAATACAGCACGTCACGTCAGTGTGAGGGGACATGTCATTCATTGTGAGAAATGCAGCACGTCACGTCATCGTGAGGGGTTCACGTCATTCATTGTGAGGGGTTCACATCATTGTGAGGGGTTCATCAGTCACGTCATTGTGAGCCTACGTCATTGTGAGGGGTTCATCAGCCTACGTCACGTCATAGTGAGGGGTTCATCAGCCCCACCCAACTTGTCAGCATGCGTTATGCAGCGGGGGCGTGTGCTATGGACACGTCCATTACCACAAAAGGCCACGCACATTGATTAGTAAAAAGGCCAAGTTTGCATAAAACTTGGCCCAAAAGGGACGGACAATGTATGATTGTTATGGTGATTGTTATGATGTATGTATGTCATTGTTAGAGGAGCACCCTATAAGAGTCTGCCCTCCTGCTCAGCAGGCACCACAATCCGCAAGGGTTGCATGCAGCGCCAGCACTAAATACACGCCTGCCTCGATCAGAGTACCTTAATTTGAGACTGAGTGTCTGAGTTTCGTTCTGCGTGCAGCACCTCTGAATACCTCCCCTAGTGCAGCAAGCAGCACAGCTAGCTCGTGGCTAGACGTGGGGGAAGTACGTCTACAAACAAGAGTGTCTAATTCTACGCTCTTAGGGATCGGTCAACCACTTCTGTTTTCAACAATTATTACATTCCTTTTAAACGGCACCTAAAACACACAAATGCATACAAGAGATGCAAACAAGCATCGTAGATACAAGCACACACAACTCACAAGTGACCGCACGCATGCAGGCACACAAACACACACATGCATGTGTGCACACTCACGCACACGTACGCACATGTGCACACAAAGGCACACACATACACAAAACGCTCCCCACCTTCATCTTTGAAAAGCCTGGGTCCACCACATAATACACGCCATCAATGGTCAAAGAGGCCTCAGCAATGTTAGTGGCCACCACGCACCTGCAGGAGTGTGATGGAAATGGGTCAATGTATTTTTTTATGTGTAGAAATATCTGTGTGCGCTCCCTTAGTGCTGGTGGCCACCACGCACCTGCAGGAGTTCTATTACGTTTGCATCGTGAGATGACGATGGATTATTTATAAGTAAATAAAAAGGGATGAGAGATATCACTTTGCTTTACTCCAAGAACAGGAGTTTAAGTGTTACACACTGAACTCAGCAATTTGATGAAAGTGAATAATTACACTGCTTGTGTGTAGATATGCCTGTGTGCGATCCCTTAGTCCAGGATGTGTGTTTGTGCGTATGCATGCCCGTGTGTCAAGTGTGTGTGTTTTGTGTGTGTGTGTGTGTGTGTGTGTGTGTGTGTAGTCCAGGATGTGTGTGTGTCGTGTAGCAAACTATTAGTAGCAGGCACGGCAGGTGTGGTCACCTGAGTGAGCAGCCGGTGAAAATATGTCACCTATTCAGCAGGTGACATATTTTTCTGGTCGCTTAATGCTGCTGGTCACTGTATGTTGCTGGTCACTGTATGTTGCTGGTCAGCAGGTGGAATATGTCAACCGCGTCTGATGCTTGCAGTAGTTCGCAATGATGTTTGCAATGATTTGCAATAATAGTAGCATGGACATTAGAGGTGAACAGCCCTTTTAGGTGGAACATCCAATCTGCACCAGCATTGGTGCATTAGGGGTGAACAACCCTTTTAGGTGCAAAATCCAATATGCACCAGCATTGGTGCATTAGGGGTGAACAGCCCTTTTAGATGCAAAATCCAATCTGCACCAGCATTGGTGCATTAGAGGTGAACAGCCCTTTTAGATGCAGAATCCAATCTGCACCAGCATTGGTGCATTAGAGGTGAACAACCCTTTTATATGGAAATTCCAATATGCACCAGCATTGGTGCATTAGGGGTGAACAACCCTCGGAACACACACAGGAAAAAAAAAACTGGCATCAAACTATGATTGCTTCTAATTTTCTTACCGGCACTTCGAGGACACGGCTGCTTACATCGATGAAGGAGAACATAGCCCATGGTAAAATCACTCGTGCCTTTCAAGGAAATGCAGAGCAGGAAGTAATCGGTGCACGGTGCACCCCCCTTGCCCGGCAGCTTCTGTTTACAGCTCAGACAGGCATTGCTAGCCCCCCATCCTAGATGCACGCTCGCTCATACAAACACAGCTCTTCTCATCATCCTACAAAATCTCAGCTGCGGTAATACAAACACAGCTCTTCTCATCATCCTACAAAATCTCAGCTGCGGTAATACAAACACAGCTCTTCTCATCATCCTACAAAATCTCAGCTGCTGTGATGAGCACGCACTTGCGCTTCCCAGGGGGTGCCGGCTCAAATATGCGCGTCTGCACTTCACTGGGCAGCGCAGAAAAGACGGGCAGCACCAACAGCTCGGGCACCGCAGGGCCTAGACTCTTGATGCGCTCGTACAAGATCTGGCAGGCCGTCTCAATCTCCTCTTGACCAGTCAAGAACAACAGGATGTCCCCTGCACAGCAAAATGGTCATTGGTGTGTGTGTGTGTGTGTGTGTGTGTGTGTGTGTGTGTGTGTGTGTGTGTGAGTGTGTGTGAGTGAGTGAGTGTGTGTGTGTGTGTGTGTGTGTGTGTGGGTGTGTGTGTGTGTGGGTGTGTGGGTGTGAGTGAGTGTGTGTGTGTGTGTGTGTGTGTGTGTGTGTGTGTGTCGATCTATGCTGTCAGGGGCAGGCATTTAGTTACACACACACACACATGCACTCCATTAACAGCAGTAACTGGTCTAATGGAGGCCCTCTGTTAGTCTTGTCTCAGCACCACCGGTCACAGCAGCAAAATATGTATGTCTGCACTGCAGCACTGCAGTGAGTCAAGATCTATGCTGTCAGGGCGGCAGGCATTCAGTGAAGGGTAGTGGTTTGTTTTGAATGATGAACCTTTGAGGCTCTCTTCTGCGGTAAACAGCATTGTGGCACAGGCATTGTTGCACACACACACACACACACAAGGTTAAATAAAGCCAGCACAGGTACAAGGAGTGGCTTGTACATAAATGTGCAATGCAAGATGAGACAAACCGGTCATGAGCAGGATCCCATGCACTAAAGACCAGCGCTGTTGCAATATATACACAGGTAGCAGTGACTACTTTGCAATGTATACAGGTAGCAGCGGCTGTTTTGAGCACGCAAGCACACATCCAGATGTGTGTGCACAGTGAGCACACAAAAGCACACAGAGCACAAAAGCACACAAGCACACATTTAGATGTATATACAGGTAGCAGTGGCTATTTTGAGCACGCAAGCACACATCCAGATGTGTGTGCACAGTGAGCACACAAAAGCACACAGAGCACAAAAGCACACAAGCACACATTTAGATGTAATACAGGTAGCAGTGGCTGTTTTGATCACACAAGCACACATCCAGATGTGGCCCCCCCCTCCCCTGCCCCTCATCCCTCCATCATGCTCCATCATGCTCCATCATGCTCCATCATGCTCCATCATGCTCCATCATGCTCCATCATGCTCCATCATCCCTCCATCATGCTGCATCATGCTCCATCATCCCTCCATCATCCCTCCATTATGCTCCCTCTTGCTCCCTCTTGCTCCATCATCCCTCCATCATGCTCCATCATCCCTCCATCATGCTCCATCATCCCTCCATCATGCTCGCACAGTATAGTCTGCGACAGCTGGGATGTAGCACTCCTACAAACTGCCACATGGGCATGCACACACACACACGCACACACACACACACAAACACACACACACACCCTACATGCACACGTGCTGGCTATCACATAAGCATGCATACACACAGACACAGAGAGAGATTCACGCACACGCACACGCACACGCGCTGGCAATCACACAAGCATGCATACACATAGACACAGAGAGAGAGAGATTCACGCACACGCACACACAAGCACATACACACACACACACCTTCAGGTTCTGATAGGTGGATCTGCATGACAGTGATGAGGGAGGCATCAAGGTAATCACTCTCAGGGGCCTGCAGGTGAAAACAGCAAGGAAAAGGTGCATGTGTATGTGTATGTGCATGTGTGTGTTTGTGCGTGTGTATATGTGTGCGTGTGTGTGCGTGCTTCTCTGTAATCACTCTCAGGGGGCTGCAGGTGAAATCAGCAAGGAAAAGGTTCATGTGCTTGTGCATGTGTGTTTGTGCGTGTGTGTGTGTGTATATATGTGCGTGTGTATGTGTGTGCGTGCATGTGTGTATGCGTCTCTCTGTGTGTGTATGTGTGTGTGTGTGCGCGCCTTTTGTGGGATCAGGCCATCGTTGCTATTGCTCCTGCCAACAGGTGCAAAATCAGTCATAGCTGCTTTTCTAATGGCCTCTTTAGGAATTGCATGAGGACAAAGGAGGTCATTCAAGCAAATGTGCGTATGCATATGCGTATGCGGGTGTATGTGTGGGTGTGGGTGTGTGTGTTTGTGGTGTTTGTGTGTGCTTGTGTGTGTGCGCTCGCGTGTGCGTGCTTGTGCATGTGTGTGTGTGTGTGTGTGTGTGTGTGTGTGTGTGTGTGTGTGTGTGTGTGTGAACGTGCAGGCAACTTTAGGGCTTTAGTGAGAATAGGTGGCATTACACTCATGACTCGTGACGCCTTTTGGAACCAGCTTGCACATGCGCTAACCAAGCATTGCACATGCGCATACCAAACATATTGCACATGCATGGTTGCTGTGCTCAGCCAGCGTGTGATTGGGCGTCAAAACAATTTGGCATCAGTACAAAATGATTTGGCATCAGTACAAAATGATTTGGCATCAGTACAAAATGATTTGGCATCAGTACAAAATGATTTGGCTTCAGTACAAAATGATTTGGCATCAGTACAAAATGATTTGGCTTCAGTACAAAAGACGTGCGGCAGTGACTGCACTTTTGGCACCCGATCCATTTTACACAAGGCCCTTCTTGGCTTACTACTTAAATCCGTGAAGTTGCACTGAAGGGTGGTGCACACGCAGCTTATTTTAGGCTTAACAGGCGATGCGTGATCTGAAGGGGACGAATAAATCAGAACAGGCCACACTCCAGAGAGAATCTGTGCCGGGCGCTTGTTTGTTGGCTGCGTGGATTGTTCGTGTTGTTGTACAACGTGGGCGGTGGAGCACGCAGCATGTAAGCTCGACAGGTGATGCGTAGGGTTGGCTCGAACCGTATATATGCACCGTATATGACCGTATAATTGGTGGTTTTTCTGCCAAAAACACCGTATATACACCGTATATACACCATATATATACGGTTCTGGCCAACTCTAGTGATGCGTGATCAAAAAGGGACAGAAATAACAGAACAGGCTGGATTTTGTGAGAATTTCTCACCTCCTGAGAATACTCAAAACATCAACAATTGATGGCGCCCACCTTTGTGTACATGATCTCTACAGGGTAGGTTCGACCAGGGATAGTGAAAATGGGGCAGTCAAAGAAGTAGGACGAGAACTTCTCAGCATCTAAAGTGGCAGAAGTGACCACCAGCTTAAAGTCATCCCGCTTGCGTGCCACCTGTGTGCATGTGTGTGCGTATGTGTTTGCGCTTGTCTGCATGTCCGTGCGTGTGCGTGCGTCTGTATCTGTGCTTGTGTGTATGTGCGCGTTTGTATATGCGCTTGTGGTTTGTATGTGCGCATGTGTGTGTGTGTGCGTGCTTACATACAAAAGACACTTTAGAGCAGCATCAGCAAAAAATTTTCGATGCTTGGCAGAGACATCAAACAAGATTCTCACGACCTACACAATACTCAATACATGCACTCGCGCGCGTGCTTACAACAACACACACAATCACACATACGTTTTAACACGCATATATGTGGTACACGCACTCACATCTTTCAGCAGCCCAAACAGGACATCTGTATGGATGGTGCGCTCGTGGGCCTCATCCAAAATGATAACGCTGTAAAGGAACAAGGGAAAAGCGTGGTTTGCGTTAATCACGATTGCTCTGTTTGTGTGCCTCGATCATAAAACCATGGCAGCACAAAGAACACGCGCAGCGCAAAGAAACATGATCTGCATTTACAAGCTGTCATATTATTATGTGCCTCGTCCAAGATCATAAAAGCATGGCAGCACAAGGAACACGCGCAGCACAAAGAAACATGATTTGCGTTTACAAGCTGTTAAATTATTTTGTGCCTCGTCCAAGATCATGAAATCATGGCAGCACAAGGAACACGCGCAGCACAAAGAAACATGATTTGCGTTTACAAGCTGTTAATTTTATTGTGCCTCGTCCAAGATCACAACATTATGGCAGCACGGAAATCATGGTATGCTGCAATAGACGATTACAGTTGAGTGCCTCATCCCATGATGAAAATCTTGTTGCAGTTATTGACATGACATCACAGGTGTTCCAGTTTCTTTGACATGACACTACAGGTGTTCCAATTTCTGCGACATGACACATGTGTTCCAGTTCCTGCGACATGACACCACATGTGTTCCAGTTTCTTTGACATGACACCACATGTGTTCCAGTTTCTGCTACATGACACCACATGTGTTCCAGTTTCTTTGACATGACACCACATGTGTTCCAGTTTTTTTGACATGACACCACAGGTGTTCCAATTTCTTTGACATGACACCACAGGTGTTCCAGTTTCTTTGGCATGACACCACAGGTGTTCCAGTTTCTTTGACATTACACCACATGTGCTCCGGTTTTTTTGACATGATACCACATGTGTTCCAGTTTCTTTGACATGACACCACATGTGTTCCAGTTTCTGCGACATGACACCACAGGTGTTCCAGTTTCTTTGACATTACACCACATGTGTTCCAGTTTCTTTGACATGACACCACATGTGTTCCAGTTTCTTTGACATGACACCACATGTGTTCCAGTTTCTTTGACATGACACCACAGGTGTTCCAGTTTTTTTAACATGACACCACAGGTGTTCAGTATGTTTGACATGACATTACAGGTGTTCCAGTTTCTTTGACATGACACCACATGTGTTCCAGTTTCTTTGACGTGACACCACATGTGTTCCAGTTGCTTTGACATGACACCACAGGTGTTCCAATTTCTGCGACATAACACCACAGGTTGACACCACAGGTGTTCCAATTTCCTTCTCCTGTGTGTGCTGATCATCTAGCAAGCTAAACCCAAAAAAGAACGGTACAGCTGCAACGCCCATGTTCTAACAAAAATGCGTACAGAAACCAAAAAGCACCCCACACAATCATTCGTGAACGGCGAGGTCACCTGTACTGAGTGAGCTGGTCGTCCAGTAGGCACTCCCGCAGCAGCATACCATCGGTCATGTATTTGATGACGGTGTCCGCAGTGGTGCAGTCCTCAAAACGGATGGCATAACCGACCTAGGAAGGCAGGGTTTTGAAAGATGTTACTTTGGTGGTGTAACGGTGTTGGCAATGTCATTTCGATGGTGTACTGAGAGACGGTGCTGACAACAATGTCCTCGGAACAGATGGCGTAGCCCACCTAATGATTTAGTCCCAGACAACAAAAAATATGTAAATACATGCCAGGGTTGTTAAGTTTGGGGTTCGGTCAAAAGTTTGGCTTTGTTAACTTTCATGTATTTTAACACCCTAAAAATGCCGTTCGTGAGCTATTAAAAGTCCGTCAAACTTGAGCCCTTGTTTAAAAAATTTGGGTCTAAACAAATTGCAGCCTTAAATGCAGGAAGGAGCCTTAGATGGCCGTCAAATGTTCAGACTTCTTGTGTATTGATTTATTAACATACCTACCTACCTACCTACCTACCTACCTACCTACCTACCTACCTACCTACCTACCTACATACATACTTACATTGAACTGCACTGTTTACTTCAGTGCTCAATAATAAGGTGCTTTGCAGTCAGAGTTGCAGGAACCTTTGACGGAGTCCAAGAGGCACGTGACTCTTGTCAAGAGTTGTGCACATGTTTACGCTGTGTATGACAGTGGTTTTGAAATTCCCTTCCAAGAATCCCGTACGCACACCACACTTATGTCATCAAATCCATGACCGATAGATACACCTGGACATGCTTGCTTGTATGTGCTATCACGCACGCACACGTAAACACACATACATACACACAGGCACGCACCTCTTCTCCTAGCCGGCACCCAAACTCCTCGGCCACACGCTTTGCCACACTCATTGCTGCCACACGACGAGGCTGGGTGCAGCCGATCTTGCCCTTGGCCGTGAAGCCCATCTGTAAAAATCAAATAAGTTGCACAATGTGTACTGCATCAGTGGTAACGTCAAACAGGAGCAATAACCGCTGTCCTCGCCCTTGCCGTGAAGCTCATCTGTAATTATCAAATAACTTTTTTGCACAATGTGTACTGAATCAGTGGTAACGCCAAACAGGAGCAATAATCGCTATCCTTGCCCTTGCCGTGAAGCTCATCTGTAATTATCAAATAAGTTGTTTGCACAATGTGTACTGAATCAGTGGTAACGTCAAACAGGAGCAATAACCGCTGTCTTTGCCCTTGGCCGTGAAGCTCATCTGTAATTATAAATAAGTTTTTCGCACAATGTGTACTGAATCAGTGGTAACGCCAAACAAAAGCAATAACCGCTGTCCTTGCTCTGCCGTGAAGCTCACCTGTAATTATCAAATAACTTTTTCGCACAATGTGTACTGAATCAGTGGTAACGCCAAACAGGAGCACCAGCCGCTGTCCTTGCCTTTGGCAGTGACGCTCATCTGTAATTATCAAATAACTTTTTCGCACAATGTGTGCTGAATCAGTGGTAACGTCAAACAGGAGCAATAACCGCTGTCCTTGCCCTTGGCCGTGAAGCTCATCTGTAATTATCAAATGTTTTTTGCACAGTGTGTACTGAATCAGTGGCAACGCCAAACAGGAGCACCAGCCGCTGTCTTCGCCCTTGGCCGTGAAGCCCATCTGAACAGCCGACATTGGTTGATGAGCAACATTGGTGTTTGCAATATTGGTGTTTGCAATATTGGTGTTTGCAATGGTGACTGCAACTTATTTATTTATAAGTGCTGTGTGTGTGACTGTGTGTTGGTTGTATGTATCAGGTGCTGCGTGTTGGGTGTTGTGTGTGTGTGTGACTGTGTGTTGGTTGTATGTATCAGGTGCTACGTGTTGGGTGTTGTGTGTGTGTGACTGTGTGTTGGTTGTATGTATCAGGTGCTGCGTGTTGGGTGTTGTATGTGTGTAACTGTGTGTTGGTTGTATGTATCAGGTGCTGCGTGTTGGGTGAAGTGTGTGTGTGTGACTGTGTGTTGGTTGTATGTATCAGGTGCTGCGTGTTGGGTGTTGTGTGTGTGTGACTGTGTGTTGGTTGTATGTATCAGGTGCTGCGTGTTGGGTGTTGTGTGTGTGTGACTGTGTGTTGGTTGTATGTATCAGGTGCTGCATGTGGGGTGGTGTATGTGTGTAACTGTGTGTTGGTTGTATGTATCAGGTGCTGCGTGTGGGGTGTTGTGTGTGTGACTGTGTGTTGGTTGTATGTATCAGGTGCTGCGTGTTGGGTGTTGTGTGTGTGACTGTGTGTTGGTTGTATGTATCAGGTGCTGCGTGTTGGGTGTTGTGTGTGTGTGACTGTGTGTTGGTTGTATGTACCAGGTGCTGTGTGGGGTGGTGTATGTGTGTGTGTGACTGTGTGTGCCATCACCCCAGCAGCAAATGGTAATACAGGCTGGTTTGTAAGGTACCAAATTGGCGTCCATGAGCTTGTTAAGACTAATGAGTTTGTTAAGACTAATGAGCTTGTTAAGACCGAGTGCTGAGCTTGTATGGCACTCCAATACTACCGCTCTATACACAGTAGTGTGATGCAAAGCTAGCAGGCTTTTAAAATCACACATTTGTAAATATAGGATCAAACAACCATTGAAGAGGGGGTGTAATTGGTGAAGGGAAATGAAGGGTACCTAATGTTATGTGTGAAATGTTGCACCACAGAAAGTTAGAAACAGGTATAGGTATAGGGTTGGCCAAAACCATATGTACAATGCACATTTAGTATTTTGACAGGGAGACTACCAAATATACAGTCATATAGGATGGATATAAGTATACGGTTCTGGCCAACCCTAAACAGGTACTACTTACACACGCTTTGTAGACTACCTACCTACTACTAGGCCTACTAGGCCTACTACTACCTACCTACCACTAGGCCTACCTACTACTAATTACACACACCTTGCTACAACTTAAGCAGAATGCTCTACACAGACGATGCAACTTGTCGTATGAATGATTATTTGTGAAAAGTGCGCTCGCGCACGCACACATACATATGCACGCACGCAAGTGCACACTCATACTCAGGCACACACACATGCACATGCACACACACATGCACACACAAACATCACACAACAGGCGCTAGCAGCCTAAACGCAGAACAGCACACGTACCTCTGCTAGGTACTGGGTCATCTGAGTCGTTTTGCCGGAGCCAGTCTCTCCAATAACCACCAATGTCTGCAGAGAAACAAAAGAACATGTGTGTTGTGCTCGTGTGTGCGTGTGCGTGTGTATGTGCGTGCATGCATGCGTGTGTGTGCGTGCATGCATGCGTGTGCGCGTGGGCATCTGCACATGTCAGTCTCATTCGAAAAAGATAAGTATGTAATGTATGTTGGGGTAAGGTGAAGGGGGGACCGTTTATTCTACAAACAGGGGAGAGCTTGCCTATGAAGTGCTTGCCTGCGAAGTGCTTTGCTCGCACTAGAAGTTAACACATACAAGGCTGTGACTGACGCAACACCCTGCCTAGGGTTGTCTACCACAGTTTGCATGAGCCGTTACAAGCACCCCATTGTTACCCACAGTGCCTCCACAGGAGGACAAAACGGTCGACGTATGATCAGAACCACACAGGTCAACAGAATGGCCAACGTAATCACTACAACCACTTCACCAACAAACATAATTTGTCCCTTACTGGTTGTCCGCCACGGCCTGCATGAGCTGACAATCGCCTCAGTACATCCAGCCACTGATTCAGCACATCAACACGTGAGCAAACCCCCACCAAGTTGTCCGCCACGGCTTGCATGAGCTGACAATCGCCTTAGTACATCCAGCCACTAACCCAACATATCAACATATTAACATATCAACACGTGAGCAAACCCCCACCTGGTTGTCTACCACGGCCTGCATGAGCTGACAATCGCCTTAGTACATCCAGCCACTAACCCAGCACATCAACACGTGAGCAAACCCCCACCAAGTTGTCCGCCACGGCTGGCATGAGCTGACAATCGCCTTAGTACATCCAGACACTAACCCAAAATATCAACACAATAATATACCAACACATGAGCAAACCCCATCTGATTGTCCGCCACGGCTTGCATGAGCTGACAATCACCTGAGTACATCCAGCCACTAACCCAGCATATCAACACGTCAGCTAACCCCACCTGGTTGTCTGCCACGGCTTGCATGAGCTGACAATTGCCTCAGTACATTCAACCACTAACCCAGCACAACAACACGTCAGCAAACCCCCACCAAGTTGTCCGCCACGGCTTGCATGAGCTGACAATCGCCTTAGTACATCCAGCCACTAACCCAACATATCAACATATTAACATATCAACACGTCAGCACACCCCCACCTGGTTGTCTGCCACGGCCTGCATGAGCTGACAATCGCCTCAGTAAATCCAGCCACTAACCCAGCATATCAACACGTCAGCAAACCCCCACCTGGTTGTCTACCACGGCTTGCATGAGCTGACAATCGCCTCAGTACATCCAGCCACTAACCCAGCATATCAACACGTCAGCAAACCCCCACCTGGTTGTCCGCCACGGCTTGCATGAGCTGATCCTTCAGGTGGTATATGGGCAAGCTCTGTCGCTGCTCTTGAATGGAGCGCTGGTCTCGAATGCCGTACGTCACAGCCTTGCCCATGGCCTGTGTGAAATTGGAGCGGGAAAAGTGTGTAAGTCACATGCGAGCAGGGCACAAAACGTTTTAGAAGTGTGACCCCTAATGTCACAGCCTTGCCCATGGCCTGTGTGAAATTGGAGCAGGAAAAGTGTGTAAGTCACATGCGAGCAGGGCACAAAACGTTTTAGAAGTGTGACCCCTAATGTCACAGCCTTGCCCATGGCCTGCGTGAAATTGGAGCGGGAAAAGTGTGTGTCACATGCGAGCAGGGCACAAAACGTTTTAGAAGTGTGACCCCTAATGTCACAGCCTTGCCCATGGCCTGTGTGAAATTGGAGCGGGAAAAGTGTGTAAGTCACATGCGAGCAGGGCGCAAAACGTTTTAGAAGTGTGACCCCTAATGTCACAGCCTTGCTCATGGCCTGTGTGAAATTGGAGCGGGAAAAGTGTGTAAGTCACATGCGAGCAGGGCACAAAACGTTTTAGAAGTGTGACCCCTAATGTCACAGCCTTGCTCATGGCCTATTTTAAAATGACCAGAGGAAGGTATTGAGTGTGTCAGTCGCATGCCACTTGCCAGCAGGGCACAGGACGCCACAAATGCCACAAGCACCACCCTTCCCGCGGCCAATGATAAAATTTTTAATTGGGTGAGAGGCATATGGAGTGAGCCACACTGTGTTGAGCGTGCTGTTCAGATGGGGGGCCAGGGGTGCATTTGGGTCACAGGCGCCACACACAGTGCATCGCTCAAGCACACAAAGGGTCAGATGCTTGTCTGTGGCCTGAGAATTCAGATGGAGAGCCAGGGGTGCATTTGGGTACAGGCGCCACACACAGTGCATCGCTCACACACACAAAGGGTCAGACGTTTGTCTGTGGCCTGAGAGTTTAGATGGAGAGACAAGGGTGCATTTGGGTCACAGGCGCCACACACAGTGCATCGTTCAAACACACAAAGGGTCAGACGCTTGTCTGTGGCCTGAGAGCCCAGTACGAGTTGCAAGCACGCACACAGGCATGCAGTATCACCCAACATAAATGCGATCAGTGTGAAAATCACGTGGCTTTTTGTCCTGGCTACACACAACACAGAACCCACATTGATCTATTTTGGTCCTCCATTCCAGCAACTCATAGGCTGAAATAGACTTGCCTTCATCTTCCACTGTAGCACCTCATAATGTAGAGGATGAACATACCTTGGTCTTCCATTCTGGCACCTCGTTAACTTTCCATGCTAGCACCTCATAATGTATAAGATGAACATACCTTGGTCTTCCATTCTGGCACCTCGTTAACTTTCCATTCTTGCACCTCATGACGTAGAGGATGAACGTACCTTGGTCTTCCATTCTGGCACCTTGTTAGCTTTCCATTCATAACGTAGAGGATGAGCGTATCTTGGTCTTCCATTCTGGCACCTCGTCAACTCTCCGTTCTAGCACCTCATAATGTATAAGATGAACGCACCTTGGTCTTCCATTCTGGCACCTCATAAGCCACAAGTCCAATGCCACGCAGCTCTTGAGCCAGAGCACGCTCGCCTGGGTCTGCCATAGGATCCTACGCAGGCAAAACGTTAGAAGAACATTAGTGTGTGGTTCGCCAGGTCTGCCATAAGATCCTACGCAGGCAACGTTAGATGAACATTTGTGTGTGGTTTGCCAGGTCTGCAATAAGATCCTACGCAGGCAACGTTGGATGAACATTAGTGTGTGGTTTGCCAGGTCTGCCATAGGATCCTACGTAGGCAACTTTAGATGAACATTAGTGTGTGGTTTGCCAGGTCCGCCATAAGATCCTACGTAGGCTATGTTAGGATAACAAAAGTGCAGATTGCCTGGGTCTACCACAGGATTCTACATAGGCAAAATTATGATAACAATAGATGTGGTTTCCTCAGTCTGCATTACAATCCTACCAAAGAGATTTGAAGAAAGTGGTTAAGAGAGAAAAGTTACTGGGTAACAAAAAAGGACGTGCTAATTTAGGACGGAATAAGGTAGCGGAATTGATATTGATTACCTGAGTCTGCCATAGGTGTTCACAAAGGCATGTGAAAGAATGGGGAGTAGGGAGTGGCTAAAAATCAAAGAGAGATACTTCAGGAAGGAAAGTACACAAGTGTTGTGCTCGTTAAATCTTGTTACGATTTTCTGTTCAAATGTCTAAACGCCACAAGGGTGTGGGACCACAGGAAATACAGGATGAAGAAGCATATTGACACCTACACACATGCTGACATAACACACATATGCACCTCTTACACATAAACGAGTTCTGGCAACAATGTCATGCAGGATGCACAATCATGCTCACTTTGATATACACATTCTGATAAGGTAACTTGAGTTTCTGACGCACCTCCCATGGCCAGTGGCGGGACGCAGCAGCGCGATATTTTTTCCACACGATCTGATTAGGTAACTAGAATTTCTGACGCACCTCCCATGGACGTGATAAATCTTTGGGAATGGCATCCAAAAGCGTACGCTGCTGTTGGTCCTTTAGCTCTCTCCTCTCCTTAGCCAGGGCACTCTGCACACAAAGGGAGGGAGTGTATGAAATATGCAAGGTATGTGTGTATGTGTGTTGTTGAGCATTGTATATGGCACTCTGTGTATAGGCGAGGAGTGTGTGAGGTATATGTGTACGTTGTTGAGCATCAAATATGGCACACACTCTTTCCCTCTCTCTCTCTCTCTCTCTCTCTCTCTCTCTCTCTCTCTCTCTCTCTCTCTCTGTGTGTGTGTGTGTGTCCCTCCCTCTAACTCACACACACGCACATGCAGACGTTCACACACACATGCACACACCTGCGTCATAGCGGACCGCTGCATGGTGCCATCTGGGTTTTTGACAATCTTGATTGGACTCATCTCAATGCCAGACTTGCTGCCCCCTCCCTTCAAAAAGGTAGGCTCGGCATCGTTAAGGTCGATCTCAAACTCGTCGTTGTTCTCTTCCTCCGCGCCCGCAAGCACACCCAGGCCTGCACACATGTATGTGCGTTGCTTTTGCCATAAGCTATGGTCAATGTCAGGACGAGTTCTAAAGTTACGCTTAGCTCACCCAAATAGGCTTGCATGTGTGTGTATGTGTGTGTGTATGTGTGTGTGCATGTGTGTGTGCATGTGTGTATGTGTGTATGCGTGTCGCTTATTGCCAATATATGAATAATCTAGCTCACCCACACAGGCTTGCACGTATGTGTATGTGTGTATGTGTGTGTATGCGTGTCACATATTGCCACCCACACAGGCTTGCACGTGTGTGTATGTGTGTATGTGTGTGTAAGCATGTCGCATATTGCCATCCACACAGGCTTGCACGTATGTGTATGTGTGTATGTGTGTGTATGCGTGTCGCATATTGCCACCCACACAGGCTTGCACGTATGTGTATGTGTGTATGTGTGTGTATGCGTGTCGCATATTGCCACCCACACAGGCCTGCACGTATGTGTATGTG
>Ga0307947_1001308_pt1 | contig 19500 bp, 16 predicted proteins | sample OrgLakmetagen232_FD_201840 | JGI IMG/M metagenome (GOLD analysis project Ga0307947, IMG submission 201840) | Saline water microbial communities from Organic Lake, Antarctica - #232 | ecosystem: Environmental > Aquatic > Non-marine Saline and Alkaline > Saline | place: Antarctica: Organic Lake...
CAGTGCGGTGGAACAAATAGTATACGCAATGGAACGACACAGTGCGGTGGAACAAATAGTATACGCAATGGAAACGACACAGTGCAGTGGAACAAATGTTACACGCAATGGAACGACACAATGCAGTGAACAAATAGTATACGCAATGGTACGACACAGTGCAGTGGAACAAATAGTACACGCAATGGAACGACACAGTGCAGTGGAAAAAATGTTACACGCATTGAAACTACACAGTGCAGTGGAAAAATGTTACACGCATTGAAACAACACAGTGCAGTGAACAAATGTTACACGCCATGGAACAACACAGTGCAGTGAACAAATAGTATACGCAATGGAACGACACAGTGCTGTGAAACAAATCGTACACGCAATGGAACGAGGAGGAAGCTGCAAGTTGTGAGCTCAACACGGATGAGTGGTGTCTGTCTAGACTGTGAGCTGGAGTGTTGGGACTGGGACATGTGATGAAAGGGGTGCCACTATAGAATGATGAGGAAAACATGATAAAAACGATGCATGGCAATATGCGCAGAACAATGGGTGCAACATATGTTTCTCTCACAATACTGATTGTCACCTTTCCTTGGAGCCCTCTTACCCTTGGGGTAACAACAAGTGATCTTTGTCTTCATCTCCTTGAATGGTACCTTTCTAATTCTGGAAACCATGTTCTTGCGGCCGAGTTGAGCGGGGGGAAGACAGAGCAGGGCGCGCAAGATATGCGTCCGGTGCAATGAAACGGGTGTAATATTATAATATCATGCAATCACACACACACACACACATACACACACACATACAAACACTCACAGGTGTTTGAAAAGCTGCAGGGTAGTGTGGGCCGCATCAATACAGCTCTGGAGCAACAAGAAAAGAAGCTCACTGGGCGGTAGCCACCAGAGGTCTTTATTAGTTACTGTTCAAGTGATTTTCACTGCCTGCGTGGTTTATCGTCTTGTGTCTTATCCCTGTTCAATTATGTTCGGCCAGCTTGCCCTTAGTCCTGATTGGCAACTGTGGTTGCACAGGCTCCATACTCAGCTGTTCTTACCCGCGTAAGGCCGACCTTTACAGTTTATACACAGTTTAAGCGGTGAATGTATGTGCAGCATAAGACTAGTTTACTGACGTTGCAACGTTTTTGTGTTACCCAAGTATTATCGCCTTACCTTTTGAATGTAGAGCCTACTCAGATTTAGACTATACATGGGGGGACCTTCAGCCAGACTATTCGGCTGATCGGCCTGGGACTGGTCCCTACCAGTCAACAATAAATCCATATGCTCAGACACAAACTAGTTTACAAGGTTGACAAGGTTAACAAGAAAAAGGCCTTCAGTCGATACAAAGTCTAGTTTAGTTTGGATTATGAAGGCCTCCAGCCTGGCATGACGCTCACCTATCATAGGTCCCAACAAAAAATCGATCAAACAGATGTGTTATGTTGATTTGATATTATTGTCAAAAATACGATCGATTAAATGGTTCAACTCTCTTGAAGCTCCTGATTGTAGAGACGAAAAATAGGAACTGCAGAATTCCGGCAAACATTAATATTAACTATGTAAGATTTCTGCACATTTACTGTAACTTACGTCATTTCTTACCTACTGCAGCATACGATTTCAGACGTCTCAGCATTTTCTGCAATTAGACTGGGTCATTAGCTGCCAGGGTCATCAGCATAAAGCATGTGAGTTGCTCTCAAGCCCTCAGTGCCTGTAGCAGCACCCACAAAGCCAGTCCACATCAACTACATCATTCATAAAAAGGGAAAAGAGGAGAGGGGATAAAATATTAACTTGTTTAATACCTCTTAAAGGCACAGTGGAATTACTGGTAGTGGTCGTTTTGGCAGCATCAATCAAAACATACCCGTCTCCATCGTACATTTGTCTGATAAGTTGATAAAATGAGTGGGCATCCTGATGTAATAAAAATGATCCCAAAGGTGAAGTCTGTCATTAGTGTCATACGCTTGTTTAAAATTAATAGAGGCGAAGTGAAGGTGGGAACAACCCTTTGGTTAATCTGTTTGGCAGCATGAACTAAGTGCCTTAAAATAAACATAGGCTGAATTCAGACACAAAAATAAGTTTGTTGTTGCGTTGCAAGAGGAAATCATTAACCACCGGACACTGACTGCAAGGCTTTACTACTGATAATCATCCAAAATTGACTGAATAGGTAAGCAAACGTTCTCCTTGAAGCACAAACGTCTGCGTCTCTACACATCAAAAAGGTATGTGCTTCATCTTGAAATTCTTCACAAGCACAACGGTCACGCAAAAGAGAATTCATGATCTCAAGATGCTGTCTCCGCCTGAGGGTGTGCGCCCTCAGCCTACAACAGCTATTACTTTGCAAGACATGTTGAGACAGAACCAAATGTCAGCAAATGAAGAGGGGCACGCACATTGAGATTTATTGGCACTGTAAAAAGAGATTGATGTGTCGCCAACTTGCTAGTTGTTTCCTGTGGGTTGTATCCCTCGACATCTCTCCACAGTGCACTGTCCGCTATTGCAATCTGTGCCTGAGATCATCAGTGAACTCTTGGATAGCCTGGTCCTGCCTATTGCGCGGTTGCACCTGGCTTCTTGTTTATGCAAATGTCAGGTGCACAATGATTGATGAGTGGGGTGCTGTGGTGTTTATATGCAGTACACTACGTAGTTCACAGGGCAAGCCGCCTCTCAGGTCCCTGGTCTCTTTAGTTCTTCATGCTCTTCCCAGCCCTGATGTAGGCTATGTTTTAGACCCCTAGGATCACACGCAAAGCATAGGTTATGCACCAGTTGCCCTGTGTATGTGCATCGTGACAGCGTGCATTTTTTGCAGCACGCGCAGCATTATGGCAGAGGTGGTCGACGGAGGCCTGAAAAAGGGGTACTTTTGAAATGTTCCCAGGGTATGGGTGCCCCAGCTGGCACCTTCTAAGCATAGCACCCAGATGTAGCTGCTGATAACACCTGAGTTTGAAAGGTGCCAGTAGGGGCACACATCATGTGACATGCCTAATTGCCCGCGGCGTGAACCCCACTTTTCACCACCAATCTGTCATTATATCTCACCACCAACTGACCCGATTTGTGTCATTATTATATCATATTTTTTAAATGAACAGTCTACTTTCGTTAAATGCACTTTTTCCAAGTAAAGAGGAATGTAGCCAGTTTCTATATTTAGTGCCATAAGATTCATCTTGCGTGATTATTGTTTGTAATATGAAGGGGTCTAGAGGTTTACTTCCTGGCTCGTTCTGTGTGTGTTCCCATGGGCAGTTTCTAGGTGCTTCTTCAGGGAGGTAGGTCCCGTGTTTAATGTTGATAGCTTGCCAGGGGTTTTTAGAATACATTTCGAAGATCTGGGCTTGTTGGTGCGCTTAGTGTCAAATTTGCCTGTTTCAGGGTCTTTCACAGCTTGAGACTTGCCCGTGGCTGTGCATTTCCATCTTTAAAGATTTATTTGTGAGCTTTCTTTGGTGCTTTATTTATCAGCTGCTGCTGCTTTTTACGAGTGATATTGTTGTCTTTTTTGTTGTGGCATCCGTATTTGTGATAGCTTGCCTGGTTTACGTGTATATGTCATCTAGTTGTTTTTTGAGGGTCTGATCAGGCACGATGTGCTTTATACTTTGAATTGCCTTCAGGAGCGCTGGGTTGGCGCTATTGTGTTGTAAGATTTCTTCAGTGGTGTCCTGGACATTCATGAGGGGGAGGACAGGAGGTTTTGAATCTGCTTGATCCGGTGAAGTTTTTTGCTTCGCATATTTCTTTTGTTCTTTTCTGGTCGTGGGCTATAGTGCGGATTTGGGGGGAGTGACCTAACAGTTTGAGTGAGTTCTTCTTTTTGTTGTTGGTCATAAGTGGTATTTTTTGATGTGCTAAGCAGGTTTCGAGGGCTACCTTGTGTACTGAATAAGATTTGTCATTAATATAGCCAAAATCTCAACTTGCTCTTTTGCAGGTTTTCACTCAAGTGTTGCACCTAGCAGTGTTCTGGCAACTTTGTTTTGCAGTTTGTTAAGAAACGCAAGGGCTTGCGTGTGGGCGGGAGTGAGTACAAGCAGGGTTTCCTCAAGTTCTTGTATGCCATATATATATACCGGTAATGCCACGGGAGGGGTCAGAAAGGGCATGTGTGAAATTTAATTGGTCTGAAGCGCTGACAGGGCAAGGAAGGGTGGCTTGTTTGGCAGCTTTTTTTGCTTGGGCATTCACAATGTGAGGGATCCGCAGGTTTAGAGTGCAAGTGGGTACTATGGCCAGGAGTGGTACGTGGTCGCTCCGGTAGCCTAGATCACAAGTGTAATTTGGTTCGCACGTATTTGCGAGGGCTGTTGGCAAGAGGATATCATCAATACGGCTAAATGAGTAAGTAATGTATCCTACACTGTCCTTTATCGTGGGCCGTGAGAAGGTCCAGGGTCTTTGTTCAGGTGGGTTTGTGTCAACAGGCAAGTGGTGGGGTAGTGGGGATAGGTTGTGGTCCTTAATGAAGTCTTGGTACATTTTGTCTGCAATATATTTGTTTGTACTTGTTCGGTCGTAGGCGATTCTTGCATCCAGTCTGCATTCAATTAGAAGTGTTTGTTTATCATGGCAATAACTCCTTAGAGTGTGCAGAACTCCCTTGCACACTTGTATTAATGTAATAGTCAGTAAATTATTGCTCAGTAATGAAGGGTGGTGGATTCTTCAGAGTGGCAGGGGGCAAATGGGGTAGACGATTGGTGCACCTCAGTAACACTGCCAGCCGTCTGCAGATCCACTTTACCCAGGCAACACCGAACCATACATCTCAGCCTACTTCAGCGCGACATCATTGAGAAGAAGTACATGAGGACACAAGACCTGAGAAACAACAGAGCACCGCGCAGGAACAGCACAAAAGCCTCTGCATAGACGGTGCTGCTTGCTTGCATTTCGGCGGTACGACAGAGCCAGGCCCCAACTTACAAAGGTACTCCCCTTTGCTAAAATGTCTGAGCTGGCTGTTTGTCATGGTGCCCTTGCTTGCTGTGAGTTGCACCTCTAGGGTGAAAAACACTGTGGTGTTTGTTGGCTAGCCTGCTATTAAGTTTGGGAGTGTGGACTGAGATGGTTGAGTTTCTATGTATATGCAGCAACCAGCTAGGCCAGGATGGGGCTCAAACAATCTAACAATATGAGGTAAAAATTTATTACTTCCAACACTTTTCTGTGCTTATCTTAGAATGTACACGTACATGCTGGTGCACTATTGTAAGTCTCAGCTTCCAATTTGTTTGCATGAACAATCATGGGTCTCTAATTTTGCAACTCCCTCCTCCTTAAGTTATACATTCTGGTGTTCAGTTAGCACGCCTGAATTGCTTGTTGTGGCTGTCCATCGGGCTCTATTTATTGTCTAAAGATTTTGCCTTTCATCATTCATTCTTCACCTCTTACTTATCACTTTCCTTGGAGAATAAAATTGCACTGACCGAGACCAATGCTTACTTTTTACAACCTTATGATTACTTTACATACGCTGGCTGATCCAGCAATGCCTATCAGCCCAACATATGTAATTGCCGGTTACCCCCTTTGTAAACCCTTTGTAAATCCTTTGCTAAGGCCTCTGCACCATCCTTCAAAAATCCTCAGTTACCCTACACACCTTCCTTTTGGGAGTGGGTGGCACCATCCACAACAATCACGCAGTGAATTTTTTTAAGGAGCTGGGTCTTGATTCTCAGAGAGCGAGTTACAAAACTTGCTTTCAAGCTTTTACATTCTGTCAACTACGCTGCCAGACCTTACCAGAACTACTATCAACTATGATCAGGATCCAGCCTGCAACCCTCCTGATCCCTTTAATGTTTTTTCTTTTTCTTTTCGGTACCTGTTACCGAATCGGTTGCTTTTCCTTATTTAGTGTGGGGAGCAGTTTGACGGCACAATATTTTTTTTCTTACTTCTTTTCTGTCAAAAGAGCTGGACCAAAAACGTGGATCAATTTGCAAAAAAACTGAATGTCTCACAGGAGCATCAAGCATATACACGCTTAGAAAGGACTGTCAAAGCAAAAAGAAGAATAAACTATGCAGGCATTGAGAAACTGCACTAGTTAAGGAGAAGGATCCACTTTGGTACTGGGTACCTCTGGTTAAAGCAGTAACCGTCTAGCGCTGACAATAAAGATCCTCAGCTCATGCTTGCAGAATCAAGAACTAAGTGAATTAAGGATTGCAGCAAAAAGGGAAGGAAAAAACCACCCTGAAGGTTGTACAGCAGCAAACACAAACGCGGATATAGCAATGAAGCAGGTAAGGCTGCTGTTATTCAAGGTTTGGGTCTGGTTTGGACCCTCGGCGTGACATTGTTGAAAAGGGGACTCTCCAGCAACCTCTGAGGTGCACAAGGATTTTTGGTTGTAGAGCCTTTAGCTGCAACCCACGACAACAAAGAGACTCTCCAAGAGCGCCGTTTCACATAAAAAGCTTAGAGGCAAATGGCGAAAAATTCTCAGCCCCGTAGAACCACACTATCACAACAGGCAAATGGCGAGCGTTAATCACAAGAAAAGCTTTCGAGCACTGACCAGTCCTAGCTAAAGACATCTGTAATTAGGTAGGTAGGTAGGCACTGGTCAGCATGAGCAGAGCTGTATTTATGTCAACCTTTAGGTGCTTCAACGGGCACACAACGGCAGCAGCATTATCCAATGGCCCTCTGCCATTTGTTGACACAAGCATGTATACAAGATACTACTACTGCTACAACAGTAGTGTGAAGGCAAATGGCAAAAATGAGCAAATAGCTTATCATAGCATGACTGCCACTAATCACAGCTTTTTTGGTGGAGCATTTGGCCATATTTAAGGCTCAAAGCTAGCATCTCTTCAAAGCCAAGTTGCCGCCTACCTGGCTTGTAGGGACACACTGGCACAGACTGAAGCATAAGTCAAGGTTCGGCCTGCCTAAAGTAATGAAGCCCACACATTCCAGCCAGTTGGGCGTGACATGCATGCTATATGCATCACACCATATGCATCGCACGATTACGCTAGAACAGAGGCAGCATGCACAGGCAGGGGCCTAATAAGTAAGAGCACATAAGTAATAAGCGAGCTACTTTTTCCAGTCTGCATCTATTCACCTTGGTTCCCTGCTCTGCAAGAACTTTGCACTTTTTATATTTTATGGGTAGGTTCTCTTGCTCAGTCGGCAATTATTTATCAATCTACTCACGAGCAAGTACAGCGCAAGCGCTCGCTGCCTCAAGGGCAGCCTTACCCTGAGGGACTCCAAACAAAGTATTATAATACAAGGCTCGTGAGTGCCATCCTCTTTGACACAGCAGCACACCCCCTCAGAATAATAGAATAAATCCTAACGTGCAAGACGTGTTAGTACCATCATCTGTGGGACAACAGCACACTGCCTTTTGAGGTCCTCCAGATCAGAGGCTTCGACCTCATCCCACCCACACCGCACAGGGCCTCCAATCGTGATGCTCTGATCTGATGACGCCATCTCTTCAAGCCTGTTGGTGCAGGCTCATCTGCAGAAAGATAAGCCAGTAGGCAGCGTTTGATCAAGCCTAAACAGGAAACTAAGCGTAGAGCTTGTTGGTGCAGGCTCATCTGCGGACGACAAGCTAGCAGGCAGCGTTTGATCAAGCCTAATTAGGAAACAAAGCACAAAGCTTGTTGGTGCTGGCTCATCTGCAGAACGATAAGCCAGCAGGCAGCGTTTGATCAAGCCTAAATAGGAAACCAAGTGTAATGCTTGCTGGTGCAGGCTCATCTGCGGATGGAACGATAAGCCAGCAGGCAGCGTTTGATCAAGAGCCTAAACAGGAAACTAAGCGCAAAGCTTGTTGGTGCAGGCTCATCTGCAGAACGATAAGCCAGCAGGCAGCGTTTGATCAAGCCTAAATAGGAAACTAAGTGTAAAGCTTGTTGGTGCAGGCTCAACTGCGGACGACAAGCTAGCAGGCAGCGATTGATCAAGCCTAAATAGGAAACTAAGTGTAAAGCTTGCTGGTGCAGGCTCATCTGCAGAACGACTAGCAGGTAGCGTTTGATCAAGCCTATTTAGGAAACTAAGCGCAAAGCTTGTTGGTGCAGGCTCATCTGCAGAACGATAAAGCCAGCAGGCAGCGTTTGATCAAGCCTAAACAGGAAACTAAGTGTAAAGCTTGCTGGTGCAGGCTCATCTGCAGAACGATAAGCCAGCAGGCAGCGTTTGATCAAGACATAATAGGAAACTAAGTGTAATGTTTGTTGGTGCAGGCTCATCTGCAGATAGAACGATAAGCCAGCAGGCAGAGTTTGATCAAGAGCCTAAACAGGAAACTAAGTGTAATGCTTGCTGGTGCAGGCTCATCTGCAGATAGAACAATAAGCCAGCAGGCAGCGTTTGATCAAGAGCCTAAACAGGGAAAAAAAGCTGCATAACGAATGCACGTGGTTTGTTATTCCATTTTCCATGCTCATGCAAACAGAGGAACACACAACACCTAACGTCAGCATCGCGTGAAGGGGTGGCCCCGTCTGATGGATGCAGATATTGGATGCAGCAGCAGCCTGCAACAGCCATCTAAAATTTGTGCTCACACCCATGACCTATTACTGTAACTGCTCTTTCATTTCATGCTCACACTCATTACCTGCTGCTGCTGAAGTGCGGAGCCATGCCCACAGCTGTCACCCTGGCCCACCAAATGTCCGGCAGCAACACCATTTCGGGGCGAGGTCTGAATCATAGGGAGCGGAGCGGCTCCAAAAGAAACTTGTGGGCCAGACCTTGCCATGGTCAAACCATGTGGTGGGTGCTGTGTGGGAATGGCACAAGCCACTGCTCCAGGTTGCCCAAGTGGCGTGGTCAAAGCAGGGACAGTGAAGGACTTAGGGCTGGGACTGGGAAGCGCACATCCTGTGTCCATCGGCTGTTGCATCGCCCTCGCCGCAGCGTTGCAGGCAGCCACTTCCTGTGTGTGTGTGTGTGTGTGTGTGTGAGAGAGAGAGAGAGAGAGAGAGAGAGAGAGAGAGAGAGACGTAGAGTGCAGACTATTTGTCGTTGAAGATCAGGTGGACGAATTAGTGTGCTATGCACCATACATACATTCTGTGTCCACTTGCCCTCACTGCAGCGTTTCTGGCAGCAAATTTCTCAAGATGCAGGATGTAGGTACTACCAACTAGGTAGGTCAATGCTCCAGATCACGTGGGCAGCCCAACACATTACGCATCATCCTTGTGACTTTTGGCAGCGTTGTTGACAGCCAGCGCCAAAAATTATTTGTATTAGGGTGCAGCCAAACTGTTGTATAACATCATGTGAGCGACTTGCATCCTTGTCGTACGTAACTAGGGTTGGCCAGAACCATATACCTATATACGTTGTATTCATACGGTGTTTTTGGCAGGGATATCACCAGATATGCGGTCATATAGATGCGGTCATATACAGTGGCCAACCCTGTACGCAACGTGCTACACACCATATGTAAACTGTACTCTTATCAAAGGTGCAAGTTCATGACTTCTTATACTCGACAATTCAGAAATGCCGTCAAGCTTGCTATGCAATTATGCATCGGGGGCAGCAGAAGAGATAAATGCACATTTGTGCGAGTTAACTAGATCTATTCCTTCTAGGCGGTGGAGAAAGTGGGTTCCTTGATACCTTCGAGGGTAGGAATAATTGTGTAAGCAAATCACGACGGCGGGTATTTGTCGTCGCACAAACCTTGTAATCACGCACCAAAAGCAGAAGTATATACAGTACTAGCTTGCCCTGATGGACTTATGACTGAGTGTGAAGTATATGTTAACCATGTACAAAGTCACACATTCGGTAGAAGAGCAACAAAAAAGCCTGTAGTGATCTGCAGACATTTTTGCCCAAAAGATAACATGTAGATGCAATCAGAGTTTTGGTAATGAGCTCAAGCTAGTTTAAGGCTCATGCTTGGAGCCAATTTCAACGCACGGCTTCAACGCAATCCCCTTTGTCCCTCTCCTTTTGTGGCGGAGGAGTTTCATGGTACTCACCTACCTAAGTGGCTCCTTTCCCTTTAATATCCAAATGGAGTTGATTCCACGATCTGCCTTGTTCTTTTGTCGTTTCTCTTACAAAGGATGCCTGTGCTGCAGCAGCACAGAGCTGAATTGTGGATTTCTGCACTCATCAAGATCAACGTTAAAGTTTTTTACCGCCTGCAGTAGCACGGGGCTGAATGATGGTGTCTGCACTCATCAAGGTCAGCATTCAAGCTTTTCACCGCTTAACCTCCATTCCATGTCCCCTCCGCATACTCTTTCTTATTAATTTTCTTTTTTACGTCTTACCTGTGCTGCAGCGGCGGAGGACTGGGGGGTGTCAGCACTCAAGCTCTTCACCCCTTTAACTCCAATCCACGCCCCTCCTCCAGCACTGACAGCACCTGTGCACGTTCATCAGAAGTTTATGTCAGTATTTTTTAGACTTGTGCACACACACATCAATGTGGTTGCATGTTGCATGTTTAATAGCATGGGTACAAGCCCTTCTTACATGGGATTTGTACGTGTGTGAATGCGTTTGTGTGCGTGCATGCGTGCGTATGTTTGTTTCTACATGTGGTTTTAATTGTCTGTGTGTCTTTGTGTAAATGTTTGCATACACCTAAAGAAGCGTGCGACCAAGTCATCGCAGTATTTGCAGCCTCTACGGCAGAAGTTTGTTCAAAATACCTAGAGTTGGCCGGAACTGTATATATGCACCGTATATGACCGTATATTTGGTGATTTCCGTGCCAAAAATACCGTATATACACCGTATATATATATTTCTGGCCAACCCTAAAAATACCGCACCTGCTCCAGCAGCGGTTGCACCAGGGCCGACAGGCAGGGCAAGGCCTTTTGCACCGTACATAGGGAAGGGGGGGGCCTCATCCTTCGGCACTGACTTGGTGGGGGATGTGAGGGCCTTGGTGTTTGTGCTGCCGTTGACACCCAGCGTGGTATAGGCCTGCTTAAGCTGATTGCCCAAGGAGTGTGCGGCTTCGAGCTTGCTGGGAGACTTTTGAGGGAGGGGGAGGCCAGGAAGGAGAGGTTGCTGCGTGTGCAGATAGCGTGTGCTGGTTTGTTGCGAAAGGTAAACCCCGAGTTAGGTTGATATGTGTGTGTGTGTATGTGTGTATGTTTATGATGTGCGTGCGTGTGCATGTATGTACGAACGTGTACAAATTGATATATACTAGTGTTGTCGAGGAAGACGAGGTGCCTGCAGCACTGAAAGCACTACCCGTGATAAAGAGAGAGGAGTAGCATCCTTGGCACCATTCCTGTTTATTTAAAGATCGTCACAAAGCATGCAATTAAGTGTATGACCATTGTTTTGTGCAACTTCACCAGGTGGTCAAAGAAAAGGAGAACTATGCAGCAGTGAAAAAGCACTCACCACATCAATCAAGGACAAGGAACCACTTTGGTACCGGGTAATGAAGGAGAAAAAGAAAGAAAGAAAGAAAAAAAGAACTACGCAGGCAGTGAAGAAGCACTCCCCTCATTAATTACGGACAATGAACCACTCCGGTACTGGGTACCATAAAACTCCTCCACCAACACCGGTCGTCTTGTCTAGATTAAACGCACCTGCTGAAAAGCAACAGAAACATGTGCTTTTGGGCTTCGGACATTTAAAGGATTATTGGGCCCTGAAGACACTGGCTGGAGGCGTGGAGGCTGAAGCCCCTCCTGCCTGTGCTCACCGCCGTTTGGTGCCTGCAATATAGGTGAAAAAGCACGTCTAGGTTGATGTTGAGCACTTTGACTCACGCATTGTGTTTTGTGGACGAGCATTTCAAGGTTACTGCAGGGCAATGGAAGGAATGGGCAGTGCCACAGGGGGCTTCTTAATGATGAGGTGTGGAAGAGAAAGTATTGGAGCTACCTCGTTTGTGTGAGATATAGGGTGCGTGGTATGAGTCATCACTGAAGAGGTGTGGAAGAGATGAAGTGTTTAAGTTGCCTCATTTGTGTGAGATCTGGACATGACTTTGTTCTTGGTACTGGTGGGGCTTTGGATTGTGTGAGCGGTAGAAGGGGGTATCCCCAAATGCGCGCTAATCTAGATCAGCAAAGGCCTTGGTGTGTGTAATATTTACTTCAGATGCCTCACACTCTCCTTTCTTTGGTGGTGGTAGGACTTGTGACTAACACGGAAACATTGATGGTAAAGTACGCTTCTGAACGATTGGGAATTATATCCAGAGCAATAAAGGCAATCAGGTCGGAGCTTGCTCATTACCAATCAGATCAGAGCTTGATCATCATATCCAGATTAGGTCGGAGCTTGATCATTCAGGTCGGAGATTGATCATTATATCCAGATTAATACAAGCAATCAGATCGTAGCTTGAGCAGCTCAAAGAACCAGAAATGAGCAGGCTGCAGACCGAGCAGAAGTCCCATCTGTTGTAAATAGTCGTCCTCTCAACTTCCATTTGCATGCACCTGCTTTAATGCTAGACCCTGCTGACACAGAGACCCAAATTTTACGGCACCGCCACACCTTGCTAAGAAGTCCCTGCTTCTGCAGAAGTGGCTGGGTGATCTGCCTGGAAGCTGTGGATGACAGAGGCATGCTGTTACGGCGGATGATGCAGGACTTATCGATAGTGCCTCGCATTATGCAGTGGCATCGAATGAGGGGTAGCTCCAGTAGCTGCTTGATGGTGCAGCGCTTTGACGGGTCACGAACCTGCACATATGTATGTGTGTGGATTGCGTGTGTGTTTGTGTGTGTGTGTGTGTGTGTGTGTGTGTGTGTGTGAGAGACAGAGAGAGAGAGAGAGAGAGAGAGAGAGAGAGAGCTATACGAAGAGAGAAATAGAAGGAGCTGACATGTGTGATTTTAAGATGACAAAAAATGTGAGCGAAATCGTGTCCGTGTACACATGTGTTTGAAATGTGTGCATGTGCACGTGTACGTGTGTATGAGCTTAGAGAGGCTGGGGTACAGAACATAGGAAACTGGCTTCAACAGAATGATCGAAATTCATCATAGCAGTACCAAATTTGACGTGCCAGAAAGTGCAGATTAGGGCTGTGAAAAACAGCTCATGTCACTCATCCCTGAAGGTAGCGTACCGCAGCACAACGACAAAACTATACGCTGTCCATAAACTCACAAGGCTGCAGCGCAAGAAGTCAATGGCCTCCCTGCTCAGGAATGAGGGGTACTCCACGGTCTTTGATCGGATCAGCATCAGCGTCTGTTGGGCAGTGGCCTACGTGAGGTGAGCAAGCATGAGGCGTGCAAACTTGGGGCATGCAAGCATGGGGCATGCAAGCATGAAGCGTGCAAGCATGGGGCATGCAAGCATGGGGCATGCAAGCATGAGGTGTGCAAGCATGAGGAGTGCAAGCATGAGTTGTGCAAGCATGGGGCATGCAAGCATGAAGCGTGCAAGCATGGGGCATGCAAGCATGGGGCGTGCAAGCATGAGGCGTGCAAGCATGAGGTGTGCAAGCATGAGGCGTGGCCTACGTGAGACGTGCAAGTTGTGACATCAAATCGTTAACTCCTCAGCCTTAGTAAAGATGAGCCATTGTATTTGGGTAATGCATCAAGGAATGAAAGCAAGCACATTCGTGATGAATGGGTAGTTTGCACATTTGTGATGAGTGGGTAGTTTGCACATTTGTGATGAATGGGTAGTTTGCACATTTGTGATGAATGGGTAGTTTGCACATTTGTGATGAGTGGGTAGTTTGCACATTTGTGATAAGTGGGTAGTTTGCACATTTGTGATGAGTGGGTAGTTTGCACATTTGTGATGAAGGGGTAGTTTGCAAAGGGCAGCCCGCTCCTTGCTTCACGGTTGAATTTGGAGCTCCTATGCAAGGAGATGAGAGATGAGTGAAATGGGAGCAAAGAGTAAGCAGTTGAGTGGTGAACTTTATAGTAACAAGGAGGCCAAGCTACTTCCTCTTAAAACTTAGACCTTTTTCTTGGACCTTCCCCTTGGCCCATTCTAGTTGGCTAATTAGTTGGGTACAGAGAGCCACAAAGACAGCAAATCCAGGGGGTGGAACAGCTAGGTGAGACTTGCTGCCACGATGGGTAGAGAGGCAAAAAAACATTTAAAAGAGGCACAGAAGAGGAGACACTTCAGGAGAAAGTCATCAATTGCTGCAGATGTGTGTGTGTGGTGTGTGTGTATGTGTGTGTGTGTGCACTTACCGCTGCAAAGGGGGCCTGCCCCACAAGCAGTTCATACAGCAGAACCCCCACAGACCAGCAGTCCACCTTGTTTGTGTATCTGCATCCACAGCCAGCACAACCCTTGAATACTTTTGCCAAACCGCAAGGAGTCCCAGCTGCCTCGCAGAATGAATGGAAGAAAGAATAGTTGATCATGTGCTAAGCCTTTTGCTTCATTGTGACAATAGTTCGATCAGACATAGCTTTGTCTGTGCATCAAGATGTCTGTGTATCAAGACACCCTTACGCATGAAAGTAACAGTCCACGCTGCTGAAGACCAGCATTCCCATCCTGTCTCCTATCCTTTTATATGAGCCCTGCTCGTGCAATTGAACCTCAAGGAGTACATGTAAAAGACTAGTAAGGCCTTGGACTGCTGTGAGCATTCGAAAAGAATTCCTTTCCTTAATGTATGCCATTTTATTTGCGGAATAGAATGAGACATCTCCTTTTGCCGACTTCCTTCTCCCTTGTGATTCACTCCTTGTTTGGGTTATGCTCGTCAATACACAGAGTCTGCTCTAGTAAAGGTATGTGGTGTTGACAAATATTGTGTGTTGCTTCCTGGACTCTGAAAGACAAGGACGACAGAAAGGCGCCGCCCCACGAAGACATCTCTCATGCCTTTACATACTCACCCTATATTTGGGTTCTGTTTGTTGTCTTGTGGGTTCTGCTTCACAGGACAGTCAAGGATCTCTGGTGCCAAGTAGTCGATGGTCCCTAGCCTGCACAGCAGAAACAAGAGGGTGCGTGTGGGTAGGTTGACAGGAGGGAAGGGGGCAGAAGAAAGGGGATTGCATGGGCTACTTGACCTGTGTGGCTGAAAAAAAAGGAAAAACTACGCAGGCAGTGAAAAGACACTCCCCACATTAAGGAAAAGGAGCCACTTTGGAACCGGGTACCGTAAAACTCCTACACCTGTGTGGCTGAAATTAAGCTATCATGGCGCTTGTTCTGCTTTTTGGGGGTACACGGTGATGGATTAAGAACGGCCCTTTGGTTTGTCTTACGTAAAAGAATGTCCCCAAAAGACCTCGCAGATCCCATAGCGCCAACAAAAGACTCAAACACATACACACACCTGGTGTTGGCTACCTCATTGCTGGAGTCAATTGCTAGACCGAAATCGGCAATTTTGATCTGGAGCGATCGGGTGAGCAGGATGTTTTCAGGCTTGATGTCCCGATGGATGAGGCCCTGTGGACGGAGGTGGTGTATATTGAGTACCACGAAATAAGAGCTCAGGTTTCAATATAATACAAAGCAGGACATTTATAGGCTTGCCGTCCAGATGGATGAGACCCTATGGACGGAGGTGGTGTATAGTGAGCACCATGGAATAAAAACTCAGGTTTTGATTTAAATGGTAATTCAGCAGGACACATTCAGGCTTGATATCCTAATACATGCGATCCTACATTTATACTTGGCCAAACAAGTCAATGAGGGCGACGTTATAAAGTGCAGCCAGAGTGGGTGCCCAGAAATTGGGCAGCTTATGGGCTCATTGACAAACGTGAACATGTTCAATGGATAAGACCCTGTGAACACATATCGTATGAAATAAAAAAATGAAGGAAGATCAGGTCTGATGGTTAAATCTCTGATTAAAACATGTTACACTTATATAACGGAACTTGAAAGAGGAGCAATGGTCAGAATTCATAATATGTACCTTTTTTGCACTCAAAGGGCGATTACTCACACAAAACTTCTTCAAATTGGAGCCAACTAAGCTTCAAACCAAAGCTGACAAAGCTGACGTAAAAAGCTACTAGAGCATGTGCTTATAATTAGCCGCCTTGCATACAAATTCACCCGTGCATTTGCATCCTAGTATGTAGTATGTTGCTTCCCATAGCAGAATGGCAAAACAATCAACAAATTTCGTCAAACTCTTGGTATCTTTATTCAAACGTTGTAGTTATTGGAACGAAGAATCCTAACACACCATAGATCACTCGATATGGTGCTCTGGGTGGTCAGATACAGCACATTTGTTCTTGATAAGCAGGTTCACGCGGTCGGTTTGGCGCTGCCCCATGATTTGCACTTGTCAAGAGCAACTGCTATGAAATCTGCATTGAGTAACTCTGAAAATGCAGTTCATGGGGCAGCACCCATACGCTAGAAAGAATTAGAGCGCAAGCTCATTTTGGGCTTCGGCGTCCCCCCTTGAATAAATCGATCGCACACTTGCGGCCTCGTGAATTAAACAACATGTATATGCAAACAAGGGGCTTGTAGTAGGAACCCCACGGCTGCACTTCATGTAGCATGTTACATGCTGCATGCAATATGTTGGCGCTTTAAGCTTCTAGCCAAGTCATTATAGTTGATAAGACGTGCCTGGGAGTGGATGGCGTCTAAGCCAGACAAAAAGGGTTCCAGAATCATCTTGACTGCTGCATCTTCAGTGAGCTTGCCTCCGTTGCTGTGCAAGTAGCTGTACACATCACCCTGGAAACATATGCAATAAAATGAGCAAAAGGAAAGGGAGACGTGCTGTTTCTGAGCATTTTGGAACAGACAGGCACTGTGATTGTGGCCACTCTATTTGAGGTTTGGTTAAATGCTCAAACAGCATGGATGACAGTATTACAACCGGATCTATTGAGGGTAGATTAAGCACGCACTAGTTTCCGTGACTGTGGCAAACTGATGTGTGTGATGACCTAACACCAACCCACGCTCAGTATCCATGATCTTGTCTATGCTCAGTATCATTTGACCAAAAGCTGACACATTTCATACTAGCAGGTCTCCTCTTCCTTATGTCCATGCTCAGTGCTGTGTGATCAGAAGTCATGATTACTTGTCACAAACAAAATTCCTCGGTGTCATGTGTACAGTGTACAGTCATGATTAGTACAAGCAACGGTATTCAGTCTTCACTATCTGCCAGCGCTGAGTGTTTTGTGATCAGTCGACATAATCGCACTAGCACTGTGTTTCCACTCACCCCTGGAGCCCACCCTAAGGCCATGTACACACACACACACACACTCACCCCTGGAGCCCACCCTAAGGCCATGTACACACACACTCACCCCTGGATCCCACTCTAAGGGCATGTACACACACACACACACTCACCCCTGGAGCCCACTCTAAGGCCATGTACACATAGTTGCGGTCCTTCCAAGCCGCATACAGGGCAATTATGCTGGGATGAGCCAAGCCAACATGCAGCTTGATCTCACGAGCAACCTGCGGGTCATTTGCGTTTCAACTTTGTCATTGTGCTTCGCATGATATCATTATGATTCATAAGGAAGGCAAGGAAAGCGTGCTTCGCATGATATCATTATTACTCATAAGGAAGGCAAGGAAAGCGTCCCTATCTCCAAACAAGTGAGCATATAAGTTGCAAAGCCCATTTGTGATTTCAGGCACACATACCTGAGATGCAGAAGGCAAAGCCGACCCAAGACATAGGTAAATAGGCACGGTTCATTTTTACCTTTAGCAGGTTTCAGACACACGTACTTGGAAGGTAGGCACACAACAAAGCCCACCCAAAACATAGGGTTAGAACACCCAGAACATAGGGTTAGAACGTCAAGGGACCCAAGCAAGACTGCAGTGCACCTGGTGCCGCTCGATGGCAGAGAGCTTGTGGCGCTTGTACAGCTTAAGCGCAACTGTGATTCCACTGCGCTTGTCCACAGCGTGGTACACGATGGACATGACTCCGTGGTACATCACCGACCGTAAGTCAAAGTCATAGACGGACCTGTATGAAAACGGCGTTGTGGCATGTGGCATGCATGAGTAATGTATGAAGCATCGCATATTCTTGAGATAACTCTTTCGGCCACAGATCCTGCGTGAGGTAGGTAGTCAACAAGATATGTACATAGTGCAGGGCAAAAGGTGGTGTGAGTTTAAGAGGTTCCTACATCCCAAAGTGCAATGTACAATGTACAGCCATCTCGTTTCAACCTTTTCCAGATAGATGCAAGGAAACGCACCAGTGTTGCCGCCTCAGGGCTCCTGGGCAGTTGGCTGAGATAGCCAGTGTGTGGCTGCAGGGCACAGGCAAATTAGTAGACGATTGAAGATGATTTCATAAACACACACACAACGCTGGACAGTTTGGTAGCCAGAAGTGCTGTACGTGGCCTTCTTTGAAGTACCTTGCAAGCATACGCCTTTTTTGAGTTCTGCACACACCTGTCAGGGTCAAGCTGCTTGATGTGCGCAGCGTTGTCAGGGGCGCTCTTCACAGACATTGTGCCCTGTTTCCCAACCTGGCTGTCCGTTATCGTGGCCGCCTCAGCAGCTGCAGAAGGGACCTCAGACTGCGCTGGCTTGGATGGCGAGGGTCGATCTGAGTCAACATTGGGCGCCTTGCTGCCGTCACTCCTGAATATACAAGTGTGCAAATTTTTGTATATCTAGGGCTGAAATTAACCTGAACCGGTGCCATTCCTTGGGGCTGAGCGTAAAAGAAAAGGTACGTACAGAACTGGAATTCTCACAAGGTGCGAATTCCCAAGCCCACCACGCGCTCACCTCTCCGGACTCAGACATATGAGCTTCTGGAAGACTTCATCATCTACCAAACCCTCATCAAACATGCTACTGCCCTCATCACTGAGAGGCTCGCCGCGAGAAGCGTCCCTGGAATTGAGGGAGGTAGCCTGGCCAGCCTTGTTGCTGGCATCCCGCCCCCTCAAGCTGCTCCCAGCTGTATCTTTGGGGCTCCTGCTCTGCTCTGGGCTGGAACTGGGAGGAACACTGGTCAGCCTGCAGAGAAAGAGCGCCCAGCCTTTTCAACTTCCAGTCCGTTGAATGAGGGCGCAAGCGTTCCGGAAGCGCGTATGAGCCAATAATAATCACCTCTTCAGTGCTGCGGCGACTCTAGACATCCCCTTCATGGCCGGAGTGAGGCTATTCTGCAAGCGGAATTTCTATCTCGACCCGACGAATTCCTGAGGTCCAGGCACACAAAAAATCCAAACAAACCATAGATATTAATATGGGTGAGTCAAGGGGCGCCCCCCTGAAAAGACTTTTTCAGTTGGGCTGGTTATTCTCAAAATATCTGCGCCGTTCGTATTTTAAAATACATAATTATGTCCGTGCGACACTCGTACACACACGCGCGGCACACACACGCACACAAACACACAACTACACCCGCACACTGCGCACGAGCACACACACACACACACACACACACACACACACACACACACACACACACACACACACACGCACACGCACACGCACACACGATATACACACACACACACA